>Ga0180732_1000120_pt1 | contig 79967 bp, 63 predicted proteins | sample KR11_01MetaG_FD_148674 | JGI IMG/M metagenome (GOLD analysis project Ga0180732, IMG submission 148674) | Groundwater microbial communities from the Olkiluoto Island deep subsurface site, Finland - KR11_0.1 MetaG | ecosystem: Environmental > Aquatic > Deep subsurface > Groundwater | place... | reverse complement strand
TTAGAAGAGAAATAATCTCAAAAACAACAAAACTAGCTGAAATGAAAGGGGAATGCGAGAAATCAGCAACGATGCTAAAATAGCTTTTTATTGCAGCCAGATAGGTCAACTCGCAACATAACAGTAGACATCTCAACCTGAGTGAATTGAGAAATTTTTGAGATTAGATGTGGCAATGTTAACGACCGCGACCACATGCCTATGCCGGAAGTAATCCACAGATTTGCCTGAAGGGGCTTATATTTTTATATACGTTCAACTTCTTCTTGGTATCTATTTTTTGACAGAAAAATAGTATATTACAGTAAAAAAAAACATGGCCGCAACAATGTGGATATCATAATAGAATTTTCTTTTTTATTCAAATATTCCTGCAAGTTATCAGGCTCTATCTAATTTCATACTAATTGCCCGACCCTCTCTCAATGTTGAGCTAAAAGCTAGGAGAAGAGTCAAGCAAAGACTTGACCCCTTTTTTGACAGGTAGCAGTGAAAATACCGGAAGATGGTGCTCGGCAAGGAAAAGAGCCCCTGGATGATGACAGCTGGCCGGGATACGAGGAACCTTGGGTTGACGCGTATTCGCTTTAGCCAAGGTTGCTGGACTGGTTTGTTGAAAAAAGGAGGATTTTTGACAATCAAAGGGAGAAAGGTAGAGCGGTCAGGGGCTAATGGCCGAGGAAATGCCAGGCTCGGAGAATGATCTTGATTTTGTGGTGGAAAAGGGGCTATAAAAAAATAAGAAAGTGAAAATCCGAGGCGCGCTCTGTTTTTTTTAGCACGTCGTAAGAAAGCGATTTTTTGTCACCTTCTGCTACAAACGACAAAGAAGCAGGTATTACTATCATGGATGACGAAATATTAACTGTAACATTTATATAGAAAGAAACTTTTGGAAATTGAGATTTAAACAAAGGACAAGGTTTATCAAGGTATTTTAAGTGATCGAATATGAAGGAAGAAATTAACATGCGGAAAAAGAATTTATGGTGGATCCCAATTATTGCTTTTGTGTTTACATTCACAGCCATAATTCCCGCTTTTGCAGTCGATGATGTTCCCGTCAATATTGACCTTGGAACTCTCAGCGAAGGCAGTTCTGGAGATGGATACAGTTTCTCCGGCGGGTTGCTGACGATCACGGGCTCTGGACCTTTTATAATCAGAAGCTCTGTCTCCACTAGCAACCGTGTTCTTGTTAATGCTCCGGACGGCGTGACGTCCGATATCACGGCCCTCGATTTAAAGATTTCCAGTACCACGGAAGGGAACTGTGCCTTTGCGCTTACAGACAATTCCAAAGTCGAGTTGACGCTTTCGGGCAACAACGAGTTAACAAGCGGAAGCCGCCGCGCGGGTCTGGAGGTGCCGGTAGGCACTGAATTAACGGTTTCCGGCACACCAACCGATTCTCTCACCGTTATGGGTGGATATAATGCCGCTGGTATCGGCGGAGGCTACACTATTACACCGGCGCAGGCAGGTATCATCACAATCAGCGGCAGCGTCATTGATGCGACCGGCGGAAATGCCGACGGTGGAACCGGATCAGGAGCTGGCATCGGAGGTGGCAGAGGCGGGTCCGGTGGCACAATTACGATTGAAGGCGGCGATATAACGGCCACTGGCGGCTACCGAGCCTCGGGCATTGGCGGTGGTACCGGTGGGTCTAGCGGGATAATATCTATTATTGATGGTGACATTACCGCAGAAACCATAGATTCAAGTTATAGCGCCGGCATCGGCGGTGGGTATGATCGGGGAATAGACAGCATTACGATCGAAGGTGGCACTATCGTAGCAACAGGGCACGATGGAGCCGGCATCGGCGGCGGTAGAATTCAAACTTCCCCGAGTTCATCAGATGGCGGAACAATTAATATTTCAGGAGGGGATATTACTGCTACCAGTATGGGCGGTGCAGGTATCGGTGGCGGCTTATTATTATATACGACATATGTTATGCCCACAACAATCAATATTACAGGAGGTACAATCGATGCTTCCAGTTATAGCGGTGCGGGAATTGGCAGTAACGAAGGTGTTATAAATATTTCGGGAGGGACAATAGTTGCTGAAAGCACCTACTACGGAGCCGGCATCGGTGGCGGGTATCTCCGAGGCAGTGGCACGATTAATATCTCGGGTGGGATAATCACCGCAACGGGTGCGCCTACTCATGGAGGCGCGGGGATTGGCAGTGGGTGTAATCAATCGGATAGCAGTATTATTGCTGGCGGCATTATCAACATTTCTGGCGGTGTAATTACTGCTTCAGGCGGAGAATATGCCGCAGGGATTGGCAGCAGTTACTCTACGTCTACCGGTACCATTACGATTACGGGTGGCACCATCAATGCTGCCGGTGGTAGTGGTGGCGCAGGGATTGGTGTCGGCTTAGGAGGTAACGGCGGCGAGATCGTTATATCTCAAGCTATTCTAAATGTCTCTTATGCAGATATATCAACTAGGGATACCATAAGCGCTGGTACCACCGGCAGTGTTCATATTGGATTTATCGGTGATCCGGATTTATGGGAATGTGATCCTTTTGACACCCGTGCAGAAATTACTCTTGCGAATGGCAGTCTAAATCCACCTGGTCTGGTTCTTGGTACCTGCTTGATTGAAGGTGCCGGCGAGGTGGATGGTTCCTATATTGAAGGAGTAAAAATAGTCGAGCCCCCGTTTATAGGCAGCGGCACGACAGATGATCCCTTCCAGCTAACTACCGCCGATCAGTTGCATCAAATTCGTGATTACTTGGACAAATCATTTGTTTTAGAGAATGACATTGATGCAGCACCTTTTAACAGTGGCTCCGGCTGGGAACCAATTGGTACCAGTGAAAGTCCGTTCACCGGAAACATTGATGGTAATGATCATACGATCAACAATCTTTTTATTAACAGGAACAGCACAACAGGCGTAGGGTTGTTCGGATATATCAGCGGAGCCGAACTGACCAACATTATAATTAATAATGCTAACGTTATTGGAAACAAAGAAATTGGCATTCTGGCAGGGAGAGCAACCAATAGTGTTATCAGTAATTCTTATGTCAATGGCACTGTATCCGGCACAGACACATTCGATATAGTAGGTGGCCTCATTGGCAATGTCTCCAGTACAACTATAAGTAATTCTAAAGCAGCTGTTACCGTTTCTGGTCATCAACGCGTAGGTGGTTTGGTGGGCCTGTTAAATTCAGATGCAGAAATTTTGTCGTGCCAATCTGAAGGTACGGTATCTGCAACTGATTATGTGGGAGGTCTTGTGGGAATAAATTTCGGTAGAATCCGCAGTTCCTTTTCTACTAGTGATGTTTCCGGATCCGAGTATATTGGTGGTTTAGCAGGATACAACTATTGGGGAGGAATTAATGAAATTCTTAATTCTTATGCCCGAGGTTCAGTAACTGGCACCAAATATGTTGGTGGTCTGGCAGGATACAATTTTTATTCAATTATAACAAATTGTTACTCTACTGGTTTAGTGAATGGTAGTACCAATACTGGTGGCTTGGTGGGAGTAAGCGACAGCGATACAGAACTAGGAGCAATCACCGGCAGTTACTATGACTCTCTCACATCCTCACAATTAGACATCGGAAAAGGTCAACCTAAAACCACAGCTGAAATGAAAACTCAAGATACCTTTGTTGATTGGGAATTCCCAGATATCTGGACACGTAATGATACCGATAATAACGGTTATCCTGCTCTCGCATGGCAAGGATTTATTCACGAAACACCTTCAGATGGAAAATTCCCATGGACTATGTTCCTGCCAGCCATTACCCACAAGGTTCAATGACAGGACGTTTGGTTGGAAGGCAATAAAAGAGTAAGAGCCATCAAAGAAAACTTCCTTTGGTGGCTCTTGAGTAATCCTTTCGTAGGAACGAACCCCGTAATTAACGGAATAGACACCCCCACCAGCGCATGATCAACTCACAATCAAAACCGCTGTTGTTCCTCCTTGTCTATACAGTTTAGGATGAGCTCGCCTGCCCCAGCATTTCATAGGGCTGGACCAGTTGCTAAAAGAGATGTTCTCTCCTTTGGCAAAGCAAATTTGATTATAATTCCGATAATACCATTGGCAATCTTAACACTTTAAGCAAAACTGCAAGTTGAGCTTCTTCCTGATAAGGTTGCTGGCCAATATACGTAACAAATTCCACTTGGCCTAAAGTCCAGATCTTTCCAAATTATCGTAACCTTTCCCGAATAAAGCACAGTCCCAACACCATCGCACATTTACAAAATTTCAACCATCTAAAAAATTTCCTACCAGACAGTAAAACATCCAGCAATTAAAGTCAGTTGCGGCTTACAACAAATGTCAAAGTACCACTCATTCTTCCCTAAAGTAACGCAGCTCAACAATAGGTACCTCCCAGGAATCACAGTGACACTTCTCCTGGAACTCCTGGTCTGTAATATCAGACCTATAGCGCTTAGCAAGGGCAACGACCCGTATATCCCTGATAGCGTCTGTACGGTCCTGCCATCTGGCCTGGGCCGATTTTGCAAGGCGAGCCACAGGAATTCCGACATGATTGAGAAGATGGAGAGAATCCTTGTCCCGGCCGATTGTCAGGCAGTTACCAGCGGTAAGTTCGTTAAGGGCCTTGCAGGTGGGGTGACCCTCCTTTTTTGTACCGGCAAAATCGATATAGAGCTCTTTCATACCGAGCAGCTCATAGCAGGGAACCTGAAGGGGTAATTTGTGGGACGGAGCGGTTGCTCGCGTCATCAGAAAATCACCCGCAAGCAGCGGGATATGTGGGTTTTGTGAATGGTCGATGGCAAAGAGTTGCAGGGTTTCCCTGGCCCGTGACATGGCCACATAGTAGAGCCTGCGTTCTTCCTCCATCTCCGGGCCGCTTTTCTTCTGCCAGCTTCCATCAAGGATGAAGACATGATCAAACTCCAGCCCTTTGATTGAGTGGACAGTGGAAAGGAAGATGCCGTTTTCCAGGTTTCGCGAGCGGTGCTGATCGGCCAGGGATTCATAGAGATAGTTTTCCACCCGGCCGATTGGTTGCGGGGTGTTGTTTGTCTCGTCCTGCCACTCCCGGATCAGGGCGCGCAGGTTCGCCTGCCAGATATTTTCTTCTTCCCCCTTTTCGGGCAGGAGTCCCAACAGCGCCTTGGCCGCTATCTGATCTTCGCCGTAATTGTGGAGAAAGCTGAGCAGCTCGGCATTCTCCCTGATACGGGTTAAGGCGGGGAATGCGCTCCTACCCCAGTTCAGGCTTACATCAATCCCTTCGGCTTCAAAGACAGCCCGGACAATATCCAGTTCCTGCCACTCCCGCGCGAGTACAACACAGCTGTTGAGATCAAAATTACTGCTCAGGCTTTGCAGACGCTGCAACTCCTCCAGCAGGACCAGGGCCTGACTGGTTTTGTCTTTTACCCGCAAACATTGCACCTTTCCCAGTCCGGTCTGGTCGCCCAGCTGCCAGTTGCCTCCCCGGGGAAGGGTCGCCCTGGCCCGGTTGATCTTGATGGGATGCTCCCGCTTCATTCGGTCGTGATTATGCGCAATCAGGCAATTGGCCGCCTGGATGATATTGGCGGTGGATCGGTAATTCTCGGTCAGATAGTGGACATCTGCTTGGTAATCCGCCTTGAAGCGCCGGATAAAATCGATGTTCGCCCCGCGAAAGCGATAAATATTCTGATCATCATCCCCAACTGCCAGGATGGTGAGTTTCTGCTCCTTTTCCGTGAGCGCCCTGCCTGCCAGTAAAGAAACCAGCTCATACTGCTCCTCGTCGATATCCTGGTACTCATCCACCAGGATATGACTGAAACTGGCCGTCAACGCATCCCGTGGCTGGTCGTTGCTAAAGCCAATAACATCGCATTCTCCCTTGAGCAGGGCGATGGCGTCCCGGATAACCGTGGAAAAATCCATTTCCTCCCGGACTGTCCCGCCCATATGCCTGACCAGGGACCTGCCGGTCAATCTCAAGGCCAGGCCATGGAAGGTCAGCGTTGTCACCCGGGCCATATCTTTGCCCACCAGGTCACGCAACCTTCGCCGCAACCCAATGGCTGCGCTCCGGTTAAAACAGAGAACCAGGATGGCTTCCGGCCGCACCCGCTCGACCCTCAACAGATAGGCAACCCGGTGAGCAACCGTTCTGGTCTTCCCGGCTCCAGGACCTGCCATGATGAGCATATTATTCTCAGTGGGCGCAGCTACGATTGCCTCCTGGGCAGAGTTATGCAGATCTTCAACGATCCGCTGGTACGACTGCTCGCTGGTGGCTCGTTCCAGCACTTCCTTTCGGTCGGGAAAGAAGCGCTGGATAAAATCTTCCTTTTCATCATTGAAGTAGGAGTGTACCAGACTCATGGCGACGCTGATTTTCTTTATGGCGCAGCGGGCATATTCGTTGATGACGTGGACCTGAAAATTCCTTTCGGAGTAATGAGTTTTCAAAGGTTCAAAATTAGCCTTGGAGTATTTCCTGCCCCTGGCCTCCGGGTCAAGGATGATGGTCATGGCCTGCCTGAACACAGCCAGTCCCTGCTGCAGTTCAATCACTCCCTGCTCGTGCATAAAGGTGAGGCCCCGTTCCGCCGCGGCGAGCGGATCCCTGAGCACGGAGAAGAGGATCAGATCTTTTTTCAGGCCTTCCACAATCCCTTCCAGGGTAAATTGCACCAAGAGAGAGGCGCTGGGCGTGATTGTATCCTGCAAGGGAGTCTGAATAACCTTGAGCGCCACATGGGCTGCCTGCTGACGGATGGCGACGGTCTTCAATAGAGATTCCCAGTTGCGGTGCAGGACGATGGAAAATATATTATTCCCTCGGGATTTAATACTGACGCTTCCCTGCTGACCTGCCAGGCCTTTCCCGTCACGACTCAGGCCCCGGAGGACCAGAGCCAGGCTGCCTGGTGTGCTGTAGTCATGGCCCTTGTCGATAAGGCGTTGATTGACCTGCCTGAGATCGATCACCAGATTTTGCTCACGGTCCGCATCCGGCGCAGTCTCCTGGAGTATTTTCAGGAAATCTCTTTCTACCTCGCAAAAACGCATGAGCAGTTTTTCCGAGCTGTCTTTGACCTTGTAACGGACATAGGCCGAAAGGATGGTTTCTTTGGAAAGCAGGCCCTGTGCAGCCATGTCCTCCAGGGTCCGCAGCACCCTCTGGGTCTCGGTCTCATGGTCGAGGTCACCAACCGTGCGGGCAAAGGAACTCAGGCAGGCAAGATCATCAGCGCTGAAACCTCTGCCGGGGGAAATGTCCATCAAGGCCGCAAGAATGTCCAGCCAGCGTTGCTGTTGTCTCTTGGAGAGGCCAAGCGTCTCAATCTTTTCGCCTGCCTCCTGGAGATTACGAACAAGCGGTTTCCCCTGAAAAACGCGGGTATTATTCTCATCTCGATGGAGGAAGCCGCCCCTCTCCAGCCATGAAATCGCCGTCTTGACCCTGGTATCCCTATCTTCGCCGAATTCGGCCTCGTCGATATCCACCGAGTCAAGTCTGAGAATTTCACCTGCGGTCAACACCACCTGGCCGCCTTCCCTGGCTGAAGAGCGCAGGCCACGCAAGATCTGGGCTATCTCCCGCTGGGTCAACCTCGAATTACTGCTCATCCGGAACTGGCCTTCAACATCCTGCTCGGTGAAGATCAGGATACAATCGGCCTCATCGCGGTCGCGCCCGGCACGCCCGGCCTCCTGAAGATAGTTTTCCAGGGAACCCGGGATGTCGGCATGGATGACCATGCGCACATCATCCTTGTCAATGCCCATGCCAAAGGCGTTGGTGGCACAGATGATCGGAGTCTCTCCGGCGATAAAATCGTTTTGAATACGGTTTTTGATAAAAGGTTCCAGACCGGCATGAAAGGGTTCTACCTTGTAGCCTTCACCTGCCAAATATTCGGCCAGATTTTCCGTATTCTTGCGGGTGGCACAATAGATGACCACGCTGCCGGTACCGTCATAGCGTGACTGAAGGAGCGTCAAAATCACCTGGTTTTTTTCATACCTGTCCACTGGCCACACTTCGTAGTGCAGGTTATTCCGTTCATGACCGCCGGCAAAAGTAAGAAGCCGCAGACCGAGCTCCCGCCCGATAATATCGATAATCTCGGCCTGCACATCCTTTTTGGCTGTGGCGGTAAAACACTGCACAGGAGGGATTCTGCTTTTCTCCTGTTGGGCAAATTCCCGGATGAAGCGAATGGAGTAGAGGTAATCCGGGCGAAAATCATGTCCCCACTTGGACAGACAATGCGCCTCGTCAAACACCCAGGCGCCTATCTCCCTTTGGCTGATGGTCTGGACAAAAGAGCGGTTGCGCAACTGTTCCGGCGAGACATAGAGGATGCCCACATCGCCCAGCCTGACTCCATCCATCACCTCGCCTCGTTCAGGCATGGATAGCATCCCGTTAATGGCTGCGGCCAGAGTGGTTCCAGTCTGTCTTGCGAAATTGTCCACCTGGTCTTTCATCAGGGCCTGCAAAGGGGAAATAACGATGGTCAGACTGTTGCGCCGACGATAGCGCATCAGGGCAGGGAGCAGGTAACAGAGTGTTTTCCCTCCGCCTGTGGGCAACGTGGCAAAAAGCGACGCGTTGCGGGCAGCGGCAGTCACGATTGCTGCCTGCAAGCTTTGTCCGTCATCGGTTGCCGGTTGTGGGCGAAAATCCTCAAAACCGAAATAGGTTTGCAGGAAAGACTGTGGGTTATGATGTGTTGTGCAATAGCTGCACCGGGGATTGTTGCAGGGTTGCTCCCGCAGTTGATGGAGCAAAGTGGGCACCACAGGGAAATGGTGCCGAACCCACGGTGGCAGAACCGAGTTGCCGCCGCAGACGGTCAACCAGGCGGTCACATATGCCAGCGGCGGATATTCGACCCGCTTATCAACCAGTTGTTCAACAAGTCGCTCCAGGGCATCCATGCAAACATCTTTCCGGATAAACCAGGAGAATGTTTCGTAAAGGTCTTCGCCCTCGATAAGAGGCACGCCCATTGCTCCAAGGGCAGCAGATGTGCCCGCGAATCGGTCATCCTGATGAAAGAAACCCCGGTAGATCAATGGCGCATCGGAACCTCTCTGCAGGAGCTGTGCAATGGCGTCCCATTGCTCCATGAAAATCTTACCGGCCAGCACGGCATCTTCCGCCGGATTATTGATGCTGTCCCGGACAATCTGATAGTTTTTTACCAATCGATGGTAGGGGTTTTCCGGGAAGGCAAGCGGGGAGAGATAGAGGGTGTCAACCACAGGCTTGTACAGAATTACAAGGGTTGCATCTTTCTCGCGGAGACAAGGGAGGTCGTGGGAGAGGATATTGTGACCGGCAATAAACTCGGCATCACAGCCAAAGGCATCAAATTCGACAAGCAACTCTTTGCCGACTTTCCGTCCCTGCGGGGAGATAAACTGTTTCCCGTTAAAGCAGGCACCCAATCCATAGATTTCCCCTTTCTCATTTGTTTCAATATCTAAGAAGAGGCAACGATTCAGGAATTCATGGTTGTCCATGCTATTTGGGATATCTTTCACCAGCTCTATGCGAGAGAAAATTACGAAAAATTACTTGAAGCGTGCACGGTTTGGTCGCTACGATCGCCGACCGACCTCATTTCACGATTATCACCAAAATTGGCGGCCAAATACCAGCTTTCTCCTGATCCTCGCCAAGGGAATAAAATCAAGGGCATCATCATCGGCAAAGGTGTTGTCATGCCTGTCGTCGTGCATAAGACATCCTTACCAAGTTTATTTTACTGAATTATTTCAAGCGTAAATGTTACTCAACCATCGCCTTCAACAAGGCATCTCTGGCATCCAAATAAAATTGAATATCGATCTTGGTCGCCATATCGTCTGAAAGGTCAAACAACTGGCGACGGCAGGCAACGGGCATGAGGAGCACAGTCGCGCCTTTTTCAACAGCAATTTCTGCGATGGTCACGGGATTGTGAATGGGTTCGATGGAGCCACCCAGGTTGATTTCACCAACAATAATGAGGCCGCCACGCACACTCTTTTTCAGAAGGGAGGTGCATAGTGCTACCAGTGAGGCCATCCCCAGCTTTGTTCCTGACTTCGATGCATCAAAAGCACGGAGTTGGGCGGTGAACTCATGGTGACGGGGGTCTTTGTCGCCGACCAGTTGCATCGAGCGAGCATATAAATTCTGTTCAGCATATCCCATGCTTTCCCTGAAAGCGGGCGGCACGGGCTTGTTGAGAATTTTAACACCAGAGCCTGGGCCTTCATTGATCTCAATGCGATAGAGCCCAGGATGTTCTTCGCCGCCACCTGGACTGATACTCCAGACCTGGCCTGGCTCAAGTGGATCACCACCAATACTGTTGTCGCTCTGCAGTTCTGGGGTGGAGACGAATTTTTCAATTCCATCAGCACCCATGACATAGCTGAAATGGGTATTACGGAACTCAGCAGCACCGATACGCTTCTGCTGTTCTTTAACGCGCCTCCTTGCTTCCATGGCAATTCTGACGGCCCATTCGAGATCTTCATCAGGGATATCATTACCGTTGCCAGGGTAAAGAAGCTTGAGCAGGCCGCTGATCGTCTTATTTACCGCATTGGTATCGCGTCCAGAGAGTGCTCCACCAAAGAAGACGCGGTTTTGCAAGAGGCTTACTCGGCTTTGATTACGGAGCTGGCTCCAGCATTCGGAAAGGAAATCACTGACTAGGCCGAAATGGCTGGTCAGCAGCTCCTTGCTGATCTTGGGAACATCCCACCCCGGCAGGAATGAGTGGATGCGATCCATAAACGCGGTATCATCCCTCATTTCCGGAGGCAGGGGGCCAAAGAGATGGCCAACCCGCTGCTGCTGCTCGACATCGACCTCGAAGTTGCCGACCAGTACGATACTTCCGTCTGCACGGATGCTTTCCTTGCCCCGGCTGAACTCGCCGGATTCCATATAGCCCTTCATGATATTCACGCCGTCCTTCTGATCGAAGGATACACCGGACACTTCATCAAAACAGACCACATCGTATTGGCAGACCAGGCCGCGTTGGCCAGTGGAGTTGTTAACGAACATCCGTGCCACTGTTGCCTTGCCGCCGGAAATTAGATGGGAATAGGGCGACACCTGCTGAAAAAGGTGGCTCTTGCCGGTACCACGGGGTCCAAGTTCCACCATGTTGTAATTCCGCTCCACAAAAGGAACCATACGCAACATCAGGGCATTCTTCTGCCGTTCGGAAAGACCTGTAGGTTCAATACCGATGGAACGGAGCAGGAAATTCTTCCACTCATCAGTTGTGAAGCCCGCCCTCGCGTCCGCCAAGGTATCAAGGACATCACGTTTTGAAAGCTGAATCTCGCGCAACGACTTCACCCCGAAAGGGCGGCCACTCTTCTCCTGTGCGATAACGGAATCGTAGTCCAGGACTATCTCGGCATAGAACCCGCCGGTCAACATCCGCTCATGGCGACTGACCAGTTCCGCCTCAATCCGGACATCCGTCAGACGGACACTCGGGAGCGTGGCCAGATAGGAGTCGGTCTTGGCATCCAGCCGGGCAGTTATGAGGTCAATAATTTTCACCTCACCCTTTTCCCGGGCGTGGGACTTGAACAGTTCCTCCTCTCCTGCCTTGACGGTGCGATCCGCAAGCTGGCGTTCGACAATCTTCAGCCCTTCCTCGATCTCTTCCTGTTCAATGCTTGCGCAGTAACGTCCCAGCAGAAACTCCACCACATAGGTCGGTACCGGGAATTGACGGCTAAATGTCCGGACCAGATCCTTCCGGACCAGATACCCTTCAAGTGAGGAGGCTGCCTTTTTGTCGATCTGATCCAGTTCAATCATTCTTTACCTCCACCTATTACCGTGGTGATCTGTGCTACCAGTGCGCCATCTGCATCAAGCAAGACCAGCGTGGCTTCACGTCCTTCCAGGTCCTCGTTTTCAACGACCACGGAGGCAGTTCCGTTGTCTTTCAATTGCTTGACGCCAAGAACAACGCTGGACAATGAATCACCTGCCTGGGTGCGAACATCAAGTGATAATCCAGCAAAATTGCCATCCACCGCCACTGTGCAGCGCAAGCCTTTCCAGATAACATCGGTGATCTCAATTGAAACCGATGATCCTGCCGATACGCCAGGGGAGACAGTCAATTGGAGAGTCAAACATTCCTGCAGACTCAAACCGCCATGGGCGTATTCTTCCCCTTTCTTGAAGCAGCTTATTCCATCGGCCAGGGCAAAATGCTGGTTCGGATTCCAGTACCACGGATAAAGCCGCTCTTCTGCCACTGCCCCCGATTTGAGAGAGGCGCACCGTCCCCATTTATTATCGACCAGGTCACTGGGTAACTCGATTTTCGGCAGTCCACCCGGCAGCAAAAGCCACCCGTGATCAGTCACAACCCGAACGCTTTTCCAGCCAGCCGCCAGGAGGGAGGCTATGCGATCACGGATCTCTGTCAGTAACCCATCAAGGTGCTTGGCAATCTTCCAGCCTCGGTCATGTCCTTCATGGTCGATGTCTCCAAATTCGCACCACGCATTCCCTTGACCATCACCGTTATCTGAGCGCTCCAGGATCTTCCAGCCATTCTCTTCAATGGTTTTTCGCAACAGATAGGCTGTGATAGGTTCATAGTTGTAGCCCGCCGGTTCTTCCGCAACCCTATTGGTGCCAAATAAGGGGGCCACCGCCGGTTTTCCTGTGGCGGTAACACTGGGCAGAGGGACCCAGAACAAATTTTCTACCACGCTACAATCAGCCTTCTCCAGCATATCGACCAGTCGCTTACCAATATCGAAACGAAGACCATCAACAAACAGAAGACATTCGCTGGAAGAAGCAGAGAAAGGCTTTAGCGAACGGCAGGTCCCTCCCGGGTAGGAAGCGCCGTCTACTATCTTTTGCAGGTGGCGTGCCGACTCCTCCGCCCACGGCAGATAAAGCGAGCGGATGGTGGTAGAAATCGCCTCAAAATCTGTGGGACTCTCAATAGAGGCCAAGGCCCGGATAACTGCATCATCAGCTTTCCATCCGTAATTGCCATAGCCCGCCACCAGATCTTCAACCGTACCAGCGGCGAGGTTTGTCTGAGTAATGTCAGCCAATACGGCCAGATGCTCCAAGGCCATGGCCAAAGGCGCTTCACCAAGTTCAGACCATACCAGTCTCCGCCTTCGTCCATGCTGCTTCTCCAGGTCCAGAAGCTTTTTTCTGGCGTCGTGCGCAGGGACATTAGCGAGGGATAGGAGATCCCGATGCAGTCCCTTTTCCTGCTCTTCATTCCATTGTGGCCAGCCGTCGAAAGAACCATCCCCAACCAGCCAGAAAATGGTATCGCTGGGAGCACGACACTTTCGAATTTGAGCGGGGATGTTCGGATATCGCTTCGGTGCCTCGCAGAAGCGTTCCCATACTGCGTGCCAGGGGCCTTCTTTGGCCGCCAATTTGGCCGCACCAGCCAGCACGCCCGCTTTTTGTGGATTAAAGGCAAGCTGCGATTTGCAGACCTCGACAAATGCCTTCCATTCCTGCTCACCACGGCTTGCCTGGAAGGCATCACCCTGATCAAGCCATTGCAACAAGTCACGGACAGGATCACCGCCAGTCAACAGAGTATTGAAGTAGTCCTTGTCGAGACGCTTGCCCTTGAGGAGTTCTACCTCTTCATCAAGCAAGCGGTAGAGGGCCAATTGCATTGCGGTCTTGGCATCACTATCCTGCGCGACATCAAGCCCCAGCCCACCCTGATCCGATTTGAGATAAGCAAGAACAGTCCAGTCCTTGGCATTGACTTGCGACCAGATCACACCCCGATATTGCAGCTCAGCCAGTGGTTTCAGGTGATCAGGGCAGCTTTCAACGGCGCGCAGGTCCTGACGGCTGACACCGGGCAGGTAGAAAATGGGTGTGCGATCCTGGGGGAGTGACACATCATCAGTCTTACCCGTGATAATGCAGCGTAACCATATGGCTGGACCGGTACGTTTATCGGGTTGGTAATCACCGAGAATCAGCAGTTCCGGTAATTCGGTTTGTAAACGAGGAATGACTGCTTCCCATTGACGGTCTTTGTCAGGCCAGAGGATGCAGGCCGGTGCCACCTGCACTTCCGGATTGTAGACGCCGGCATCACGAACAGCTTTGAGGAGGTGCTCCATTACCCTCATTTTTCCTTAACCTCCCAATAGCCTATTTTCCGCGAACCCATGCGCACCAATATCCCGGCCCCTTTGAGTTTCTGAATATGTCGTTTTATCGTCGCTTCGCTCACTCCGAGCCTGTTGGCCAGTTGCTGGTAATCGCTTTTGGGGTTTTCCCGAATTGCGCGTATCAGGTCATCGTGCCTCGTTAAAAGGTCACTCATTGGGTCAATTTGAGGTTCCACTTGACCCTCTTCTCCTGTATTTCCTGCTTTTTCAGCCACATGACCCGACGAATCTGTGGTTAAAGGTCTGTTTATCAGGTCAGAATGACCCTTTATCTGCCTGACCGTGGTTTTCAGATAATCCTCAGTGACCTCAAAGAGAGGCTCTGTGCCACCTGCTTTCAGTGCCGGTATCACCTTCGTCCGCACCCCCATGCCTCTGGCATCCACATAGCCATAATCACGCAAAACTTCGACAATGATATGATTTCTGGCTGAACGCTGCCCGGCCAGCATTTTTTCGATCGTCATCGAGTTGGGCAGTGTGCCGGGACTGATGATTTCGAGGCGATCCTGGTAGCCAACAATTTCAACATCCACAAATCGTGTCCAGTCCCGATGGGCCAGGGCATTGATCAGCAATTCCCGAATGGCCTCATAGGGATAGAGCCATTTTCTTTCCCTTCGAAAGTTCTCGTCAATCTCGTTGGGCTCGTGAGTGATAAAGGGCTCCATCATCTCCAGGCACTTCTCGATCAAACCGGCATCGATCAGATTTTTTCTTGTTTTCCCCGGTTGAAAACGACCTACCAGGGGTGCATCGAGGACCTTATCCATCTGCGCCTGATATTCCTTGTCCAGAGAATTGAAAAACATGAGCCTGACCCCCGATTGCTTCAGCGTCTGCCGGGGTTTGATGCCAAATAACACCAGACCGGCAATAGTACATACCGGCTCTTTGGCAACCCCTGCGGTCATGAAGCCAAGGGCCTGTAGCCGGTTAACCCAGGATTCCCTGTTTTCCGGAACTTCCGGATCTTTCAGGATGTCCCGCAGATAGTTCTCCAAACGCGCCTGATCCAGTGACTCGAAAACAGTGCGGTTCACCGGCATGATTTCCGAGTGAATCATGCCACTGGCAGAGCCCAGCATCAGAAGCTGTTCACGCGAGGCCGGCCGGGTTACCGCGCCGATGCGAACATAGGCTGTTTCCCGGTCGTTGGCCCTGACCACATAGGGTTTTGAAACCTCCTGTCCTATGGTAATGACCGCAACCCGCGTGCTCTCATCCATCAACACTTCTTCGTAGTACGGCAAAATCATCGGATGCACATATCTTCCGAAAACCGTATCGGCCACCCACTCACTCAGGTTGTTCCTGCTGACGCCGGTGATGCTTTTGTCATCTTCAACACCCAGGAGGATATGCCCGCCTTTCAGGTTGGCCAGGGCAACAATTTCCCTGGCCAGTTGCTCAGGCCGAATGTCATCACGCTTGAACTCGACCCCGGAGTTCTCACCGTTGGCAATCAGCTCAAAAACATCCTGTGCTTTCATGACACCGCTCCTTTTTTGTCCACAGAAGGCACGGAATACGCTGGTATGTCATCGTTTTCCAAGGACGACCTCTTTGCGGCCAAGGTCAAATGATGATCATTGATGCGGTCGCCGTTGAAGAGGTGGAACCAGGGTGCGGACTTCACGTCCTTGCCTCGGTCTTTTTCCCATTTGATGTTGGGCTTGTCACGGAGGACGCCTGCCCCGCGCTTGCCCACATCCGGTACCGAGAGGAAGGGGCGGATGTTGAGGCGGACGCCGTCATTGAAGTCCGGGTTCCAGCCGATGGGCTGTTTGTCGAGGGGCTTCCAGCGCACGAAGATGTCGTAGGGGGCCTCGCCTTCGAGGATCATTTCCAGATTTTTTTTGAGGCCTTCGGCGGCGGCGAGCTTTTCCTGGGCGCCGTCCACGCCACCGGCGATGTCCTGTTTCTGGCGGCTGATCCAGTCGCCCAGGTAGGTGTAGATCAGGGTCTCCAGGAGTTTGTGGTCGAGTTTGTGGTAGTTGATAAGCGCCGCGAAACCGTCACGGAGGCCGTCCCAGATGTGCCAGATAAAGGGGCGGTGGTGGAAGAGTTTGCAGTGTTGGCTGAAGAACTTTTCCCGCAGCCAGGTTTCGATGGTCTTGCCGCCATGGTCGGCCTGGGCCAGCAGTTCGGATTTCCTGGTGGCTGACCAGTCGCTGCCGTAGGCCGCCGCCAGTAGATTTTCCAGCCGGTCGGCAGCGGACATTTCACCGCGCACCGGCGGGAGGCAGACGATGCCGTCGTCATCGGCCAGGGGCAACAACGATTCCGACTTCTGCACCCAGGCACGGGCTTCGATAGAGAGTTCCATGTCCGGGTCCAGCTCTGCCGGCCAGCGGTAGCCGAGGAGACGGGCGACGGCAACCTGCAAGGGCTCATCACTCTGGCCCGGATGACCATGAAATATCCACTGGGTGGGATCATTGGAGTAGGGTTTGGGTAGGCCATTGGGGTATTTCTCGGCGGCGACCTTGGTCCAGTAATCGAGGTCAAAGGGGACTTTGACCAGAGTGGCGTTGGTGACATTCAGCTTTTGGTCAATTCGCCGCACCGCCTCGTTATACTCCGGCGAGGAACAGAAACACCAGATGGCGGGGAGGTAGGCGAGGTCTTTGGGAATAATTGTGGCCACATTTTGATGAAAGCGCTCTTTCCCATAATGATATGGGAATAGTTGCCCCATTCTATGCATTGCGATGCCTGACTTCCCAAGCGCTTTTAAACCTTTGGTTGGATACGCAGTTGGAAGCGACAATAAAAGTCCTTCGCCTCTTTCCCATTTCACCAGCCATGACAGACCTGCATATTCTCTATAAATGTCAGGTGTTGCTTGCATGTATTCCCAGACATTCTTGTCGATTGAGCCATGTTCCCAGAGGGCTGAGAGAAACATTGGGTCATCACTCGTCTGAAGACCGACAAGTCCATCTGCAAATTTACTCAGTAGGGGTAAATCTACCTCATCCTCCAACGCCACCCGCGCATCTGGATTCTCTAACTGCCTCGCCTGTCCCACCTGTTTGATCTCGGCGATGATAAGCCCGGCGGCCTTGTCTGCGGCGGTGCGAGGTTCAGAGACGTCCACGCCACGAATCAGATTGGCAGCGTCACTTTCGGTAAAGAGCCCGCCATGCTGGCCAGCAACATTGCCCCGGCTCAAGGTGAGAAGAATCGCCTTGACCACCTCGCCACTGATGGTCTCGAAGGCCCCCGGCCCCAAGCGGGCAATCAGGTGCCAAGTGTCGTTCTTCAGCAGCTTTTCCCGGAATTTCTTGTAGCTGGTCAGAAAGAGCCAGTTCTGCGGCAGGACAATACTGGAGGTGCCGCCCTGCACACATAACTCCAGGCAGCGATCGAGAAACACGGTGGCCAGGTCATTCTTGGCTGCCGGATAGTGCTTTTCACAGAAATCGCGCAGCCGCTCATCCTGTTTGCCCCGCGACAGATAGGGGACATTGGTAATAACCCACTGATATTTCCCGGCCAGCAGGGTGGCGGCCTTGGTTAATCCCTGCGCCACCACGGCGGCTTCCTGCTGTTCGTCGCTTTGCTCCTGTTGCAGGGCTTGGCCGAGGAGTGGCCCGACTTCTTCCCAAGAAACGCCCATCGGCATTGGCGATCTTTTCGGATCAAGCAGGCTGCCCAGTACCGGGGCATCCCTAAAGGCATCGTACATCCAATCGAGGGCGATACGCAGGTTGTGTTTATCCAAGGCCAGTTGCTTCCATTCTTCCTTGGCCACACTGACCGACAGGCCAGAGCAGGCCAGATGCAGCTCCGGCAGTGGCCGATAACCGCCGCTCTCCGGATAACGCCAGGCGGTCAGCGCCAGGGCAAAGGCGGCCAGTTCCACACAGCGTTGATCCAGCTCCAGGCCGTGAATATTGTCGCGCAACACGGCATCCACCGCCTCGCGGGCCGACAGCCCTTCCAATTCCATGCGCATGGCCACCAGCATCAGCAAGGCGGCGACCAGGAAATGGCCCGACCCGCAACAGGGGTCCAGGGTCTTGAGTTCGCTCAAGTTTTCCGGCCAGCCATCAAAGGTCCCGGCGGCAGGGGTCCAGGATTCCCCCTCACCTTGTCCCTCTCCCGCAGGTAAGTGAGCTTGCGAGACTCCGAGGGGAGAGGGAATCTTGGTAAAACGCAGATATTCCAATGGTATGCCGGGTATGGTGGCCTTGCTGCGCAGCTCCTCTTCGCTGACGGCGTTTTTCAGATCGGTTGCGCTCAGACGCCGTGCCGCCCACCAGGCCCCGAGGGAGTTGTCGAGGAGGAATGAAACCATATAAGGCTCGGTGAAGAGCTGGGTGACAGCGGGCAGTTCCCGGGCGCCGATCTTGACCTCGGAAGCATTGACCTCATCCTTCTTCTTGGCCTGCCAGAACTGGTAGACCCAGCCCAGGGAATCGGAGGCAGTGAAGACCTCCGGCACCAGATCGGCGAGCAGACGTTCCAGCCTCTGCTGGTGCTCGGGTGGAAAATGGAGGGCAAAGACCACCGAATCGGGGCGGAAGATCTGCGGCAGCATGGCGGTAGCAAGCCGGGCGGCCAGCTCCCATTCATTCCGCAACCCATCATCAGCGGCCAGCTCGGCGCACTCTTCCAGGGTCACCGCGACGCCATCGTACATGAGCAGATTGTTCTCGGCCAGAAATCTGGCAAAGAGCATACGGTGCCAGTGCTCGTAGGCCACTTCCTCGATAAGCCGATCCATGGCCTGAACCTTGCCACCGTTAAGTGAATCCCCCAACTGCCGACCATGCACCCTGAGCTTGCGCCGCAACACCCGCTCGTCTTCCGAAAGGTGACTAAATGCGGTGGAATCTCCTACACCCAGTTGATCCATGGAAGCACGGGCAGCGGCCTCGGCAATATCGCGGGCGTCCTTGATCGTTCGTTCGAGTCGATTGCGTAAGGTCTTTTCCAGCGGCTGCATCAGACGGCTCCTGCTGGCGTATAGCTCACCGGCCATTTAGGAAAATTCTCATTCCACCTGGCCACATTGACCACTGCGCAACTCTTGACGAGTTCCTGTTTCCATCGTCTGGATGCTGGCCCTACTGGTAGTTCCTTTTGCAGAGCCTTACACATGGCAGTATTCAAAGCATTGTCGAACGTCAACAGGCAGATGTAATGAATCGGCTTCTCGACCTTGTGCTCAGCATGTCGAAAGAGATAGGAGTCACGGTATTTATATTTGAGGTAATTTTTAAGCCATTTGAACCCTGATCTTTTGGCCTTCAGCTCCTCTTCGGTATTAAAATCCTTCGTGTCATAGTATGCCGGATCGTGAAAATCCTTCATTTCCACAAAGACATAGGCATCTGGAAATTCGGCAACAATATCCACTGCCTTCATCGGTTGCCCGTGGAAGGTGGTTTTCGTCTTATCTTTTTCATCAAAAACAAACGCATCCAGCGCATCGGTAAAATCAAAAGAAAATCCATCCGTGTCAACCTTCATTTGCCAAGACTCCCCATGGATTTTTCGATTTCTCTATCAACAATGCTGCCAAAAGTATCATCTATGGCGTTCGGCGAGAGTTTCAAATAGTCATCAGTCGATGCCACTTCAATCTCGCCGGTATCCTTCGTCCGGTACAAGCTGTGAAAAAGAATTTTGTCGTCCTTTTTTGCCTGGAGATCAAACTCTTTTAGGATCACATAATCATGGGTGGTGAGAAAAATCTGCACACCTTGGCGCTGGAGTTCCAGCAAAATACCGACAACGGTTTTCATCAGACGCGGATTGAGGTTGGTTTCAGGTTCATCCCAAAAAAGTACCGATCCATTTAATAAGGTTCCGTTCTGGATCAAAATCCATAACAAGCCCATCTTACGGAAGCCTTCGGCAAGTAGAGTAAACTCAAGTTCGCCATGTTTGCTGCGCAGAAAAAACTCCTCATTTTTCGCGACAACCTTCCCATCCATAGCCTCCTGCAGACTCTCCAAAAGCTGTTTCCTTGGTTTATCCGTGGGACCTTTGAGTAGCGGCAGAAAGACCTTGCGGATAATGTCGACATAAATCTCTTCGAAATGAATTTCGCGCTCTTCATAAAGAGAGCGGAATCCTGGAGCATTGGCCATCATATCCTTGACAGGGATATAGGCCGCTTCCATTGGGTTTTCTGTCCAAGCTTTTGGAGAACCTGATATTTTTGCCTTGTCGGGTTTAGTGGTGTGGTTGGAAAGAGAGAGACGCAATGTAATCTTCTTGTCGTCTTCAATCTTTCGTGTGACCTCCAGTATTCCATTGCTACTGACTGATGATCGCTTGACCAGACGGCCTATCTGTTTGCCGGAGGGATAGAAAACGTTATTGATCTTCTCAGCAAATCCCCCTTTACTTTTGGCAATATCACAGGCGGCATAGGCTGCCTTTAAAATATGTGTTTTGCCCGTTCCATTTTCACCGACAAAAATATTTATCCCAGGGGAGAACTTGACTTCGAGTTTCTCAAAGGCTGTAAATTTTTCAAATTTAATTTTTTCAAGCATGTCCAGCCTCCCAATTATTTAATGATCACTGCCCCTTGTTGCAGGGCAACCTGGACTTGTTGGCCGATGTCCTCGATCCAAGCACTAACCTCTATTCCCAATTTGAACAGGAAATCCAGCATTCAATCACCTCAACATACGATGTTTTACTTCCGAGCATTAAAACGAGCATTAACTCCCGATCAATGCTCGGGAAATGTGTAAAGAGCATTCAGCACATCATTGCTTCCGGTATTCATACCGCGCGTTTTGTCCTCTACCAGGAGAAAGAATATTGGTATTTTCCTGACGTAATTCAGTCATTAACCGATAGACCTTATTCCGATCAAAATGAGTAATCTGGCGAATTTCCTGATTGCTCAACCCCGGTTCTCCCCGACGCTCCCGCTCCATGAGGATACTCAGAACGCGGGTTTTTGCGGCCTCCCAATCAATGCGACGATCACGCTCTGGATGACCAGCTTCCGCCAAACGCTGATACAGTTCGGGCCGCAGTGTCCAGTAAGCACCCCGTCCGGTGCCGCCATGTTCGAGGTACCCCATCTTTTCCATACTGGAGAGCCGCTCGCGCATCTGCGCCTCGGAACGTTGACAGAGGGTGGCGGCAAATCCTGTTTCAATTTCTGGACACTTGAGCAAATATTGCAAAATGAGAAGAGCATCAACCGTAAGGAGACGACCAGCCTCATTCTCAGCCGTAACAAAAAGGCGAAAGGCCTTTGAGAGTTCCCTGCGGAAAAATGTCAGTGTTACGGATTCTCCGATTTCCTGAATCAGGGGCGGCTCTTTGCCCTCTACGAGCAGCGAAGAAAACATCCGGCTCACACCAAGGTTACTGCGGTTGACCAGTCGCAGACGGGTCAGTGCCTCGACCAGCAAAGGGTTACGGGCAGCGGGTTGATGATGAAGGATATTTTCTGGAGTGATCCCACCGATAAATCCGCCGTTATTGCTGATCTCCAGCCGATCGGCATACAGTTTCACCATGACCGGTCCAGCGATCCGCAGATCGACATGACAAAAGGCGTTCATCAGTGCTTCCCGGATGGCGATGGCGGGCCAAGTCCGATACTCGAAGTGAAACAGGCCATACTCAAGGGTTGTAATCGGGTTAAACGGCAGGAGCAACTCCTCGACCCGTTTGACCGAGAGGGGCACGGCACTCACCCGATCTTCACGGATACCGTAATCGACATCGGACTTCATCTGCAAGAAGGTCCAGTTGAAGCCGGGTACATACCTGCGCAGGGCATCTTCATTGCCACCTACCAGGATGGCCGCGCGAGTAAAGCGCTGATCACGGATAACACCCAGGGCAGCGAGGAGTTCCAGATCATTCAGACGCAGAAGGTCATCGGGAGCATGTTCTGCCTGGGCGAGGTTGCGCAGGGTTTCCATGGCCGAGGGCGAAAGAAGATCGGTATTGACCGGGGCAATAAGCTCTGCGGTCATATCGGTTTCACCGGTTTCCACACCAATCTTACGACGCAAGGTACCGGTGAGAGGCTGGCAATCCTTACCGATACGGACCGTACCTCGGCCGGAAGTATCCGTATAAGGCGGCAGTCCGGGATGAATATGCATGAGCAGCAGACGACCAGTCCCTTCAGGGACATTCAGCTCTTCAAAGACCGGCATAATTTTAGGATCGGTTTGGTCGTAAACCGCCTTTTTCAGGATATTGATATCGATTTCCATCGGCATACCAAGGATGGCCTGTTCACGCCCCCTGACCTGATCGGCCACGCCAAAGACCACGGTGCCGCCACCACCATTGGCCATGCAGACAGCCATGCGCACGACCATTTGCACCGATTTGTCACGGCTTTGGGTATCCCACTGCTTAAAATCCAGATCCTGATCTTCAAGTTCATCGGCAATGCGATGATCAAGTTCGAGCAGTAAATCTGCAATCTGATCGGCACTTCTCATGGCCATACGTCCTTATCGAATCACGATCGGCCCTTGTTGCAGGGCGGTCTTGAGTTGTTGTTTCACATCCTCAATCCAGGTATCAATCTCCATATCCGTCTTGAGCATACGGCGCGGCACCTGAATAAACTGGGCTTCCGGTTCCAGTAGTTCGGCGGCAGCATGAGCCACACCATCAAACCTGCCCGGCATGGCCGCAACCCGGTCTGCAAACATGGGTAATGAGCAGCTATCGAGGGTAGTGAGCACATCGACTGTGCTCTGCACCGCGACCTTGGGCCGGGCAGATTCGTGTAGGAGCTGAGCGGAGATGAGCTGGTATCGCTGTTCCGGCTCGAGCTGCTGCCAATTGGAATCCTCGTACAGACGTTCAAGGCCCTGCTTATGACGCGCTTCATATTTACTGTCCAGACGGTTCAGTTCGTCACGCAGCAGTTGGGTCAGGTTGGCCGAAAGCGGTGCCACGAGATCCGGTTCCTCCAACAATTGGCGCTGCTGCTCAATGGTTTTCACCTGAGCCAGGATGATTTCGGCGTCTTGAAGAGCTGCCGCATGACCCATCAGGCGCTTCAGGATAATCCAGTTCGGCAAGCGTTTGGTGATGCGCTCGCCCAGATCGGTCCAGATATCGATACACTGGCTTAAATCATCGCGACGGTTGTACAGCGACAGGAGTTGTTCATTGCCTGCGGTCAGGCGGATTTCTTCTAAGGGAGAGGTCTCGGGACGAGCTGGTTTGGGTGCGTCGCCACCAGCCTGGTCTGCCAGTTCCATCATCTTGTGCAGGAACTGCGGCACATAGGCCAGCTCTTCACCTTGCTTGGCGCTCAGGCCAACCTTCTGCAGCAGTTTACGAATCTGAATGCGTTGGGCGGTACTGACTGTGGCGGATTCAACCTTGAAGGTCACCTTGCCGATGGATTTGCGTTCCAGCTCTTTGGGGTCGACGGGTTGGCCGCGTTCGTCCAGGGCACGAATAATCCCGGCAACCAACAGTACTTGCAAACCGCCATCCACAGCATCGCGGGACCAGCCATAGTGTGAGGACTCAAACTGGGTTCGGATGTCCGCGCCTTTTTTGCCTCCGGCAATGAATCCGAGGATGGCTTTGCACACACCATTCTTGACCGGTTCGCCATCATCAGCGACGGCCTTCAAGGCATCGGGAGCCCCTTTCTGGGCCTTTTCATACACCTTGGACCAACCGACATGATCTGCTACATGAAACTGCGGAAAAAGACGCTGCAGGGAATTGCCGGCGGCCTCCAAAACCATTTCCTGGAGATCATTGCCCAGAATCTCATTGCCGCCGCCCTGGAACGCACGGGCACCGGAAAACGCTTCGTCCAGTAGTTCGCGAATCTTGCCCTCAGCCATCTGCTTGGTGGTTTCCATGGCCGCCCGAGCTTCGGTGCCTTCCGGTGTATTAGGTACGCCGCGTTTATCGAGGGTGGCACTGGCAGCCTTGTAGTCAATCAGATGATGACGCAGGTCATCGGCGGATCGTTTCGGGATAAACACGAATACAGTCGGGGACTGATTGCCCGCCTGGCGAGCATCCGCCCTGACTGAATTCTCGTCGCTGCTCCAGCCATCACGCACCCAGACGCAGATGCGCTGGTCGGCATCACTCGGCAACTGAGAATCAAACACCGGGAAGATGTCACGAGCGACCTTGGAGTTGCCTTGAGTTAGCGAGAGTTTGCGTACCATCTCGCCGAACTTCCTGCGGATACGGTCATCCCGCTCGGCCTCAATGCGATGGGCCTCGTTTGAGAGTGCAGATAGCTGGCTTGAAAATTCATCATTCCAGGCATTACTTTCTTTAGTTTGAATGCGATATTGCTCACCTACTTTCATGAGCAATTCACATCGATTCAATAAGCCTGGGAGCCTTCGACGTATTTCACTTGATCCCACTGTAATATCTTCAATTAATAAATCTGCAAGCGTGTCTACATTTGCAATCAAGCCAACTTCCTTATTCTCATTAGAAATCTTATTTATAATAAAAATTAAACCACAGGCTCTTGCCAGTAGCTTCTCATCGTCATTTCCCTTGTACCAAGTCAGTGTCTTGTCATAGACATCACGAGGGAGAATATAAGGAATCAGTTTGTCGGCGGAGACGAAATAGATGTAGTCGGCCGGTACAACATGGCCCAACGGCTCATTCAGGTTGGTTTGAATGACTTTATGCACCATACTAAGCTGGTTGCGGAGTTGGCTATCAGTGCCGGTCTGGTCAAGCGCTCGCAGGGTATTTTCCCAGAACCGACGGCGAACCGGCAGGATTGGATAATCCTGCGTGAAGTGTGAGATGTCGTCCTGGCGGTGACCGATGGTCGTACCTGCAAGATGACGGGAGATTTCCCCCAGGTTGGTTTGCATCATCTGCTCGATGGGTGTTTTGGCCTCCGGCTTTTTGGCCAGGATGACCTGGCGGATAACCGCATCCACATCGGCATCGGAAAGCTCCACGCGGATGGTGAAGCGTCCTTCCAGTTTTTTCAGGTTGCTGGTTCCGGTAACAGCAGTCTGCCCGGTACCGATAAAAAGAAGTTTGCCACCGATATTCTTGCAGCAGGCTTCAACGACTTCCTGAACGTCAATAGAGCGCTGGCTGTCTTCCCCGATGTACTGCTGCACCTCATCGAGCACGATCAGGGTGAGCGGGAATTTTCCGCCAGTAGTCACACTGGTCAATGCCTGGCGCATGGCTTTCAGCATGTCATCGCTGGAGATATCGTGAACGTAGGGATAGAGATTGTTCAGCGTCTCGACACAAGAAGTCGGGGAGCTGAAGAGTTTCGGCTTTGTCTGTACCAAGGCTGCATGGAGCCCCTCGGCGACATAGAAATTATCCAATTCCTCATCCCAGTCAAAACCATTCTGCTTAACGAGACTATGGATCTGGTCATAGATACCCTCAGCTTTAAGCCACATAACAAAACGAGCAACCGGATACTGTTCCGGCAGGTCTGCAGATTTAAAGATGATCCGCAGCAGCGCCAAACGGACACTGCCACTGGCACCAGCGCCTAACGTACCTGACGCGGCATATAGCCCGCCATGCCGCTTGGCCTGTGTACTGAGCTCCTTCATTTGGTCACAGATATTTTGGGGAAGATTGGCAATACCACGAGCCGTTGCCCCATCCTCAAAAACTGCATCCACCCAGAGAGCACGAAGCATCTTAACCAGGTGTGATTTACCGGATCCATAAAAGCCGCTGACCCACACCGCAGGCTGCTGGGCCTGGTCGATGTTCTTCAGATAGGTCTCGAGGATGTGGGCCATGCCTTTTTCATACTCGCCGTCGCAGACAAAGGTATCCAGCTCATAGCGAAGGACTGCCAGCGCCTGGCTGGTTTTGTCGTCGTTAACGCTTGCCACACCTTCATTAACCAGTTTGCGGGTGGCTGGATCTTTTTGGTAAATGTCACGATTGTTCATCATCAACCCTTTGTTCAAAATTCCTTGTCGGCAGTGATGGGCACAGCAAGGTAGTTCCACCCGTCATAACCGTCCAGCAATCTGTAATTGTTGTTCTCGTAACTCCCCGGGAAAAAGATGAGGAGCCGTCCTTTGACCAAGGGTGCAAACTGATCAACGACTTCTTTGACCTTCTGAAATCCGAAGAGCGAACCCACGCCCGTTATTGCCACTACTGAGTCTTTACCAATTTCGTTTTCCCGGAGAAAGGTTGCTAACTCTTCCGTAATGAACGCCAGGTATTTTGGCAGCAGAGTGGAAAGCAGATGGGGCTTCTGAAAATAACTCTTGGCGTATCGCTGAGAAGCCAACCAGATCGCAAAGGTGTCAGTCAGATCAAAGATGGCCCAGTCATGGCCCGCCTGACGGGTAACGATTTCGAACTCATCAATCTTGGCTCGCAGCCAGCGTTCTTCGGTTTCATTGTAAACACAAAAAATGACGCGCTGGAGAGCTGCGGCATCATCTCGCCACGGCACCGCGATGTATTTGCCATAGGACTGAATCAGACGTTTAATTCTGCTCACGAAGCCACTCCATTTCTTGTTCGTTAATCAGGTTCGGAAAGAGTACCTCAATGACATCGCCGACCCGTTTGAAAACGATCCATCCCTTGCGCGAGGCCTCTGCCGTGAGCTCAATGGCCTTTTCGAATGAGCAGTCGAGGAGTTTCGCGTAATCGGTTTTGAAAAGAGATTCGCCGCGAACACCAGTCAGGTACCCGAGAAGCAAGGCATAGGAAACGCTGCCAGCAGTCGGTAGAGCACGGGCCCTGATCTTACGGATCCGGCCCATAAGGTGGCCGGATTTGGTCCACGTTGAGTTGATATTTTGGGCCGTCGATTTCAGTGTCGCCTTGCTGAATCGCCCAGGCTCTCTGTCATCAATAAATTCTTCCAGAGCTTCCCTGGTAATGGTTGAACCTTCGGGAAATTTCAGAATAAAAGACGCTGTAGATCTGAAAATTGCATCGCGAGCATAAGTACAGAGCAGGGCCAACAGCGGATGACCGGCAGGATCTCGTTGCCAAAAAAAGAGCAGCGCTCGAAAGAGAATAATTGAAGGATCGAGAGAGTAAAGATCAACCAGGTGGCGGTATGTCAGCAGGCGTGTTTTCCCCGAACGTTTGCCCAGGCAATTTTCCTCATCAATCGCACGCAAATAATCCGCTTTCTCAGCTTCGGGCCGGTCGACATAAGACAGCAGCGCCCCAAGCTCCTCAAGCATCATCGTGCGAGCAGTATGGGCGCCGCCTCGTTGAAAACTGAATCCGAGGCGCGTTAGATTATTGTTATTTGCTTCCGTCATGCTCACCACTGATTTTACCTGCTCCGCCTTTGCGCACCCACTCGTCGACCTCGTCTTTCTTGAACTTCCAAAGACGACCGATCTTGTGGGCAGGCATGGCTTTTTCACCGATCCATTTGTAGACCGTATCTCGCTTAACTCCGAGATAGGCTCCGATCTCATCTACGGATAGCCATCTGTCTTCCATCGTCTTAACTCCAGATGCTTGCCACCTACTCAAACGGGGACCAAGCCAAATGTTTAAAGTTTGGGTTGTCTACACTTATTTTTGTCCAGTTTGATCGGACCAATAATAGAATATTACTACGTGGCAGGGGGGAAAATGTCAAGGAAGAGGTTGCCTTTCAGACCTATTTTATCCGGATTAAGCCCCTGTCCAGTCCTATCTGGGACTACCGATTAAAAGATCAGGCTTTCAATGGAGACCTGTCATAAATCTGGAAAATTATGTTCGCATTTAGATGGAGGCAAGTACAGAGGGAATTCCCAAACTGCATACATAGTGCATACATGAAAAAACAAAAGGGGTAGCGACAAAATCGCTACCCCTTGAATTTATTGGTGCCGGAGGTCGGAGAGGTTACGGGAATCGAACCAGCTCACAACGTCTTGTTATTATTGACTATTTCAACACGCCTACTTTTCGAGTGTGCAAGAGTTTGTGTAAAAAGTGTGTAAGCTCACAGTAGTCGAAAAGTAGGCAGATGTACAGTGCAACGACGTATTATTGGAGATAATGCAATGTTATTTCTGGTCGTGAGTGTCCGAGCTGCTCCGAAACCATCTTCAACGCGTGTTCATACGTGCCGCCAGTCTCTTGGATCTCAGCAAACATCTTTTGTGCAAAACACCATCGCAGTCCGTGCGAGCCCGTGTATGCCTGCTCGCTCTCGAAGGCGGCGCTCTTGAGCGCGCTCCTGTACTGGTGATAAACAAAACGAAAATCTCCCTCACGTGCGATGATCTCGCTCAGCCTCCTGTGCAGCTCCGGCGGGACGGTTATGTCACGCCTGCGTCCGCCTTTCGTGTTGGTCAGGTGTATAACACCGTCGTTACCCATATGCTCCGGCTTTAATCTTGTGATCTCGTTTACCCTGGCTCCGCCATAAAATTGCAGTTCAGCCGCCAGCCTGTGCGAGCCTGTGAGGTGCTGGAGCATCGCTTCTGGGCGTGTATACGCTCTCGGTTTTACTTTGACCGGTTGGAATTTTTGCATTTCTTGCCTTACCGGTCTCAGGGTCTTCTCATACTCAAAATCTCTTTTGTAGATGGTCGATAGTCCGGCAGACATCTTGTTCAGAGCTGCGCCGTAGGTACTAACCGTCTTTCTAGAAGATCCGCTGGCCACTTTTAACGATAGCCATTCGGCTGCCATTTCCGGCGGGATTATTGCCGCGTCTTTCATGTCGTGAGCATCACGACACCACGTCAAAAACTCGGTGCAAATTGATTTGTACTGGTGCATGGTCGCAAAGGAAAAAACACCAACAGCTTGCGCAATTTCTTGGACGCCTCTAAGGCCGTCCGCTCTTGCTTGCCTTTTTGCCTCGTGTCTTGACTCACCGAGCCGGTTTAAGGCTCTAAAAATCTGTCCGGCCTGATTTTGTGGATTTCCTCGCATGGTGTCTCCTTGTTCCTAAGTTTACCGACTTTCCATCTATGAGGGGGTAACCCCTCAACTGGCTGTGTTTACTTCCTTTTCGTCAGCTAAGGGGGTAACCCCTCATCTTCATTACGTCCTATGTTAGATAGTTTGAGGAGACGAGATTTATATCAGCGAAAAAGTCTACAGTTCTGCCAACCGCAACGAAAATTCCGCTAAAATATTTCCGCTAAAATTCATGTTTCCTGACGTAGCCGAGGCATTCGATGACACGTGGCTTAAGCCTCGGTTTCGAATTCCTAGTTCGAATTCCCAGTTCGCGTGCCGTGGTTACGAAAGCACGCATGGTTTTGGCTCTAAAAGTCCATGAGCAGTTGGGTTTATCTTTTTCAGATAAAACCGACTGCGAGATATTTTCACCTTCGCGACTCCTCAAGATATCTACTCCTTATAACGCACCATCCAAGAAGACTAAGTTTTCTTGGCGACGTACAAAACTAAGTTTTGTGCGCCGGTTACAAAGTCTAAGACTGCGTAACCACAAGTTTCCAAAGAGCCTCAGCATCTCTATAATCGTGCTTTTTGTTCAAAAATGGCATGAAAAAAGAAGGATTTACAGCGGTTCAAAACTTTTACGACGAGGTCACGACATGGAAGATTTACAGCCGATGGCAGCAGAAGAACTAAAAATTTTTGAAGCAAGACTTCAGCTTCAGGGAGAAACGCGCATTGATCTTGATGTGCTGAAAAGGTTGCAAAGTATTTCGCAGGAAAACTGGGACGTAATCCTGCAAGAATTTCAGCTTGGAATGACCTTAACGAATGTGGCGAAATTTTTACAAGTTTTCGAAATTGAGATAGACCGCAAAGCGTTGGCGCGTTTTCTACGACGGACACAGCCCGTTTATCTTCAAACCGAGACTGACCGACGATCCAAACGTGTTTCTAAGCGGTTAGATGCCATGTGTGAAAAACTGGACTTCTGCGGTTCATCCGTTTCTAGTCTGAGTGACCTGAACACGTCGTCCCTAGATGGCTCAGGTGTCGCGACCATGGGCGTCCCGCAACCGTGAGCCGTCTAGAGCGTACCGGACGGGCCGCGCAGGGGCGACCGCATGAGCATACTAACTTTTGACGAGGTGGCATGATGTATACGACACAACAACAGGTAGAACAGCAGATGCTCAAATTTTTTGTTGGACAGCCGCTCGAAACTCGGCGTCTAATTCTATCCGCTGTCGGTGCGGATTATGACGGCTTCATCAAGATGATCTTGTCGTTTTGGGAAAAGGAAGCCGACTTGCCTACCGACGAGCTTCTTGAGCTCCGCATGAAAAAGGTAAAAATTCACCTCAAGGCCCCGAGACTAGGCGCACATGGCCGTCTTTTTACGCTGAGACACTGGCCGGAGGCCAAGCGATTGCATGGGCAGGGATACAAATACACGGAAATCTGCGAATATCTCAAGGTCTTCAGAAAATACGTGATTTCTGCGGCGTATTTAAAACGATTGATGGAGGCGCTGTCATGACTTTACGCCAAAAAATTAAGATTTTCGGTGATACTTTTGCAACTATGCCGTCTCCGTTCTGGGGTTTCATCATAGGCTTAATTTTCGTTAGACTTTATGCTTCGCTATCACCAACTGACGCACCGGAAATTTTGTTGCGGTTGGCCGAGCAGCTAAAGTTTCATTCCTGGGTAGTGGCTGTCCTCGGCAGTGTCCTCATCTGTACCGTGGTAGGTGCCTGGTTTGCTCTAAACTTTTTCGAACGTCGTGACAAACTTGATTTTGAAGACTTACACCGACAACTGGAAAAATCTTTTACAACGGTTGATGCCTATAAGAAACAAAATGAGGCGTTGCAAGACGACCGACGATCCGTTCAGCAGTTACAAACGGATAGCAAGATCTTTTTGGGCGAAATTCGGGCTGCGTATGTTCAAGTTTCACAGTGTCACCAAGACCAGCGCAAAGAGCTCAAAACGCTTGCGATGTACCTCTATAAAATCGGCTCCGAGCTTGCTTCTCACAGTGATCAAATGCGCATACAGTGGGAGCATCGTCCAGATCTCTTAGCGAAACTTTTGAAGGCGGATGCGGCTGCAATGTTTAAATTTCAAGTTATCATAGGTGATATGCGCTACTGCTTTCCGGCGGAAATGGTGGACGTGCCGGACATTGATTTGCTGACCGTTAAATCGCTCATGGACGAAAACTTTCAGATGGAAACTCAAGCATTAGACAAGGCCGCATCCCCGTGTATGCCAGTTGATCCGGCTACTGAAGAGGAGTTATCACCGTTACCGTGCGTCGAGACTTTAGAAACCGTCGAAGTAGTGGAAGAGTCGGAAGTCATCAAAGAAGCAGAACCGATTGCTCCGATCAAAAGAAAAATCGAAACTCTCCGAGATCCTAAAACAGTTTTTCTAAGAGGGCACAAGCCAGTCAAACCGGTCGAGGCACTTCAAGAAGTCAACGAGGACGAGGAGTTTACCTCTATGGAGTTCGATATAGAGGAGAAGACGGAGCCGACACCAGAACGCGCGGCAGAGCACAAAGTAAAAAGGCTTGTAAGAACCGGTGTACCTGCTTGGCGAAGAGATGCAGAAGCATCATCTATAAAAACCACGACGAGGACTCATAATGCAAAAAAATAACGAAGTCGAAGACGGGCAGCACGAGAAACAACGGCACGCTGAAGATGAGAACCGTCAACACTTAACCGGTAGTCTAGGCTCCGCGATGCTGAGGTACAGCGATTCAGCTTTTTGGCTGGTACTCGGCGGTATGGCTGTTCATACCGCTATTCGCTTAACTAAAGACCACATGAACAAGACTAAAAGCAAGTCAACAGATGATCAGTTAAACCCACCTTCAGGAGGTAGTACCGTGACACAAGAACACAAGGCCGGGATGATGAGCACACTTTTTTCGATTACCGGAGCAGATGGAAAATTTGGTTTCGCAGATGTTATGCGGCTCGGAGGCATGGCAATCGCCGCTAAAGTTGGTTTGTCGAGTGCTGGAGTCGAAACGCCGTCTTTGTCCAGCAGTGTCAAGATCGGCGGTATCTTTGCGGCTTCTTTTGCACTGATTAAGACTTTGATGGAAGTAGCAAAGAAAAACAGCACACCTGAAGAGTGGGAAAAGACGACTGGGCCATTCCGTGACAGTATGGCCAATTTTGGTACGCATTTGGGTCCTCTCGGTTCGCCGGTCAACAGAGTGGTAGAGTCGTTATTTGCGATGGAGCCGAAAGCCTATGCAGGTCTTTCAGATCACGAAGCGGGTCGTATGGCACGAGGTATCGAAGAGAAACTGTCAGTGTTACCGGCAGCCGTTCGTGATACAGTTGAAAACAAAATAGTAACGGAAGGATCAACGATCAGACTAAACAGCAACCGAGATAAATTTACGCTTTCAGAGTCATCGGCAGTCAAAACCTACGCAGCCGAAGAAATGCCAGTTGAGATCGCGGCCCACATTAACAGACAGCATGAAGACCTCAAGCATCTTCACGAAAAGGCTAAGGGTATGGCGGCGGTACCTGTGGATAAAGCGGCAGACATCCTTAAACCTAAATTGAGGCAAAGAGGCGATGCCATGAGCGTACTAAAACTGAAAAAAACGAAATCAATCACAGAAGGCGTAAATCAGCGGCCAGAAACGGCAGAGAAGAAGGACCAGCAGAAGGCAGAGTTTGATAAATTGTATCTCTTGGCTGTTGCGGTATCGAGAGAAGTTAAGAAAATTCCAGGCCTCTAGTCGTGATTGTCTGAGAGGTAAGAAAGCCGGTGAGACTTGAATAGACTCACCGGCTTTTGTTGTCTCCGAGTCTCGTAGAAAACTCAAACTTGAGAGAATGGCCGAAATGCTGTTATTCGATATAACATTCACATTGGAATGTTATACCAAAAACTTGTTATCACTTGCTTAAATGGTCTGATATGCTATTGTTAAAAAAAACAATATAAAATTCCAGAGAATAAGGTACATATATTATGCTAAAAACGCAAACAATGAAAATAGAATACACGAAATCGAAAAATTACGTGACTTGTCCCATAACTGGTGTTGTAGGCGGTTTATCTCCCACTGGCTTCGTTCAATGTGAAATTTTTACTGAAACAGCTAAAATAACGTCTGATCATGAGCTAGTAATTAACGAATCCGGTATTCCAATGCAGCCAGAAATGCATATAAAAACGTTTAATAGGGAACTACAAGCACTATTACTATTAACTCCTGAGGTCGCAAAAAATATTGGTAAATGGCTCATTCAAATGTCAGAACAGGCTGAATTAGCGACAAAATAATAGCAAAGCAATGAAACAATCTGAATATACAACATGCAGCTTGCCAAGCAGTCGTTATTATATACTTGATAATGTCAGTACACTACCGCAACCTGTTACAAAGCATGGCAATTTAATCTCTTCTTGCTCACATACTGATGGTGTGTTGTCCGTGTTTCTTAATGATAATTTAGTCTTTAGTGACACTGTTTCTCGATTCACATCTAAAGTATCTTTTGAATTTGAAAGAATTCTTAATGTATTAACTACTGCCATTAGGTCCTTAAAATTAACTCAAGATTATAATGGAACTTATATTGCATATTTGTCAGGCCAGTTATCCGATGAGGATTTTCTTAATGAAGCAACGCACTATGCATATTCGCCATTAAAAAAGCTGGATCTCGAAACAATAAAAGACATAAAAATATTGTTCGAAGCAACTAAAATTGAATTTACGTCATCGGATATTGCTGAAATATTCAAGATTGAACATGATCTATCGGTTGATGCCATTAGACAGTTAGACATTCCAAGTATTAGAGAGATAAAATGACAATTGCTTATACACTTCCTGCATCAATTGAAGCTGAAAAAGCAATGGCAAAAGCAAGAAAAGTTAATCCCTTCAGACCCTTATTTAATTCAACACTAGCCTGTATGACTTTCCCTTTCAAGCTAGACCGCAACTGCGAAATTCACATAAAAGAAGAGTTAATGCCTAAAAAGGCAATAATTGATGTGTCCTCATTACTCAATGAAAACGACGGGCTTAAAGGATTTATAATTTCTGGTTACTCTAAAAAACCTTTTCCTTCTCCCCTGATAAAAAAGGGTTCTAGCACACACCAAGCCAGCTTCATGGAGATTAATAAATTTGTATTTGCTAGGTTGGAAAAATCATTCAAAGCAATAGAAGATATTTCACACAAATTTAGTTTATAGCCTATTTCTTCTCGATTTATACTAGGGCGAGTACTCTTGATCTTTCATCTATCATGAATACCGTCGATATTATCGATGATATATTCTCGACATCTATCCAGTTCTAGCCGATAGCCGCCGCAGCCACCGTTCCACCGCAACGGAGACCAGCGCCACTCCAAAAGTGGCGGCATCTGGGTGACGTTCGGGACGGTGGCGGTGAGCGGCTCACGAGCTAGAAGAAAGCCTACAAAAACCTACCCCTTAGACGCGGCGCGGAAATACGTGCACTAAGGGTTTCGATAATACGCGCGCGTGCGCGCGGATCTGTTGGCTCCTTGTATGCTACACCCAGACACGAGCCACGCTTCCCTGTACTGTGTGCCTTGGCGCGGGGAGCCTGCTGTAACCAGCTAATGTCCTTTAGTATCGAGCGGTGAGGCGTGCGAAGCGCACTTGATGAAGACTGGGGCTAAGTTTGGAAGCACAAGAATACAAATAGACGGAAGACCAAAAAACAAACACAATATATGATAACTACTGAGTCGACTTACCTGCGCCTCATTTTTTCATGGTCGGCAGCTCCGGCAAAAAACGCAATACTCAGCAATAGCAACAACAAAAAAACTTTAGAACGCGCTCTCGCCTAAAAAACAAAAAAATCCATGTAGAGACCGATATCCTCCTCTTTCGTCAGCCCAAGCACCTTTCGCACTCTCCGCCGTGCCACCATCGCCACCAACATCTCTTTTGCCTTATCGTGACAGACTCAGCTTTCTTTGCACTCTAGCCTCAAGAATCCTACATCGTAAAGTTTCCAAAGTCGACGTGGAGCTGCCTTGCTAAAGCAGGGTATACAAAGCATATTTTTCGAGGAAGGAGCTACGTCGTAAAGTAATAACCGGCCATAAAAAAAACGACGCGCCGGATTCCTAATAACTTCACTGCGAAGAGCAAAATGAACTCTTTTTCATCACAAACACCTTTCCACATTCACCAACACACATTTTTTATGGGATGACATATCTTGATGATTAGACCGTCTTCTCTTTGTAGACAGAGTAGACACTTATAGACATGGAGTAGACACGACACATGTTATTGATAATATATATTTTATTGTCAAATAGTCTCATTATTGTTCTTTTTGTTAAATTCCTCATTTCTAAGAAATTCTTTTTCACTTAGGTCATAAAGAAGATCTTCTTTTGATGACAAGTCTTTATTCTTAAACTTGTCTTGATATTCTCTCTCCGCTAATGCGGTTAAAATATAAACCCGCGCTTTGCTATTGGAGCTACCCCACGATACTCTAGGGTTCGGTTGTCCGTCTCCATCCAACTCGAGCCATTTCCGCGTTACGAATTCTCTTACGATATTCTCAGGAGAAAACTTAGTTCGACCAGTCATCAGTGCAGAATCCCACGTTTTCTTTAGGAACATTAATTTTCCGTCACGTATCTTGCCGAGCCGTTTACCCCAGTCCTTTTCGTTACTAAATTCCGCCTCATGCGTTGAATAAAAGTCCATTAGCACACACAACGCTTCTTGCGCAATTTGGGCTTCCAAGTGACTTTCAGAGATGTTTTTCCAGTGCTCCATCAAATTGAAATGTATGGCTTCAAGACTGTCTGCATATTCCGGTATAACGTTCGAAAGTAGGTCTATCGATAGTACCATTGCCGAGTACGCACTTGCTTTGCGCTGTTGAAGTTTGTCCGTATCACTCACCATGCGTTTCAGCTCTTTTTCAATAAGAAGTTGTCTCCGTACCAGGTCTTGAGCGTCATTACTTTTTAGGAAGTCTATCCACTTAGGCCCGATCCATCCGAAATTATTATGGATCGTTGATTCTAGGACTTGCACCTCTGCACCGTTCATACCTTCCAGTGTCATACCTGGGACGGGGACGATTCGCGCGTCCAGACCTGCGTAAACGGTGGGTATCAGCTCTAAAAGTGACGCCTCGCCTGTTGAGAGTAGGCACGTCTTCCACTGTCGGGTAATCTGGGTTCCTCCGCCTGCCGCTCCTCGAACTTTTCCCATACCGTTGGCGACGTTGTAAACCGCCGTGCCGATCATCTTGGGATTTTGATTCAACTGCGATTCATCAAAGAATTGGGGCAAACACGTAAAAGCTGCGACGTTCTGTTCCAGTCCGACCGCCGTCGTATCCCAATTTAGCTTTAATTTTTCACCATTACCCCAGATGCTCATAGCCATAATACAAGCCACTGTTTTTCCAGAACCGCTTGTATGAAAAACGTCTACAACGCAGTTTGGAACTTGCACAATTTCCAATAATGGTGCCGCGAGTGATGCAGCAAACGGGACACACGCCAAAGGATTTTTCACTAAAACAGGTATCACCGTGCTCAGCCACACACTTTCGTCGCCTTTACTTTTTAACTGCGCAAACCGCTGTTTGATACCGTCTCCTACGGGATCAACTTCAATTTTTCCGAAAGGCACAAACTCCGTTTTCCCGTCAGGATACTTTTTCCAACCGGACGTCGGTGAGTAAAATGTCACTTTTGTACAGACTTGATCTGCTTCCCATAAGTACATCCTCAGCCCTTTACTCTGACTCGGTGGCACTGGAAACTTATGCAAACCGCCGAGGTGTACGAACCACTTTTGTGTATGCAGATCTTCCCGATCTATCATTATCGACTGAACTGTTCCATCCGCAAGATAGCAAATCTCAAATTGCGATTGTCCACTCTCAATATTCACTCGCTGTCGGTTGAACCATAATGGGGCCTGTGCTACCATGCCATATGAGTCTTCATTGACCACGAAGAAGAGTCCGCGCTCGTTAATCACATAGCCTTCCGGCAGCACTGCATCGGCCCACGGTACTGTATCAGCACTCGGTTCTACGAGTTGTAGTTCCTTGCCGTCCACTGTTGCTCTATAATCTTTGCTCATTTCGGCCAGCTCCTAACATGGTTCAAGACACCGATGTACTGTAATGTGTTAATCGCTTCAATTAGTAGCTTTAGTTCTCCGCTTTTGGCATACCGGCCATACGTCGTCTTCCCTTTTTCATGGCCGACAATCTCTGCAGCGACTGTCTCTGCAATACCAGCTGTCCGAAATATTGTTTGAACGTTATGTCGAATTGAGTACAGTGACACTTTCCGAATCCGTTGGACTCGACCGCTAGTAACAGTTTGTGTGCTCTCAACATTGCATTCTGTTTGATGGGTTTCGTTCCACCAAGAGGATACGGCTCCCGCCGGTTTGGATCGGTCACTATTAAGTTCAGAAAAAAGCCGACGATCTTTGCTTTTTGCCTTGTCAATCGCCGTTCGGCGTTCCTCAACAAAACGGAAAAAACCTAAAAATTTAACTCGATCTAATAGTGGTATTGTTCTTAAGGCATTGACTGTCTTGACTTGGTGGTTTTCGTTGATCGACATGCAGTCAATGCCGTCGACCTTAATAATATCATCGACAGTCAGTTGTGCTAGTTCTCCAGGTCGAGCACCAGTAAAGGCCATCAAGACCGGTATCCAGAACCGCGATGGCTTTGACTTGTCTGGAACAAAGTGCCTTGGTTCAAAAAGTACTAATAATTCTTGGTCTGTATAGGCGTCGCGTTCCTGGTCAACTCGGATGTGTGTCTCTTGTTGCAAGTCCTTGAACGGATTAAAGGTCGCAAGTTGGTTTTGGATGGCGTATTTATACAAGCTCGACATTGACCCAATTTTTTTGTTGATCATCGACACTGACAGTTTGCCACCGTGAGGAGATGGCATACTTTTCAAGGTTTTCAGTAGTCGGTTCGCATCTTGTCGGCTGACCGTCTCAAGTGCTCGATCTCCAAGCAAGCCGATCATTTGACCATATGAGGCTTTCATTTCCTTTTCAGTTGCTGGCCGCCAGCGACCGACGTCCACTCGCTCGGCTGCCAGTTGGTCTACGACAACGGATAAGAGTTTATCCGAGGGTTGTGCTATTACTTGAGTCGGTAGATTTGGTTGACCTTGGGCACACTTTTCTCGAAGCCAGTTGAGTGCCTTAGTGTCTTCTCCAAGGTTGTCAGGGTCAAGGTTAATCTCATCTGCTGTGAATCCGTCAGCGCTTGTTTTAAAGCCTTTTAAGGTCAATCCTATGAATGTAGGGTCGTCATCATACTTCATTTTGAGCTCCTCGAAAGAAGATTTCCAATAGTCAGCAAGCGCAAGACATCGTAAAATGGCAGTGCGCTGGTCGGTAGTCTGTAGAGATCGTCTAATCTCGCGTTGGCCGAGACGATACCTCAATTTTTGAGGAACAACAATGCGGAAATAAAATCGGGAAGAAGTGCTACTTTTGAGGAGATAAGGAAGGTTCATCATGTGCCGCCTTTTGGGTTGGCACACTCGACTTTGTGTAAGAAGTGTGTAAGACAATGTGCAACCGGCGAACCGGTTACGCATTTTATTCAATAAAAACAAGAACTTGTTTGACAATTGGTGCCGAAGGTCGGAATCGAACCGACATGGGATTGCTCCCGCGGGATTTTGAGTCCCGTGCGTCTACCAGTTTCACCACTCCGGCGATAAAAGCTACAACTTAAGGACCGTTACGGATACTTAAATGCCACTCTGAATATCCAAATGGTCATGCTATTTATTTACACGGCTTAATACCGTCCTTGTCCTCACCTGTCAAGAGAAATGGATACACCTCTCTTATGGTTTGACTGTTTCCTGGAATATATTTCGCAAATTATAAAAATAATCTATTCCCGACCAGATAGCCATTACCAAACTGATATAGAGCAGTATCAAGCCTATTTGATGGAGATAAGGAACCGGCAGGACACCAAGAGGAAAGATCAGGAACCCAATCCCAAAATACTGAAAATTGCTCTTAATCTTTCCCATTTGTCCGGCTGCCACTACCACACCGGTCGATGCGGCAAGCCCCCGGAAACCAGTAATAATGATCTCACGGCAGATAATCAACAGACAGACCCAGGCCGGCACCCGTCCCATGGGAATAAGCATGATCAGAGCTGTTGCAACAAGCACCTTATCGGCAAGGGGATCCATAAGCTTGCCAAGAGTCGTCTCCGTCTTGTATTTTCTCGCAAAATAACCATCCACAAGGTCAGTAAGCGCGGCAAAGACAAAGACAAAAAAAGTCACCAGGCCAATGGTAGTTGTCTGTTCTACTGAAAACAAGACAATGAGCACAGGAATCAAGGCAAAACGAAGTCCGGTCAATATATTTGGCAACGTCACCAGTTGATCCATTTTTTACTCCTCAACACAGACAGGATAATTCTTATCTAACCATCACCAGATCACCCACACTCACTGATGAGGTTACAGAGGACAATTTACGTCCAAGTCCTTTATACCCTTTATAGTGCAGGAGTACACGCTGAACATATTCTACCGTCTCAGGAATCTGGGGTATTCCGTTGGTGCGTTTCACCAGATTTGGCCCGGCATTATAAGCAGCAAGACTCAAGGGAATATTGCCGTTAAAAGTATCCAGCATGGTGCGAAAATAACGGGTTCCTCCATCAATATTGGCCCGCGGATCAAAAGGATTGGAGACATTAAGATCTTTAGCTGTGCCCGGCATGAGTTGCATAAGGCCCTGGGCGCCATGCTCCGATCTGGCATAGCAATCAAAATCAGACTCTGCCTTGATGATTGCTTTAATAAGTCGAGGATCGATATTATAACGGTAACCGCTCTGTTTGATGTGTTGGTCGAAAGCGGTATTATTTTTTCCGAAATTCCGCCGGCCACCAACCCGTACCTCAGGCAACGACCGACTTGACGGTTTACTGATTGTAACTCTTTCGTGCTGATACAGACGGGACTGGCCGGCAGCAGGGACATTTGTATAATAGCGCGTCCCCTTATTATCGACATATGTATACATATCAGCCATGGCCAGTGACTGCCCATAAATCAGAATGGCCACCGCTGCCACCAACAACATTCTACCAGTTATTCCCAATTTTCACCCTTTTTGGTCCCTGAACTTTTATAGCCACTCGCCCGGAACTCTCATGCCATTATATTCTTGAGCACCATGTGTGATTCAGATAAATATTGAACGATTAGTTACGAATCACTTTGTTCTTTTTTCCCAATCCGCCAGGAACTGTTCCACACCAAGGGTGGTTAACGGATGTTTGGCCATCTGCTCAATCACCTTGAGCGGGATCGTGGCAATATCAGCACCTATCATCGCCGCATCCATAACATGAAGTGGATTTCTTACACTGGCTACAATAACCTCACTCTGGTATTCGTAGTTACGATAGACTGTCATGATCTCATTGATAAGCTCCATTCCATGTTGGCCGATATCATCAAGCCGACCGACAAAAGGGCTGACATAACTGGCACCAGCCTTGGCGGCCAGAAGCGCCTGCGCTGCTGAAAACACCAGAGTCACATTGGTATTGATACCAATGGCTGTAAGTTGCTTGACAGCCTTCATCCCTTCCATAATCATGGGAATCTTGATCACAATTTTATCACTCAAGGCGGCAAGGACTTTGGCCTCTTTGACCATACCATCCGCCTCAAGACTGATCACCTCGGCACTGACCGGGCCATCCACCACCTGACAGATCTCTTTGAGAATCTCCTCAAACGGCTTCTTTTCCCTGGCAATCAACGAGGGATTGGTGGTGACGCCATCGACCATGCCCATGGCAACACCTTTCTTGATCTCATCAATATTGGCGGTATCTATAAAAAACTTCATTTTTGTTCTCCTTTTTCACTGATAAACCGGCTGCAACATGCCTCGCTGCAGAAATAATAGATCTGATTTTCATGCTGCAATCGTAGCGCCTGTCCCTTGGGTACAAGGGTATGACAAACCGGATCCTCAACTAACGCATCGGAAACCGGGGAGGAATATTTTTCATTCAAGGGCTTGGGTTCAGATTTTTTCTTTCCGATTCCGGCAAGCAAACGATACAGGATATAGAACAAAATGGCCAGGACCACCAACCTTAAAGGAGTCACGTTGCCAGTCCCATTCTACTACTGGTCATTCTATAAAAAGAAAAAGCCATGTGTTTATTATAGTCGTCCACAGATAAATGTCTAATTATTCTTTCCCGAATCAAAGTACCTTCACGTCCCTGAGAACACAACACAGGCCCCTGTCACTCTGTCCGCTCAATTCTGGAGATGGGCTGTGGCAATATTTTTCCCTGCTTAATTCGAGCGAGAAGCTGTTGGTACATTTCCTCAGCTGTGAGTCCAGTCAGTGGATCCTGGAGCCATGGGGCAATTTCGACCAGCGGGGCCAGGACAAAAAGACGATTAGCAATATGGAAATGAGGGAGCACCAACTCTGGTGAGTTCCACACGATCCCATCAAAATAGAGCAGATCCAGATCAAGAAAGCGATCCTGATAGCCCTCTGCATCGACATCACGCAGGCGTCCATGCTCCGTCTCTACCTGCAACAACAGCTGTAGCAACTCTGTTGGCTCAAGTACTGTTTCAAGCATGCCCACGGCGTTGGTAAAAAGAGACCGGCTGTTCATGCCCACCGCCTCCGTAACATACAGTGACGACAAACGAGATGGAAAAACCCTTTCCTCAACTGCTAATCGATTCCACGCACTCAGAAGCAGTTGCCGACCATTGCCAAGATTTGAACCAAGGCCAATAAAGGCCCGGGCTGTTCTCGCCGACCTCACATTCTACAGATCCTGTAAGCCCAGGACATCAAACATGGAATAGAGGCCGGGTTTCTGACCGACAACCCAAGCCGCTGCAGTAGCAGCTCCCTTGGCAAAATTATCGCGACTGTGCGCACGATGGATAATTTCGATGCGTTCACCAGGACCGGCAAAATAAATGGTGTGTTCACCGACAATATCTCCACCACGGATCGTCTGGATGCCAATCTCTTTTTTGGTCCGCTCGCCTATCATCCCATGACGTTCATAGACAGCGACTTCAGCAAGATCTCGATTCACACCCGATGCGGCCATCTCGGCCAGCTTCAGGGCAGTACCGCTGGGGGCATCTTTTTTCTTGTTATGATGGGCCTCCACAATCTCAATATCATAGTCATCACCAAGGATAGCGGCGGTGCGGGCGGCCAGTTTAAAGAGGACATTGACCCCAACTGCCATGTTCGGAGACTGGACACAGGGAAAATGACGGCTCAGCTCTGCCAGCTCTACCAGGTTTTCCGGGCTCAGGCCCGTTGTGCCGATGACCATCGCCCTGTTATGCCTGGCTGCCAGACGGGCGAATTCCATGGTGGCCTTGTGAAAGGTAAAATCGATCAGAACATCCCCCTGGTCAATCACCGCCTCCAGTCCTTCAGCAATGGAAATCCCGGCTCGGCCCCAGCCAGAGATCTCACCCGGATCACGGCCAATGGAGGGACTGCGGGCAGCCTCAAATGCCGCAGCATAGTGCAAACCAGGATGCTCACTTACCATATATCCTACCCGCTGCCCCATACGACCGGAGGCCCCGGCAACAATAACATTGATCATTTTCTCTTCCCTTTCAATGAAGATGACACTCATCAAAGCAATCGGATTCTAGACCGAATACTCCTTATACCAATCCTGCGTCCTTCATCGCTGCAGTCAATTTGGCCAGGGCCGCAGCATCAATTGCCGACAAAGGCAGCCGGGGCTGGCCATCTTTTATCTTGCCCATCAACTCAACACCTTTTTTGGCAGGCACGGGATTCGGGGCATAGAACATGGCATTCATGAGCGGAAACAAGCGGTAATGAATCTCGTTGGCCTTTTTCAGATCTCCAGCCAAAGCGGCCTCCATAAGATCTGCCATGCCCCTGGGCTCCACATTGGAGGTCACTGAGATAACCCCTTTGCCGCCGATTAAGACCGTGGGCATGGCGGTAAAGTCATCGCCGGAGAGAAGAATAAAATCAGTTGGACAGAGCCGGATCACATCGCTGATCTGCTGCAAGCTGCCGCAGGCCTCTTTGATGCCGATAATATTTTTCACCCCGGCAAGACGGGCCACTGTCTCCGGCAACATATTGATGGATGTCCGACCGGGTACATTATACAAAAACATGGGGATATCTACGGCCTCAGCGATGGCCTTGAAGTGCAGATACAGACCTTCCTGACTTGGCTTGTTATAATAAGGGGTCACTGACAGAACCGCATCGGCACCGCTATCCTTAGCGCTTTCCGTAAGTTCAATGGCCTCTTTGGTATTATTGGCGCCTGTTCCGGCAATAACCGGCACCCGGCCGGCAACCGTTTTAACCGTCAGCTCAATGACCCGCTTGTGCTCATCAAAATCAAGGGTTGCCGACTCGCCCGTTGTGCCACAGGGAACAATACCATGGGTTCCAGCCGCTATCTGAAATTCAATAAGATCCACTAAACCCTGTTCATCCACTTCCCCATTGATAAACGGGGTCACAATGGCAACGATCGCACCATAATATTTTTTCATACTTTTTCTCCTGATATATCTTTCGTATACTTAAGAGCCGTTACGAAATAACTTGGCCCTTTATAACTATTTCGTAACGGCTCATTATGCCGGTCTGATCATTCAAATGACCATGTTATTAATTTATAACGGCCTAACTCAGCTTTTTGAAACTGTAACCCGTCAGGGCTGAGAATTCATCCATTTCGTTTTTGAAGTCTATTATGCACCTGACCTCCTACAGACTATCAAACTTTATCAAAGCAAAGCTTCCGCCGTCAGACTCCCTTCGTAGATAATTCTGGCCGGACCCTGCAGAAAAACATTCTCAGCCTGTGGTCCATCCTGCAGATCAAACAAAATCGTCAACCGCTCCCCGCCGGATGTGATCACTGCCACTGGCGACTGGACCATCCCGCTGACTGCGGCAAAAAGAGCAGATGCCACCGCTCCGGTACCGCAGGCCATGGTCTCATCCTCCACACCCCGCTCATAGGTGCGCACGCGAATGGTATTCTCACCAATTTTCTGCACAAAATTCACATTGGTGCCTGCCGGTTGAAACAACGGATGGAAGCGAACGATCTTTCCCCACTCTCGAACCGGAACCTCATCGTCTTCCTCCATAATAAGAACGGCATGGGGCACTCCGCTATTCACAAAAGAAAGAATTCTCTCCTGACCGTCCAGGACAACTGACAAGTCCTTTTTAAAATCACAGGGAGCCGTCATCCGCAGACGCACACTGTCATCATCAGTAATCTCAGCCTTAATGATACCCGCCAGAGTCTCAAACGACATGGAGGCACCGGCGATTCCTCTTGAATGAGCAAAGCGGGCCGCACAGCGGGCCCCATTACCGCACATCTCCGCCACCGAGCCATCACCGTTATAAAAGCGCCAGCGAAAATCAGCAAGCTCTGAGTTTTCAATCAATATCAGACCATCAGCTCCCACGGAAAACATCCGCCGGCACACTTTTCTGACAAATTCCGCCTGTTCGGCCTCTGGAATCAATGAAACACGATGATCTATGACGATAAAGTCATTGCCCGCCCCGCTCATCTTGGTAAAAGGAACCGGAAAATTAATGGCCATGTCGGACGCCGCCTGGAATAGTCTCACCCTCAACAAGTGACTCAAAGGTCTCCCGGCGACGGATTATCTCGTAATGACTGCCATCCACCAACACCTCCGCCACCCTGGGCCGAGAGTTATAGTTGGAGGACATACTGAAGCCATAAGCCCCGGCACTCATCACCGCCAGCAGATCACCCTGCTCCACCCGTGGCAGATCCCGATCCTTAGCCAAAAAGTCTCCAGTCTCACAGATCGGGCCGACAATATCCACAACCTCGCAGGCAGCACCTTTCTCAAGGACAGGGACAATGGCATGATACGCACCATAGAGACTTGGCCGGGTCAGGTCATTCATGGCCGCATCCACCACCACAAATTTCTTGACCTGCTCAGTGCCCCGATTGCTCTTGGTGTATTGCACCTCGGTCACCAGGATGGCCGCATTACCGACAATAACCCGCCCCGGTTCAAGGATCAGAGTCGCCTTGAATCCCTGCAACTCTTCCTTGATCGCCTCAGCATAATCCCGGGGATGGGGTGGTTGCTCCGTATCATAGGTAATGCCGACACCGCCTCCCAGGTCGATAAAATCGATGGTAATACCCTTGGCCGTGAGCCGTTCCACAAAGATCTTCACCTTCCGCAGAGACTCTATAAAAGGTGAAATCAGGGTCAACTGGGAACCGATATGGCAGCTCACCCCTTTAACCGAAATATTTTCCATAGTCATGGCCCGTTCATACAACTCCAGGGCCTCTTCAATGGGAATTCCGAATTTATTCTTGGCCAGACCGGTGGAGATATAGGCATGAGTCTGGGGATCTACATCCGGGTTGACGCGAAAGGAGACCGGGGCCATGAGTCCCATGACTGCCGCAATCCGCTGCAGACGTTCAAGCTCTTGGGCGGATTCCACATTGAAAAGGAGGATGCCAGACTCCAAGGCATAGCGCAGCTCCTGTTCGGTCTTACCCACCCCTGAATAAATGATCCGTTTGGGGTCAACACCCGCGGTCAGAGCCCGGTACAGTTCGCCACCTGACACGATATCAGCGCCACCGCCGAGGCCTGAAAAAAGATTGAGAATGGCGATATTAGAACAGGCTTTGACGGCAAAACAGGTCAAATGGTCAATACCGGCAAAGGCAGAATCAAAGGCCTGAAAATGACGAGTCAGAGTGGCCTGAGAATAAAGATAAAATGGGGTTCCCACGTCCCTGGCAATTTCTGCCACCGACACTTGCTCACAAAAGAGTTCCCCGTTTGTTGACACAAAATGATTCACAGCAACCTCAAAAAAATAAAAGATAATAAGTCAGGTTGCTTCGTCCCTGATTATTTAGGAGCCGTTACGAAATAACTTGAACCGTTATAACTATTTCGTTACGGCCCCTTATACCGCTCAGATCAAATAAGTGGCCATGTTCTTTACAACGGCTTAGCAAACAGCCTAAAAGACTACAGTTATCCACATGGGGTATTCCTTCTCAGTGGCGAACGGTTGCCTCAGCCGAAGGCTTGCTCTCATTGGCCGGATTCATGCTGTCGTAGGCAGTAACAGAATAATAAAACTGCCCATCTGCCGAAACAGTAGTATCCTCGAAGATGGTATAGATTGCCTGAACATCTCCGATCCTCTCTTTCTTCTTCTGATCCGCCGCACGACGATAGACATGATAGCCCTGAAGATCACCCGCTGTGCCCTTTTCCCAGAAGACCTTAAAACCATTTCCGGTGGAAATAACCGTAACGCCTGTTGGTACTTCCGGCGCAGTCAAATCAACCGGCACAGCTGTTGCAACCTTGCTCATGCCGCCAGCAACTGCGTTCCCATCGACCTGAAGGACCGATTGGATCTTATAAAAATATTTCTGACCATTCTGCAGCGAAGCATCAGTATAGCTTGTCTCGGACCCAGCCGTAGCAAGTTCCTCAAAGGATTTCCCGTCAAGACTTCGTAACACCTGATAATGAACAGGAAGATCAAGCTGTTGCCCATCCATCAATTGAGTCGCGGCTTGCCATTGTAGACTGACAGAGCGATCACCACCCTCAGCCTGTAGAGAGTCCGGAGCCTTGGCAGGCATATGCCAGACAAAGGTGACAATATTGGAATCAGCACTTGCCGCCCACCAACTGGTACGAGAACGCACCTTGAAAAAATATTTTTCACCCGAACGCAAAAGCGCACTTTCATAGATTCCCTTCCGTCTTCCATCGGTGTTAATCATACCACCAGGAATAACCATAGGCTCACCGAAGGGAATGGGACAGGTAGAGCAATAACTGTCGAGTGCGACCACTGCCCGGTAAAGCTCAAAAGAGGCGATATCAGTAAGATCAGTCCCTTTGATTGTTTCCACTGGATATGACCAGGTCAGGGTGACACCCTTTTCATCCACGGAATAGCGAAGATCCTCAATGGCCTTTGGCACAATAGTTTCAGGAGGCACCGGCAATGTCTTGTATCCACAACCCCCAAAAAACAATACTCCAACAAGCATCAACGCCCCGGCATGACATGCACCAAAAGAAATTTTCATAATCTTATCCCTATGTTATATTCAGCAAGATCAAGAGCCTCTTCCACGCGCTGCAAGGCTGTCCCGCCGGCTGAGATCCGACTGTTAACAGAACCTTGCACGCTCAACACCTCAAACACATCTTTTCCGATCACCGCTGAGAATTGGCCCATATCTTCCAAGGTCAGATCGACAAGTTCACATCCCTTTTCAATACAAAACGCCACTACCCGGCCCACAATACCATGGGCCTCACGGAAAGGAACATTTTTCAAGACCAGATAATCGGCAAGATCAGTGGCCGTCATAAAACCGGTCCTGGTCGCCTCTTCCATGCGCCTGGTGTTGAAAACAAGATTGGCCAGCAGTTCGGCAGTAATGGCCAGCGATGCCGAAACCGTATCCACTGTATCAAAAACCGGTTCCTTATCTTCCTGCAGATCACGATTATAGGTGAGCGGCAGACCTTTCAGCAAGGTACAGAGGGCCACGAGACTGCCAACCACCCGTCCGGTCTTGCCCCGAATCAGCTCGGGGATATCCGGATTCTTTTTCTGCGGCATGATGGAGGAGCCGGTACAGAAGCGATCGGCAATATCAACAAAGGAAAATTCCTGACTGGACCAGAGCACCAGCTCCTCAGAGAGCCGGGAGAGGTGGAGCTGAATCAGGGTGCAGCAACTGACAAACTCGACGGCAAAGTCCCGGTCACCGGTGGTGTCCATGGAATTGGCGGTAATAGCGGCAAAGCCAAGGAGATCCGCCACCTGCTGCCGATCTATGGGCAGACCGGTTCCCGCCAGGGCCGCGGCGCCCAAGGGCATGATATTGATCCGCTTCCGGCAGTCAAACAGACGTTCCCGGTCCCGACCAAACATCTCATAATAGGCCAGCATATGGTGCGAAATCAACACCGGCTGGGCCCGCTGCAGATGGGTGTAGCCGGGCATCACCTGCCCCAGATACTTTCTGGCTAAGACCACAAAGGCCCGACGCGTGGCATCCAGCAACTCCATGAGACGATCACACTCATCCCGCAAATAGAGGCGCATGTCGAGTGCAACCTGATCATTGCGACTGCGGGCGCTGTGCAGCCTCGCTCCGGCAGCACCGATACGATCCACCAGGGCCTTTTCAATATTCATATGAATATCTTCCAGATCCTGCCTGAATTCAAAGGTGCCGGCCTCAATCTCGGCCTCAATGGCCGTAAGCCCTGAGACAATAGACTCCAGCTCTGCAGCAGACAGCAGGCCATGAGCAGCCAGCATGGTCGCATGGGCACGGCTGCCGGTAATATCGTATTTATACAAGCGAGAATCGTAATGAATGGAGGCGGTAAAGGCCTCAACCGAGGCAGCCGTTGCCCCTGCAAAACGTCCCCCCCAAAGTTTCTTGGATCCACTTTTTTTGTCTTTGCTCATACGTTCCTGCCCATAAAGAAACCTTCAAAACTCTGTGAGGGTTCAGCTACTCACGGATTAAAGAAAATCTCCCGTAGAGGCGCTGAGACGCAGAGAAAAACTTTTTTTGTCCTTCTCTGCGTCTCAGCACCTCTGCGGGAAAAATATCGTAACATCAATCACTCTGCGGAATAATTACCACTTACAACTGCTATTTTTTCTGCATGGCCTGAATGCGCAGACGCAGACCATTAAGACGGATAAATCCACCGGCATCAGCCTGATCATAGACCTGATCCTCCTCAAAGGTGGCGTAACTTTCCTGATACAAAGATTGATCAGACTTACGGCCAACCGGGATACAATTACCTTTGTACAATTTGAGACGCACCGTGCCATTCACTGTTTTCTGGGTGGCATCCATGGTGGTCTGCAGCAGTTCACGCTCAGGCGAGAACCAGAAGCCGTTATAGATGAGCTCAGCATAACGTGCCACCAGAGAATCCCTGATCCGCATCACTTCCCGATCCATGGTGATGGTTTCCAGATCACGGTGCGCCGCGCGCAGGATGGTGCCGCCCGGGGTCTCATAGACGCCATGCGATTTCATACCCACAAATCGATTCTCCACCAGATCCAGTCGGCCGATACCATTGGCCCCGCCCAGTTCGTTCAGCCGCATGAACAGGGGCAGGGGATCCATCTTCACCCCGTCGAGCGCCACCGGATCACCGTTCGCAAACTCCATCTCCAGATAGGTGGGAACATTCGGTGCCTTTTCCGGGGAGACGGTCAGTTTGAACATAGCCTCGTCCGGCTCGTTCCATGGGTCTTCCAGGATTCCACCCTCAAAACTGATATGGAGGAGATTCTCATCCGAGCTGTAGGGTTTTTCCTTGGTCACCGGCACGGGAATCTTATGCTCCTGGGCATACTCAACCAACTTTTTCCGGGAATTAAGATCCCAGGTCCGCCAGGGGGCAATGATGGTCAAACTGGGATCAATCCCCAGGTAGGCCAGCTCAAAACGGACCTGATCATTCCCCTTGCCGGTGGCGCCGTGGCTGACTGCATCCGCTCCCTCGGCATGCGCAATCCGCACCTGCTCTTTAGCAATAATCGGCCGGGCCAGCGAAGTTCCCAAAAGATACGAGCCCTCATAAATGGCATTAGAGCGAAAGGCGGGAAAGATATAGTCTTCCACAAATTCTTTTTTCAGATCAGAGATAATGACCTTTTCGGCGCCGGTGGCCAGCCCTTTGGCCCGCACCGCATCCCAATCTTCTTCCTGACCCACGTCCGCAGCATAGGCCACGATGGGACACTGATATTCTTCGGACAACCACTTCAATATCACCGAGGTGTCAAGCCCGCCGGAGTATGCCAGCACAATTTTCTTCACATCCGCCATCTTCAATCTCCGATCAGTTTTTCAAGAATCGCTTTATGCATATGCATCTTATTTTCTGCCTGGTCAAAGGCCACGCAACGGGCTGACTCCAGAACCTCTTCCGTTATTTCTTCGCCACGATGGGCTGGTAGACAATGGAGGACAATGGCTTGGGCCGGGGCGCTGGCGAGCAAGGCGTTATTGATCTGAAAGCCATCGAAGGCCGCCAGACGCGCATCCTCTTCACCTTCCTGTCCCATGGAGGTCCACACATCAACATTGATCACATCGGCCTCGGCCACGGCCTGTTCCGGACTGCGAACCAGAACAATGGGTTTGGCCGCATTGCTCCGCCCTTTATGCAGGATCTCAGGATCAGGGTCATAGCCCTCGGGACAGGCCAGGGTCAGTTCAAAACCAAAGAACTCAGCGGCCTGAATCCAGGAATTGGCCACATTATTGCCATCTCCCACCCAGGCAATCTTCAGATTCTCAATGGGGCCTTTCTTCTCGATCACGGTCATCACGTCACTGAGGATCTGGCAAGGATGATGCAGATCGGTAAGGGCATTGATCACCGGCACCGATGAATATTGAGCCAACTCCTCCACCACATTCTGGCCGAAGGTCCGTACCACCACGCCATCCACATAACGGGCCATGACCCGGGCCATATCCTTCAAAGGCTCAGAACGGGCAAGCTGGGTATCACGTCCGGAGAGGAAGATAACCCGGCCGCCCAGACCATACATGGCGGCTTCAAAAGAGACCCTGGTTCTGGTGGAGGGCTTTTCAAAGATCAGGCCAATAGTCTTTCCGGCAAGCTGCTGATGCGTCACTCCGGCCTGACGTTCTTTTTTTAATTCCAGGGCCCGCTCAATGAAAGCGCCCAGTTCTTCCTTGGTAAAATCTTCTAATGACCGTAAATGCCTTAACATGGAGATCCGTCTCTATATCAGGCAGAAAAAGAGTTTTCTGCCAAATTCACTCTGCCCCCAAGCCCAATGCTTATTTATATGGGGAAAAGACAATATCTACAAAAAAAAAAGATGATTTGCAAAGAATTTCCCACTTTCAGGCAATTCAGGCCTCACATCTCCCCTAGAACCTCGGTCAGGATCTGGATCATCTGGTCAATCTCCTCCCGGCTGACAATCAGCGGCGGCAGAAACCGCAGGGCCACGTTACCGGCGAAATTAATCAGACACCCTTTTTCAAACATCCGAGTCACTATAACCCCACCATTTTCCACCCCGGCCTCAGTCAGCACCAGCCCCTGGATCAGCCCAAGACCACGAGCTCCGGTGGCAAGTGCTGGAAAACGTGAAGCCAAAACCTGTAGCTGTTCATGGAGATAGTTCCCCTTTTCACGCACCTCAGCCAGAAAGCCATCAGCAAGCATCACCTTCATAGTGGCTACTGCCGCAGCCGAAGCCACAGGATTCCCGCCAAAGGTGGAAGCATGGGTGCCTGGAGTAAAGGCAGCGGCGATCCCTTTTCGAGTCACCATTGCCCCAATGGGCAGGCCATTGCCAAGGGCCTTGGCCAGAGTCATGATATCCGGCTCTACCCCCAACTGTTCATAAGCAAAGAGAGTACCAGTCCGCCCCATGCCGGTCTGGATCTCATCAAAGATCAGCAGCAGATCATGTTTATCGCAGAGAGCCCGCAGCCCCTGCAGATAGTCGCGATCGAGGGGACGCACCCCGCCTTCTCCCTGCAGGGGCTCACAGAGGATTGCACAGGTCTGGTCGGTGATCATGGCCTCAAGTACGGTCAGATCACCAAAAGGGGCATGGGAAAACCCCTCGGGCATGGGCTCAAATCCCTTTTGAAATTTAGCCTGACCGGTGGCTGCAACCGTGGCCAGGGTCCGGCCATGGAAAGAACCGGCCAGGGAAATAATCCCGTACCGCTCTCCTCCCCAGATCCGAGCCAGCTTGATGGCCGCCTCATTGGCCTCAGCCCCGCTGTTGGCCAAAAAGACTCGATCAGCAAAGGAGTGGGCCGTCAACAGCTCGGCAAGCTCTGTCTGCGGTTCGGTATAATAGAGGTTGGAGACATGCACCAGAACGCAGGCCTGGTGGCAGATGGCCGCCGTCACTGCCGGATGGCAATGTCCAAGGCCGCAGACGGCAATACCAGCCAAAAAGTCCAGATATTCTTTACCCTCCGCATCAGTCAGACGACAGCCGGCCCCCTTGACCATGACCGCCGGATACCGGCTATAGGTTCCTATAAACACCTGATCGCTCCTTGCCGCTATTTCCTTGTTTGTCTTGCCCATCATACAATCTCCGTCCCGACACCCTCACGGGTAAACATCTCCAGCAGAATAGCATGTTCAACCCGGCCATCAATGATATGGGCCTTGGTGACCCCACGTGCCAGCGCGTCTCCACAACAACGCACCTTGGGGATCATGCCGCCGACAATGGTCTCGTTATCTATCAGCTTCTCGATATCCGCCCTGAGCAGGGAATGAATCAACGACCCCTGACGATCCTTGACTCCCTCCACGTCGGTGAGCAGAATCAGCTTGGCCGCCTTCAATTCAGCGGCTATGGCCCCGGCCACCAGATCGGCATTGATATTAAAGGCCTGACCATCCGCACCCACACCTACCGGGGCAATCACCGGAATAAAATCCTCACGCTCCAGGGTCCTGAGGATCTCGGCGTTGATCCGGGTCACTCGACCCACCCGGCCCAGATCGATGAGCTCTGGAGGCGCATTTTCCATGGCCGCAGCATCCGTTTTTTTACTCACCTGCAGTTTTTCCGCGCAGACCAGATCGCCATCCCGTCCGGACAGACCCACTGCCCTGCCCCCGCAATGATTGATATTGCCGACGATCTCCTTGTTGACCTTACCCACCAGAACCATCTCCACCACATCCATGGTCTCGCCATCGGTCACCCGCATCCCCTGGACATAACTGGGCTTGATCTGCAGACGATCCAGCAGGAGATTGATCTGCGGCCCGCCGCCATGCACAATCACCGGATTGATGCCGATATGCTTCATCAGAATCACATCGAGAGCAAACTGTTTCTTCAGATTCTCATCCACCATGGCATGACCACCATACTTGATCACCACCGTCTTATGACGAAACGTCTGCATATAGGGTAAAGACTCAATGAGCACCTTGGCCCGTTCAATACTTTCTTCTTTCATTATTGCCCATCCTCTATCTATTGGAATGCCATGAATAATTTGATGATTATTTGTTAAAAATAAGCAGATATTACTTTATATTGTACTGACTTGCATACGCTAAGTAAAGTACTCTTTCTCAATGCTCGACAACCTTTTACCAAGCCGCACCTTTACAATTTATTCGGCTCCGAGTATCATAGGCTCAATAATTGCATTGTAATTTCAACGTATTTTTTATACTTCCAACCTGAACAGGAGTCTCTCCATGCGCATGTCCCTCCTCGCCACCCCTTATCCTTTCACCCGCGCCCTGTTCCTGCTCGTGCTTTTACTGGCCGCTCCCGCCTGGTCTGGCGACAAATCGCCTATCAATATCGAGGCAGACCGGATGGTCTCCCTCGAACAGAAAAACAGTGTCCTCTTCTCCGGCAATGTGCTTGCCACCCAGGCAGATGTAAAGATTCGCTCCAACGAAATGACCGTTTATTACAGTCAAGCCGCCAAAGGCAAGGGTCAGGGACAGGAGGTCAAAAAGCTTCTTTGTGTCGGCAATGTGGAGATTACCAGAGGAGACTGGCTGGGCACCGGCAACAAGATGGATTATCTGGCCCCTGAAAGAAAGGTTGTTCTCACAGGAAATGCCAAGGCCTGGCAGGGGAAGAATCAGGTTTCCGGCGATACTATTGTTTATTATATCGACGAAGGTCGATCCGAGGTCGTCCCTTCCAAATCGTCTGCCACTTCCGGAAAAAAAGGCGGGCGGGTCAGGGCCACCATCATTCCTAAATAGTATCCGACCCGGTATTCACCTATGGCCCAGCTTGAAACCAAAAAAATTGTCAAACGCTATCGCAGCCGCACCGTGGTCGATGGTGTCAGCCTGCAGGTAAATACCGGTATTGTGGTCGGCCTGCTCGGCCCAAACGGTGCCGGCAAGACCACGTCATTCTACACCATTGCCGGATTTATCCGCCCGGACAGCGGCCAGGTGCTGCTTAATGGCGAGGACATCACCGCCCTTCCCATCCACAAACGGGCTCTGAAAGGAATCTCCTATCTTGCTCAGGAACCATCCGTCTTTAAAAAGCTGACTGTTGAAGAAAACGTGCGCATCATCCTCGAACCGCTGGGGCTCTCTAAAAACGAGATCAATAACCGGATCAATGAACTGATGGCGGATCTGCATATCGAATACCTGCGCCACAATAAAGGCCATGCTCTTTCAGGAGGGGAACGACGGAGGGTGGAAATCATGCGCGCCCTTGCCACTCGCCCTAACTTTATTCTCCTGGATGAACCCTTTGCCGGCATTGATCCTCTGGCGGTGGCCGATCTGCAGAAGATCATCATGGGGCTGAAAGATAAGGGCCTTGGTATCCTCATCTCTGACCACAACGTCCGGGAAACCTTGCAGGTCTGCGACTTTGCTTATATCATGAACGCGGGGCAGATTCTCACCAGCGGGGTGGCCGACGACATCATCGCCAGTGAAGTTGCCAGGAAGATGTACCTGGGCGAAAACTTCAGTATGTAACCGCCATGGCTCTGGAACTAAGACAACAGCTCAAACTGAGCCAGAAGCTGGTGATGACCCAGCAGCTGCGTCAGGCTATCAAGCTCTTGCAGCTCAACCGCTTGGAGCTGAGCAACGCTCTGCAGGCGGAACTGGAACAGAATCCAGCCCTCGAAGAAGACTTCTCTCTCCAGGAAGAGATCTCCAATCCCCAGAGCCTGACCGCAGTAGAAGAAGCACAGGGAAGCGGCCAGGAAACAGATTTCACTGCGCCCGTTACCGCGTCAGACACCATCCCCGAGACCAACTGGGAAGATTACGCCAACAATTTTGACGATAATTTCTCCTTTTCTCACGAAACACCGGCGGCCGACGCCCCCAGTCAGTTTGACTTCATTTCGCAGAAGCCGGGACTCTCCGCCTATCTCCAGTGGCAGCTGGCCCACAGCAACCTTGATTCAGAAGGATGGGATGTTGCCCTTTTTATCGTCGGCAATCTCAACCGTTACGGTTTTCTGGAAGTTGACCTGCCGGAGGTCATGGCGGAGACAGGCTGCGATCAGGATACGGCCGAATATATCCTGGAGGTCATTCAGGATCTTGATCCCCCAGGGATCGCCGCCCGAAACGTCAGCGAATCTCTCTTTCTCCAACTTGAACGCAAAGGGATGGGAGATTCCCTGGCCGCCGAGATCGCACTCCACCATCTGAACCACCTCCAGACCGGCAACCATGCCGCTATTGCCAGGGCAACCGGACGCAAGAAACCTGAAGTTGTAAAGGCCATTCACTTTATCACCACCGAGCTCTCTCCCTACCCGGGTCTTCCCTACGCTGAAGAAAGCACTAATTATATCGTTCCAGATATCTATGTGAAAAAGATTGACGGCGAATATGTAGTGCGGCTCAATGACGATGACCTGCCCAACCTCAAACTTTCCTCTCATTACCAGGAACTGCTCCAGAACAGCGGTGACATAGAGAAAAATTCCCGTGCCTATCTCAAGGAAAAGCTTAAGGATGCCGAATGGTTTCTCAAGTCCATCCAGCAGCGACAACGTACCATTCTCAAGACCATGGAGAGCATCCTCCGTTTTCAACATGATTTTTTTGAATATGGCCCCACCCGGCTAAAGCCCCTCATCCTCCGGGACGTGGCCGAAGACATTGAGATGCACGAATCGACAATCAGCCGGGTCACCTCCAACAAGTATGTCCATACCCCACAGGGTATCTATGAACTGAAATATTTTTTCTCCACTTCCATTCCCCGGGAAGGTGCCGATCCCTTGGCCGCTGAATCCATCCGCGAACGGATCCGTCAACTGATCAGGGATGAAGATCCACGAAAACCGCTCAGCGACGATGCCCTTTCTAAAAAACTGGCAGAGACCAATGTCCAGATTGCCAGGCGTACCGTGGCCAAATACCGGGAACAGATGAAAATCCTGCCGGTGAAGCATCGCCGGAAAAGCTGATTATCAAACGCTCATTCCGGATACTAGCAACTTCAGGGAAAGGCAGGGACAATGGGAGAAAGTCAATCCCAGACCAGGATGGCCATCCTGCAACAATTCAAGATGATTCTCCCTGCATTTCTATCTATCCCCGTATCTCTCCGATCACGTAGCTATCTATAACAAGAAAGGTTTTCAATGGAACAGCACCAAAAAACTATTGCCCGGGAGCTGAATGTCCGTGTTGAGCAGGTGGCGGCCACCGCGACTCTTTTCGATACCGGGGCCACTGTCCCCTTTATTGCCCGCTACCGGAAAGAGGTCACCGGTTCACTGGATGAAACCCAGATTACCGCCATTCGTGATCGGTTGGCACAATTGGCCGAGCTTGATAAGCGGCGGGAGGCCATCCTCTCTTCCCTTGCCGAACGAGAGCTTTTAAGCAAGGAACTGAATACGGCAATCCAGACCGCCACCGACCTGACCGCACTCGAAGACCTCTACCTGCCCCATCGACCCAAACGGCGGACCAGAAGCAGCATTGCCAAAGAAAATGGGCTGGAAGCCCTGGCCCGTGCCATCTTTGCCCAGGACAGCCGCCCACTGCAGCCGCAAGATTTTGTTAATCCGGCCAAAGAGGTACACAACGCAGACGAGGCCTTGGCCGGGGCCAGGGATATCATGGCGGAATGGATCAGTGAAGATCCTGCAACCCGGGCCCGATTGCGCCGTGTCTTTACCAATCAGGCCCTGATTATCTCCTCGGTTGTAAAGAAAAACAAGGAAGCCGGCATCAAATTCCGGGATTATTTCGACTGGCAGGAGGCAGCGGCAAAGACACCAGGACATCGATTTCTGGCCATGCTGCGCGGCGAAAATGAAAAAGTGCTGACCCTTTCCCTTCGCCCCCCCGAAGATGCGGCCCTGGGCTTGTTGCATCAACACTATGTAAAGAGCAGCAATGAATCCAGCCGTCAGGTCGCGTTGGCAGTTGATGACAGTTACAAGCGGCTGCTGGCGCCGTCCCTGGAAAACGAACTGCGCACCACCCTCAAGGAACGGGCAGATAGGGAAGCGATCCAGGTCTTTGCCGAGAATCTACGCCAGTTGTTACTGGCACCACCCATGGGCCAGAAAAGCGTCCTGGCCCTCGATCCCGGCTTTCGAACCGGTGCCAAACTGGTCTGCCTCAATGGGCAGGGCAAACTCCTCCACTTTACCACCATCTATCCGACCCACTCCGAACGGAAGAACCAAGAAGCCGGCCAGATTATCATTGAGCTGTGCGAAAAATTTAAAATTGAGGCCATTGCTATTGGCAACGGCACGGCAGGCCGCGAGACAGAGGCCTTTGTCCGTGAACTGAGCCTGCCCCATGAGCCGCTTATCACCATGGTCGATGAAAGCGGCGCCTCGATCTACTCCGCCTCAGAGACGGCAAGGACTGAGTTTCCCGACCATGACCTGACAGTACGCGGTGCGATCTCCATCGGCAGACGACTGCAGGACCCTTTGGCCGAATTGGTGAAACTAGACCCCAAGGCCATCGGTGTTGGCCAATACCAGCACGACGTCAACCAGTCGGCCCTGAAAAAAAGCCTGGAGGATGTGGTCGTAAGCTGCGTCAACAGCGTGGGGGTGGAGGTAAACAGCGCCAGCATGGAGCTCCTCACCTTTGTCTCCGGGCTGGGTCCAGTCCTGGCAAAAAACATTATTGCCTTCAGAGATGAACATGGCCCGTTCAGCAGCCGGCGGCAGTTATTAAAGGTCCCTCGCCTGGGGGCTAAGGCCTTTGAACAAAGCGCCGGGTTCCTGCGCATCCGTGGGGCCCAAAATCCCCTGGATGGCAGCGCCGTACATCCGGAGCAATATGCTATTGTTGAACAGATGGCCAAGGATTGCGGCTGCCGGGTTCTCGACCTGATGGAGCAGGAGGAATTCAGGAAACAGATAGATGTGAGCCGCTATGTCACGGATGCGGTGGGATTGCCGACCTTGTCCGACATTATGGCTGAACTGGCCAAACCCGGCCGTGATCCCCGCGCCTCTTTTGCCCTCTTTGCCTTTACTGCAGGAGTCAACAGCATCGACGACCTTGAACCCGGCATGAGACTGCCGGGAATAGTCACCAACGTGACTAAATTCGGGGCCTTTGTCGATATAGGAGTGCACCAGGATGGCCTGATTCACATCAGTCAGTTGGCCGACCGCTTTATAAAGGACCCGACAGAGGTGATTCAAATGCGGCAACAGGTGACGGTGCGCCTGCTCGAGGTTGACCGTCAACGAAAACGGATCGCCCTTTCGCTCCGCGATGTTTGATGCCTACATCGGATTAGCCTTTCTCCAAGCCATTGGCATATTTACATGCCTGCCTGTTTCTTGAACTCTGCCCAAACTCTGCCCCTTGACAGGGATCGCCTAAGGATACATTCTTTCTTGCACTATCTGCAGCCCTTCTAAATTCTTTTACAAGAGGAACAGAGTCATGAATACCTTTATCGTCACCTGCCCATCCTGCTCCAGTAAAAACCGGATTCCGGCCGATCGTCAGCATCTGCGTCCCAAATGCGGTAAATGCGGAACTCCTTTGGAGCTTCGGGACAAAGCCCAGCCCATCGAATTGACGGATCATGAATTCCAAAATTTTCTCAAGGGTGCCACCCTGCCGGTAATGGTTGACTTCTATTCCCCGACCTGCGGCCCATGCAAGGCCCTGGCTCCCCTGGTTTACCGGCTTAACCGGGAATACCTGGGCCGGGTCCAGATAGCCACCCTGAACACCGCCCTTCATCCGGGTACGGCCGGCCACTACCAGATCAGGGGCGTGCCTACTCTTCTCTTTTTTCAAAATGGCCAAATGGTTGATCAAGTGGTGGGCGCCCCCCCCGAACCACAACTCCGGCAAAAGCTGGAGCAGCTGACCAGAAAGCATGGGTAATTTCAGAAATAGACAGAACTGATCTATCCCTCTTTCCTCTATTGAAGCCTGATTTTCATATCATCTCTACCTTGTGTAACTGCATTGCTCAATTCTGGAGAAAAACAAAGGATGGCAACGGCTCAATTCTATCAAGCGAGTCGCGCTTGAATTTTGTTTTGCGGAGTACTTAGGAAATAAGACTTACATCAATTTTTGGAGTATTTCGCTCAGCTTGGCCAAGGGAAAGGGCTTGGCCAGGGCAGCCTGGAAACCATACTCGTGAAAGTTGGCCATGACCGGATCCTCTGAGTATCCGCTGGACACGATGGCCCTGACCCCGGGGTCGAGCTCGATGAGCTTGGCAATGGTCTCCTTGCCCCCCATACCGCCCTTGATGGTCAGATCAAGAATGACTCCGTCATACACTCGCCCTGATGCCATGGCCTGTGCATATTTGGCAAGGGCCTCTTCACCGTTCACGGCCAATTCCACCCTGAATCCCAATGTTGATAACATGCTCTCGGACATAGTCCTGATTATCTCATCGTCATCCATAACCAGAATTTTGCCACTGCCGGTCTGCAGCATGCTCTCTTCCTGAATTGCAGGTGAGATATTTTTTTCGGAAGCTGGCAGATAAATGGAAAAGGTTGCGCCCTCTCCAAGTTCCGACTGCACCTCGATGATGCCGCCATGTTTCTTGACAATGGAAAAAGAAGCAGCCAGCCCCAGACCATTCCCTTTCTCTTTTGTGGTGAAATAGGGGTCAAATATTTTTTTAATATATTCTTCCGGAATCCCTTCCCCGCTGTCTTCGATGTTGATCAGCACATATTTACCAGCCTGGATAAGAGGTAGTGCATTTTCATCATTGCTTATATTTCTGACAACGATATGAATGGTTCCACCTGTGGGCATGGCATCTGATGCATTGATCACCATGTTCTGCATAACCTGGCTTAACTGACCCTCATCCGCCTCAACAGGCCAGAGGGGATCGTCAATAGTAAATTGACAGTCAATATTAGATCCACTCAGGGCTAACCGTACAGAATGCGTAATAATCAGCGGGAGCTGAACCACCTTTTTGATCGGCTCTCCCCCTTTCGAAAAAGTCAGGAGTTGCTGGGTCAGGTTTGTCGACAAATTGAGCGCCTTTTCGGCATGCTCGAGCATTTTATACACTTCGCCATCAGAGGCGGATTTCATCTTTGCCAGGGAAATATAGCCGAAAACACCCTGTAACAGGTTATTGAAGTCGTGAGCCAGACCGCCGGCAAGTGCCCCTACGGACTCAAGTTTATCGAGTTTAAGAAGTTCATCTCTCATTCTTTCCTGCTCGGTGATGTCAATGGCGACACAGGAGATACCGCTCACCATACTTCCTTCGGTAATCAACGAGCCGGAAAAAAGCATAAGAACCTTTTTACCGTCTTTAGTCCTATACGAGGTGTCCATATTGTTGACAAAACCCTTTATCAAAATCTCGTCGAACAGGGCTTTGCAATCGGCCTCACCGTTATAAAAGATCTTCTCCAAGGGTTTGCCGATCAGTTCCTGCGCATCATACCCCAATAACCTGCAAGTGGCGGGATTGACGAGAACGATCTGGTTTTCGGGTGAGAGAACCACCAGGGAATCCATCATGCTGTTAATGATGTTGTCGACATATTTTTTGGATACAGTGGTGGTATTGAGGTTCTCGGCCATCTCATTGAAAGAGTCGGCCAGCATCTGAATCTCACCACTGCTCTTGATGTCCACCTTAGACAAAAGGTGACCCGCAGCCAGACGACTGGTTGCCCGGCTCAACACCACAATGGGATCCAGAATAATCTTCTTCGTGGCGATAAACAGGGCGGTGCCAAGTACCAGGGCAATAATCAGATTAAGAGCGACCACAAAGAGAACAGTTTTTGTTATCTGTTCTCTGATCCGTGTCTCCGATAAGCCAATCGTGACCTTACCCATGAGGTCGACGCCAAGCATGATGGGCAAGGAAATTTCCCGCACATACCCGTCTTTTTTAAGGGCCTCAAGAATATCTGGCAGATCGATACCCTTGGGAAGTTTTGGAAGAATTTCATTCAATCCAGGCCAGTTATAATTAATACTCTCGAACTGACTGGTCAGGAGCTTCCCCTGATTGTCCGCGATGGTGGTGTAGGCTATTTCTTCATCGGTGATCAGTTCAGTCAATACGTTTTCCAGGCGGGTATTGCCGCTGATCATCATTGCGTTCTCGTTGCGTTTTACTATGTTGGTGGCCAGACTTCTCCCCTTGCTGGTCAGGGATTCCTGCAGCATACTATCAACATTATAAGCCAGAGTACCACTCAACAGGCAGGTGCTGATAAACAGAATGAAACAAATTCCTTTTAAAAATCTGTAACGGATACTTGTTTTGAATGAGGGAGCAGGGGATAAATCCATTTCAGAAAAAGTCTCCAGCCCAAAGGGTTCTTGGCTAATCTATGGTTTTCGTAACCTTGTTTATGAAAAAAGGTGAAAGGGCAAATCTCCCTCCTACCTCCGTCTTCCTGTTCAAAACAATATCAACTTTTGTCGGGATACCCACTGGTATGGATGAGGGTTTTGCACCTTTCAGAATCTGCACTATTTTCTCCCCCGCCATCCGGCCTTCCAGATAGGGATCGGCACAAATACCTACCAAAACTCCCTTCCGGACCAGATTTTCTAAATGAGTAATAGTTATCAGTTTTTCCTTACCCGCAGCATCGACAATGAGGGGCACGGTTGCATTCACAATGCTGCTGCCGGTAAGATAGATGGCATCCGAGGTATGGACTACCTCCCGTAAAATCTGTTCAAGGTCCTGTTTTTTGGAAACTGGAACCGGTTCTACCTTAATCTGTAATTTTTTTTGGTCCACTGCCTGCAGTGCCGAAAGCTGCGCCTCGGAATTTTTTCGCCGGGCGTGTAGATCACCGCCAGTTTGTTCACTGGTGCCATCTCCTTCAAGGTGTTGAAAATGTTTTCCATGGGAATTTTTGTACTGGTACCAGTGGCATTGTGGCCGGGTTTTTCCCAATCCTCAACAATTCCTGCTTCCACCGGATCGTAGACCACACTGAAAACCACCGGCACATCTTTAATCGCCTTAGTGACAATGACGCTGGCCTGAGTACCGAGACTAACAATCAAATCCATACGTGCCATAGCCAGTTTGTGAACCAGTTCTTCGGCTTTAACATAGCTGTTCATGGCATTTTCAATCATGAAAGTGGCGGTATCAGCGCCCAAACCGTCTTCTTCCAGTTGATCCATGATGCCTCGCAGGGACTCGTCATAAAGTGCTTGGTCAAATAATTTGAAAATACCAATACGAACCTTGACCTTCTCCTGTACTTCCCTTCCATAAACCCCGGCGCCAATCCATATGCCATCGTCTATTTTCAGGACATAGGCCATCTTGTCTTCGATTTTTTTGCTGATCGGATTCGACCATTTATAGTAATACCAGCCGCTTCCTTTCTGGGCGGTATCAATAAGCCCCCGGATGAGATATCTACCATCTGCGTCCTGAAAATCATAAAGGTTTTTGCCGACAAGTTTGGGATTGGCCCCGTGCGCCAAAACCACCCCATTAAAATCATAGGCAAAGATATAAAGGTCGTGATTAATAAACTCGCCTTTTTTTTCAGAACCAGCCAAAGTAATTTCAGTCAGGGTTTTTTCCTTGCCATACTTCTGGAACCACACCGCCGCGTTTTCGATCATGGCACGCGCTTCTTCCTTGGTGCCTTGCACGACTTTCTGCTCGGCAAGGGAATCCGTTAGCAGCGAACAAAAAAAGAAACTTGCCAAAAGAACGAGAAAGAAATTCTTCATTGTCCAGTACCTCCTGCCTGCCCCGGGTATAAACAGGGCCGACAGTTAATTATTTTTTTGGATCCACCGTCCAATTCAACGTCGTAAAGCAGGACTGTAACCTCTAGGTGAAGACCGTCCACCTGTCACTTTAAGATACAAGATTTGATTCAGAGGAAATTTTAGTCACTCATTCCTGAGGGATTCATGATATGTGAATTGAAAGTCCGAGAGCAACTCATCTGAGTTGGCGTGAAATACTAACTATGGTAAATTGTATATAATTACCCTGTGTAAAGTCAATTAAATTTTACATTTCCACTCAGTTACAGCTATGTAAAGGAGTGTAGAGAGAAAGAGTCAGGCTTTGCCTTGATCACATCAAACAGGGAGTAAAAACATGACCTATTTCCTAGTTGTTTATCTGTCGGTCTATTCCCTCGCCCACTACTATACTTTCCACAAGATCAGGGCGGCTTTTTTACCGGGCAGGAAAGCCAATATAAGCATAGTCATGTTCATGGCGGTCATGATCACGGCACCGATACTGGTCCGACTGGCTGAACGTGCCGGGCTTGAAACAGGGGCGTGGTTCTGGACCTATACCAGCTTCACTTGGATGGGGTTGCTTTTCCTCTTCGTGACCCTTGCAGGCACGGTTGATGTGGTTCGTTCGGCCTGTCTAGCAACTGCAAAATTTCTAAAACGACAACCTGACAAGGCAAAGGTATCGCCACGGCAACTCTTTACGATACAGGCAATCATAGTGCTTGCCGTTTACGACTACGGCCTCTTTGAGGCAGCAAATATCCGACTGCAACACATTGAGATCGCCAGTCCCAAAATTCCAAAAAACAGTGGTAGGATACGTATTGCCCAGATTTCAGATGTACATTTAGGACTCATTGTTCGGGAGGAACGGCTCAACAGAATTATTGCCAGGATAAAAGAGATAAATCCCGATATCCTGGTATCCACCGGCGATCTGGTTGACGGCCAACTCAACCACCTCATCACAGAAGCAGGTCTGCTGGTGGCGGTCAAGCCGCCTCTGGGCAAGATCGCCATTACCGGCAACCATGAATTCATCGCCGACCTGCAGGATGCCTTGAATTTCACGGAAAAGGCAGGGTTTACCATGCTGCGCCATCAAGGGATAATGATTGGCGGCATCAATATTGTCGGTGTGGATGACCCGGCAGTCAAATCATGGGGAAAAGGGCATGCGGAATCGGAACGAGATCTTCTTTTGGCCCAACCCAGGGGAAATTTTACTGTCCTTCTCAAGCATCGGCCTGATATTAACCCGAACAGTCTTGGGCTTTTTGATCTCCAGCTTTCCGGCCATACCCATAATGGTCAGATCTTTCCCTTCAACCTGCTCACCTGGTTGTTTTATCCCCAACGAGCCGGTCAGCTCACCAAGTTACGTAGCGGTCTTCTCTTTCTGAGCTGCGGCACCGGCACCTGGGGTCCGCCCATCCGCTTCCTGGCACCGCCGGAGGTGACCATAATCGACCTGGTCCCTGCTAAATAAGAGACCATCATCTTTCTTTGCCGGTAGCCTCGATAGCACTTGTACTTGCCATTGTTGCCATAAGATGAGTACCACTGAGGAGATGAGTGTCTGTCAATAATTGAGCATTGATGGTTACATTTTTTCATTAAATACTATAGCATATTATTTAAAAGCGTCCGACGTAGACAGAACATTCTAAACAGAAATTATGAGTAGCGCCTGAGAAACAACTATTGTCCAAAATCCAACCCACATGTTATCGACATGAAAAATATCACACCCTTTAAACTGTTTTTTTACCTGACGCTGCTTATTGGCATAACAGAGTATGGTATCATGTCGTTTCTTGTCATGTTTTCCTTTTCTCCCCTTGCGGCTGGCCTGCTGGACTCCGGTCTACTGATTCTGACCCTTTTTCCCTTCCTCTATCTGCTGGCATACAGACCATTTCAAAAAAACATCCTGCAGTTGACGCAAACAAAGGAAAAAATTGAATCCAGCCATAATCGCATGATTACTGTTTTAAACAGCATTGATGCCATCGTCTATGTGGCAGACATGGAGACCTATGAAGTTCTCTTTATCAACGACTACATGAAGAAAATATTTGGCGATATTACAGGACAAATCTGCTGGAAAGCGATCCAGATCGGACAGAGTGGTCCGTGTCCATTCTGCACAAACGACAAGCTGATCGGGGAAGACGGAGTCCCTCTCGAAATGTACCGCTGGGAATTTCAAAATACAACAAATGGCCATTGGTATGATATCCATGACCGCGCAATCCGCTGGATTGATGGCAGAGTCGTCCGAATGGAGATTGCCACGGATATTAGCCAACGAAAAGAATCAGAAGAAAAAATCCAGCAACAGAACCTTTTCCTGGAAAGCGTGATCGAATCACTCCCCTATCCTTTCTATGTTATAGATGTGGATTCCTATGAGATTGAACTGTCGAACACCATGGCCGCCCAAGCCGGAATCAAGACAGGGAAAAAATGTTTCACCGCCACTCACAACAGTGAAAGTCCCTGTAATTCTAAAGAGCACGAGTGCCCCCTGAATCTTGTTAAAACAAAAAGAGAGCCTGTGATTGTCGAACATGTCCACCAGAATAAAGACGGTGAAGAAGAATATGTTGAGGTTCACGGCTACCCCATCGCCGATAAAAACGGCATTATCAGCAAGATGATAGAAATTCAGATTGACATTACCGAGAGAAAAAAAGCGGAAGAAAAACTCCAACAGATTTCGATCACTGACGAAATGACGGGGCTCTACAACAGGCGGGGATTTTTTATCCTTGGCGAGAAACAGATTCAGCTTGCCAATCGAACTCCAGGTGAAATCTATGTTATCTATGCCGATTGCGACAAACTGAAATTGATAAATGATACCCTTGGGCACAAAATGGGAGATGAATTCATTCAGGAAACAGCCGCTCTCTTAAAAGAAACCTTTCGCATGTCCGATATCATAGGACGATTGGGCGGTGATGAATTTGTGGTTCTTCTCGTAGAGGAAGCGGGAAAAGAAAGTGAGGCTATCCTTAAGGCACGCCTGACAGAGGCTATTGCCCGGAAAAATCAACAACAGGGACGTAAGTTTCCATTCTCCATCAGTTACGGTATAACTCGCTACGACAGGAGAAAGCCCTCCTCCCTTGAAAAGCTTCTCTCCCAAGCCGATCACCATATGTACCAAGACAAAAAGGGATTTGCCGTTTAAATGTGCTTTTTCAATATACAAAATGCTGCTCCACATTATCCTATGCGGCAGCAATCCCTAAATGGAGACCTTTTACAATGATGACAAACGAAGAGTACCTCGCTCTGACAGCTTAATGATGCGGGTAATGCTGATCACGCAGCCCCGGAAATCGAGCCGACCCTGGGTCGCTCGCTCAAAGGGTAACCAGCCGGCAGGAAAAGAAAAAATAAGCGGGAACAGATAAGATAATAAGCGTGCCCCCTTTTATTTCACCTGATCAACAACCAACAAGGGAGAGTTCAATGGACACTAGCAGAAAAAGGTCACTACCGATTCTTGTCTTTCTTCTTTTACTGATAACAACCCAAGGAATTTGCCGGGCAGAAGGAACATCTACACCGGTTTCGCAATCTCTGGGGCAAGTGATCTACGTGCCGATTTACTCCCACATCTACATTGGCAACAAGGAGAGTCCTTTCAACCTGGCGGCCACCATCAGCATTAGAAACACGGATCCGAAACGATCAATAACTCTCGTAAGAGTTGAATATTACGGCTCTTCAGGAAAATTGCTGAAGAAATATCTGGAGGCCCCGATCAGCCTGGGGCCAATGGCCGCCACCCGCTATGTGGTGAAAGAGGCCGATACCACCGGCGGTTCAGGTGCAAGCTTTCTCGCTACCTGGCAGTCAGATAAGCCGGTAAACCCACCCCTGCTTGAGTCGGTCATGATCGGCACCCAACTTCAACAGGGCCTCTCTTTTACCTCCCGGGGCCAAGTGCTCAGCGAGATCTCCCCATAAACCCAAAACCGGCCATGAAGCAATGCCTCATGGCCGGAAAACTTTCAGGAACCGAAACAAAAATAACCAAAACCTTTTCTAATTATTTCGTGACTTCTTATACTGTTATGATCATTCAGCTAGTTATCAGCAAAAGTTCAATGAGCAGCCTTTGCCATGGCCTCCAAGGCCCTGGCCGGATTCTGCTCAACCTCTTTTAAAATTTCACTCACTTTAGTCTCTGGCAGCCACTCAATCTTACCGGTGGCCACATCATACATTGCCCCAACCACCTTAGCCTTACCGCTTTTCACCTGTTCACGGACGGCAGGACTCCTCATGAAAAGGTCATCGATTCCCTGCCAGACATTTTCTTCAATGGCATAAGGGATAACATCCTTGCCATGCTTGTCCGGATGAGCAGCCATCGCCTTTTTGACCGCCGGCTCGATATTATCAACCAGAGGCGGGATGTTGAGTTCCAAGGCATGACCATGGCCTTCAACTGCGTTGGTAACTGCGGTCACCGCCCCGCACTGCGTATGCCCCAATACCACCAGAACAGGGGTATTGACATGGAGCAGTCCATATTCAATGGAACCGGCCTCATCGACATCCACCACATTACCCGCAACCCGGACCACAAAGATATCCATGACCCCGGCATCAAAGATCCGTTCCACCGGAACCCTGGAATCTGAGCAGGTAATGACCGTGGCATAGGCATAATTTCCCTGATCTTCCTTGCCGGCCTGGATTAGACGCTGGGTGTCGCTATTGGGATGAATGGACTTATTGGCCACGAAACGGGAATTTCCTTCCTGCAGCATCTTCACGACCGCATCCGGCGTAGGCTTCTGGGCGCTGCTGCTTGCATAGGTCTGCACCGCTGTGACTGCCAGCAAACAGCATCCAAGGGCTAAGGTCCTGATCACTTTCTTCATTTGCTACTTCCTCCCTTTTTTGAATTAATAATACCACCCCCTTTGGGGGTGGTATTGAGTTAAGCCCAGAGGGCATTTGTTTACTAGTCATTGAGCACACTGGCAGTTCATGATGCTTAAAACAAAAACAAGAGACATCTTTCTCAATTTTTAGATCTTGCTTCAAATAACTGCCGTTCCTGAATGGCAGTCTTAATGACCTCGTAAAGATTACAACTTTCGCCCTTTCAATCTACTGAAATAATTATGGAATAATTTGTTGATTTTGATTTTTTACGAAACCATTACATTTAACTGTTCAACCGGCAGAACCGTTGAACTCTGACCACGCCCAAAGGACATGGTTTTTTACACATGAATAAATCACTGCTGTCTCATAAAAGATCAATCATAAATGGCTTGGAGAGCCTCTTGTGGTTTAATGAATTTGCGAAAACATTAACCATAACAAGAGGAACCGAGCCATGGCCTATTATAGGCACAATCACTGCTGTCTCGTAAATTTTCCCAGAGCAATTTCTGTGGTGAAAGCACATGTCGATTGCATGGAGGTTTAAATAGTTCGTTGAACGGGCGACGGTCAAACAGGTTCATCTGCAATACCCGAAGAAGTTGATATCTTCACCTGACAGACAAAGTGACATATCGCTGGACACAAAAAAAAGCCGAGCTGCCTATTTGATATGGCAGCCCGGCTAATTCACTTCTGAATCCCGAGGCATTCCGTCCCTGCTTCACAACAGGTTTGGCTTTATTTCATATTGGTGAATGGAAAAATCTTGTCACAAGATTACTACACATTGTGATATTTTTTTAATATATAAAATTTTCTTATTAACAGCAATAAAAAATGAATTTCAATTCATTTTTTATTGCTGTTAATAACGTCTCATATCAATATTATTGCACTGCTGTCTTATAAAAGATCAATCATAACAAGAGGCTCCGAGCCATGGCCCATTATAGACAAAATCCTTAATCAGATTACTGCAATTATTCCGAGACATGAATTTGATTCCTTGACCGAATAGCATCTCTCCGGTCTGAAATTCCGCTCTTTCAATCGTTGGAGTCGGTTCATGGCGATGATTCCTATCTCCTCAAACGAGCCGGTCGAAAATCAAAAGGCATCACCAATGCTCAGCAAATTTGCTTGCAGAGCATCACTGAACCGTTGCGTCTGGTTGCCTATACTTATCAGGAAACCGGCCAGGAATATCCACATCATCAATCTGTTCCGGACTCATAGAGTGAGCGGTATATTCTTTATAGATCCTAGAACGCAAAGGCAGGGCAAACAGATCCAGGCCTTGTCTGGTCTAAGCCGTTATCAAAAAATAAATGCAACATTACAGTAACGCTCCCTAATTATTCTGTATAACCATAATCTCTGCGGCCAGTACATGGGTTGCCCCCGGTTGCAAAACAACAGGTGTTTGGGGGGCGATGGCGGTCTCCACACAGACCATCTCCCGATATTCTTCACCAATCATATCGGCCATGGCTGATGCTTTGATCGGACCGGGATTCCAAACAACCGTGGCGGTGCTTCCCTGTTGACGAATCTGAAAATCCCGGCCGCGCTCCGGGATTTCAATCCGGCAGGCGGCATAGGGGATAAGATAGATCCGATCCGTTTCCTGTTCAAATGTAACCTTTCCTGATTGCGTTTTACGGGCATATCCCTCTACCTTATCCAGATAATCGACACCATCCAAACCGTGAATCCGACAGGTCTGCCAGTCGGCAACGCGAAAATAACTGTGCAGGGCGCAGCTGAGAGTCAGCGGTGACGCGCTGCTGTTTTTCATGGCCAGCAACAGTCGCAGGCTGGTACCAAAGACAATGGTCAAGGTCAGAGAAAAGGGATGAGGCCAGATGGCATGGGTCTGCGGGCTGTCATTTAAGGACAGGGTAATAACGGTTTCGTCCTGGCTATTATGGCTGGTTGCTACCAGATTCCACAGGGCGGTACGGGCAAACCCATGGGCCGGTTGCGCTGGATCTGATGGATGATTGCCGAACCAGGGCCAGCAGACAGGGATACCGCCGCGGATAGCTTTATCTGGATGATAGAGGCTGGCGCTGCTCGTCCAGAGCACCGGAGCCTGCCCCAACGGCTGATAATCGGTGACATGGCCGCCCTGCAGATAGACCCGGCCCCGGCACCATGCATTGCTGATCTCGGCGAATATCAGCCCCTGAGGGGTAGCGGCAAAGCTCAGCCGTCCGTCTCTGCCGTACTGCTCATTCAATACCTCCACGAAATTTATCACTGCTCTATCCATATCTCAGTCTTACCCTTTTTCTCGGACAGCAGCGACGGTCTCTACCGCCAGTTCGGTGATCGCGTCCCAATTTTGCGCCGCAATGAGATCAGCGGCAACGATCCAGGAACCGCCGACGCAAGCCACATTCTTCAGGGCCAGATAGTCGCGATAGTTGGCAGCGGAGATGCCGCCGGTGGGACAGAAGGTCACCTGGGGAAAGGGTCCGGCAATAGCCTTGAGCATTTCAATGCCGCCTGCGGCCTCCGCCGGAAAAAACTTGAACTGACGATAACCTTTATCCATCCCCTGCATCAGCTCGGAGATCGTGGCTATCCCCGGAATAAGAGCAATTGGCCCCTGCAGAGCGGCATCCAGCAGTTCCCCAGTCAGACCGGGACTGATAGCAAACATGGCACCGGCCTCGGTGACTGCTGCCAGATCATGGCTATTCACCACGGTTCCAGCACCGGTGATGGCCTCCGGCACCGCACGAACAATGGCCCGGATGGCCTCAATGGCCACCGGTGTCCGCAGGACAATCTCCAGCACCCTGACCCCGCCGGCAACCAAGGCCCGGGCCAGCGGCACTGCATGTTCAAGTTCATGGATCACCATGACCGGTACCACCGGACCAGCCTGGAAAATCTCCAATGGTGATATCTTCCATTGTGTTTGTATCATATCTTCCTCATCGCAAGATTCAAAAGCAACTATTCACCATACAGCTTCTCATTCTCGTACAGAATGAGGAAACCAGTTTTCTATCTTTCCATGCATCTCAGCATATCTGCACGAGACGTCAATCTTCCACAATCTTCCTCAGTACAGGTAAAGATAGAACTCGCTCCCTCTTCGGCACCGGCCAGATTTTTCCGTAAAGGAGCAAAGATCTGCCGCCCGAAACCGGAACGGGCCTCCCGGAGATCCGGCCGGACCAGAGGCCGGGCGGCCAGCTCGTCATCACTGACATGAAGATGTAAAACGCCGCTGCCGCTCATGGTTATCAAATCACCATTCCGGATCTTGGCGATCATCCCGCCGGCCAGGGCCTCAGGAGTCAGATGGATGGCAAATGGTACCTTGCCGGAAGCACCTGACAGCCTGCCATCGGTAACCAGTCCCATGGTAAAGCCCCGATCCATGAGGATGGAGAGATAAGTAATCAGCTTATGCAGCTCCGGCATACCATTGGCCCGTGGCCCTTGAAATCGGACGACTGCAATCATGTCCCGATTCATCTCCCCGGCCTGAAAGGCCGCGGCCATCTCCTCCTGAGAGTGAAAGATCATGGCTGGGGCAGTCAGCTCAGTGTTGACCCCTTGGGCCAAGGCAGAAACTTTGATGATGGCCCGCCCCAGATTGCCCTGCACCAGCTTGATTCCGCCGGTGGCGGCAAAGGGCTGAGGGGTGGTGGTAAGAGTCTCCGGATCAGAAGATCCGTCAGGGATATTCTCCCAGACAAGTTTCCCCTCTTTTTCCTCCGGCATCCGCATATACCGTTCCAAACCTCGACCAACCACCGTCTGTACATCTTCATGAAGATAGCCATTTTCCAGCAGCTCCTTAATAAAGACGGTCATGCCGCCAGCCCGCTGAAAGGAGTTGATATCACCGGAACCATTGGGATAGATACTCACAATCAGAGGGACGACATCGGAAAGATCGGAGAAATCATCCCAGTTGATCCTGATCCCCGCAGCTCGGGCAATAGCCACCAGGTGCATTGTCTCGTTGGTGGAACCTCCGCTGGCCAACAGGCCGACGATGGCGTTGACCACCGACTTTTCACTGATGACATGACCAATAGGGACATACTCATTTTCCTGCCTGGCCAGCTCAGTTACCCGCCGGGCCGCGGCCATGGTCAGCAGGTCCCGCATCGGGGTCCCGGCATTGACAAAGGAGGCACCGGGCAGATGCATCCCCAGCATCTCGGCCATCAGCTGATTGGAGTTGGCGGTCCCGTAAAAGGTGCAGGTACCCGGACTATGGTAGGCATGGCTCTCATACTCAAGCATCTGCTTCCGGCTGATCTCGCCCTGAACAAACCGTTCCCGGGCTCGGGCCTTGTCTTTGTTGGCTATCCCGGATTGCATGGGACCGGATGGCACCAGAAGCATGGGCAGATGTCCAAACTGCAGGGCACCCATGAGCAGGCCGGGCAGAATCTTATCGCACACCCCAAGCAACAGGACGCCATCAAAAACATTGTGAGACAAGCCAATAACCGTGGCCATGGCAATGACATCCCGACTGATCAGGCTCAAGTCCATACCAGGTTCGCCCTGGGTCACGCCATCACACATGGCCGGGACTCCGCCCGCCACCTGGCAGATGCCGCCCGCCTCCACCACCGTCTTCTTGATCAGAGGGGGGTATTCGCCATAAGGGTTGTGGGCCGAGACCAGATCGTTATAGGCGGTGATGATGCCGATATTGGGCATCTTATCGTCGCGGATGATCATGCAGGCACCGCCCGAGCAACTGGCCACATGGGCCAGATTGCTGCACGGCAGGTGATGCCGGAAGGGGATGTCGCTGCGGGACTCTTCCAACCGCGCCAGATAGCTGGAACGATGGGCCTTGCTGCGCTCAATAATTCGCGCGGTTATATTCTGCACCACTCTATTCATGGGGTACTCCCTTAGAAAGGGTTGTTTATACTGATAGCCTCAAGAAAATATCTCCTCACCCAGCCATAAAAACCCTTCCATTCATCGCATCACTTTTCCCGGCTCTTTGTTATTGCAGGCAAAAAAAGATTCCACGAAAATGGGACTGGAACAAAAGCGTAATGAAGCGAACCTTCACCGAAGGTAGCATAACTGATATGCGGATACCCTTTGCTGTCAAGAACAAGTGAAGCCGCCCCCACTTCCTCTGTAAAACCGCTCTCTACAGTCTCTTTCACCCAAGCCGTCCCAGTCCAACGTGCGTATTTCAAGGCATTATCAGTATGGGTTGCACTTGAGTAAGCATAACTAATGTGTGGTCGATCGTTATTATCCAGCGCTATGGAGGTATAGGTCCCTACTCGCCCATCCGAGTCCACCGACTCTATAACCCAGGAGGTTCCTGTCCAGTGGGCATACTTCAAGTCTTGATTTGTTCCATCATAATAACTGATATGAGGATATTCATTGCTATCCAAAGCAATGGAGCTACTCCAACCAACCTCATCTGCAGAATCAACAACCGATATATTCCAGGCCGATCCAGTCCAACGGGCATATTTCAAATCATAATGATCATGATAATCCTGATAACTAATATGCGGATAACCATCACTGTCCAGGACAATAGAGGTCCAATACGCGCCATCATCCACATCATCGACTGTCTCTATTACCCAGCTTGCCCCTGTCCAACGTGCATATCTCAGAGTGGAATGAGTATCATCCGTATAACTGATGTGCGGATGATCGCTATTATCCAATACCAGAAAAGGAAATCTGCCCACTCCCGCAGTATTATCAACAGTCTCACTCGCCCAGTTTGACCCTGTCCAATGGACATATTGCAAAACTCGACTCGTGCTATCATAATAGATAATATGAGGATAATTGGCGCTGTCCAGGGCCAGAGAGGTATGCTGGCCAACATTGCCATCCGCAACAACTGTTTCTCCAACCCACGAAGACCCGTCCCAATAAATATATTTTAAGTTCTTAGATTCATCACAATAGCTGATATGAGAATGACCATCAGTATCCAGAGCTATTGACGTAGCATACACTTGGCTTGGATCAAGAGTCTGTAACGTCCACGCCCCTGATGCCGCCACCACAAAACGTGGAGAAAAAAGGACAACCAATCCTGCAATTAATAGTAACGACGTTATTACCATGTTTTTATTCATTTTCATGATTTTCTCCTAATGCAAATTACACAAATGTCTATAATGACGACTCGTTACCATCGCTACAAACAAAACAGACAAGACGTTACAGCGACAAATACACAGCCAGGGGCGCTGTCTGCTGGCGCAGGACGTAACGGATGGGCATCTCCGCGGCATCACCATCCTCCTGCGCCTGCGCCAGCACCTTTTTCTTCTCCGCCCCTTGCAAGTGGAGAATGAGCTGACGGCTGTTCAAAATGCTGGGCAGGGTCAGGCTCATCCGCTCGTGGGGTGCGGCAGGGGGCTGGATGGCCATGCAGATCCGCCCGGAATGCAGGTCAACTGCCGCCGCCAGGTTGGCCGCCCCGGGAAAGAGGGAGGCGGTGTGGCCGTCATTGCCCATCCCCAGGATCAGGCAGTCCCAGGGACAGGGAAGCGTCTGTAACCGGGCCGCACAGGCCTCCTCCCCGGCACGGGCCGTGGCCGCATCATTCTTCATCCCGACAAAACGGGCCGCCGCCGCCTTTTTCTGCAGGAGGTGGCGGCGCACCAGGTTTTCATTGGAATCCTCGCTGCCTGTATCGACCCAGCGTTCATCCACCAGCGCTATCGTCACCCTGTCCCACCCCAGCTCCATTTCCGACAACCGAGCAAAGAGCGGGAGCGGGGTGCTACCGCCGGACACGGCCAGAGTTGCCTGACCGCGTTCCCGGATTCCCGCGCTCAACAACTCCTCAATTCGGGCCACCAGCGCCGCCACCAGCTGGTCGGAGGCAGGAAACTCCAGCCACTCCATCACTCCCATCTCTCCTATTCCTCCCACTCCCGGCCGTCCCTTGCCAGAAGGGCCACCGAGGCTACCGGACCCCAGGAACCGGCCGGATAAGTCCGAGGCGGCTCGTTAGAACTGGCCCAAGCCTCTTGGATAGAGTCAATCCAGACCCAGGAGCGCTCCACTTCATCGCGGCGGATAAAGAGGGATTGATTACCGATCATCGTCTCCAGAATGAGACGTTCATAGGCGTCAGCAACGTGCTCACCCAAAAAGGCATCGGAAAAACTCAAATTCAACATGGTCTTCTGCAGCTTGATCCCCTTGCCGATCCCAGGCACCTTGTTCAGCATCTCAATTTCCACCCCCTCATCTGGCTGAAGACGAATCACCAGCTTGTTGGGCGGCAGCTCCCTGTAGCTATCCTTGAAGATGTTATGAGGCAATTGTTTGAAAAAGATAACGACCTCTGAACGCTTGGTCGTCATCCGTTTACCGGTTCGCAGATAAAAAGGGACGCCCGCCCAGCGCCAGTTGTCGATATCCACCTTAATGGCCACAAAACTTTCGGTAGTGGACCTGGGATTCCCGCCCTCTTCCTGCAGATAGCCGGCAACCGGATTACCTTTGATAAAACCGCTCGCATACTGGCCGCGCACAGTTTTATCGTCCACATTGTCAACGGTAATTGGACGCAGGGCCTTGAGCACCTTAAGTTTCTCGTTGCGGATGGAGTCTCCATCCATATTGGCCGGCGGCTCCATGGCCACCAAAGTGAGGATCTGTATCAGATGATTCTGCACCATATCCCGCAACTGGCCGGATTTATCGAAATAGCCCCACCGCCCCTCAATGCCCACCTCTTCCGCCACGGTGATCTGGACATGATCAATAGTATCATGGTCCCAGTTGGTGGTGAAGATGGAGTTGGCAAAACGCAGAGCCAGCAGATTCATGACCGTTTCCTTGCCCAGATAATGATCAATCCGATAGACCTGACTCTCAGCAAAGACTCTGGCCACCACATCATTGATCTCCTGGGACGAGGCCAGATCCCGGCCAATCGGTTTTTCGAGTACCACCCTGGTTTCCGGCGTGATAATGCCGGCGTGATCAAGCCCTTGGCAGATATCCTCATAGAGATTGGGAGCAACGGAAAAATAATTGACCAGCACCCGCCTGCCCTGATCGGTTGCAGCCAGCAGTTTTTTATAGTCCTCGGGTTGATCAATATTAATCAGGACATAACTCAGACGGGCCAGCAGACGCTCCACCACCTCTTCATCCAGGCCGTTTTTGACAAAGATTTCAAGCGCCGCCCGCATTTTTCCGACAAAATCAGCATGACTGAGATCATGGCGGGCAATACCAATAATCCGGGTTTCTGGATGCAGCAATACCTCTCGATCCAACTGGTAGAGCGAAGGGATAAGCTTGCGGCGCGACAGATCACCAAGAACTCCGAAGATGGCAAAGTCACACACTATATTTTTCTTTTCCGGCATACTACAACCTCTCCTGGTATAAGATTGAATCACTGTTCAAAAAGATAATTAATCGTATCAGCGCTCCGACCTGAATGCAACTATTAGCACCACTTTTACTTCAGGATGTCTTTACAATCACCTGGAGACACTTCACTATACCGTTGCTCAACAAGGCAGGAGGGCGCATATCCCATGAACATGTTTACACACCCTTTCGGATCATTGGATATCCCATTAATTTTCTCAAAGCGAGAGGGGCACAAATTGAGACAAATCAACTGCTCAAATTTTCACGAACGAGAGCTACAGGGTTCTTAAGGAACACTCTTGTGCATGTGCAGAATACACCCGCAGAGATATATTATCGCTATCGACAGACAAGTTAATCCCTAAAAACCCCACACCAGTGACTTTTTGATCCACCCTTCCAGACCTGATTCATGCTTTACCTTGCACCACCCTTTTTTCTCTTTCTCTTTTTTAATGACGACGCCGTAATAAGCCTGACCTACAATATCATATTTCAGTCCAGGGCCACTGCGTATGTTGATTTTTTTATTTTTCCCCTTGTTTGCTGTAACAATTATGTGAGATTCCTTGTTAAGCAATGAAGAGTATATCCAGCCGCGGTCCTTTTCAAAGTCTTGAACCTTTACCCATTTTCCTTTTCGGGAGATAATCTTTACCGGGAAGCCATCATCATACACCCACTTCACACTATATTTTTCACCTGGGCCCGCCCGCAGATTAACCTTGTCACCACTTATGCTTCTCATTTCCGCAAATGCGGATGGAGATAAAACGAGAAAGAGAATGCTTGTCGCAAGACAAATAGCTTTTATTTTTGTTAACATTCTTTTTTTACCTAAAAAAATTCATAGAACATTTTTCATATTCATTTATGTGACTCTTAAGGATTCTCAGCTCAATTTTCTGAATAGCCCCACAAGCACGGGAAGATTCAGTGGAAGCAGTCTCCTGACCAGAATCCAGTGTCAATCACGCCGAGGACAGCATGACCACAACAAACGGGGCTGAGAATTGTTAATGGCCATGATTCAATATAATGCCCCATCATTCTTCAGATCTTGCCATTCGGCCATTGACCGGCGACGAGGCGACTCCCTGATGATCCGGAAGTCGTCCCGTCGCGGTAAAAGGTAAAGAATCAACAGCCCTCGATGGCCGGGGCCTTTTTTACGGCCTGGTCAGCAACGGGTACAGTATCCGATACCGGAGTGTCGGTTTGTTTTGCCTCCTGGGCGCAGCCCCACAGCATCAGGCCAGCAACTATTGCAATAAGACAGAGTTTCTTGTTCATAGTTTTCTCCTTTAGTATTAGGAATGGAAAGGGGACGGGAATGCGTTTTCTTTCATCCCGCCAGAGTACTCAGAACCTTTTTTAAAAACTACCGCAGTGGCCGATCAGCCTCTTTATGATCTCGATTCCTTGCCTATCGAGGTACGAAAATTAGACAGGCCTGCAGAGAGGTTGCTCGGATGCTGTGTAGCATAAGGGCGCACCCGATTGGCCACCAGCGTGCGTACCAGAGACTTTATGATTCCTGGACTGTCGTTCACGCCGGCCAGCAGCACCGCCTGATTCCCCAGGGAAATACCGGCATCAGCCAGGAGACGCAGCGCCCGCCTGGAGGAGGTGGTGATCTCCCGCGGGTGATTAAAGTGCGTATTGATCCAGACGGGGTGGTTTTTTTTCAACACCTTCACCAACTCCGGGGTGATGCGGCAGGGAAGCACAACCGGCATGCGGGTACCGATACGGATAACCTGCACATGCTCAATCTGGCGCAGCTCGGTGAGGATCCTTCCCAGGTACTTGTCCGAAAGCATCAACGGGTCCCCCCCGGAAAGCTCGACATCCAGAACTCCCGGCTTATTGCGGATGTATTCCAGCCCTTTGGGGATATCATTGCTGACGGGGATGGTGTCGGTATCGCTCGCCTTGGGCTTTCGGGTGCAGTGACGGCAGGACATGGAACAGATGTTGCTCACATGAAAAAGAACCCGGTCCTGATCTAGATGGATGATCCCAGGAACCGGACTGTCCTTGTCCTCGCACCGCAGATCAGCTATATCGAACTTTTCTATTTCCAGCTCCTGGGAAGAGGGGAAGGCCTGTTTGAAAACCGGGTCGTTGCAGTAATCTTCGGCAGCAATCAGGGAAAGGTTGTAAGGGGTAATCGAGAGGGGAAACGTATCAAGGGTCCGCTTCACTTTTTTCCGTTTGTCTTCCTCGAACTGGATCCCCAAGATGGATTCCACCATCGAAATTTTTTTGATCGCGTGTTTTAACTGCCAGCGCCAGTCTCTCCAGTGGGCAAGATCGACGTTTTTGGTGCTAATTCTTTTGGCTATGTTTTGCTGGTTGGCTGTATAGATGGTCATGAGACTCCTTTGTGGTTGAGCAGTGCTTCCTCTCAACATTCAGGGACGATACTCTTCCCCCCTGCCGGTCAGGTTCTTCCTGCCAACATTCCCAGCGGTACCGTTTTCTTGTTTTGCTCCCTCTGGTGATGCCCAGAACACATTATTGTGATTTGTAACCGTATGGCCTTGAACATTATCGATCGGAACAGAATCCGAAACCGGTTCTGCTCCGCTTGTAATAACAATCCTCTTTCGAGGGGTGGGTCAGAAATTGAGCAGAGAGACTTGATACAGCAGTCAGAAGGCTTCAGAAGGGGTGGTACCGTTGCCGGTCCGAGAAGAGATGGGGCCGACCTCAAGAACCGGAGATGCTTCAATCTTTCGGGCCTCCATCATGTCAACTACCTTTTCCAGGGCCAGGGTAATGGAAACCTGTTCCAGCTCAGGAAGGTTTTTCAAGGACTCGGCGAGGGTTTCCTGCAGAGGAGAGGGGGCGCTGGCGATCAGCGCTTCACCTCCCTCTGTCACACAGACCTGTACCTGACGCCGGTCCTTGCTGCCCCGCTGTCGGGCCGCCAGCCCCTTGTCTGCCAGGCGGTCAACGATTCCCACAATCGTACTGGGGCTCAGGTAGACCTTGCGGGCCAATTGGGTAATTGTCAATGGCCCGCCCTTGGCAAGAGCGAGTAAACAAGCCAGCTGCGGCCCGGTTATCTCGTACCCTTGGACCAATTTATGGGAATGGATTTCGACAGCCCGTATGATGCGCCGAATGGATTGAAGAATGCGCAGTTCATAGCTGTTCTTCGGAACCAGTGGAGTTATTCCAGGCCCTAACAGAATCTCTCCTCCCCCTTCTGCAATAGATCTTTCATCTTTTTCCGGTAATAAATTGTTCATCAACTCCCTGCCCTTATTATTTCGATTCAAATAATTCGCACACGAACAATCAGAACACAAACAAGCACCGTTGTCAACCCGGTGTCAGGATCTGGGTAAAAAGCAAATAAACTATCTGGAGTTGCCGCAGATAAGCCGAACAGAGTTATTTACAATAGAGCCGAAAGACATAATTGGAGGGAGGAAAAGAAAGCGTGCAGGCTGATCGTTTGACGCAGGCAAAGAACACTAGTACAATGTAAAATTTAAGTCTTCGCATTCTGTGTAATGTTTGCTATAATTGTCTTTAATAGACAAGGAGGTCAACATGGCACCAAGATACAGAGTGACACTTACAAAAGAAGAGCGGAAGGAT
>Ga0180732_1000119_pt1 | contig 80158 bp, 63 predicted proteins | sample KR11_01MetaG_FD_148674 | JGI IMG/M metagenome (GOLD analysis project Ga0180732, IMG submission 148674) | Groundwater microbial communities from the Olkiluoto Island deep subsurface site, Finland - KR11_0.1 MetaG | ecosystem: Environmental > Aquatic > Deep subsurface > Groundwater | place... | reverse complement strand
AATATGCTATATCATATTGATATGACAATGTAAATATCTTTTTGGCTTTTTCTATTATTTTATTGTTAAAGAACAAATTGTATACTGAATTATGACACAGTCTGGAAGGCCGGAAACCAGGATTTTGCTTGTTTCTGGATACCGGATCAAGTCCGGCATGACAGTTTGGGTATTTCACAAACTATTAATATGTAGGAAAACATATATCAGAGTAGTATAACCAAGGTAAATATAAAAGCGGTTAAAGAAGAAATTTCTAACCGCTGTATGTTTGCGCTTCTTAATCACTGATTAAGGGTTGACTCCATAACCCTCTTGGCCTGGCCTTTAATGGGTGACCCTGTTCCCTTCCTATCAAGGCTGGTGCAAACCGCTTTTTCTTTCATTCCTCCCTCTATTACTTTTTTTTTCTAAAAGATACCCACAAAAAACCAATTCCAACTGCAATTTTAAATAAGCCTAAAGGAATATTAAAACCAGTATTGTCAATTGTCTTGCTATACTTTGTGCTATAATAAACAGGGATGAAGAAATCAGCAACTCAGTCTAAGATTAGTGCAATCCCTAATAACATAGGACCAATTTTATCCATATTTCACTTATTTATTATTTGCAAATATTGTCTTTAAAAAAAACCCTTCAAAATTAGCATTATGTATATATGCGGTTGTATCGACTCCTTCTGCTGCGCTTATCCGGTTTCCGATATTGTCGTATGCGAAGGTTTTTGGCGGAAGAACAAAGCCTGTGGCTTGCGTGAGCTGATATAAAAGGGGCAATACCTGACAGTATCCACTAATCCACTGTTTGAAACTGAGTTTTATTTTTGCAAAGAAGTGCTCTTTGGCGAAGGGTATTAGTTTTGACAAAGGACCATAATATATCTAAATCAGAGCGGGATATATCGTGCTCTTTTATCAGTATGGTATCAAGTTTTTCACTATGAGCGGCGGCAAGTTTTAGCCAGTGACGAATCGTGTCGGATTTTACTTCCAGAAGTTTAGCTACACGTTGTACAGGTAATCCTTTGGCTAAAAGCTTGATGGCATTGAAAACCTTTTCTTCCGGAGAACGGAGATCATAAAAGATGGTTTCTGTTCTTTTGCAAAAGGATTTGCCGCATTTTTTGCACAGGAATCTACGACCCGGACTTCCTTCCTTTGTTCGGTAAGTTCCATTGGAAACGATATTGCCCTTATTCATTTTACCATAAAAGGCGCATTCTGTATTTGTACAAACTTCTATTTTTGACTTAATTAGTTGAGACTCGTCATGTTGTCTGTCCCGATTTATTCTGCCAGCGATTACAGGGTAGTTATCAACTATTACAGGAAATTTGTTTTGCAGGATATTCGATTGCTGAAGACTTTCGTCATGATGGCTGAACTTGTTCCGGTTTTGCGTAGAATTGGTTGGCAACCGTTTTTGCTGAGACTCTTTGGTCAGATTTTTAGTCAACGCTTTTTTGGCGTCCTGGTCAATCATCCATCCAAAAGGCCCGTCAAGTCTTAGCTGGAAATCCACTGTTGTCTCATAGATTACCGGACAAACTTCATCGTGCATATGAGCATAATCTCTAACAAAATTCATATTCAAATTATTCTGTATGATAGCCGATTCTTTTGTAACTGTATGACCTGCAATTAGGTATTTTTCTTTTCGTTTTAATTTTGAAAGTGCTCGTATTCCATCTAAAGTCAGCTTGTATGATGCACTTATATTGGCCGCAAATGTAGAATAATTAAAAAAAACCCCTTCTCCTTTCGCTATAATATCAGTAATCATTTCGCTGGCAAGATAGTCTTCAAGGGTCTTTTGTTTTTTCATTGCCTGGTATACATCTATTGTTATAGGTAAACAGATTCGATGAGCTACATAATGACCCCAAGAGTCAAATATAATTATATTCACGTTAGGAAGTATTCCGGTAGCTGTCCTGATAACATCTTTTCGCAATGGTCTTTTCGTGCAGTAAAGATCGCGGTGACACGAAAGAATCATATCCATGTGTTTTTCTGTTGTAATGGTGACCTTTTTTAAAAGAGTATGGTCTTCTGCTTTTTCGCTGGGTCTGAATAACTCGTGAGAAGAGAATTGGGCTTCTTCCATTGAAGAGTATGCCACCAACCGTTTACGTAATGAATACCATACGGGTTGATCTGCATTAAGAGCGACCAATGCCTGCATTGGGATTCCCGTGAATTCGGAAATGTCATGGAGATTCTCAATTCGGACACGGCGACGATTGGCTTCCCAATTCTGTAATTCACGAACGCTGATTCGGATTGATTCTGCGAATGTTTCCTGGTTTATTTCCCGCCATTGCCGGTATTCCTTGATGAGAGATCCAAGAGATTTGTAAAGTTTGGCATTATTATACGAAAATTTCTTTCGTGGTAATGAAATCATAGAAGACATAATGTTTTCTCCAAGCACAAAAAGTGCAGTTGTTGCCAAGAAATGTTGCCAAGAAATGATACCAAGAAATCAGTAACCACAGAATAGGTCCAATAGAATTATTTTTCGGAGACATGCCCACAATTTTTTGAATCATACTAAATAAAACTCCTCATGTCAATTTTGAAGGTTACGGTACATTAATTATCGTTAACTATCTTTTTTTATATAGAATATCTTTACATGTTCGGCACGGCGAATGTGGTGACCGTGGTTCAAGAGGTGAAAAAAGCTGACCATATCTGAATAATCTTTTCAATGGAGAACGGAACAATGACAAAAAAAAGAGAAGCAACCAGCGATGTGCAACTGAGTGAGGATCTGAGTCATGTGGGTGAATTGCCTAAAGATCAGGGAAGTGATTTCATGGAGCTTAACGGTGTTCTGGTAATGGGAGAGTCAGAAGGCTATGATATTGCTTTAGGTGTGGGTGCTTGGCATGTCGGAGGAGGTAGGAATGGGAAATGGATGGCCGATGATGCTATGATGAACCAGACTACTTTAGTTATGGTTCCCCAGGATAAACAGGGCAGTATGCACGATAGTTTCTTTGTCGGCAACCGCCTGAATGCCTCCGAATGGACAGGAAAAGTTCAAATTATCCAAAAACCTGACCAGATAATCTGGAAGGCCGGCAACCGCCAGTTTATCTCCAGACCACCCTATTGGGAGGCAAAAGGCGAACATCTCGGAGTGGATTGTAATCTGACTCTGGGCGGGATAGGCAAGACTTCCCGTTGCTACGGGCTCTGGTCCGATTTGCCGACAACCACCAGAGCAGGCTATGAGCAGCGTTGCTGGGCAGAAGGTACAATAACCGTGAAGGGGAAGGTATACACACTGGAAAATGCTTATGGCATTCATGACCAAATGACCTTTGGTCATAGTTATGACCACATGGAACTCATACGGGAGCCCTATACCTATATATGGTGCCTGAGCGGGTCTGTGCAGGTTTTTCTCTTTGTAATGCCGAAAGCCGGAGTCAGTTATGGACGCATTTATGTGGATGAACTCGAAATTCCTTTCAGTCACAATGAGATCAGCATGAAGGAACTGGAATTGTGGACAGACCCTGAGACAGCTATGCAGGTCCCGGTGCGCTGGCATGTTAATATGAACTCGGCGGGTGTTGTTGCCGATATGAATGTATCCGCCGGAGGCAGAGGGATATATTGTGTAGTAAATAAAAAAGGATATAATATGCGTTATGGGTTAAGCGCCAGGACTACTGGAAACATTGTTCTTCCTGATGGGCGCAAGGTTTCAATCCCGGATATAATGAGCTATGTAGAATGGGGAAGGACTGTTATGAGCCTGGAGAGCGGGGCTCCTTAAATATTTTATCAGATTGACGGAGATTGCCAATATTATCCTGACTATATCAGCGGCAGCAATGCTCATCGAAAAAATAAAGATTTAGGTAGTAAAAACGGTATCATGCCATGTTATTTATACAGCTCGGACTTATCAACGATTGAAGGGGGTTTGTCAACTATTATAGGGTATTTGTTTTCCGGATGTTGCTTTTGATAGATTCTGCTAAGGACTCCTGGCTCATTTCACGCTGTTGCAGGCATTTTTTGAAGAGTCTGATATAGTCATGCGCAACATTCTTTCGTGGTAATGAAATCCAAGATGACATAATGTTTTTATCAAGCATATAAAGTGCAGTTGATGAAAGTTGATGAAAAATGAGATTTTCCCGCATTTTTGTTTTTGAATTCCCATTCGATTGCAGAAGCCTGCCCTGCGTTACAAAAGTTCATGTGGTCAAATAAGTTCGATTGAAGTCCGGATCTTGCGGGTTTCGTTTTGCCCATGATCAAAGAGATAATATTCTGCTAAGAATTTTGAAAACACTAATGCAATGATAAAATATTTCGAGTTTGATAAAGAAATACTATCCGATGATTTGTCGGACAATCGTATGAAAAGTATCATCCGTCTCTGGGAAGTTCTGCGAACTATTGGAAAAACAGATACAAAATTACAATTTATTACCGATGCTGTTAATGACCTTTTTCAAGCGGAAATTACCCTGATATGGATTGTCAAAGCAGGTGACAGATGCAATTCCGGTTGTCCCTTTTCACAAACAACTTCCGTAAACAAACCCTGTAAAGGTAACATTGACTGTCTGCATCTCTCAGCCGCTTCCGGTTGTTATGGTCACACCGAAGCAGATCTTGGCAGGATTCCATTCAGCAATTTAAACACAGGTAAAATAACCACAGGAATTGGACAAAAATCCGTAATAAATAGAATCAATAATGGTTTACTTATTCAAAATGATAAGTGGATAAGAAACATAGGTATTAAATCGATTGCCGGGTTCAGACTTGTCTCGGAATCGGAAAGGGTTATTGGTGCACTTGCCATGTTCAGTAAACAGAGGGTCAGTTCTGTAGATAATGTTCATATTGAAAGCTGTTCAACTTTAGCAGCTCAGGTTATTAATAATTCGCGTCCGGAAAATTCACTGATAAAAGACCGGGAACACCTTGAGGAGCTTATAAAGATACGTACCGATGATCTTTTGGAGTCAAACCGGAAACTGCAAAAGATCATCAAAGAAAAAGCAAACATTGAAAAGTCACTGATTGAGAGTGAAAAACGGTTTAAAAGGGTTCTTGATAATTCATATGATGTAATTTACTGCATAAATTTTGAAACAAACCGATTCGAATACCTTAGTCCATCCTCCTTCTATTTGATCGGGTATACGCCTGAAAAAATAATGCATCTGCAACGATCTGATAATTTGAATTTTCTTCATCCTGAAGACAGGGAGAACGTCCTTGAATTCTTTAGAAATTTAAACCTTGATTCGAATGATGACGACACAAACCGGACGATAATATTTCGTATGAGGCATAAGACAAAAGGTTATCGATGGGTAAGCAACACCAGATCTGTAATCTTTGATGAAAATGGAGGACCATCTGCAATAGTTGGAAACGTAAGAGATATTACCGACATCAAAAATGCGGAAGAACAAGAAAGAAAAATGAAGGATGATCTGGAAAAAATGGTTCAGCAGCGCACCAATGAACTTGAGAAGAACAACACGGCGCTGGAAGTTCTTTTGAAAAAACGTGAAATGGATAAAACAAAGCTGGAAGAAAAACTTATTTTTAATATCAGGCAGCTTGTTGTTCCATACCTTGAAAGACTGAACAATACTACTCTGGATGATTATCAGGAGAATCTTATACATATAATTGAAGCTAACCTGAATGATATTCTTACCCCGCTTGTTCCCTATGTATCTGCTTCACAACTGGATTTAACCCCAACCGAAATTCAGGTTGCAAGCCTTATAAGACTGGGCAAAACCACTAAGGAAATAGCAAATATCTTATGTCTGGCTATGAGCACAATTGATTTCCATCGGGATAATATAAGAAAGAAAATCGGCATTAAAAACAAGAAAGTCAATCTCAGAAGTTACTTGCTGTCTTTGGAACAAAACATATAGCAGAACTGCTACCAATTGAAGGAGATAAAACATGTTAGCGATGGAACGGCTGAAAGTTCATTTGTCGGACAGATCATCGACTTTAAGGAAACAAAAAAACGATGGTGTCAAAATCGTCGGATACACACCCGGCGGTTTCATGCCCGAAGAACTTGTCCATGCAGCCGGTGCAATTCCTATTTGCCTGCTAAAAGGCGGCGATGCTGATTCAGTAATCGAAAGTTTAAAGTACAATCCAAGGTTTTTTTGCACTTTTTGCAAAACCCAGATTGCCTATCTGATGGGTGGTGATCTGGTATATAATCTGCCCGATATTCTGATTGTTCCCCATACAGACTGCAACCACAAGATTATTGCCGATTCATGGAACTATTACAGCAAGACGGATGTGTTTAGATACGGCGTTCCCCACAATAAGGGAGAGGCGGCTCGTGTGTATTTTAAAGGTGGTCTGGAATTGCTGAAGAAAAAGCTTGAAGATCTCACCGGAAACAAAATTACTGATGAAAAGCTTTTTGATGAGATCGAAACCGGAAACACAATAAGAAGCCTTTTTAAAGAAATCAGCTTTACGCGAAAAACAAACCCGGATGCTATCAGCAGCAGAGATTTCACAATGCTTCAGCATGCATCCACTTTTGCTGATAAAGGCTTTTTTGTAGAAATTCTGCAAGATGTTCGCGATGAAGTAATAAAAAAGCCTGTTTCGAACAAAGATCGAAAACGGGTTATGTTAATAGCATCCTCTTTGGCTAATGGGGATAATCTGGTGTATGATATTATTGAAAATACTGAAGCTGACATCGTTTATGAAGAGGTCACGGAAGGATACCGTCCGTATCTGGATAATATGGAAATTAACGGGGCTGACCCGATACAAAACTTGTCCGATACGTATTTTGACAAGCGTATACCCGCTCCCTGGGATCGTCCATGGGGAGATCGCATGGAACGGCTTATTGATAAGGCAAAGGAGTTTTCCTGCGGAGGAGTCCTCTGGTATCAGATGATGTACCGTGACGGCTTTGATATCCAGGCCCATTATTTTAGTAAGATGTTAGAAGAGGAAGCAGGAATTCCGATGGTCAAGATTGAATCCGATTATGCCCCGGCTGAAAAGGGCCCTGCACGGACAAGAATTGAGACATTAGTGGAAATCATGAAGGGCAACTAGATATTTCAGTTTGTAAGATAGCATATCAATATCGGGAGATTTATAATGTATACAAATTTATTTAAACTGTGCGGGTTCAGCCAGGAAGAAATCAACGAACAGAAACCCCGGATAGAAAAAACCTTAAAAATCATCGGATCAGATACAAAGGAAATGATTGCAAAGGCCGAAAAGAATGTTCAGGCAAACTTTGATTGCTCTTTAGAAGGCATACGCATGTTGCTTAGAGTCCTGATGATGGAACTCATGGATGCAGTATTGTCGGGTGAAGAATATGAAAAGAGAGTATATTATAATTGGCCCGGTTTGAGTCCTTTAGCGCAGGCAATCATCGTGGCGGCCCGAGGAACCAATGTATACGGCAGTGTGGCAAAGCAGTATTTGTGGATGACGCTCGGCAACATTTTTGATACTCTTGATGAGCTTCTTGACCTGGGAGAACTTATCGGCCAGACCGCAGGAAGAGCCCACTGCTCCGAATATCAGGCTTATACTGCCTTCTATGAAAGGAAAATATTACCTGTACCAACCATTGTGGTGAATTGCGGATGGTGTTGTGACCAGGGCGCTGAGGTTGAAGAACTCTGCAGGAGGTTATACGGTTATGATGTTACCTATCTGGATGGAACCAACGACTGGGAATGGGGAAGCTGGCCGAATATGGATGAGCGCGCCGTTGAATACAACGCAAATAGTATAAAAACCTCAGTTGCCCGCGTCAAAGAAGCCACCGGACTCGATATTACTGCTGAAATTTACAAGACCGCATTGGGAGAAGTAGCACAGATCACCTTTGGGCATAAGACGCTGATTGACATGGTTAGCAAAGCTGATCCGCAACCCATCAGCCAGGGGGATGTGGGATTGGGTAAATTGATTCAGGGCGCAGGAACCCGCTATCCCAGGGAGGTAATCAAGGGTATTAACACGCTCATCAGGGAAACAAAAAAGAGAATAGATGCCGGAATCGGCGTTGTTCCCAAGGGAGCGCCCAGAGTCTATTGCCAGACTCGGGTTCTTGTGGATCAGAAACCGATGCGGGCCATTGAATCATTGGGGATAGCCATACCGAGGATGTTTGTGGACGATGTGCATCCGTATGAGGCTCAACCCACAAGCTATCCCGATGATCACTGGAAGGCCCTTGTTGAGTTCTGCTTTAGAAAACCTCAGATGAGTTCGGCTGAAGGCGTTTTACGCTATTGGGAATGGGTAGCTAATGATCAAAAAGTGGACGGAATAATCATGATGCATCCCATATCATGCCGGCCCTTTTGCAGTCCTACATTTATGGGAAAGGATTATCTTGAGAAAAAAACAGGACTTCCAATACTATTGGTTGAAATGGACGGCTATGACACCCGAAACTACAGTGCAGGTCAAATCAAAACCAGGATTGAATCATTTGCCGAAGTTCTAAAAGCCAATAAAAAGATGGCATCAGAGTCTAATTGAAACTGCTTAAAAAACAGATCCGGCTGATTGCTATTTAAAAAGAGAACCAACGGGATTATTCGTAAATGTTTTTCCCCTTAAGGAAAGGATAATTAAAGATATTGACACAGAGCTGAAACCGGCAAATAATTTAATAATACATTGTACAATATACCTTACGAGGAAAAATTAAAGAGCTTTACATGATAGGTGACAGCGCTTTCCCGCATGCTTCTCATTCCGGTATCGGAGATGCCATAAGAGACGGGCGCGGGGTTGGCCGGCAGTTGTGAAAGGTACAGTCGGATATTATGCTTTAATAATTTAATACTATATTTTCCAAAGGGAGGTAAAAAATGCGTCTTCCAAGGTTTGAGTATCTTAGACCGTCTTCACTTCATGAATGCCTGGAGCTATTGGAAGGATCAGGCCATGAGAGCCGGGTTATGGCAGGCGGAACAGACTTTCTGGTCAGGCTTAAACAGGGTGTAATTTCTCCTCAAAAGGTCTTAAGCATCCGTTCTGTACAAGAGCTTAACTTTGTTTCTGAAGATGATAAAGGAGATCTTCAGATAGGAGCCTGTACAAATCTCTCGGATTTGCTCAGGCACCCACTTGTATTAACAAAATTTCCCTCCCTTCATCATGCTATAAACTCTGTTGGTTCCATGCACATAAGAAATATGGCCAGTATCGGAGGAAACCTCTGTCTTGCACCTCGCTGCTGGTACTATAACCAGACAAAGCAATGGCGTCATGCGATAGAAGCTTGTTACAGGACAGGAGGAAAAGTATGCCATGCCATAAGCGGTTCAAAGCGCTGCCATGCGATTAACAGCTCAGATACGGCGCCTATGCTGATCGCTCTTGATGCAAAAGTCTGCCTTCAAAAGAAAGACAGAAAAAGATGGGTTTCTCTTAAAGATTATTTCAAGGATGACGGCAGACACCATACCGTACTTGAAAAAGGAGAGATGCTGACTAGTATTGTTATTCCCCGCGAAACCGAAAAAGATCGCACAACGTTTATAAAGATACAGCATCGTAAAGGGCTTGATTTCGCAATAGGCAGTATCGGTGCATCAGTCAAAAGTAATGGCAAGGAAATAAATTTGACTCTTGCCATAAACTCCATAAATTCCGCTCCCCTTATTCTTAACAAAGCCGCACAGATTATAATGGAATCGGGATTTAACGAAGCAGCCATTGGCAAGGCGGCAGAAGTTGCCCGCGGGGAAACCGGAGCCGTAACCAATCTCTTTACATCGGCCGGGTATAAGCGGCAGATTGTTGAGGTGCTATTAAAACAGGCTTTGTCGGAACTGAAACTGACGCAGAAAAAAGGAGGGACAAAACATTGAAAAGTATAATAACGCTTAATGTAAATGGTGAAATGCATGAAATTGCAGTTAATCCATGGCGTACCTTACTCGATGTACTGCGGGATGATTTGAGACTGACAGGGACAAAAAGGGCTTGTGAACAAGGCGCATGCGGCGTTTGTACTGTAATAATGGATGGCAAAGCCATTCTGTCATGCCTAACTCTGGCTATGGACTGCGAGGGACATTTAATTTCAACTATTGAATCTCTGGCAAGCTCTGAAGGTTTGCATCCATTGCAGCAGTCTTTTATCGACAACGGTGCCGTGCAGTGCGGTTTTTGCACACCGGGTGTTATAATGTCCGCCAAAGCCCTTCTCGATGAAAACCCCAATCCTGATGATAATGCCGTCAAAGAGGCTTTAGCAGGAACTTACTGCCGCTGTACAGGCCATATCAAGACAGTTGAGGCAGTAAAAAAAGCTGCCGGAGCAAACAGGGAGGTGAAATAATGCCTCGCAGAGAAAAAGACTGTAGTGTTATAGGAAAAAGACAGCCCAAGCTTGACGGGCCGCTTAAAACTACCGGCCGGTCACAGTTTACTGATGATATTGAGTTGTCGGGAATGCTTTATGGGAAGATAGTCAGAAGCCCTATTGCAAGAGGCAGGATTATCAGTATTGATACAACAAGGGCCGAAAGTTTGCCGGGTGTAAAAGCTGTCATCACAAACAAGGACTGCCCAGGCGTTAAGGTAAGTCCTGATCGTCTACTGCTCTGCAGTGACAGAGTTAATTTTATAGGCGATGAAGTGGCCGCAGTGGCTGCGATTGATGAAGACACGGCGGCAGAAGCGGCTGAATTGATAAAAGTTGAGTATGAACCGGTTACAGCTGTCTTTTCTTTTGAAGATGCAACCGCAAAGGATGCGCCGGTCATTCATGATGAGTGTAAAAATAACAGCCTGGATGAATATAATATTGATGTTGGTGACGTGGAAAAGGCATTTGCCGAAGCCGACCATGTGAGAATCGGTGAATGTATTTTTAACCCGAATCACAATTGTTTTGCGGAACATCATGTCGTGATTGCCGACTATTCCCTGCCGGGAAAACTGAGCATCTGGACTCCGAATCAGTCACCCCTTTACGTACAGAAAAGTATGGGAGGAGTACTGGGCATTTCGGAAAGCAATGTGCGCGTCTTTAACCTTAATACCGGAGGGGCCTTTTCCGGCCGTATAGGACCAAGGCAGCAAAATTTTATAGCGGCGATTCTTTCCCAAAAAGCATCCCGTCCGGTCAAAATCAGATGTGATGCCGATGAAGAGTTTGTTGTTTATCCCGGTGGCGGATATTTCAAGTATATTATCAAAACAGGAGTAATGAAAGACGGAACCATAAAAGCAACGGAAGCAACCTATCTTTTTGATTGCGGCGCTTATTGGAATTTTGCATTTAATGTTCTGCTCCGTTGCAAGTATCATTTAATCCCGCAGGTTTATCATATGGAAGCAATGCGGTGGAACGAAAGAGCGGTTTATACAAATAATCCTCCAAATATGTATCCTCATGGAGCGGCTTTTTTGCAACTAAAACTTGCTCAGGAAACAGAGCTTGATCTTATTGCGAAAGAAATCGGCATGGATCCGATGGAACTCAAATTAAAAAATGCCGTTGCCAAAGGCGATACAACCCTTACCAATATCCATTATGCAAGCTGTGGCTTAAAGGAATCAATTAAAAAAGCTGCTAAAAAAGCATCGTGGAAGAAAAAATTTGGAAAGCTGCCGCCATACAGAGGAATAGGCATCGGCTGCGGAGCCATGAACAGCGGCGGCCCGGATAAATCCGGCGCTTTAATAAAAATCGGAGAAGACGGAAAGCTTTCTCTTTTTGTCGGTCTGCCCGATATGGGGCAGGGTTCCCACACGGCAATGGCCATGATAGCAGCGGAAACACTGGGAGTCACAATCGAAGATGTTGAAGTAGTGGCAGGAGATACGAATTCCGCACCGTTTGATATTGGGGCATTTGGCCAGCGAGGCACGTTTTTCACAGGAAATGCGGTAAAGCTTGCCTGCCTTGATGCAAAAAAACAACTTGCGGCAACAGCTGCAAAGAAACTTGGTGTTAAGCCGTCACAACTGATTTTTTGTGACCGGAAAATTTTTCCCGCTAAAGCGCCGGAAAAAGCAATACTTTTTAAGGACATAGTTTCTGAAACTTTGCATTCCGAAAACGGCAAACATATCATGGGTAAAGGCTTCTACCATACGTCTTCACCTACAAAAGAACCATGGGTATCAACTCTTGCCTATTCTTTCGGAGCGCAGGTTGCCGAGGTCGAAGTTGATCCTGATACCGGAATTGTTAAGCTGCTTAAGGTTACTCATGCTCATGATGTTGGCCGGGCAATTAATCCCCTGGCGATTGAAGGGCAGATAGACGGGCAGGTTTTCAGCGGCATGGGCCAGATTCTGTCGGAAGAATGCATAATGGAAAAAGGCAAAGTTCTTAATCCATCCTGGCTTGATTACCGGATTGCGCGCTCCTTTGAAGTCCCGGAACTTGAGTATGATATTATTGAAACAAATGATCCATACGGTCCTTACGGGGCGAAAGAAGTTGGAGAAGGCCCCATAGTCTGCACAATGGCTATCGCAAATGCCGTAAACAATGCTATCGGCATTCCGGTGCGGGAATATCCTATTACCCCTGAAAGAGTGCTTAATGCCATTAAGGAAAAAACGAAAAAATAATTTATTTAACAACAAACCTGAACCTGCCTGAATTCAGGCAGCTTTTACAACACTATTTCAAAGCTCAGATATTTGTGTGCCGATGACAACTCATGTTTATGCTACCCTCTATGGCCCTAAGCCAGGCATAACTGTTTAGTAGTTGAGAATATAAATCCGGATAAAATTCTAAAACCGCTTCCTGAAATTGGATGCATTAAGACTTTAGCAGCTAAACTCGATCTGCTGTATTTTTTGCTTGTTGGTATTTACACAAAGGTCTCGCAGAAAATGGAGGATAAGGCATTGAAAAGTCTCTCATCACTTAAGGAAAATAACTACAGTGTTATAGGAAAAAGGCAGCCCAAGCTCGATGGGCCGCTTAAAACCACAGGCCGTTCACAGTTTACCGATGATATTTATTTACCGGGAATGCTTTATGGAAAGATAGTCAGAAGTCCTATGGCAAGGGCAAGGATTATCAGCATTGATTCGACAAAGGCCGAAAGGTTGCCGGGTGTAAAAGCAGTAATCACTCACAAAGACTTTCCGGGCCTTATGGTAGGTCCGGATGAAGAACTGCTTTGCCGGGAATTTGTCAATTACATAGGCGATGAAGTCGCCGCAGTGGCTGCTGTTGACAAAGACACTGCAGAAGAAGCGGCGGAGCTGATCAGTGTGGAATACGAAAAACTGGGGGCCGTCTTTTCGCTGGATGAGGCCTTGGCCGAACGTTCGCCGGTAATTCATAAAGGACTTAAGAACAATTATGCGGATGAATTTGACATCGATGTTGGCGATGTGGATAAGGCTTTTTCAGAAGCTGAGCATGTGCGGGTGGGAGAATATAAGCTGAATCATAACCACAATTGTTATGCCGAGCATCATGTGGTGATAGCCGATCATTCACTGCCGGGAAAACTTAGCATCTGGACGCCCAATCAATCGCCTCTTTTTGTGCAGAAGGGATTGGCCGGACTCCTGGGATTTTCGGTAAGTGATGTGCGAATATTCAATCTTAACACGGGAGGTTCATTTTCCAGCAGGGGCGGTCCCAGAAATCATCATTATATTGCTGCGCTTCTTTCAAAACAAACATCCAGACCTGTAAAAATTTTCTGTACAGCGGATGAGGAGTTTTTTATGCCCCGAGACAGCGGCGAACACAAGTACACGGTGAAAACAGGGGTGATGAAAGACGGGAAACTAAAGGCAATAGAAGTAGTTTCTTTGTTTGATTGCGGTGCTTATTGGAACCCCATATTAACCGGCGTCTTTCGGGGTTTTTCCAACGTGCTGGCAATGGATTACCGTTTCGAGGCGATGCGGCGGCGGGGAAAGATCGTCTACACCAATAATCCCCCGAATATGGGGCACCATGGGGGTGAAATCCGCCAATTGAATTTTGTCGCAGAGGCCGAGTTAGACCTGATTGCCGGTGATATAGGAATTGATCCGCTGGAGTTAAGATACAAAAATGCCTGGGAAACAGGAGATACAACCATAGCAGGTGTTCATTACGGAAGCTGCGGCCTGAAGGAATGCATGGAGAAAGTCTCCAGAAGCTCGGGTTGGAAAAAAAAGCGAGGGAAGCTCCCTCCCTTTAAGGGAATTGGCATCGGCTGCGGGGGAATCTTTTCAGGTGGCAAGTCAGGGATGAAGGACCATGACACCGGCAGCGCGATTGTCAGGATCGGAGAGGACGGCAAGATATTTCTTGATATCGGATTTTCCGATATGGGCCAGGGGTCCCATACTACCATGGCAATGATTGCCGCGGAAACGCTGGGAATAGCGGCAGGAGACGTCACGGTGATCGCCGGGGATACGGATTTGGTTCCTTATGATGTTACGGGAAGCAGTCAAAGAGGCACGTTTGTCGTGGGAAACGCCGTGAAGGCGGCCTGTCTTGACGCCGGGAAACAGCTTGCGGAGGGGGCCGCAAAAGAACTTGGCGTAGCGGCTTCGGAGATTGTCTTTTGTGACAGAAAAGTATTTTCCCGCAAGGCACCGGCTAAGTGCATATCCTTTCAAAGCGTGGTGTCCTCCCTGCTTCATTCCGAAGAAGGCAGGCATGTCATGGGAAGAGGCTTCTATAACTCGCCAACAAAATCCCGGGAAATCTGGGTCTCATCCCTGGCTTTTTCCTTTGGCGCCCAGATTGCCGAGGTGGAAGTGAATCCTGAGACAGGTATCGTAAAGCTGGTCAAGATGACTGTCGCCCATGATGTGGGGCGTGTCATAAATCCCCTGGGCATGGAAGGGCAATTGGATTCGCAGATCTTCGGCGGCATGGGACAGATCCTGACAGAAGAATGTATCATGGAGAAGGGGCTCATACTTAATCCCTCGCCTCTCGATTACAGGTTATCGCGTCCGTTTGAGATGCCTGAAGTTGAACGTATTATAGTTGAAACGAATGATCCTTACGGTCCCTTTGGAGCCAAAGAAGGAGGAGAGGGACCCATAGTCTGCACAGTAGCTATTGCCAATGCCGTAAGCAATGCGATCGGTTATCCGATCAGGGAATATCCTATTACACCGGAAAGAGTTTTGCGTGCCATCAGGGAAAAGGAAAAGAAGCAGGAAAGTAAGGCCTGATAAAGTATTTTTCTAAAACATGAAGGAGATAGAAATATGGAACAAAACAAACAATCTTCATCATTGGCGGAAGCTTTTGAACAAGGTGCAAAGTATTTTGTGGAAGAGTGCACACTTTGCGGCCAATGCCTCGAAGCCTGCCCCTCATTTAACGATCCAAAGCTTGAACTGAATGATAAAAATCCGGCAGAAGTAATGGAAAAAATCGTTGATTTGTTAAAAGGGGGGCCATCTTCGGAAGAGGCTTATAAGATGGGATATGGCTGCTTGATGGGGTGTACCAATATATGCAAACCGGCATGTCCTAAGGATCTGAATATGCAGCAGGCTTTTATGGTTGCCGGACAGCGGCTCCGGGCAGCGGGTGAAGGCTTGCCGCCCTTGTCTTTTATGCACCTGGCAGAACATCGCTATAATTTCGGTCATGTTTTCGGTGATCTGCAAATGAAGAAATCGGAAGTTCCATGGCTTACAGAAGTACCATCAGAACAGGCAGCAGTCGATGTAGTTATTTTTACTAGTTGTGTCGGTCGGGGCTTTCCTAACCTGGTGCTTGAGGCCATGGATATACTGAGCAGTATGAAAATTAATTTCGCAGTTATTCTCTGTTGTGGTGGAACACCTCTTCTTTTGGGAAATATGAAAGATGTCTCAAGAGTTTCCGAAAAATATATTTCAACCATGGCAAAGTTCGGCGCCGGGAAAGTTGTTGCAATGTGTCCGGCATGCAGTGTTGTAGGTAATGATATGCTTTCAAAGTTCAGCCGGGTTCCATTTGAAACTATTCATATCACAGAATTTCTAGCCGACAACATAGACAAGCTGCACTTTACTCATCCACTCAATAAGAGGGTTACAATTCACGATGCATGCAGCCAGCGACAGAGGGGCAGCTGGGATATACCACGCAAACTGCTTGAAGCAATACCGGGTCTGACGCTAGTAGAGATGGAGCACAGCAGAGAGAATAGCCTTTGTTGTGGTGCTCAGGCCAACGCCAACTTTCCCGGTTTGATGATTGAAAGAAACATTGCCCGCTTGAATGAAGCGATGGCTGTGCGCGCTGATATTATGACAACGATCTGTCCCGGTTGCCAGCTTGCTTTCTGCGGCTATGAAAATCAATACCCTTTTGAGATCAAACATGCTATCAGTCTTGTTGCCGAGGCCATGGGCATCCATCATGAGGATAAAGTAAAAAAATATCTTTTAACCGGGGACCCGGAGAAGGTGCTGGAAGAAGCAAGTGAGTATGTCGAAGCCAGCGACCTTAGCCTGCTTGAATATCAGCAGATTTTGCCCCGTTATTTTCAAACCTTGTGCGTGAGTCGCGGTTTTCCTCCCAGTTGAAGAAAGCTTTCAGATGTATATTAAGCATTTCAACCAGTAAAATATAAACCTGTGTTTGTTTAAGCAACAGATGATATTTTAAATTATAAAAGGAGAAAAGAATGAAAGCAAAAAGGATAAGAGCTTTAGATTGGCTGGTGTGGTCGTTTATTGTGCTGGCTTTATTGCTGTGGAATTCCGCTACGGTTTATGCCGGAACAAAAAAGATGAAAACGCCGGCTGCCAAGCTGGGTGCAAAGGTAGTCAAATATGATGCTATTGTTGTTGGTGCAGGATACAGCGGCCTTATTTCCGGAGCGATTCTGGCAAAAAACGGGCTCAAGGTTTTGGTAGTAGAAAAAGCGGATCAGATAGGAGGACGCCTGGGAGCTGTTAATTACAACGGATATTGGCTCGAATGGGGGCCACGTGAATCCAGTGATTTCGAAGATAACTTTGTAATTATTACAGAGAAAGGACAGTATGGTCTTAAAGCAGCCAAAGAAGCCGGAGCCGATATTTCCTGGGTTGGTCCGATTGATCCTCTGGTGCTGATGCACAATGTTTCTGATGGAAAAGTTGTGCGAATGGATGCGGATGCTGAGGGAGGAAAGAAATTTTTTACCGAAGTGCTTAAACTTACTCCCGAACAGACAACCAAGGTAACGGGGATATTAAATAGATTGGCAGCGGAAGATCCTGAAAAATGGATAGACGTTCCGATGAAAGAATGGCTGGCCACTGTTAAGGACAGGGATGAGGCGTTTGACAAAGCCATTTACTGGCTGGCTATAGTACATCTTGCTTTGCCACTTGAAGAAACCTCAACCGGCCGCTGGATTCAGATGTTTAGAAATCCGCAAAGGCTATACAGGATCAATGATTCCAAAGTTGGTGGTCTGCAAGGATTGGCTGAAGCCTATGCAAGACTCATAAGAAAGCACGGAGGAGAAATCAAGACAGGTCTTGAAACCGTAGAGATAACAACACAGGATAAAAAGATTACCGGTGTTGTAGCCAGGGATAAAATTAATGTTGTTCAGGAATTTGAAGCACCTGTAGTTGTTTATGCCGAACCCTTCTGGGATATCCTCAGTGTTATCGATGAAAGTAATTTCCCGGCAGATATGGTTAAAAACGCGCGGAAGCTGGAGACCGGGTACGTAGGTGATTTCTGGTGTAAAAACATCGGCATCAGTCGTCTGCCAACCATAAGAGCCACCGGAAAAACCGATCAGTACGTAGGCTATAATCAGGTTCTTTTTGATAAAACCATTGGCTGGAGTATTCCATCGCTTAGTTCCAAAAAAGCCGCACCAAAGGGCAAGCATTTATTGTGTCTTAACGGAACCACTAAGGTTCCCGGTAATTTTGCATCTTCAAAAGCCGATGCAGACGCCCTGATGGATTACATGCGTCGCTACTACTCGGATCTTGACGAAATTATTGAATGGGAAAATTACCAGTGGCCAAAAGTGTGGGGAACCGGCAACACCTGGCTGCCTATGCGCCGCAGTCCTATAGAGGCACCCGGAGTTGAAGGACTCTATTTTGTGGGAAATACTGTTGAAGTTGATGGAACGTTTGCCGATATCGGCGCCAACTCAGCTATGCAAGCCAGTCAGCTTATCCTGCAGAAGCAAATTAAAAAGTAATTGAGAAGGAGGAATACTTTGGCCAAAGATAAGATATTTTACGGTTGGATTCTGGTTCCCGTTTTGGGGATAATTTATTTGATAGATGCGGGTTTCCCGTTCATCGGGGCCAGTGTTATGAATACTTACATGGCCGAATCCCTTCATTTAGGGCGAGGCACTCTTGGACTCGGATTTACCGTTTGTGGGCTCTTAAGTGGGCTGATCTCACCGATTATTGGTTATAGCATCGGTAAAAAAGGGATCAGGTTAACATTGATTTTCGGTTGTCTGCTGCTGATAATCGGATCTTTCTTAATGGCCACGGTGGTTAGCAAAGGCTGGCATTATATCGCCGTTTTTGGTGTGATTGTGGGAGTCGGCTGCGGATTCGGCGGGTTGATACCGGTACAGGCCGGAGTTACCTTTTGGTTCAGGAAAAAAAAGGCGCTGGCTATGTCCATTGCTGTTACAATAGGCAGTCTGGGGGGATTAATTGCTCCACCCTTATTAAATAAGATCATTTCTTCGGTTAACGGTGATTGGCGGGTTGCCTGGTTTTTCATAACAGGCTTGCTGGTGCTCTCCTTCATTTTGATGTTTTTCTTTGTTAAGAACAAGCCCTCCGATATGGGGCTGCTTCAGGATGGGGAAGATGAGCAAGATGAACCTGGTCCGGATGCCGGTGTAAATAAATCCGGCACCGGAAAAGTATTTTGCAGCACCGAAGAATGGAAAGCGATGGATGCGATAAAAACCCTTACCTTCTGGATGCTCTTTATCTCTTCTTTAGCCTTTGTGGGGCCGATGATGATCTTTATTGCCCACGCAGTCATTTATTTAAGGGATATGGGACATCCGGCCGGTATATCAGCCATGGCTATGAGTTATTACATGCTTTTCAGTCTTGGTGGAAGGATGCTCGGCGGAGTTTTGGCAGACCGGTTTGAGCCCCGTTATATCTGGGCTGTGGGGCTTCTGCTCGAAACTGTAGGCATACTTTGCTTTCTTGATGCCAGAAGTGTTTCCAATATCTATTTGTTTTCCATATTTGTCGGAGTTGGAGTAGGTGCGGCGTCGATCTGCTGGCCAACATTGATCGGTAATTATTTTGGCTCGAATTCATTTGCTGCCATTATGGGGATACTCTTTCCTATCGTTCAGCTTTTCGGAGCTTCCGCCCCGTATTTAGCCGGACTGGTATATGACGCCCAGGGAAGTTATTATACCGTGTTTGTCGGTTCAGCGGCTTTGGCATTCATTTCCAGTATTGTTATATTTTTTACCAAACCTCCAAAACCTTTGGCAGCCTGATGTTTCCGACCTGATTTGTCTAAATTTTGAGGGATTTTGTCATGAATAAAGTAAGTGAAAAAAAGGTGGTTCGCACAGTCTGTACTGTATTGGATGTATTCGCATGCGGATTGTCTGTGGAAGTTGAAAACGGGGTTATTACCAAAATCAGCCCCGCTCATATGCCCGATCCGGCTGATCGGGGCGCCTGCAGAAAAGGTCTTGCCGCTGCCGAACTGATTTATCACAAGGACCGTCTTCGCTACCCGTTAAAACGCGTGGGAAAACGGGGAGAAGGCAAGTGGGAACGAATTGCCTGGGATGAAGCCATGGATGATATTGCAGGCAAGTTTCGGCAGATTACACAAAGATACGAATCCCGGTCAATTGCATGGGTCATTAAAGGATATCCTGAAACACTAAAAGCGGGTGGCTATTTGCGGCTGGCAAGCCTGCTTAAGGGAAGCAGGGTGAGCCTGATCGGCTTAGGAGATTCGGCCGCACCCTGCGCCGATATTGCAACCTTAGGCTGTATGTTTGGCGATGCTCATCTTAGTCGCGTAGAAGATCCAAAACTTACAATCGTTTGGGGTCAGAATCCCGATGTAACCGATTGGCGGCGTATGCGCAGGATAATGGAATCAAAAAAGAAAGGCTGCAAAGTTGTTGTTATTGATCCACGCCGCACAAACACAGTTTCAAGAGCTGCCGATGAGTATATTCCGATAAGACCGGGAACCGATACTGCACTGGCATTGGCGATGATTAATATAATCCTGGAACAGGGTTTGCAGAATGAAAGATTTATAACCGAAAACACTATAGGCCCTTTGCTGGTGAGAATTGATAACGGTATGCTGCTTAGGGAGCAGGATATAAAAGAAGATGGCAGCTTACAAAAATTTATGGTGCTTGATGCAAATACCGGAGAAGTTCAGGTCGCTGATACTCCGGGGGTAAAACCTGCGTTGACTGGAAGTTGTTTTCCGGAAGGGATTGAATGCCGGCCGGCATTTCAGTTGCTGGCTGACATGGTTAAAGAATATACCCCGGAAAGGGTATCTGGAATTACTGAGATTCCGGTTGATATTATCAGGAATCTGGCTATTGAATATGCGATAAAAAAACCTGCTTCTATCCATCGGGGTTGGGGATTGCAGCGGACATTTTATGGCGATTTGACATGCCGGGCACTAAGCACACTGGCATCTATCACCGGCAACCTAAATCTGCATATACCAACCTCCTTTATTGAGATAAGCAGTAGTTTTACCAACCCGGCCGGACGTTGTACCAATATACCTGTAATGTCGGTTTTCGACCAGATCGCTTCTCAGAAACCTTTTCCCATAAAAGCGCTCTGGTTCGCATCCAATAATTTTGTCAGTCAGTCTCCTAACCGGAAAAGGATCATAGAAAAGCTGTTTCCTCAACTGGAACTAATAGTTGTTTCCGATCTTTTTATGACAGAAACGGCCAGATATGCAGATTATGTCTTTCCCGTAAGTTCTTCCTTTGAATGTACAGATTTTCACTATGGCTTGTTGAGCTGGACAAACCATATGCATTTACAGCAAAAAGTAATAGAGCCTTTGTATGAGACGAAACCTGATTTTATGATAGCTGCCGAGCTGGCTAAAAAGATGGATTTGGGAGAGTACTTTAATAAATCGGAAGAGCAATATCTGGATGAAATTCTTGCTGCACCTCATCCGTTAATGGAAGGCATCTCTCTTGAGAGGTTGAAAGCCGGGCCCGTGCCGGAAAGAATAATTGATAAAGCTCAGAAACTAAGAACTCCAACGGGTAGAGTTGAATTCTATTTGGAGAGGCTGAAAACAGCCGGTCAGCAATTGCCGTGTTACATAGAACCGGTAGAAAGTGTTCGCAGCAAAAAGGCGAAAGAATACCCGCTTTCTCTTCTGACATCCCATCCCCGGTATCGGGTTCACACAATGATGGGAAATTATCCTGTTCTGATGAAAAAAGATCCCGAACCCATGCTTCAGATCAATCCTTCAGATGCTAAGTATCGCAGTGTAAAGGATGGAGATATTGTTCGTATCTTTAACAACCTTGGACAAGTGAAAGTAAAAGCAAGGCTGAGTGTGGATATCAAGCCGGGTGTGGTCAACATCGATGAAGGCTGGTGGCCTGAACAGTATATAGAAGGCCATATAAATGAATTGACCCATGATATGATAAATCAGGCGCAAGCTATGATTTTCGAACCCAATGCCGCTTATTGTGATGTTCTCGTGGAAGTGGAAAAGATATAGAAACGATATACGACAGCAAAACCGGTGGTCACCGGAGTTGCCGTGAATTTGGAGAAAAGGGTCTTTTAGGTCTTTGAGAAAATAAACATTAAAGAAGTAACCAACTAAGGAGGCGGATTATGGCATATCGAATGATCCAATGGGCAACCGGGCACATGGCTAAGATGGCTGCCAGGGCAATGGCGGAAAGGCCTGCATATGAAATTGTCGGCGGCTTTGTATACAATCTGGAAAAAGTTGGAAAAGACCTGGGTGAAATATGTGGCACTCGCAACCTGGGTGTTAAGACAACTAATAGCCGGGAAACCATCTTTAATATGGACGCAGATTGTGTGCTTTTCCTTGCGGGAGCGGAAAACGATAATTTGGCTGCCCTGGGCGATGTCTGTGATCTTCTTTCGTCGGGTAAAAATGTTATTACAACATCGGTTGAATTTATTTATCCCAAAGCCATGGGTACTGAATTTGAACAACGGATTGCGGATGCATGCATACAAGGGCGCAGTACCTTTCATGGACTTGGCGTAGCTCCCGGCTTTGGGGCTGAATCCATGGCACTGTTGCTGACGAGGCTGTCAAACCGTATTGATCAATTAATTTTTTACGAAACATTTCATTATGACAAATACCCGAGTAAGTTCCAGATGTTTGACCTTATGGGGTTTGGTTATCATCCTGATGACACTGCTCCCTTATTCAGCAACCTTGAGATTGTCGGCCACGTATGGAAACATTCGGCAATGCTGGTGGCTGACACCGTCGGCCTTAAGATTGATAAGATAGAAAACTTCCGCGATGTCGTTCTTGCCGACAAGGATCTAAATGTGGCAGCTGGTTTGATTCGGAAGGGAACCGTGGGAGCAATGAATTTCGGTACACGGATCATATCCGGAGGAAAACCACGAATTATCATGCAGCACTATACTCGCATGGACCCGGAACTGGCGCCTCAGTGGCCTGCTGGCGATGGTTCCTGGACAATTGTTATCGAAGGGTTTCCTTCAATTTCAGCAACAATTGAAATCGGTATTCACGGCGAAATTCATTCGGACCAGGCCTGTTTGGCAACAGCCATGCATGCGATACACGCAGTTCCTTACGTCATCGAAGCTAAACCTGGTATTCTCACTTTGGCGGAGACACCTCCTATGTGGGGAGGAGAAGCTTTCCACCGTTAATTTTAATCAGCATTCAAAAGGAGGAGATTACTTTGAAAAAAAGAAAAGTTGCTTATACTGAAAATTATCAAAATTTAATGGCCCACCTTGCCGCAGGGAGAACTTTCGAAGAGCAGTTAAAATGCATCGATGAAACAAGAAATCATGCCCCGGTTTGGTTTTTAAGGGCGGGATTACTAAAAGCCCTTGGTGTTCCTGAACCCAAGAAGAATTCAGAAAACTTTATAACATTCGGTTGTTATGTTCCATTTATGAGCTTATCAAAGTTTGGCGACACGCTCAAGCTTTTAGATCTACTTGGAATTGAATATAACTACTCACCAGACAAGGAGATCTGTTGCGGCGCTCCTCCGTTTCAGGACTGTGTAGAATTTGAGGAAGTTACAGAAGAAGAAAGGCAAAAAATACAGGCAAGATGTAAAGAATATATGCAATTTAATTGGGACATGGGAAAGCAGGCGGGAGCAAAAAACATGGTCTACGTTTGTCATGCGTGCGCTGCTCTTGTGAAAATGGTATTTCCGGAAGATGCCGACATTCATCGATGGGTTTATGATCCGATTATGGACAAGCTTGAAGAGAAAAACCTTGAGATCGAACCAACGGTGATAGGTTATTTTGAGGGATGCCACAAGCATTTCCCATATTTCGGCAGTCTTGATTGGCCGAGATATCGTAAGGTGCTGGGTAGCATAAAAGGATTGACGATTGTAGACCTGGATAAACGTTTTTGCTGCAAACAGCATCCTGACCGCATTTTAGAAGATGCTGAAAAAAAGAATTTGAAGACTATTCTGGTTCCCTGCGGCGATGGTCATTATTTTCTTAAGCAGGCATTTCAGGATAAAATGGAAGTCAAAAATTTTTCGGAAGTATTGTTACAGGTTTTGGGAGGATAGTGCTCAATTAAAATAATGGGGATAGAAATATGGAACATAATAAGCAACCCCCGTTATATTTTTATTCCCATTGTTACCATGGAGGCAGATAATGTCTGAGACAAATAATACAAAAACAGTTCGTACGGTGTGTGCCTTAAGAGACGGTGCTATGTGCGGAATCATGGCGCACCTTAAGGACGGCAGGATTACAAAGGTGACTCCCGCTGACTTTCCCGACAGTTTTGATCGTGGCTGTTGCACAACTGGGCTTGCCACACCGCAATGGATCTATCATAAGGACAGACTTCGCTACCCATTAAAACGCATCGGAAAACGAGGGGAAGGCAAATGGGAGCGGGTGTCCTGGGAAGAGGCGATGGATGGCATTGCAGATAAACTAAAAGAACTGATTCAGCGTTATGGCCCTAGTTCAATTGTTTGGAATGCGGACCCAAGTGCTGTAGGGAACATGAAATGGGCCGGTTATTCAAGGGTAGCAAGCCTCACAAACAGCACATGGCTTGATATTGTCGGCTTTGGCGATTCCGCTGGCCTTTGTGGCAACCTGGCAACTTTTGGGGCACTTGGAGGGCGGTATCTTGTTCCCAACAAAGATCCTAAATTCAGCTTCGTTTGGGGCATCAATCCGGCAAATACCAGTTGGCGCACCATGCGAACGATAATGAGAGACAAAGAAAACGGCTGTAAACTGGTTTGTATCGATCCCCGCTATTCCAGGACTGCTTCCCGCTGTGATGAGCATATCTCAATCAGACCAGGAACAGACGGCGCCCTGGCCCTTGCAATGATACATGTGATTATTGAACAGGGGCTTGAAGATAAACTGTTTATCACTGATCATACTGTAGGACCTTTACTGGTAAGAGATGATAACGGGATGTTTCTTAGGGAAAGTGACCTGATCAAAGATGGTAAAGCTGATCGATTTATGGTCTTTGATAAGGCTGCCGGCAAGGCTCAGCCAGATGATATGGCACAAATACCTGCCCTAAGCGGAAGCTACACCATTGACGGCATCGCCTGCAAGCCGGCTTTTGTCTTGCTGGCTGATATGACTAAGCTCTATACGCCGGAAAAAGCATCGGAAATCACGGACATTCCGGCTGAAACAATACAGCGTCTGGCTGTTGATTACGCAACAAAAAAGCCTGCTGCTATCCGTTTGGGGCTGGGTTCGCAAAGAAGCTTTTATGGAGATCTTTCCTGGCGGGCGATTAATACGCTGGCAGCACTAACAGGAAATATCAACCTGAACGAACTTTCCCGTTTTGTATTGAATTCGCCTGCCGTTATGATGCCGGGTGAGAAGTATTATCATCTGCCGATTATGAAGCTCGATGATGCCATTACCAAAGGTGATCCCTTTCCGGTAAAAGCCCTATGGATTGCAAGTGAGAACTTTATCAATCAAATGCCGGACATGAACAGGATTGTTAATGATCTTCTACCTTGTCTGGAACTGATCGTGGTTGTTGATCTTGCCATGACGGTCACGGCTAAATATGCAGACTATGTTCTTCCTGAGGCCTCATTCTATGAATATGTTGATCTGCTTGATAGTTATCCCGTCTACACTCCATATTTACAACTCCAGCAGAAAGTCATCGAACCGCTTTATGAATCTAAATCCGATTTTCAGATTGCTGCCGAGCTGGGCCGGAGAATGGGGTTTAGTGAATACTTTAATAAGACTGAGGAACAATATGTGGAGGAGTTTCTTGCTTCAGATCATCCTTCCATGGAAGGTGTTAATCTTGAAAAATTGAAGAAAGGTCCGTTAAAAGCAAAGCCGACAGAAAAAATACAGGAATTAAAAACACCGACAGGCAGGATTGAATTCTATGTTGAAAGGCTAAAATCCTTCGGCCAACAGTTGCCTGTTTATATAGAGCCCATAGAAAGCGCCAGGAGCGAAAAAGCAAAAATCTATCCGTTAAGTTTTATAACTTCACATCCAAAATATCGAAAAAGTTCGGCAATGGGAAATGTTGAAGCTCTGACAAAGCATGATCCCGAACCGTTTCTGTATATTAATCCGAAAGATGCTGAACCTAGAAAAATTATAGATGGAGATGTGGTCCGGGTTTTTAATGATCGTGGAAAAGTAAAACTGAAAGCTAAACTCAACCCGAATGTAAAGCCAGGTGTTGTTGATATACAGCAGGGTTGGTGGCCTGAACATTATATGGAGGGCCACCACAACCAGTTGACACATGGGATAATTAACCCGGCCCAGGCAGCGATTTTCCAGCCCAATGCCGCATTATTCGATGTGCTTGTTGAGGTGAAAAAGGAACAGTGAATCGACAAATCAAAGTCACCTGGGGGCAATCTGATAAAGACACAATGAAATACTTTAGAGCCAGTTTCAAAACGTCCCATTTCGGCCAATCTCTGCGTTGGGTGAAAATTTTATCCTCGAAATACCCCATGTATTCCTGCGGTTAAAATTTTCACCCGCCTTGACCTTGACCAAACTGAAACGTTTTGAAAGTGGCTCTTTATGATGTGAATGCACAATACAATTATTTCAAAGGAGATTAAACATGCTAACTAAAAACGATGAACTGCTTTGCCACCAGATTCCTTCCACCTTTGACCATGTTGTGGACAGCGGAGATAACTGGCGTGAAAATATATGGTGTGGGGCATTTGACATCTCAGGCAAGATTTTTTTAAGTTCCGTATTCGGTGTCTCTACCAACAGAAATGTGATGGATAGTTCCGGTCTGCTTACCATTGATGGGAAGACACAGTATAATGTGCGAGCATCAAGAGAACTGAGGGCCTGCAATGATGAGGTAAAGGTAGGTCCACTTTCCTACCACGTTGTTGAGGGATTGAAACGAGTTACCTGGATTTTGGCGGAAAACGAATACGGAATCAGTTGGGAAGTGGAGTTCGAAGGACGTATGCGGCCCCATGAGGAAGTACCGCAATTTGCCCGGAACCGCGGCAGGATTATCGAGAACATCTGCCGTTTCGGCCAAACGGGACGCGCCAGGGGTTGGGTAAAGGTAGAAGATAAAACTTATGACATCAAGCCCGATACCTGGTGGGCCCACCGGGACCACTCCTGGGGTATCCGCTGGCATCATAATCTCTATACTGAAGATCAAGGCTTTCAGCCGCCGGAGCCGTTGAAAGGCTTTATGATGAACTGGAGTATACTCCAGTTCGGAAATTGGTCAATCTGTTCTACGCTAAGAGAAGACCACAGGGCCGAAGTGCTGGATTTCAGCGGCACTCGCTCCCACGCCTATGATGAATCCAAACCGGAGCAGAAACTGCTGCGCGAGTTCCATGATTTCGAACTGACGCCGGGGACAAAAAGATTACAATCGGGGCGAATTGTATATACAGTTGCCGATGGGTCGGAAATAGAGATCAATATTCGCGTGGTCACAATGATTTATCTGCAGGCCGGAGGGTATTGGCCTTACAAGGGCTTTCGCCTCGGCAGGTGGATGGGACATGACTGGATAGATGGTGAGAAGCTGGATCTTTCGAATCCGGAGGCTGTTAAAGAGGTATCTGAGGCGCCAACCTACATGGTTGAATGCCGTTGCGGCAAAGAGATCGGTTACGGGATGATGCAGTTTGGTGTTTATGGAAAACATCCACGTTACGCGCCTTAACGAAAGGAGACGATAATGAAGGAAGAGTTAGATCTGGAGGCTATGCGGGTTAATCTCCAGAATTGGTTTGAGAGCAAGCTTCCCCGGGATAGCGAAATTATACTTGCACCTTTGAAAAGACCCGGTGACGGCATGAACGAGACTTTCTTTATCGAGCTTCAGTGGCGGCAAGGGAAGAAGGCGAAGCAGGAAAATCTGGTGATTCGTTGGCCTCCCCGGGACATCTCCGTGTTTCCCAAGTATCATTATGACATGAAAAAGCAGTATATGCTGCTCGAAAGATTATGGGATACTGCAGTACCTGTTCCCCGTGTACGTTGGCTGGAAGAGGATGAGTCGGTGCTGGGAGGCCCTTTCTACATTATGGAGCGGGTTGAGGGATGGGTTCCGGGAGAGTTTCCTCCCTACCATGTTGCCGGGCAGCTTTTTGACGCAACAGGGGAAGAAAAAGCCCGGATTTGGTGGAATGCAGTGGATACGATAGCAAATATCCATACCCTTGACTGGGAGAAAGCAGGTTTAAACTTTTTGGGTGTTCCACGGGCAGGTACGGACTTTATGGAGCGGCAGATCGCTTATTATGATGAGATTTATGCGCTCAATAATGAGCCGATGCCACCGGTGCTGAAAGCAACCAGAGGCTGGCTTTTGAAGAACAGTTTTGAGCCGAAATATATTTCGTTATGTTGGGGTGATGCCCGACTGGGTAACATGATCATCAACGAAGGTGAAGTAGTTGCGGTTCTGGATTGGGAATTGGTCTTTATCGGAGATCCTGAAGCTGACCTGGGTTGGTTTGTTCATATGGATTGGGCTACCAGTGTGGGGCGCCCAGATTCGCCTTTCCCCCGCTTGGCTGGACTTCCGGATATGAAAGAAACTATTGCTCACTATGAGAAGGTAACAAACAGAAAAGTCGAGAATCTCTTTTACTACGAGGTTTTTGCTACCTGGCGCATGGCTATCTTTTTTACCCGGATGGAACAGGATGCAAGATATATTGCCAGATCGAAAAGAGCAAAAGGCTTCATTACCATGACCCATTATGAAAAGTTGCGAAATCTCCTGGGGCTGTAGTTTTTATATCAAAACGTTGACAAAGGAGTCATTTATGGCCGGATCAGATATACGGATAAAAGCTGAGAACTGTTCAGGGTGCCTTCGTTGCTCCCTGGCATGTTCGTTTTATAACACCAGAGACAGGGTTTTTAGCTTGGCTGAAGCACAGATCGTGGTGAAGCCGGATGAAAGCAATGCATGGTTTAATGTAGAATTCCGGGAGGACTGCATCGTTTGCGGTATTTGTGTGGAGCATTGCGATTTTGGCGCTTTAACCTGGGCGTGATGGTTCGTAAAGGAGGGTTTTATGGGGAAATTAGGTGGTTATGCCGGAGAAATCCTGAAAGTGAATTTAAAGGAAAAAGAGATTTGCACTGAGCCGATTCCTTTGGACTGGATCTCTCGTTTCATCGGGGGGCTTGGTATAAGTTTCAAACTTGCCTACGACAATGCCTGTCCCGGAAAAGATGCTCTTGAACCGGAAAATGTTCTCATATTCGGTGCGGGCCCTTTTGTCGGCACATTGATTCCGGGAGCCTGCAAGACTACTGTTGTCGCTAAGACTCCGGTCTCGGGGTTTCTCGGAATTTCCGGTACCGGACATCTGGGGATGTTAAAGTTTATCGGTTATGATAATTTGATGATCACCGGCAAGGCGGATCATCCGGTTTACCTTAAGATAGATGATAATGTGGAAATTTGCGATGCAAGCGATCTTTGGGGTAAAGACACATGGGAAACTACTGAAGCGCTGTGGCAGAAACTGGGCAAGCAATATGTAGTTGCAAGTATAGGGCCTGCCGGAGAAAATATGGCCGTCCAGGCAAGTATTATTGTCAACAAGTATTCAGCCTATGCCCAATCGGGTATGGGAGCAGTTATGGGATCAAAAAATCTCAAGGCTATCGCTATTTCCGGATCTAAGTCCATTTCCGTGGCTGACCCGGAAAGATTTTCCGAATTAATGGATAAAGCTTATCAGCAGTCTATTGAAAACCAGAAAGAAGTCATTAATGTTTTCAGAGAATGGGGTACTCTTCGTGCCATGGGCCCGCCTATCTCTCAATTCGGTCCTCATGAATACAAAAATTATAGTGAGATTGTTCCTCCTGATCTGCCTTACAAGTTTCCTCTCGACAGATTTATGAGCGAAATAAAAAGAGGAGATATTTCCTGCATGGGTTGTCCTATCGGCTGCAAGCATCTTATTCGACTGCTGAAAGGAGACAGGGTCGGGGGCAGCATGGCCGTTTCCTGTCTTGTTGGTGGTTTTCACGGATTTGCCGCCCACTGTGCGGTAGAAGGATGGGAAGACGCCATAAGGTGTGATGAATTATGCAACCGCTTGGGTATGGATTATCTGTCCGCCGGTGCAGCTATTAGTTTTGCAATCGAGCTTTACCGTGAAAAAATCATAGATAAAGCCGATACCGATGGCCTTGAGTTAGATTGGGGAGCAGCCAAAGAAGTTCAGGAACTGCTCCGGCAGATGGCTTTCGGGCAAGGATTTGGGAAGATACTCGGGCAAGGGTTAAGTAAAGGACCTCAGCTTATCGGGAAAAACTCGGAAAAATATGCAGTGCATACAAGAGGGCACGCGATTTATTATGATCCGCGGCGGGCAATGTCGCCTGACTTGTTCAGCGATATGATAAACGCCTCGGGAGACAGATTCCACGCACCTGGGTGGGCGGGCAAAGCGATGACCAAAGAGTTTTTAATAAAGCATTTAGGAATGCCACCGGATCAGGCAGATCATGCCGTCACAGATATAAAAGGTTACGGGCTGGCGCGTTTCGCCAAATGGGCGGAAGATAATGCTACAATGTTTGAGTGTCTTGGTCAGTGCCAGATGCCCATGCATCAGCAGGTTGAACTAAGCGTATGGGCCGTTCTCTATGAAGCTCTGACAGGGATTAAGATGAACGGGGAAAAGCTTTTGCAGGCTGCAGGACGTGTTTGGGATATAAGAAGGATGTTTGACTTCCGGGAAGGTCGCACAAGAAAAGATGATAGCTTTATCGCCCGGCGTTTTGTTTCGGAGCGTCTGGTTTCTAACGGCGAAGACCACGATCCTGTAAGCAAAGAGAGCTTTGATGCCCTGCTGACCGAATATTATAAAGAAAGAGGCTGGGATCTAACAGATGGCGCTGTAAAGCAGGTAAACAATGACAATGGTTTTGTATAAGGGAGAAAACAATGGGAAAACTAAGTGGTAAAGTAGCAATTGTTACGGGCGCTTATTTGGTTGATGGTGGCAACAGTATCGGCGGAGCGACAGCATTGCTTTTGGCGAAAGAGGGCGCTAAAGTAGTTGCTGCTGATATTGTTGATGAACCGGTTGCAAGGCTGGTCGCCAAAATCAAGAGTGAGGGGGGAGAAGCAGTGGCCTGCCATGTGGATCTTCGTAACGAAGATGCAATCAAAGCTATGATTGAGAAGGCGGTCAGCGAGTTCGGCGGTCTGGATATATTGCACAACAATGCCGCAGCACTGCCAGGTCCTGGAGACAGGGACATAGTAATGATGGAGGCTGCGACCTGGGACAGGGCTATGGAGATCACAGTCCGGGGAACTATGCTTGCCTGCAAATATGCTATTCCTGAGATAATAAAGCGTGGTGGAGGTGCTATAGTAAATACGGCATCCGGGGCCGGTGTGGCCGGTGACATGGCTCGTACAGCTTATGGAGTATCCAAAGCAGCGGTTATTTCCCTTACCAAGTATGCTGCAACTCAATACGGAAAACAGGGTATCCGCTGTAACGCTATTTGTCCCGGGCTGATGCTCACGGCGACAGCCAAGGCCACTATTACGCCTGAAGTGGAAGAAATGATGTTAAAGTATACCCTTACCCCAAGACTGGGTACGCCCGAAGATATCGCAAATATAGTTGCATTTCTTGTTTCAGATGATGCTTCTTTTATTACAGGTGAGATTATTGCGGTGGATGGCGGAATATTTGCCCATGTTCCGTCCAGTTCGGAAAGCGTTCTTATCGGCCCTGCTAAACATGGAAATAACTGATACCGGACAGCATTCAACTTTTTATAGGAGTGTAAAATGCAAGCCGAGACAAGAAATAAAAAGAAATTATTGAGGACCGAAAGACTTCCTTCAGATATGAAAGGGGTAACGGCGGATTGGCTGTCGCGTATACTCCGGCTGGAATATCCGGACATTGTCGTAAAGAATATGGAAGTCGTTGAATTCATCGGTGGCCATGACACAAAGTTACGTTTAAAGCTTGATCTCAACAAGGCAGGAATAGATGCGGGTATTCCGGAACATGTCTGTCTGAAGTCAAATCTGGAGGGGCATGCGCCAAGCCTTCCGGTCGGAGTAAACGAAGCACGGTTCTACAATTTTTACAGAGAATCAAAAGATGTTTTTACTATACCGGCTCCCGCTTGCTATTTTGCCGACTGGGATGACGATGCGGTTGGCCAACAAGGCCTTATGATAATTGACGATCTGATTGAATTGGGAGGAACTTTCGGGACTTCGGCAAACCCGATTGGCGTGGATGAAATGGCCCGGTCACTGGAAGGACTTGCAGCAATACATGGCAGTACCTGGGCGAGCAAGGAACTGGCAAAACAAACCTGGCTGCAAACGGCCATGGCGCCTGAGACGGTGACCGATGACTACTGGAGCATGATACCGGATTATTTTGATGCTCATAATAAGATCCCGGAGCGCATCGCTTTGTTTCCACAATGGATGGCCGATGATCCTTCCCGACTGAGAAAGGCTTCCGCCGCCCTTCGTGCCCACGAATCCAAAAATAAATGCCCACGTTGTCTTATCCACGGCGATGCACATCTTGGCAACAGCTATCTTCGGCCCGACGGTAAGCGTATCTGGTTCGATTGGCAGATAGTGCGAAAAGGTCTCCCATGGCGCGATGTCACATATTTCATAATCGGCTCTATTGAGATTGAGGATCGCCGCAAGGCGGAACGTGATCTTTTACGCCATTACCTTGATCACTTTGCTGCTATGGGCGGAAAAAAATTTACTTTTGATGAAGTCTGGGAAGAATATCGCCGTATGGTGATCTGGGGGCTTGTAGCCTGGCAATCAAATATCAATCCGGGAGAAAAAACCATGCCGCCGCTTGAGAGATTCTGTATGGCCGCAAAAGATCTTGAAACTCATAAGCTATTGGAATTTTAATAATGTAATTATATATCCATAAACAGGAGGAAAAATGTCAAAAAAGATAGTCTGTCTGTTTGGAAGTCCGAGGCCTAAAGGAAACAGTACTGTTATTGCCAAAAGATTTAATGAAACTGCACAAAAGCTGGGTGCGGAAGTACAAACATTTTCATTAAACAAGCTTCAATACAGAGGTTGTCAGGCATGCATGACCTGCAAAACCAAACTGGATAAATGTGTTTTAAAAGATGATCTGGCGGAGGTTCTTGAGGCAGTTAAGGATTCTGATATTCTGGTGATTGCTACGCCGATTTATTATGGTGAAGTATCAAGCCAGGTCAAAGCATTTATTGATAGAACCTTTTCTTATTTTGTGCCGGATTTTGGAACTAATCCTTACCGGAGCCGTCTTAAGCCCGGCAAAAAAATGGTTTTTATACAAACCCAGGGACATCCCGAAGAAAAACGGTTTGAAGATGTTTTTGAAAGATATGCGTTTTTTTTTGACTGGCACGGATTTGGTTATAACCAGGTAATCCGGGCATGCGAGGTAATGAATGTAGGTGATGCCGATACCCGAGAAGATCTGATGAAACTTGCGGAAGAGGCTGCTAAAAAGGTGGTCTGACAGAAGATTAACACCATTATTATGTTTTTGCGCTGTTTATGTATGAGTGCATATGCGGTACGCACTCATATTCATGTCAAAAAGAATAAGCATTAAGCACTATATGTGCGGCTGTCGGCAAACTACAAGCATAGTAAAGCAAATACAACTTTTACAATACGCAATTTGATAGCGGGAGAATTTAATGAAAGCATTAACTATAAGCAATCAATCAGTGACAAAGAAAACTCTTCTCGAAATGGCTCAACAGGATCCAAAAACTTGGTTGGGCATTCGTATTACAGCCGGTTTATTAGTTCTGGATGGATGGAATAGTAGCCAGCTTTTCGAAGTAAGTCGCTGGACTGCGCGGTACAGTGGATGCAGAGACTAAATAATGAAGGAGTGACAGGTCTTATAGAAAAGGAACGCAGTGGTCGCCCGGTACAAATTAATAAGAATACCCGGAGCCAACCTGAATGGGCATTAAGGAAAGACAGCCGAGAGGCAGCTGGTTTATCCCGCAACAGATAGGATGGAATTGCAGTGGCTGCCGGCCGGATATTATATAAAAAAGGTGGGGGGCATTTATTTAAGGCGCCCTACCCTATTCCGTTGTATAGGATTTATTTTTCGCCCTGCATAGAAGCGCTCTTTTGCGAAGAGAATTGCTTTTGGCAAAAGCACATAAGGCTTCTAATTCGATCGGAGAGACCTTCAGTTCCTTTATAAGCATGGCCTTTATTTTTTCATTCTGTTCAGCAGTAACTTTGAGCCATGAACGGACCGAACGGGGATCGACTCCGATAATTTCTGCAACGCCTCGTAGCGACATTCCTTTAACCAAAAGCCTGAGAGCATTCAGAATCTTTTCATCCGGAGATCGGAGGCCGTGGAAGATGATCGGCGTTGTGTTGCAGAATGATTTGCCACATTCTTTACAAATAAATCGGCGTAAGGCGGTCCCATCTTTAGTTCGGAATGTACCATTTGAAATAATATTGGTTTTGTCTAATTTGGCATATAGCGTACATTTTGTGTTAGGACAGACTTCATTCGTTATCTTAAATTTAGGTATTTGAGCCCCCAATCTTTTTTGATAGTTCCGTTTTCCTCTATCTGAAGAAAAAGTATCAGCAGTTAATGCATCAGCATTTTTATCAACAGTTAATGCATCAGGCTGTGCCATTTCCTCCGGAAAATATATTTTAAATGGGGATACAAGGTCGCTTAGTTTAGTACAGGGAATTGCCGGCGACTGTTTCTGTCGGCCCTTTATGATCTTATTATTAGTTAACGCTTTTTCAGCACCCGATTTAATCATCCATCCCAAAGGCCCGTCAGGTCGCAGTTGATAATCCAATTTTGTCTCATAGAGTACCGGACAAACTTCATCTCCCAAATGGGCATAATCCCTTACAAAAGTCATTCCCAAATTTTTCAGGATAATCTCCGACTCTCTTGTGACTGTATGAGTAACAAACACGTATCTGTCTTTCCGTTTTATTTGTTTGGAAAGGGTCTGTGTAGCATTAGACAGCAAGGATGATGTAATTATATTGGCGACAAAAGTAGAATAAACAAGAAAAACCCCTTCGCCCAGAGCTATAATATCACTGATCATTTCGCCGGTCAGATAGTCTTCAATTGTCTTTTGAGTTTTGAGTGCTTGATATATATCCATTTTAAAGGGTAAAGTAATTCTATGACCCACATAATGACCCCAATAATCATTTATAATGATATTCAAATCGGGAATTATCTTAATAGCTGCCTTAATTACATCTTTTCGTAATGATCTTTTCGTACCATATAGATCAGAGTGACATGAGAGAATCATATTTATTTGTTTTTCCGTTGTAATGGGAACTGTCTCAAGGATAGTTTGGTCTTCCCGATTTTCGTTGGAGTCGAATAACTCATAAGAGGAACACTGTGCTTTTTCGATCAGAGAGTACATAAAAAACCGTTTCCTTAAGGAATACCAGATGGGCTGATCCGCATTAAGAGCAACCAATACCTGCATAGGGATTCCGGCAAATTCGGAAAGGTCGTGGAGATTTTCAATTCGCACACGGCGACTATTAGCTTCCCAATTCTGCAATTCCCGAACGCTGATTCGGATTGATTCTGCGAATGCCTCCTGGCTAATCCCCCGCCATTGCCGATATTCTCTGATGAGAGACCCAAGGGATTTGTAAAGTTTGGCATTATTATACGAAAATTTCTTGCGTGGAAATGAAAAATTAGATGACATAATGTTTCCCCCCAGTGCAAAGCGTGTTTGATGCTAAGAAACCATGAACCCGGGAACCACTGAATAGATATAACGTAATTATCCGAAACAATTTTTACTAATATTGTGAAAAAATTCTGTTGTCAACCTGATAGCGAATACGACAACCAAAGCGGGTCTAAAAATCCCGGCAGCAATAGATTTAAAAGAATATCCGACGGAAGTCAAGGTGTCAGACAAAATAATGAAATCACTTACAATGGAGAAAAATGACTTCCACTGCGAGTAAAACTACACCGTCAGTCCGAATATAAACAGATGAAAATGGAAAAAATTCCCACAAGTACAAATTTTTAGTTGGGGCAACAGCGGAAGACTTGCGCAGATACTGCCAAAAGATAGCAATGCCGGAGAAAGATATGGAGCGCATTCTCACTGGCCCCGGTGGAAACAACGTGGCCCGTTTGACCAAGTGGGCTGAGAACTAAAGCTTTGCGCTGGAATGTTTAGGGCTATGCTTTCTTTATATCTATCAGGAATTCGATATCAGCGTGTGGGCCAACCTTTATTCGGCTGCTACAGGGATCAATGTTGATGCTGCGGAGATTTATGAAATGACGGCGCGCGGTAGAGACATAAGTAAAGTTCTCAACATTCGGGAGGGAGCAAATAGAAAGGACGACAGAGTGCCGAAAAGATTCCTTACGGATTTTGTCCAGGCTGGAAAGGTAACGTATCCCCCGCTCAATATGGAATACCTTGAGCGGCTGATAACGGATTACTATGAGGAGCGAGGTTGGGATCCTCAGGCAGGCACCCTCAGTCCAGAGAGAATGGTAGAGCTCACAAGAGCGGGGAATGCTTAGTGAATTAAGGTTGTAGATACAATTAAAAATGTGAGGAGTAATTGATGACGAGCGAACCTAAAAAGACAATTTGGTTAAAGTTGGTCGAATACCATGTCGGTCATCCCGTTCTTATGCTGACCCTTATCATTCTGGGCACCATGTTTTTTGGTTATAAGTGCTTCAGCCTGAAAATCCACACCGATTTTTTTGATCTCTATCCTCCCAAACATGAGTATATCGAGCTTTATAAGCAGTATCGCAAAATGTTCGGTACGGCGAATGTAATGACCATGGTCCTCGAGGTAAAAAATGGGGATATCTACAATGTTGAAACCATTAAAAAGATTGATCGGATCACCCGGGAAATTATGACCGTCAAAGGGGTTGATAACATGCAGATTACTTCCCTGACTCATCCCCGCCTGAAGAACTATGGTGTGGGCAGTTCGGGTATTAAAACTACTCCCATAGTTCAGGGAATGCCTAAAACACAGGATGACCTCAATATAATTCAGGAGAGGGTTTACAGTAATGAAGGGGTGCGGGGCGTGTATGTCTCCCTGGATGACAAAGCAGCCTTGATATCTGCCGGGTTTTGGGAAGAGGGCCTGGACCTGAATAATCTTTTTGGGGTAATGCAAAAGATCAAGTCGGAAACTGACAACGCCAATCACACCCTTTACATTACCGGATACCCAATGCTTTATTCCTGGATAGCCCACTATGTTCCTCAGCTTTATAATGTTTTTATTGTCACAGCAGTGGTGATGCTTATCATGCTGTGGTGGTATTTTCGAAGTTTCATGGGCATATTCATCCCCTTGATCTCCGCTGCGGTCAGCGCTATCTGGGGCCTGGGTTTTGCGGCCACTCTTGGAATCAACGTTGACCCGTTGGTTCTGGTAATACCGCTGCTTTTATCAGCAAGGGCATTGAGCCACTCGGTACAGTCCATGGAACGTTATCATGAGGAATATGCCGTAGTAGGAGAGCAGAAGCAGGCCATTATCAGAGCGTACGGTTATCTTTACAAGCCTGGTATTCTGGGACTTATCACCGATGGTCTGGGGGTGCTCACCATTGCAGTGGCCAGCATTCCTTTGATGCGGAATCTGGCCATCTACGGTAGTTTCTGGATTATCTCGATCTATGTGAGTTCGATCGTTATGCATCCGGTGTTGGTTTCTCTCCTGCCTCCGCCTCGGGCCAAGCATTTAAAGAAAAACGAGCTTGCGGGTCTGGACAAGGAAACGGAGCGTGAGAAACTAAGAGAAATAACGGCGCGGCCTGGTGATAAGATGTACATAAAGATGGGCGAGTTTCTTATCTCCTTGAGCCAGGGGTTCCGAAAGTGGATTATTCTATCAATTGTCATTTTAATTATAATAGGTGGCGGTTATATAACACAAAAATATTTGAGGGTTGGTGATACCAGCGCCGGCAAGGCCATCCTTTACCCTGATCATCCCTATAATATTGCTTCAGATAAGGTTAACGAGGATTTTATCGGGTCCAGTCAGTTGGTTATTGTTGCCGAAGGTAAGGAGCAAGAGGCGATTGTGGATCCGGCTACGGTAAGAATTATTGATGAAATGGGGATTTATGCCTCAAACCATATTCCTGCAGTAGGTGGGGCAGTAACAATCAGCGACATGATAAAATCGGTTTTCCGGACATTTCACGACGGAAACCCCAAGTGGTCTATTTTGCCGAAAAGGCCCGAAGATATAGGCCAAATGTTGACTCTTATTGGGGGCGCCACAAGTGGCGGCGAGATGGACCGCTACATATCCTTCGATTATACCAACGCAACCGTAACCCTCTATATCCGTGAGTACAACAACGAAGTCATTAAGGATGCCATTGCAACCCTTAAGCAGTATATTAATGATAACCCAGTCAAGAAGGTAAGTTTTCGTTTAGCCGGGGGCATTCTCGGCATCCTCGCCGCCGTAAACGAAGAAGTGGAATGGTCCTACTGGGTAAACATGGCACTCATCTTCGGTTTCACTTTTCTGTTTTGCACAATTGCCTATCGGACATTATGGGGCGCACTGGTCTTGTTTATTCCCCTTTTGTTATCGCAAGTGCTGAGTGATCTTTTGATGCTCACACTGGGGATTGACATGAACATCAATTCCCTGCCGATAGCTTCCGTGGGTGTGGGTATTGGCGTGGACTACGGCATCTATATTTTAAGCCGGCTGTCGGAGGAATACCAGTTCAGCAACGGCGATTACAAAAAGGCCCGTTACATGGCGATCACAACAACGGGTAAGGCGATCATTTTTACTGCTTCAACCCTGGTTGTTTCGGTTATTTTCTTTGCCTTCGCCAGTTTTAAATTTCAGGCTGAGATGGCGATTCTTTTGGCATTCCTGCTGGTTGCCAACATGGTTGGTGCACTGACTGTCCTGCCGGCTCTGGTTTCCATCGTAGGACCGGAAAAGATCTTGCCGAAGTACAGGTCTTAACACGAGAAGAAAGCGTCATGCCGGCAACTGCCGGCGTATATTCCTGATTTCAGGATCGAGTCAGAAATGACAATGGCAATAAAATGCATAAGGAGAGAGGTAAGGAAAAAGATGAAGACGAAAAGAACAACTCTAATTATCTTGGCATTGCTGTCCGTGCTTTTCATATTTCCACGCGTATCGGCCTTTGCCGATGGGAAAATACGAGCGCTGGGCGATCACATATATTCAATATGTTTTATTGATAATAAAGAAGGCTGGGCGGCGGGTGCGCGCGGTTCCGTCCTGCACACCTTGGACGGGGGAGTAAATTGGGAGAGACAGGATGTAAGGACGATTATGTCGCTTTTCTCCATTTCCTTTTGCAACCCTCAGGTTGGTTGGGTCGTGGGGCAGTCTGGGTTGATATTTCATACGACGGATGGCGGTAAAACATGGACCGAGCAGCCTGCCCCGCAAAGTAAAAACCTTTTTGCAGTAAAGGCCATAAGCCCGGACAAATGTTTGGCGGCAGGTGATTGGGGGGCTGTTTTCTATACTGGTGATGGAGGGAAGAATTGGGATGACAAGACCTTTCCCGATGATGTGATCATGTACAGTATAGCTTTTCAGGGAGAAGAGGAAGGCTGGATTGCTGGTGAGTTCGGTACGATACTGCACACGAAGGACGGTGGTAAGAGCTGGACGAAGCAAAATACGGGGACAGAGACAACTCTTTTCGGGATATCTTTTTCTTCAAAGAAGCAAGGTGTTGCTGTGGGTTTGAGCAGTATTATACTGCATACGGAAGACGGGGGTCTAACCTGGCAGCCCATAGTCCTGGCAGTCAATAAAAAGGAAGAGCCGCGAGCGCTTTATGCAGTTAGCCTGCAGGGTGATTTTGGTATTGCGGTCGGAGACCGTGGGACAATTATTACAAGCGTAGACGGCGGCAAGACATGGATGCACGTCAAAGTATCATTGGATATAAAACTTGCCTGGTTAAGCGGTTTAGCTCTTTTGGGTGAGAACAAGGCCATAATACTAGGCATGCGTTCGATAGAAATCGAAACCGAGGGCGACCAGATAAAGATTGTTAAATTCTTACCTAACGTCCAGAAATGGGACACAATAAGAAAGGAGGGATTGTTGCAAAAAGAAGATGATAGGTCATAGGAGGATGTGTTATTTTTAAATAACTCTAAAAAAGGAGTAGTAGTTATGGGGACAGTCATGAGAAGAGGAAGAAAGCACTTATTGCATTTGTTCGTAATATTAGCTTTGCTGCTGATGTTATTTATTGAAGCAGTGGCCGCCGATAATGATTGGCATAAACCAAGAACGGATTTTCACGGTTACGTCGAGTCAAGTCTGGTTTTGCGCGATACAAATGGTTTTCAGTATGGTTTCATGGATCAAGTCGAAGCGGTTCAGCAAAAAAATACCCTGAAGTTTGATATTGACGTTGATCCAGCTATAGGCATGGGAAGTTTTGCTATAGAGAAGTTTCATATGACTTTTAGGGGGGCCTATGATTCGATTTTCGACCTGCGGAAAGATGAATACAAGGATATCCCTGAAAATATGGGACTGTCTCGCTTTGACTACGGCTTGAAAGATATTAGATTCGAATCTGACCTGCGGGAGATCTTTATAGATATTACTTATTCCGGTCCCCTTGGTCAGGCGTTTTTCCGGCCGGGGCGGCAGCTTGTATCCTGGGGAGAAGCGAGCAGCGCTACACTTCTGGATGTTATTTGTCCAAAGGATAACTCTTCGCAGATGTTTTTTCAGAATCCCGATGATCTCCTGACCCCTGTATATATGGCTAGGCTAAACTACAGCCTTCCTCCACAGCCAAATTTTAATTTGAATTTTGATCTGTTGTGGATCCCTGATGTCCGTCCAACGCAATTTGGGCCTCTAGACCATAGTATGTCGGCGCCTTATACCACCTTCATATTTCAAGGTTTAAAGTCGTTTAATGTTAAGCAGGATGTGCCGACTGATAAACAGGAATACGGTGCGAAGGTGACGGCAGATTTAGGGATCGGGCTCAGTTTATCTGCAGTTTACTTCCGGGATATGAACAATGACCCAGCTACTGTACTAAAGGATTTTGTAGGTCCGGCTCCCACAACGGCTGCTTTTACTCACCCAATGCAAGACGTCTATGGCGGATATTTCAGTTATCATTTTGCTCCCCTGGATGCCGTGATCCGTGGTGAATTTTCTCACTACACAGCCACTCCGATAGCTATTCCCAGGCCTGATGTTGTCATGACGGCAAGCGGAATGGAGTTGCGCACGTTTCGCCTGAAACCGGTTACCCAGTGGATGATAGGCTTTGACAAGAAATATCTTGTGAAGTGGCTTTCAGCTAAGGATACCTCTAGTTTTACATGCCAGTGGATACATAAGAAGATCAACAGTTGGGACAAAGTTATGGAAGATAGCACGTTGAAAGATTTTGATTTATTCACTTTTTCGGCAAACTGGTATTGGCTGCGCGGCACAATTAATCCAATCCTTGCTGTCAATTACATTCCGGAAGGTCACGGGTCTTTCTTAACGGTGCCTGGATTGACCTGGCAGTTATCAGAAAATTATTATTTTAAAGCAATGGGGATGATCTTTTGGGGAGATAAAAAAGCCAAGAGCCAATATTCGGGAATGATCAGTACGAGCGAACTGACTTTTAAATTTGGCTATGAGTGGTGATTCATGAGAGGATAATCAAAATTTTACTACTCTGCTATTGGTATTTGAAAAAACCAAAACTATAAGGGAGGAATAAATGAAAGAGAAACGAATAAGGATTTTTGGGCGGCTTAGATGGACGCTTTTGTGGGCCGCAATATTGCTTTGCTGGGCTGCGCCCATAAAGGCTGGGGAGATTGGCAAGACAGTTGATAATACTAATGTATCGCAATACAAAGATTTGCTCCCGCCAGCTCTTTATAAGGCCGTGGAAAGAGGTGATTATATTCTCCCGACAGCTACTTTATCCTTTCCTTTCAAACTTCCAGCGAGCTTTCTGGCCGCAAGTGAAAAGAATGCAGGTAAATACGATGTGGACAAAGAGGGCAATTTAATTGATAAAGCAACCGGGAAATTCCCCAAACACAATGTTTATGGATTGCCTTTCCCCCATATAGATACCAAAGATTCCAAATCAGGAGTCAAGATTATCTGGAATTTCAAATTCATGAGATATCGTACTATGAGCGTTCACGCCAGCGGCATTGTTTATTGGGTAGATGAAAAAAAAGGGGTGGAGCGTGTTTATCGCATGGACGGGCAAGGCTCAACTTATTTGTTCTATCAGGGCCGGCCGCCAGGCCGGGAAATAGAAAATCCAAGCGGCTTCCTGTATCAATGTATGTTATGTTATGAATCTCCTATGAGTGTGAAAGGTATGAATACGATGAACTGGGAGTACGCTGACGACCGGGACAATACCGTCTTTGCTTACGTTCCCGTTATTCGGAGGGTTCGCAAGTCGTCCGGGGCTTCCCGTTCAGATTCTAGTATGGGAGGAGATAGCTGGAATGATCTGGCTAACATGTGGGATGGGAAAAACTCAACAATGACGTGGAAAGTGGTGGGAGAGAAGACAATTCTCGTTGCTTTCACTGATATCAACAAGGGTCAGGCAACGGAAGAACCGGATGGAACTTTTCTCCGGAGAATGCCGGAGAAGAAATTCGGTTATGATACCCCAGGCTGGAAGGGCGCCCCTTGGGCCATAACATCGGCGAAATGGGTTCCCAGAAAGTGCTGGGTCGTAGAGCAGATGCCCAAAGATCCATATTATAATTGGGGATTGCATGTAAATTATGTCGATAAGGAGACATTTTCTATCTGGCACAAGGAAGTATATGATAAAGCAGGCCAATTCCAGGTTTGGATGATCGCTCCCCGCAGCTATTGTGAACTTCCGGACGGGAGAAATGACATTGGGGAGGTAGATGCTTACATTATAACAAATGAAAAAGTCCGTCATTCTACTATGTCGAATATTGAAAACCCGCATGAATTATATCTTCCTGCTAACAGGCTTGTACCAGGAGACTTTACCATGTCCAATTTCTTGAAAGCAAGTAAATAATCAGGCCGTGTGAGCGGGAATCTATTGTGTTAACATGTGTGGATTCCCGCCTCCATATTTTTATCACCAAATGCGTTTTATGTCCCAGCACCTGGGGCTTTTGGCTAAGAATATCGGGAAAGTATGGTTCTACCTCTATCGCATGGTCCGTAATCGCTTACCCTACTCTCAAGCAAAGGGAGTACTTGCGCTTATTGAGTTTAACCAAGGGAACTTTTGTTGAGAATTGGGGGTTTGGCGATCTTGCTGCACCTAACGCTGACTTTGTGACTTTTGGCAATGCCTTTGGCGCATACGCCGGACATCAAAGCGGGGCTAAAAATACTGGCGGCAATAGATTTAAAAAAATATCCTACGGGAATCAAGGTGTCAGACAAGACAATGAAATCGTTGACAATGGAGAAAAATGACTTCCATGGGGAGTGGAACTATACCGTCAGTCAAAACATAAACATATGAATTATTTATTTACAGTTCCTAAGGATGCAACAATGCGTGGATTCCTGATAGACTGCCTTCCTGTCTGCTTTCAGTTTCCGCTAAGAAAGTACATGGGCTGGTTGTGGGATCATGAAGAGATCGGTGAAGGTACAAAATCAACAGGTCTTGAAGCCAGACTGTTTTCTGCGGTCACAGGTGTGGAAATTACTGAATCCGACTACTATAAGTCCGGAGAAAGAATCAATAGATTAACCCGGGCTATATTGTGCAGAGATAATGAAAGAACTGCCAAAATGGAATGGGATGAAATAGAAAAGATAGGTAAGTTGGGTTAAAATTAATAAAGGAGGTTTAAATATGACAATGGAAAATGAAGCAAGGACAAATGTCACGCTGGCTGACCAACTCAGCTATAAGGAGACCCTGCCCAAGGGAGTCTCGTACATGGAAAACAACGGCTTCCTAGTTATGGCCGAGACCGAGGAAGGAGACGAGATTTCCTTTGCAAGTTGCATTTTCCGCATGGGCGGTGGCAAGAATGGCCCCTGGCAGGTCGAGGACAAGTTTGTTGGACAAACCACTTTCCAGATCAAGCCCAAGGATTTCAAGGGTACGATCAACGACCTCGATTTCATCGGCAACCGAACCTGGGCGACAGACGACTGGAACAGCGGCGAAATCATCAAGACCAATGATGCGGTAATCTGGAAGCTGGGAAACCGGCAATACATCTGCCGCCCCCCTTACTGGGAAGTCAAGGGTGAGCATATGGGCATTGAATTCGATCTGCTCTTAAGCGGCATCGGTGACGCCTCATTCCACAAAGGAACTTATGCCGATTTTGCCAAGAACAACGTCGCCGGGTATGAGGCTCCACTGTGCTGCGAGGGCACCTTCAAAGTTGAAGGCAAGACTTACAAATTGAGGAAAGACAAGTCCTTTGGCTGCCATGATAAATTCACCCAACCAGCGTGGGACCTGGCCAAGGTGCTCAAGGGAGAGACCTACTACTGGATCTGGTGGGCGAACGAATCCGTGCGGATCTTCATTTATTACTATCCCTCCGTGGGGAAAGCATATAGCCACGTGATGGTCGATGACCAGGAAGTGGATTTTTCCGAAAACGGCAAGAGTAATATCAGGATGGAAGAACTAGAGTATTGGATCGATCCCAAGACGAGAATGCGGGTTCCAGTCAAGTGGCACTTTACGTTGAAGTCGGCAAAAGGGGAGATCAATCTCGATACTTCGGCCGAGTCGCGGACCTTTTACGGCTACCTGAGCGAATCAGGAGCCACCATGCATTACGCACTGCACAGCCATAGCATGGGCGAAATGACTTTGGCCGATGGCCGCAAGATTCCGCTCAAGGACATGCGTACCTACATCGAGCATGGCTGGTGCGCAATACCGCTGCCGGCCGCTGCGTGTTAAGGCTTTGAGGCATAAGGCGAGGCCCCGTCTCTGCCGGGGCCTGACTCGTAGGGTGGAAAATTAGGAAAGAAAATAAATGCAATATGACGTTGTAGTAATAGTGTCCGGGAACCATAGGGAGCGCATTACTTCGGGGAATTATCATAAAACCGGAACTGGAGTTGGTCGATGCAGATGGTGCACTGGTCACAGGAGTAAGAGCTGCCGAGTTGATCCTTGAGCAGTTAGTAATGCAAATGTCAACAGATAAAAGCCGTTTAAGAATACATACTGCAGTCTGGAGATAGAAGATGAAAGAGAAAGAAAATAAGTCAAAACTGTCTCGCAGAGAGTTTTTAAAGAATGTCGAGGTGGTAGTTGGTGGCGCTGTTTTAGGATCTGCGGCACTGATTAATCCAGGAGCAACCGGTAAGGCGATAGCAAGCACAGTTAAATCTTTGCCTGCGAAAACCGGAGATTGTCAATCCGTTGAACCGGATGATGTCAAGCCTATCTCTCCGGTAGATCCTCCGGCAGTATGGGGTGAACAGGCGGATATTGTTGTAGTTGGATTAGGTGGTGGTGGTGCAGCAAAGGCCGCTCAGATGGGAAGCTCGGTGATTGCAGTGGAGAAAATGCCGCCTATGAATACATGAATAAATAAGGCGGGAAAACCATATTAAACACAAAGGTGGTTGCGCTTGTGATGGATAAATGCAGAATCGTTGGGGTTAAAGCTATCCGATCCCCGGAAGAAACTACCATATTTATTAAAGCCGATAAGGCTGTGATTCTTTCTGCAGGAGGTTTTCCCCACAATAATAATATGCTGAAAAAATATGTACCCACACCCTATAAAGGAGTCGGCAGGGTATCAATGGTCCTGCCTTCCATGCCTTTGGAGGGGGGTGCTCCGTAAGCTTACCTGAAACCGCTTCATTAATCAGTCAGGGGGGGGCGGATCATCAACATTGATACAACGGATTTTAAAGGGAGGGTGTACCCATGACAAAAGAAAGAGAAGCCAGGAGCGATGTGCTCTTATTCGAAGACATGACCCATGTGGACGAAATGCCCAAGGGGGAAGACTTTTTTGAAGATAACGCCAATCTCATCCTGGCTGAGTCTCAGGGCTATGATCTGTGTTTGTTACCTAATTTGTGGCACGTTGGGGGGGGGAAGAAGGGGAATTGGCAGGTCGATGACGTCATGATTGTGCAGACAAATTTTATGATGCTGCCTAAAGACCAACGCGGTACGATGCACGATAACGACTTTATTGGCAATCGCCTAGACCCCATGGAATGGACGGGAGAGTATACGATCAGGCAGGAGGCCGGCAAAATTATCTGGCAGAGGGGGACGCTCCAATACATCTCCCGCCCGCCCTATTGGGAAATTAAGGGTGACCACATGGGTGTGGCGTACGACCTGATTCTGGGCGGTCTGGGGAATACCACTCGTAGCTTCGGGGCCTGGTCCGATCTGGCCACGACCGGACGGGCCGGATATGACCAGCGTTGCTGGGCCGAAGGCACGATAACTGTCGGGGGTACGACATATACCCTGGAAAAAGGATATGGCATCCACGAGAGACTGACTTTTGGTAATGCCTATGACCCCGTGAAAACCATGCGTCAGCCTTACTACTGGGTAACAGGCATGAATGAGTCGATCCATATTTATTTCTTCGCCCTGCCCGGCGAGGGAGTCAGCTACGGCCGTGTCTATATAGATGAAAAGGAGATCCCCTTCGGCCAGGGCGAGATCACCGTGGATGAGCTGGAATTTTGGATAGATCCCAAGACCGGCATGCGGGTTCCCATCCGCTGGCATATCAATATGAACTCGGCTGGCGGTGTTGTGGACATGAACATTGCCGCCGGTGGAAGAGGTATGTTTTGTTTCCAGTCCCGCACGGGCTATACCGTACGTAACGCGTTTCTTTCGCAAGCCAACGGCCGGGCCTTTCTTCCTGAGGGAAATAATGTTCCCATCCAGGATATGATGACCTATATGGAGTATGGCAGGACGGCTATGCCTTTGGAGGGTGGTGCCCCGTGAGTGGGCCTCCGCTTCATTAATCAGTCAAGGGGGCGGATCATCAACATTGATACAACGGGTTTTAAAGGGAGAACGTAACCATGACAAAGGAAAGAAAAGCGACGAGCGATGTGCAGTTGTCCGATGATATGAGCCATGTGGGAGAATTGCCCCGGGGCCTGGACTTTCTGGAGACGAAAGCCCATCTTGTCATGGGTGAGTCCCAGGGCTATGACCTGTGTCTGCTTCCTCTTTTCTGGCATGTGGGGGGAGGAAGAGGGTTATATTGCGTCGTAAATAAAAAAGGCTATAAAATGCGTTATGGATTCAATGCGAGAACCAACGGCAGTGTCGTCCTTCCTGATGGGCTTAATGCTCCAATCCAGGATATGATGACCTATGTGGAATGAGGTAGGACTGTGATGTCCTTGGAAGGTGGAGCCCAGTAGCTCTTTTAGTAGAATTAAATATGCGACTTACAAATAGAGTGGCCATAATTACAGGAGCCGCGGGAGTGCAGTGCAATGGCTACAGAGACTAAATAAGGAAGGCGTGACAGGTCTTATAGAAAAGGAACGCAGCGGCGGCCGCCCGGCACAAATTAACAGGAAAACCACAAACCAGCTTAAACGGGCAGTAATAACGAACCCCGAAAGGTGGCAGGGTTATCCGGTAATTGAGAGGATGGAATTTTATACTGTCCGCTATCACTTTATATAGATGATTTATTTTTCGTTCTGCATAGAAGCGCTCTTTGTCGAAGGGATTTCGTTTTAACAAAAGTCCATAATGAATCTAAGTCAGCCCGGGATATATCCGGCTCATTAATCAGCATGGCATTTATTTTTTCCCTTTGCAGTGCGGCAACTTCGAGCCAGTGACGAACCGTATGGAACTTAACTCCCAAAAATTCTACCACATGCTGTAAGGGTCTGCCTTTGGCCAAAAGCTTAAGGGCCATAAGAACCTTTTCTTCAGGAGAACGGATGTCATAAAAGATAGTTCCTGTTCTGCTGCAAAAGGATTTACCACATTCTTTGCACAGAAATCGACGACCCGGCGTTCCTTTCTTTGTCTGGTACGTACCATTGGAAACAATATTGCTTTTTTCTGTGTTGCCGTAAAGGGCGCATTTCGGGTTTGTGCAAGCTTCTGTTGGTGGCTTAATATCTTGCGTTTTTCCATCTTGTCTGTTCCGTTTCTTTTCATCAACGATTGAAGGCAATGCGTCAACGATTATAGGCAATTTATTTTCTGATGTCTTCGTTGGATGGAAACTTTTGTTTGGACGTCTGAATTCATCTGAGTCTTGAACAGAAAACTCCGGCGACAATTTTTGTTGGGTCGCTCTGATCAGATTCATAGCTTTCTTGGCAACCGGTTCAATCATCCAGCCAAAAGGTCCGTCAAGCCTTAACAAAAAACCCAGTTTTGTATCATAAATTGTTGGACAAACTTCATCATGCAACTGATCATAATTCCTTACAAAACGCATCTTCAAATTATTCTGTATGATTTCTGATTCTTTTGTGACTGTATGACTTGCAATCAGGAATTTTTCTTTCCGTTTTATTTTAGAAAAACCTCGTATCCCATCTAAAGTCATCAGGGATGATACGATTGCATTGGCAGCAAACGTAGAATATAAGAAAAAAACACCCTCGCCCAGGGCATTAATATCACTAATCATTTCACTAGTCAGATAGTTTTCAAGGGTCTTTTGCTTTATGAGTGCCTGATATATATCCATTTTTATTGGTAAACAGACTTTATGAGCCACATAATGACCCCAATGATCAAAAATTATACTGTTTTGCTCAGGAAGTGTTTCGGCAGCTGTCATGATTACATCTTTTTTCAAGGATATATTTGTACCGTAAAGATCCCGGTGACATGAAAGAATCATATCCATTTGTTTTTCTGTTGTAATCGTTACCGTTTTTAGGAGAGAATGGTCTTCTGGTGTCTCACCCGGTCTGAATAACTCGTGAGAGGAAAACTGAACTTTTTCAATCAAAGAGTAAGTAAACAGCCGTTTCCGTAAAGAATACCAGCCTGGCTGTTCTGCATTAAGAGCAACCAAAGCCTGCATGGGAATCCCGGTAAATTCGGAAATATCGTGGAGGTTCTCAATTCTGACACGGCGCCGGTTAGCTTCCCAATTCTGTAATTCCCGAACGCTGATTTTGATTGATTCCGCGAATGTCTCCTGGCTTATTTTCCGCCATTGTCTGTATTCTTTGATGAGAGATCCAAGAGATTTATATAGTTTTGCATTATCAGACGAAAACTTCTTTCGTGGTAATGAAATCGTAGAAGACATAATATTTTCCTCAAGCACATAAAGTAAAGTTGATGTCAAGAAATCAGGAACCACTGAATAGATTTAATGTAATTATATACTAAAAAGACCTTGTGTCAACTTGTGAGATCACAACTCAATTCTCGCTGAATGTTATTTTTAAATCGGGACGATTTGAGCATAAAAAGATTTGTCAACAAAGACAAACATATGAGGTGATTAAATAATTTCAAGTATTTTTATATACTCTTAATTTGTGCAAAATGGCCGGCACTGGAAAATGCCGTTTACTTTTCAACAAACTACTGTACTGTACGTTTCTACCATATCACTTTGTTTATAGGTTTTCCGTAGTCAAAGTTCCTACGGGCCAAGGGTGTCACATAGATTTACCTACTATTGAAGAATGACGGGTATTTGTAAATATACACTTATATCCTTAGCAGGAAAAATCGTAATGTCATTATTGACAGCAAGATTCCGTTATCTTCTTATTCTATTTTTACCATAAACTGATTGTACAACTGTTATCGTTTATTCGTTCATTGAATCGAAAATCAGATTTTCTCTATTAACCTCATTTGAGTGAAAATGTCCACTCAAGGAGTATTATGTCAATCCTCAGGATAGCTGAGCGGGAGCATCAGGATTTGTTGGTGATCGCCGTTGTTTTTTAATCCCGGCTTAGCCCTGATGCAGGTTGCGGGAAATACCATGTCTGCGTTTAATATTTACACAAAATCGCAAGAAGGTTTGAAGCGGTGGATATTTACCAAGATTACAATGCAGGAAGAGCGATCTAACACAGTTGTTTACGAAAGGAGGATGTAAAAAACATGGGGGTGGAAAATAGAATGGGGCATCCTATTGATCTGTGGCAGAATCAGGAGGGCAGCTTTGTCATGTGGTCATTATTTGTAGTGATCCATATCTGGTATGCCTGGCGAACGGGGCGTTTATCAACATGGGCACTGGTTCTTGGTGCCGCAACATTAAGCGCCTGGCAGGAATACTTTGCCGATTGGGGCGCCTATCTTGCCTGGAACCCGGAATTTATCAGGATGCCCTGGTCGGGCGACATTCCTTTCACGACGCCGGTTAAACCTCTTTGCATCCCTTTTGCCTGGGGATGGTTTTTCGGCTTTGCAATCCCCATGCTAAGCCTTTTGGTAGATTGGATTTGCCGGCGACTTCCTAAAGCTTCAAGACTGCTCGTGGCGATGCTGACGGCCGTACCTTTAATGTGGGTATATGATGTTGCGGTAGAGTCGGGAGCAGTTGCCAAGGGCTGGTGGACATATGCACATACCATCGGCCCAACATTATATCATGCCAAGGGCAATTTTCCTCTCTTATTTCCGCCAATATTGCTGGGACCATGGGCGGCTATCATGGTTACGCTGCTGGGACGTGATGCAAACGGTGTTGCCAGTTGGGAGCGGATGTTTCATCTGGACGATTTAATGCCGGGCTTGAGTCGCGAGGTAGCAAGGCTCGGTTGGTTTACCCTGATATTTACCGTAACGTTTTTTATAACCAATGTACTACCCCAATTAGTAATAAGAGGAGTTTTCGGGGTTCCAAGTACATTAGTCCCCTGATTATCAAAGCTCAATTGGAAGAGATATGTTTTTTAATTTTTTACTGATCATACCATATAATTTTGGCAGCTGTTGGATAGTAAGGTCAAAGACTACATTCCCGATGGTTATGGTGAGTAGAAGCTGTTTAATATTTGTAAGTATGTTTTGCACACTACTTACAGGAAAGGAGGATTGTTTGTATGACCGGAAGAGGCAGGTAGAGAAAAGGGGTTTAACATTTGTAAGCTTGTTATTATAACAGTACTTACAGAAAAGGAGGGCTATTTAAATGCAAAGAAGAAGAGGGATTATTTATGTGTTAACCATAGCGGCTATATTCGTGATGTTTGCTGTTGAGGTTAATGCGTTTGAAAGCACCTTTCATGGCTATTTCGAATCCAATTTTGTTTTGCGTGATACAACCGGTCTCCAGTATGGTTTTATGGATCAAGTAGAAGGTGTGCAGCAGAGAAATACCTTAAAATTCGATGTTGACATATATCCTGATGCGTCGGCGGGGGATTTCTCAATTTCGAAAGTGCATTTGACCTTTCGTGGTGCTTATGACTCGATATACGATTTTCGGGCTAATGAATATGGAGACATCAAGGATAATCTGGGTGCTTCAAGGTTCGATTATGGCAGGAAAGATGTAAAATTTGAGTCTGATTTACGGGAGGCTTTTGCAGATCTTTGCTATAATGGATTTTTAGGCAGCGCTTTTTTACGACCGGGCAGGCAGATTGTATCCTGGGGTGAGGCGGGGGGCATTTCCACCATTATGGACATAATCAATCCGAAGGATCAATCATATCAGATGTTTTTTCAGAAACCAGATGATGTGAAAATACCTCTATGGATGGGACGGCTAAACTACAGCACTCCCGCTATGAAAGGCTTGGCTCTTAATTTTGATTTACTCTGGGTTCCCGATATCCGGCCAGCGCAATTTGGTCCATTTGACTCTGTTGCCGGTAACAGGTCGGTAGGTTTGCAGGCACCTTATATAAAAATCCTGCCGTTCGGCAGTTTTGTAGGCGCAGATGTCCGCCAGAAAGTTCCGACGGAAGAACAGGAGTACGGAGCGAAAGTAACTGCAGACATCGGGGACAGATTAAGCGTTTCCGCAGCTTATTACCGTGATGTGAATAATGATTTTGGCGCCGTAATTTCACATATGTCAGGCGGCGTTCCTGTAACATTAGCAAATGTTTTCGCTAGAATTCCTCCTGATGAGTATCTACTTACTCACAATGTGCAGCATGTTTACGGCTCTTATTTCAGTTATAATATAGCTGAACTTGACCTTGTTATCAGAGGTGAGATCGCCCGTCATACGGGAGAACCGATTTCGCTCAACACCAGATACTTTAGAAATACGCCGGATGGTTTGGCAACATTTGCTTACAGACCGGTTACACGTTGGTATTTGGCGGCGGACAAGAAAATTAAGGTGCCGTTTATTACCGATCATGAGAGGACGAGTTTTGGCTTTGAGTGGGCGCATGAGAAGATCAACGAATGGGATGGGGCTCTTTTCAATAAATCGGAATCGTCGAAAACCGGAAGTAAGGTAAGGGATTTGGATATCTTCGGCTTTAGCGTGTCATGGAGTTGGTGGGAAGGCAGGATTGCTCCGTATTTTCTTGTTTACTACAATCCCGGACGGCCAGGAGCAGGAGGCGGATCGGCTATGATTCACCCGGAAGTAACATGGCAGATATCCTCTAATTTATATGCCAACATGGGTTTACAAGCGTTCTTTGGAGACAAGACATCCAGGAGTAGTTATGCCGGACTTGTTCCTACGAGTGAGATGACTTTTAAGCTTGGTTACAACTGGTAATGATGAAGGTTAGGAAAACCAACCAGCAAGGTTTTCCATAAACGGGAAAGCGATAAAGGAGGAAAAAGTGAGAAAAAAAACGATAAACGCTTCAAAGTATTTTATATTGCCGTTGTTTCTGGCATTTATAATGTTTTTAGGTGGCGTTTCTATGTCTGCTGCCGAAGAACTCGCTAAGGTAATCGACAAGAGCAACTGTACCCAATACAAAGACCTTCTGGTTCCGGCTCTGTACCGTGCTGTTGAAAGGGGCGATTTTGTCCTGAATACTGCACCTAAATTGAATTATGAGTATAAGTATGATAAAAAATTCTTGGAAGCCAGTGAGAAAAACGCCGGAAAATTCGAAGTCGATGCCACTGGGCATTTAATAGATAAGAAGACGGGGAAAATTCCATTTTACAATATCTATGGCCGGCCCTTCCCCCATCTTGATCCCAAAGATCCCAAGTATGCCGACAAGATCATGTATAATTTCCAGTGGAATAAATATCGTATTCTGGGTGAACATTATCAGAACAAGGTTACCTGGATAGATAACAAAAAAGGCGAGCATCGCTATATATGGACCAATAGCTACGAGCTTATGATGACCGGCCGTCCGCCGGGACAAGAATTTTCGGAAAAAGATAATCCTAACCATTATATAAAGATGTCAATCGGTATGAATATGGAGCCTTTTGATATGTTTGGAACAAATCAGTTAATCTTTGATTATATGGATGATGGTGATGTAACCACTTTTGCTTATGTACCATCCATCCGCCGAGTACGGCAGTCATCCGGTGTTGTAAGATCCGACCCATATTTCGGCTCTGACGCCTGGCAGGATCTGGGTTTTATGTGGGACGGGAAAAACACATGGATGAACTGGAAGGTTGTGGGGGAAAAGACGATGCTCTGCCCATTTTCACAAGTCGATTTACGCCACACCACTGAAGATCCGGACGGCACCTATCACTTTAATTACGCTCCCATCAAAATTGGTTTTCAGGATCCTAACTGGAAAGGCGCAAAATGGGCTCTGCTTAATGTAGTCTGGGTACCAAGGAGAGTCATTGTGATGGAGCAGCTGCCTAAAGATCCCTATTATGCCTGGGGCTTGCATATCAATTACATGGATAAGGAAACCGACGTTATCTTCATGAAGGAAATACACGACAAAACGGGTGCATTCCGTACCTGGAGTATCGCCGTATATACCAAGACCGTAACGCCATCGGGGCGGGATAACGTAGGGATGCGTGATATTCAGATGACAATTGACGAGAAGGCGCGCCATGCTACATCCGGATGGGTTCAGAACGACACAGTGAATAAGGAAAAAAGCTCCATGTTTATGCCTAAGTCCAGATTGTCGCCAGATATATTCACCAAAGAATATATAATGCGCATGTCCAAATAGAAGGAACGTTAATCAATGCTTAAATGAGCGGATTAACAATATGCGGTTTGGGGGCCGATTTCATACCTCCGGGTTTTTAAACCCATGCATAGAAGAGGCCCCCAAACTTTTTAATAAATTTTAGTAAAGAAATTACATTTATTGTCTTGCGTAGGTATGAATTCAGTTAGGTAAGGAAACCCGATTTTGACCTTCGTCTGGATTTAGTTTCAATCCCCGGCGGGATATACAGATCTGCATATCGATAAAGTATATAGTTGTTTTTCTGGGATTAAATTCGCCTAAGCTTCATGGCTATCCTTGGTGAAGATAACAATAATTTTTGTGAGGAATGATTGATGACAAATAAGGGCAATAAGACAATTTGGTTGAAATTGGTCGAATATCATGTGAGCCATCCGATTCTGATGTTGGGCTTAATCATTATTGGCACCCTGTTTTTCGGCTATAAGTGCTTCAGCCTGAGAATCCATACCGATTTTTTCGATCTCTACCCTCCCAAACATGAGTACATACAGCTTTACAAGCAATACCGCACAATGTTTGGCACCGCGAACCTGATGAGCATAATTATCGAGGTAAAGGATGGGGATATCTATAATACCGAAACCATCAAAAAGATTGATAAAATTACAAAATTTGTAATGACCGTAGACGGGGTGGATAATTTACAGATAATATCTCTTACTCATCCACGGTTGAAGAATTTCGGTGTGGGTAATGATGGTCTCAGGTCTAATCCGATAGTAAGAGCCATACCCGAGTCTAAGGAAGAGCTTTCAAGATTAAAGGAAATAGTTTATAGCAATGAAGGAGTCCGTGGCGTATATGTCAGCATGGATGATAAAGCCTCATTGATTGCCGCCGGGTTCTGGGAAGAAGGTCTGGACCTGAATAATCTATTTAATGAAATGCAAAAGATCAAGTCTGAAGTAGAAGATGAGAACCACACCCTTTATATTACAGGCTATCCTATGCTTTATGCCTGGATAGCCCACTATGTCCCTCAGCTTTACAATGTTTTCATCGTGACAACGCTGGTGATGCTCATCATGCTGTGGTGGTATTTTAGAAGCTTCATGGGCGTATTCATACCCATTATTTCAGCTTTCGTGAGCGCTGTTTGGGGCCTGGGTTTTGCGGCAGCGCTTGGAATCAACGTTGACCCATTGGTTCTGGTAATACCGCTGCTTTTATCGGCAAGAGCCTTGAGCCACTCTGTCCAGTCCATGGAACGCTATCATGAGGAATACGCCGCTGTAGGTGAGCAGAAGCAGGCCATTATCAGCGCATACGGCTATCTTTACAAGCCCGGCATACTGGGACTTGTCACCGATGGCCTGGGGGTGCTCACCATTGCCGTAGCCAGCATCCCTTTGATGCGGAATCTGGCTTACTACGGTAGTTTCTGGATTGTCTCGATCTATGTCAGCTCGATAGTTATGCATCCTGTTCTGGTTTCACTCCTGCCGCCGCCTCGGGCCAAGCATTTAAAGAAGGACGAGCTTGCGGGTCTAGACAAGGAAACGGCGCGTGAGAGACTAAGAGAGATCACGGCGCGTCCCGGTGATAGAATATACATAAAGATTGGTGAGTTTCTTATTTCCCTGACTCAGGGGTTTCGGAAGTGGATCGTTCTGGCTGTGGTTATTATAGTTATCTTAGGGGGCGGTTATATAACGCATAAACATTTGAAGGTAGGAGATACCAGCGCCGGCAAGGCTATCCTTTATCCTGATCATCCATATAATATTGCTGCGGATAAGGCTAACAGTGATTTCATCGGTTCCAGTCAGATGGTTGTAGTAGCTGAAGGCGATAAGGAAGGAGCAATTGCTAACGCTGACACCATCAGGCTTATTGATGAGATGGGCATTTATGCTACCAACGAAATACCCCAAGTTGGAGGGGCTGTTACGATAAGCGACATGTTAAAAACAGTTTTCCGGCAATTTCACGACGGTCATCCCAAGTGGGCCATGTTACCCGAAAAAAAGTTCGATGTCGCAAATGTAATAGGCTTGGTAGCAGGATCATCAACCGGTGGAAGCATGGATCGCTTCATTTCAGGAGATAAAAAGAATGCGGCCGTAACCCTTTACTTCGCCGATTACAATAATGAAGTTATTACCAAAGCCATATCGACTCTTAAGGAATATATCAAAGATAATCCGTCTGAGCATATAAAGTTCCGTTTGGCCGGAGGCATTCTTGGCATTTTAGCCGCTGTTAATGAGGAGGTGGAATGGTCCTACTGGATAAATATCTCGCTCATTTTTAGCGTTACATTCCTGTTTTGCACAATTGCCTATCGGACATTCTGGGGTGCGCTGGTCTTGTTTATCCCTCTTGTTGTATCGCAGGTCCTGAGTGATCTTTTGATGCTTGGGCTGGGGATTGACCTGAATATTAATTCCCTGCCTGTGGCTTCGGTAGGTGTGGGAATAGGTGTGGACTACGGTATCTATATTTTGAGCCGCCTGTCGGAAGAATACCAGTTCAGCGACGGTGATTACAGAAAGGCCCGTTACATGGCGATAACCACAACAGGGAAGGCGATCATTTTTACGGCCTTAACCCTGGTTATTTCAGTTATTTTCTTTGTATTCGCCGATTTCAAATTTCAGGCCGAGATGGCGATACTATTAGCCTTCCTGCTGGTTGCCAATATGGTGGGGGCGCTGACGGTACTGCCGGCTCTGGTATCAATTATAGGTCCGGACAAAATATTGCCCAAGTACAGGGCCTGATATCAGAACAGATTGCCATTACATTGCATTGCCGGGGTATAGGTTGAAATCTGTACCCCGGCAACAGCACAGGATCAAATACGTAATCACAGAGAGGAACAAAATCTATGAAGATAGGGGTTGAAAATAAGATGAAATGGAAAAGTACCCAGCTTATTATCCTGGTATTGCTGTCTGCATTATACATATTTCAAAGCGGCCTTTCTTTTGCTTCGTCCGCAAAGCAAAGGTTCAAGGATAGCATGTATTCATTATGTTTTGTGAATGAGAAAGAAGGTTGGGCTGTGGGCGCCCGGGGAAATATCCAGCATACCATAGACGGAGGTTTGAACTGGGAGTATCAGGATGCCGGCACGAAAATGATGCTTTTATCCGTTTCCTTTTGCAATCCCAAGGTAGGATGGATTGTAGGGAAAGGCAGTACTATTCTTCATACAATTGATGGCGGCAAGACCTGGAACAAGCAGACTGCACCTGAAAGAAAGCACCTTTTTACGGCAAAAGCCCTGAGCCCGGAGAAATGTGTAGCCGCAGGCGATTGGGGAGCAATTTTCTATACGGAAGACGGCGGGAAGACCTGGGTGAACAATACATATCCAAAGGATGTTATTTTTTACAGCATGGTCTTCAATGATGAAGAAGAGGGTTGGATGGCCGGTGAGTTCGGCACAATATTGTACACTAAGGATGGAGGTAAAACCTGGAGCCTTCAGGATTCCGGAACTGAAAACACACTGTTCGGGATATCTTTTTCTTCGAAGACGCAAGGGGTTGTGGTAGGTTTGGGCGGCACTGTGTTAAGGACGGAAGACGGCGGCATAACCTGGAAAACAATAACCATAGCACCTGATGATAAAGGGGAGTTGCCAACGTTTTATGAAGTTATAATGCAGGGTGATTTTTGTATTGCAGTAGGAGACCGTGGAGCAATTATGACTAGCCAAGACGGTGGAAAAACTTGGCAGCAAACAGAAACCTCTATTGAGATAAAACTAGCCTGGTTCAGCGGACTTGAGTTTTTGGGTGATAAAAAAGCAATCATAGTTGGCGCGCGTTCGATGACCATAATAATCGAGGGTGACCAGGTAAAGTTGATGGGTTATTTGCCCACCCTGAAGCAAAAGTGAAAGCAAGCCAAAAAATAGCGGAAGTATTGGTTATGGTTTTGGGAAAGTAGCTATAATGGAGAATGAAACATGAGGCTTGAAGATAAAGTAGCTATAATCACGGGGGCGGCCGGAGGTATAGGAATATCAACCGCCAAAGCACTGGCCGGGGAAGGTGCAAGTGTTGTATTGACTGATGTGCATAAAGAAATTGCAGCACAGTGTGCCGAAGAGATCAATAAAACCGGTGGCAAGGCATTGGCATTAAAGGTTGATGTAACCAGCCAAAATGATATCAAAGAAATGGTTGAAAAGAGTATTGCCAGATTTGGTCGCGTGGATATTCTGGTCAACTCTCACGGTCCTCAGGCCGAAGACTACTCTTTTAAACGCTTCCATGAAACAGATCTTGTGGCATGGAGAATGGAAACTGATATCCTCTTTATAGGTACTCTTTTGTGCAGCAAAGCTGTCATACCCCAAATGCTTAAACAGAAAAAGGGAAGGATCATCAATATCGGTTCTGATTCCGGTAAACACGGGACGGCCTGCCATTCCGTTTATTGTGGATGCAAGGCCGCAGTGGCTGGGTTTACAAGAGCCATTGCCCTTGAATTGGCAGGTGAGGGCATTACCGTTAATTGTATATCCCCAGGCCCGGTCAATACTCCTGCCCTGGCTAAGGCCATGACCAAATTTTCGGGCATCCAGGACAAGTATGTATCAGCGGTACCTGTGGGGAGACTGGGAGAGCCGGAGGAGATAGCGGCAATGGTAGTTTTTCTGGCCTCGGAGGATGCCAATTGGATCACTGGTCAGGATTACAGCGTCGATGGTGGATTAAGAATGTAGTAAAATGACTTCAAAGTGTCCATCCATAAACGGCATCTTGTGATCCATATCTGAGTTCTCGCGATTTTGAAATACAATACGAAAGCCTATTACACCCGCGTTTAAAAATATGCTTCGTCCTTGATCTGAAAGGCAATCTACTATTTCCTGACGGTCACTTTTAAGATCAAACAAAATGAAGTAGAAGTTTTTCAGCTGCTTGCAACCGGAAATCACAATAGTATTTATAAATTAAAGGAGGTGTTTATGATTAGTAACATCTTATTACCCCTGGATTTCTCACGGTACACCGATGCTGCTCTGCAATATGCATGCTTTGTTGCAAAACATCAGGAAGCCACTATTACCGGAACAGCGGTCCTCATTGATCCAGGCTTGCAGAAGTGCTTTGGCCCGGCTTATGCCAAAATGTCTAGTTGGACTGAAAAGCTGGATAAGCGTGTTCTTGAAAAGATCAATCAGCGCATAGCTAATTTGCTGGATAAATTTAATAAGACCTGTCAGGCAGAAGGGGTAGCTCACAAGACAACTGAATTTCAGGGAACATGTACGGAACAGATAATGTTTCAGAGCATGTTTTACGATTTGCTTGTCATAGGCTTCAGGTCATCCTATTATTTTGATGAATCGGAAAATTCGGAAAATGTTGAGATACCTCTTGAAAAAATACTTTCCCAAACCATTACTCCGATATTAGCAGTTCCTAAAAACTTTTTCCCCATAACAAAAGCTCTCATCGCTTTCGATGGCAGCTTGCCGGCTGCCCGTGCTATGAAGCGTTTTGCGTATATTGCCCGTAGCAAAGAAGTGGAATTTATTATCCTTATGGCACATCCGGAACAGGATACAGCCATGTATTATTTAAATAAAGCGGAAGAGTACATGAAAAGTCACGGACATCAAAATATTACAATAAAATGGACTTCGAAAAACATTATAACCGAGATCAAAGAACAATACATGGACGAGGTTGATATGTTTATCGCCGGTGTGCATTCCAAGGATGCTTTGAAAAGTTTCTTTCTGGGAAGTTTGATAAAGTTTCTCCTGCGTGAAGCGAAAAAACCTCTGTTTATTGGTCAATAACGGACGTTGGATAAGGTGTAGGTATGTATGACAAGGAGGAAGAGAAGCAACAAGGGATGTGCAACTGAGCAATGACCTGAGTCATGTTGCTGGACTTGAGAGCTCCGTGAGAAGGAGATTGAAAAAATGGATCTAGGCATTAAGGGCAAAATAGCTGTCGTTACAGCGGGTTCTCACGGTATAGGGCGTTCAATCTCGGAAGAACTCGGCCGTAACGGATGCCTTGTTGTGGTTGTTGCACGAGGGCATGAGCAACTCGAAAGCACGGTCAGCGCAATACAGGATGAAGGCGGACAGGCGATTGGCATTTCGGCTGACATTAACAATTTTAAGAGCCATCGGAAAATCGTGGAACAGGCAACGGCAGTCTTTGGGGTTCCGGACATCGCTGTCTTTTCCCCGTTGGGACCACCAGCCGGCACCTTCGATGAATTCAATGATGCCGATTTCGATCAAGCCTACGCTTATGTTGTCAAGGGGTTTGCCAATTTTGTCCGTTCCGTAAAGACCGGCATGAAGGACAAGAAATGGGGGCGCATCATAACGATAGGTTCCGGTCATGCCAAGCTTCCTGGTCGGCTTTCCGGATTCGGGTTTGATTATGTGCTGGCCAATACCGTGCGTCCCGCTTCTTTGGGACTGAGCCGCAGCTTGGCCGATGAACTTGCCCCATTTGGAATTACTGTAAACATGATCGCACCTGGATTCATCGAAACGGGTGAAAGATTTGAGGCATTCTTTCAAAAACGTGCCGATATTGCCGGGCTGACATATCAGCAATTTATGGATCGGATCGTGGACCGAATTCCGATGAAGCACTTTGGCCGGCCCGAAGAAGTTGCTGATCTATGCGTTTTTTTGTGCTCCACCAAAGCCAGTTATATTACCGGCCAATATCTTGTTGTCGACGGTGGGCACATGCAAAGCTACTTTTAGAGGTTTGTTTTCCGGCATAAAATATATGACAATTTATTAATCAATAATGGAATTGGAATATGGGGGGTGTAAATATGACAAAGGAAAGAGAAGCCGCTAGCGATGTGCAACTTAGCGAAGACCTGAGTCATGTGACCGAATTGCCCCAGGGGAAAGATTTTTGTGAATGGATTGGAGGCCCGGTTATGGGCGAGTCTGATGGCCATATGTTTCTTTTAGGAGCTGGCGCATGGCGAACCGGAGGTGGCCGCAAAGGAAAATGGCGGGTCGATGACTCTTTGATGGGCCAGAATATGTTCATGATGGTGCCTAATGATCAATGGGGCAGTAAAAGGGATAACGACTTTATCGCCAACCGTCTTGATCCAACAGAATGGGCAGAAAACAATATAAGGATTGTGCAAAAGCCAGGCGAGGTAAGCTGGGAGCCAGGTAACCGCCAATACATCTCCCGACCGCCTTATTGGGAGATGAAAGGCGAACAACAAGGTGTAGAGTGCAACCTGACCTTGGGGGGACTTGGAAAAGCCTCCCGTGTCTGGGGACTCTATTCCGATCTGGCTAAAACCGGTAAAGCCGGGTATCACCAGTGTTGCTGGGCCGAAGGCACGATAACCGTAAAAGGCAAGACATATGCTCTGGAAAATGGATATGGCATACACGAAATGATGACTTTCAGCGAGACTTATGACCACACGAAAGCCATGCGTGAACCCTACTACTATATAGGGGGTATGAGCAAATCAACACAAATTTTCATTTTGAGCATGCCAGCCGGAGGACTAGGATATGGACACGCTTATGTGAATGGCAAGGAGATATCGTTCGGCCTGGGCGAGATCGTTGTAGATGAGCTGGATTGGTGGACAGATCCGCAAACACTTATGCGAGTACCGGGTCGCTGGCATGTTAATATGAACTCGGACGAAGGTATTGCGGATTTAAATATGGTTGCAGGGGGAAGAATCTTTTATTGCTTTATCACGCGCAGGGGCCATACCACTCGTTACGGGAATCTTGTGAAAACAAACGGCCGTATTTTCCTTCCAGGTGGACAGATTGTTCTCATCCGGGATATGTTGACCTACCTTGAGTGGGGCAGACTAACCATGACGTTGGATGGGGGAACACCGTAAGAAGGAGATGTCTCATGGAAGGAAAATTTCAGGACAAGGTAGCCCTGGTAACCGGCGGATCCATGGGCATTGGTCAGGCTACTGCATTAGCTTTTGCAAGGGAAAAAGCGAAGGTGGTTATTGCCGATATTATGATCAAGGAAGGTGAAGAGACTGTCCGTATGATAAAAAATGGCGGCGGAGAAGCTTATTTCATAAAGACGGATATCAGCTCGCACAATGAGATAGAAAATTTAATACAGAAAACAATCGAGAAGTATGGCCGTATCGATTATGCCTTAAATAGTGTTGGTATCGGTGTGAAATTAGCCTTAACAGCCGATTTTCACGAAGAGGACTGGGATCGTGTTATGAACATTAATCTTAAGGGCATCTGGTTGTGTATGAAATATGAGATTCCCCATATGCTCAAGCAGGGAGGCGGGGTTATCGTAAATATGTCATCAGCTTCAGGATTGCACGGGACACCTTATCAGAGCGCTTATTCTGCGAGCAAACATGGGGTATTGGGATTGACCAAAACAACTGCTTTAGAGTACGCATTATCAGGTATTCGTGTAAATGCAATTTGCCCTGGCCCAATCCTTACCCCCGGGACAGAGGGATACCTTGAACGAGATCCGGAAGCCAGAAAAAGGTTTAATGAAACCACACCTATGGGACGCCTTGGTATGCCGCAGGAGGTTGCCGAAACTGTTCTGTGGCTTTGTTCTGACGCCGCTTCTTATATTACCGGTCAATCTATCGTCATAGATGGCGGAAGATCAGTAAAATAAAAAAGGAGAGATAGCCATGCACAAGAGAAATGTCAAGTACAGCAAAGAATTTGCAGAGTTCATCGAGTATTTGGCAGCAGGCAGGAGTCTGGAGGAACAGGTAGATGACTGCTGGAAAACTGGAAATCATTCCATTCCTTCGGTTTTGCGGACCGGAGTGTTGCGGAATATCGGGGTGAAGGAAGCAAATCCCAAATCGGAGAACTTCATCGTATGGAGTTGTTATGTTCCTTTCTGGAGCACTAATAAATTGCGTGATACGGTTAAGATAGTAAATGCGCTAGGAATTGATTACAACTATTCGGACAAGGAGGTCTGTTGCGGAGCTCCTATGGTTCAGGATTCACGAGAAATCATAGGCATTTCGGAAGAGCGTAAAAAAGAAATGGATGCCCAGGCGCATAAAATGAGACAGTTTAACGTTGACCTGGCGGAAAAGTCGGGCCAAAAAATAATGGTCTATGCATGCCAGGTTTGTGCTGCTGTTGTTAAAAGGTCGTTTCCTGATGAACCCGAGCGCCATCGTTTTATTTATGATTTAATTATGGACAAGATGGAAAATATGGATCTTAAGATTGAACCTACAACAATTGGTTTTTTTGAAGGATGCCACAAGTTTTACCCGCACAACAGCAACCTCGACTGGAAACGATATCGCAAGTTGCTTGGCACTGTTGAAGGCCTGGAGATTATAGACCTGCCGAGGAAGATTTGTTGTAAACAGGATGCCAATGCTATTCTGGAAAATGCCGAAAAAAACAATTTGACTCAGATCGTAGCTCCGGACGGTGATTGTCATTATTTCTTGAGGTCAGCGGCAGCAGTGAGAGGAGGAAAGGTAGAAATCAAGAATTTGCCGGAAGTATTACTGGTAGTTTTGGGGAAGTAGTAAAAATGGGGGAACAGGATATACGACTAAAAATAATGTAGCCATAAGAGCCAGTTTCAAAACGCCCCATTTTGGCCGATCTCTGAGTTGGGTGAAAATTTTAATCCTCGAAATACTCCATGTATTCCTGCGGTTAAAATTTTCATCCGCCTTGACCTTGACCAAACTGAAACGTTTTGAAAGTGGCTCATAATAATAAGTTCTGCTGATGGCATGAGTACCGCAAACCCGGAGATAAGGAAAGAAGTTGGGATTCCATAGAAGCACTGACTTCTAATTCGTTTTATGAGGCTTCTTTTTAGTGCTGAAAAGATGTGCTCTTTGTCGAAGAGAATTCTTTTTGACGAAGGTCCAGAAGGCATCTAACTCAGAGCGGGAAATTTCCGGCTCATTAATCAGCATGGCATCAATTTTTTCCCTTTGTCTGGCGGCAATTTTGAGCCAGTGACTGACCGTAACAAATTTAATTCCGAGGAAGTTAGCTACATATTTTAAAGTCATTCCCTTGGCTAAAAGTTTAATGGCCTGGTAAACCTTCTCTTCCGGTGAACGAAGGTCATAAAATATAGTACCTGTTCTGCTACAGAAAGATTTGCCGCATTCTTTGCAAAGGAAGCGGCGACCTGTAGTTCCATCCTTTTTGGAATAGGTTCCGTTGGAAACAATATTCCCTTTTTCTGGTTTACCATACTGGCGACAGGTTGCATTTGTACAAGCTTCATGCACGGGCGTCTTCGCATCCTGATTATCCTGCCTGTTTCTATCAACGATTAATGACGGCTTATCAACGGTTGATGAAAATTTATCTCTTTTCATATTTTTAGACAATGCTTCCTCGGTAAACTGATCAAGTATCCATCCTACCGGACCGTTTTGCCTCAGATAATAATCCAGCCCTATCTCGTAGATTGCTGAGCGAATTCCATCGTGCCCGCATGCATAATCCTGGGCAAACCTCATGCCCGCATTTTCCTGGATAATTGCTGATTCTTTTGTAACTGTATGGCTGGCGATCAGATATTGTTCTTTTTGTTCTATTTTGGAGAGACCGCGCGCACCGTCTAAAATCAGCCGGGATGCTGCACTTATATTAGCTCCGAATGTAGAATAATAGAAAAAAACACCTCCACCCAGAGCAATAATGTCGCTTATAATGTCACTATTAATATAATTTTCTATAGATTTTTGTTTTTTTAGTGTTTGATATGCATCCATTTGGATGGGTAAACAGACTTGATGACCTATGTAATGATTCCAGGAGTCAATTATAATGTTATTCAGGTCGGGAAGTATACGTGTAGCAGCCTTGATGACATTGCTTAGCAATAGTTTCTCGGAACCATATAGATCCTTATGACACGAAAGAATCATGCCGATATGCTTATCTTTGGAAATAGTAACTCTCTTAAGGAGAGCGTTGTCCCCTGATGTTTCACGGTGTCTGAATAACTCAGGCGAGGCAAACTGGGCATTTTCCAGGGAAGAGTACATAAACAGTCTCTTCCGCAGAGAATACCAGATAGGTTGACCCGCATTAAGAGCAACACACACTTGCATTGGTATGCCGGTGACTTCAGAGATATCATGGAGATTCTCGGTACTGACCCGGCGACGATTTGCTTCCCAGTTTCGTAATTCTCTATCGCCGACCCGGATCAATTCTGCGAGCCTCTCCTGAGAAATTTTGCGCCAACGCCGGTAATCCTTGATCAGAGAGCCCAGCGATTCATAAAGCACAGTATTATGTGGGGAAACCGTTGTTCCTTGTAAAGCAGCCATTGTAGATTTATAGTCTCCTTCAATTAATCTTGAAAAATATAATTACAGGAAACAAGTGGAGGTTTTTTCTCTCGCTACATTATGGACAGGATATTAATTCTCAATATTCTAAATCTTATACTATCAAATTGTTTTGTCAAGAATTATGGTAAGAAAGCAGCATTTCTCGGTACTGAAACGTTTTGAAAGTGGCTCACTTGATAACAAATATCATAAAGATTTGCAACACTGACATAGGGAAAAACCGGCCTGTTTTAAATAATTATTAATAATAAATAACACTTATATTATATAAAATGGCCAGAACATTAAAACGCTGTATCCGGTTCAATAGAGTTCTGTCCTTGGACAGTTCCAGCACATCTCTTTATTTTTGGCTTTTCCCATAGGCATAGTTCTTAGGCGTCAAGGGCGACTTAGATATATATTCTATTACTTGGTTCATGGTTGTGTTTTGCCAATCTGCGCTTATAACCATCGGGAATAAATAATTACTGTATCGGAAGTGTTTTATAGAAACTACAGAGGAGTGTGCGGTTAATGGTTTTGATGGGAAGGCGGCAAGAGTTTCATCCGTGCAGCAAAATACTATAAAGGAGGGAAAAACAGAGAAATAGGAGTTGGTATTTGTAAAGTTGTTATCAAGACACTATACAAAGCGAAAAAGGAGGCAGGGTTATGAGAAGTAAAGGAAGAACAAGAAGAAAAGAATGGCTGTACATTTTCGTTGTTGCAGCCATATTGGGGTTATTTACCGCCGAAGTATATGCGGAGAGTGGGGGTAATGCAACTGTTGGCTTTCACGGTTATTTTGAATCAAACTTGGTTATGCGTGATCAAAATGGTGTTCAGTATGGTTTTTTAGACCATCTGAACGGAGTTCAGCAGAGAAATACTTTAAAATTCGACATTTCAGTTGACCCTGATTTAAAATGGGGAGATTTCGGGCTGTCGAAGCTACAACTGACCTATCGGGGGGCTTATGATTCGATCTTTGATTTTCGGGCCAATAAATATGGTGATATCAGGGATAGCATGGGTGCTTCAAGATTTGATTATGGTTTAAGAGACATCAGATTCGAAAGTGATTTGCGCGAGGCGTTTATTGATTTCAATTATGGGGGATCACTGGGCAGTGCTTTCTTCCGGCCCGGAAGGCAGCTAGTCTCCTGGGGTGAATCTTCACCTAACGCCACTCTTCTGGACGTTATTAATCCCAAGGACCAATCCTATCAGTTATTTTTTCAGAATCCTGATGATGTCAAGATTCCTCTCTGGATGGCGCGCCTGAACTACAGTATACCTCCTGCGCATGGTTTCAGACTTAATTTTGATTTGTTATGGGTTCCTGATATACGTCCTTCTCAGTTTGGACCGCTGGACAGTGTTGCCGGTAACCCCACGGCAGGCATGAACGCGCCTTATGTTTCCATATTACCATTCGCCGCTCTGAGAGGAATGAATGTCCGGCAGGATGTGCCTACAAACAAGCAGGAGTATGGTGCAAAGGTATCATTGGATGTCGGTCTGCTCAGTATGTCCGCGGCATATTACCGGGATGTTAACAATGATCCCGGTACCGTAATAAATTTAGCCACTGGAACGGCTTTTCTCACTCATCCGTCCCAGGATGTTTACGGCGCATATTTCAGCTACCAGGTTTCACCGTTGGATCTAGTTCTGAGAGGCGAGATTGCGCAGCATTCGGCGCAGCCGGTTTCTCTCTCTCCTCTTGCGCCTGATATAGTTGGAGTAAAAGCATATACGTTTCGCCTTAAACCGGTAACTCAGTATATGCTTGCGATTGACAAAAATATTTATGTGCGATGGATTACCAGTCATGAACCGATTGGTTTCTCCCTGGAATGGACACATCAGAAAATTAATAGTTGGGAATCTGTTTTAAATCATCCTGAATTTGCTAAAGCGGGGAGTCCGGTGAGGAATATGGACATAATCGGATTTACCATGAATTGGAGTTGGTTTGAGGGTAGAATTACTCCGGTGATTGCTGCTGCTTATACTCCGGGAGGGCCCGGGGCAGGGGGAGGTTCGGGTTATATCCATCCTGTCGTATCCTGGCAAATATCCCCCCATATGTATTCAAGCCTGGGCTTGCACGCCTTTTTAGGGGATAAGACTGCCAAGTCAGGCTTTGCGGGACTTGTGAATACGAGTGAGGCAACCTTTAAAATGGGTTACGAATGGTGAGCATGAGCAGAACAAAAATAACAAGCGGCTTATTTTATTCTTGCGATAGCTATAAGGAGGAAAAAGTGAGAACTAAAACAATAAGATTTTCAGATTGGTGGGTCCGGTTTTTGTTTGCGATGCTGATTATGGTGTGTGGAGTCAGTTCTGCCACGGCGGCCGGGGAAATCGGCAAAACGATAGATAAGAGCAATGTTGCGCAATACAAGGACTTGCTCATGCCTGCCCTTTACCGGGCTGTGGAAAGGGGCGATTACATTCTCAACACCGGGAAATTAAGCTTTGAGTACAAGCAATGGGATACGTTCCTGGAGGCGGGTAAGAAAAACGCAGGAAAATTTGATATAAACGCCGAAGGTGATTTGGTTGACAAAACAGGAAAGATCCCAATGTACCATATTTATGGATTTCCTTTTCCCAATATTGATCCCAAGGATCCAAAGGTTGCAGATAAGATAATGTGGAATGTCTATTTTAACAAAGGCAGAATAGGAGGATATCATTATCTGCAACGCATTCAATGGGTAAGCGAAGAAAAGGGCATCCATCGCTATATACTGTCGGATTCGCGTCTCATGGGTATACAGGGAAGGCCGCCGTGGCAGGCGGTGCCGGAGAGCCAAAATACCGATCATTGGTCTTATGCCGAATTCGGTATAATACTTGAACCTTACAGTATGCGAAACACCAATCAGCTGGATTGGGACTATATGGATAAACGCGATATGGTTCAGATGGCTTATGTACCTGTCATCCGCCGGATTCGGCAAACCTCAGGCGTGAGCAGGTCCGACCCCTGGATGGGATCTGATGGCTGGCAGGATCTGACCTTCTTGTGGGGTGGGAAGAACAGAACGATGACATGGAAACTTATAGGTGAGCAGACGATTCTTGTCCCTTTTGCCGGTTCCGATAAGACAATGGTCAAGAAAGATCCCGATGGAACACTCTTTCTGCACGCAACAACGAATAAATATGGCTACGAAACTCCAGGCTGGAAGGGCGTCAAGTGGGCGCTTACCAGTGGAATCTGGACTCCCAGGAAATGCTGGATAATTGAACAGAAGCCAAAAGACGAATATTATGCCTGGGGTTTGCACAGAAATTGGGTGGATAAGGAGACCGGCGAGATCTGGATGAAGGAAATAGATACTAAAGCCGGGGAATTCCGCACTTGGACATTTAACATCGGAGATTATAACGAAGCCCCGGACGGTGATAATAATGTAGGGGTAATGAATGACCAGACACAAATTGACGAGAAGGCCCGCCATGCCACAGTAACTGTTCACATTAATGCGCCTGGCGATAAATTCGCGATGTATATGCCACTTTCCAGGATGCCAATGGATTTTTATACGAAAAGTAATTTAATGGCCCTGTCCAAGTAAAAGGCAGGCAATCTCCGTGATGATTTTAAGGATAGGATTAATATGGGGCGATTTTTGCGGGGACTGGTTTCATTGTTTCAACGATATGAAATATATGGAATTAGTCCCCGAATAATGAGCAAAAATTACAAAACATTTTTCCCGTTGTTGCGAGGCGCTTAAAGGGTTTGGCTCTATTTTGAGAACATTAAAGGTGAAGACACAATTAATAATTGTGAGGAGTAATTGATGACAAGCGAACACAAAAAGACAATTTGGTTAAAATTGGTCGAATTTCATGTGGGTCGTCCTATCCTGATGCTGACGCTGATTGTTTTAGGAACCCTGTTTTTCGGTTACAAGTGCTTCAGTCTGAGAGTCCACACTGATTTTTTTGATCTCTATCCTCCAAAACATGAGTATATCCAGCTTTATAAGCAATATCGCAGCATGTTCGGTACGGCGAACGTAATGACAATGGCATTAGTTGTAAAAAACGGTGACATCTACAATGTGAAAACTATTGAGAAGGTGGATCGGATCACTAAACAAATTATGGCTGTCAAAGGGGTGGATAATCTGCAGATTATCTCCCTGACCCATCCCCGGCTCAAGAATTACGGTGTGGGGGCCGGGGGAATCAATATCGAGCCTATAGTGAAGGGTGCGCTCAAGACTCCGGAGGAAATGAGAATTTTAAAGGAAAAGGTCTATAGCAACGAGGGGGTGCGTGGTATGTATGTCTCCCTCGATGATAAAGCAGCTTTGATATCCGCAGGGTTTTGGGAAGAGGGCCTGGATCTTGATAATCTTTTCAAGGAAATGAAGAAGATCAAGTCGGAAGCAGACGATGATAACAACACCCTTTACATTACCGGTTACCCGATGCTTTATGCATGGATAGCTCACTATACCCCCCAGCTATACAATGTTTTCATCGTAACCGGGGTAGTTATGCTTATTTTGCTCTGGTGGTATTTTAGAAGTTTTATGGGGATCTTCATTCCAATGATTTCAGCGCTGGTAAGCGCTATATGGGGCCTGGGATTTGCCGCTGCCCTGAATATAAGTGTTGACCCTCTGGTATTGGTGGTACCGCTGCTTTTATCAGCCAGGGCCTTGAGCCATTCCGTCCAGTCCATGGAACGGTACCATGAGGAATATGCTGCCGTTGGGGAACAGAAGGAGGCTATTATCAACGCTTACGGCTATTTATACAAGCCCGGCATTTTGGGACTGATCACCGATGGCCTGGGGGTATTAACCATCGCCGTGGCCAGTATCCCGCTTATGCGTAATCTTGCCATCTACGGTAGTTTCTGGATCATCTCTATCTATGTCAGCTCAATTGTAATGCACCCCGTGCTGGTATCGCTTTTACCTCCGCCGCGGGCAAAACATTTAAAGAAAGGCCAGCTGGCCGGTCTGAGTACAGATGAGGCCAGAGAAAGAATTAAAAGCATTACCGCCCGTCCAGGTGATAAAATATATGTGAAGTTAGGGGAATTCTTGATTGCTCTGTCCCAGGGGGGCAGAAAGTGGATTGTCCTGGCACTGGTTGTTTTGATTATCTTTGGAGGCGGCTATGTTACACAAAAATATTTGAAGGTGGGTGATACCAGCGCCGGTAAGGCTATCTTGTATGATGATCATCCCTATAATATTGCAGGCGATCTTATAAACAAGGAATTTATCGGCTCCAGCCAGCTTATTGTTGTCGCCGAAGGCAAAAAGGAAGGAGCGATCGCGGATGAAGAAACAGTAAGACTCATCGATGATATGGGAAGATACGCCACCAATCACATACCCTCCGTTGGAGGTGCCGTTACCATCAGCGACATGATTAAAACAGTTTTCAGGATGTTTCACGAAGGAAACCCCAAGTGGGCTATGTTGCCGGAAAAATCGGGGGATGTGGAACAGGTATTGCGTTTGATCGCCGGTTCTACAAGTGGCAGCGAGATGGACCGTTACGTAGCAGCAGAGAATACCAATGCGACGGTAACTCTTTACTTCCGTGATTATAACAATACGTCAATAAAAAACGCCATTGCGTCTCTTAAAGAATATATCAGGAATAATCCGGCAAAGCAGGTGACCTTCCATCTGGCGGGCGGCATCCTGGGAATTCTTGCTGCCGTAAATGAGGAGGTTGAATGGTCCTACTGGATTAACATGGGCCTTATCTTTGGCGCCACTTTTCTGTTCTGCACAATTGCTTACAGAACCTGGTGGGGGGCGGTGGTGCTTTTTATACCACTGTTGGTGTCCCAGGTACTGAGCGATCTTTTGATGCTGACGATGGGAATCGATTTGAACATCAATTCGCTGCCGGTGGCATCGGTGGGCGTAGGTATAGGTGTAGACTACGGCATTTATATCTTAAGCCGGCTGGCGGAAGAGTATCAGTTCAGCCAGGGCGACTACAGAAAAGCCCGCTATATGGCTATTACAACGACGGGAAAAGCCATTATATTTACTTCCACAACACTGGTGGTATCGGTTATATTTTTTGTTTTTGCCAGCTTCAAATTTCAGGCTGAAATGGCACTGTTGCTGGCCTTTCTTCTGGTTGCCAACATGGTGGGGGCTCTCACGGTTTTGCCGGCTTTGGTTTCTATCATCGGTCCGGAAAAGATTTTACATAAATATAGGGCTTGAGAGAAATAATCTATGCTATTTGGTGGATGATCTTTGTTTTGTAACGGACAGTTATAGAATCTATCCCCAAGCAACTCAAACAGAGCAGGTCTGAAACTATAGAATAAAATAATCATGAAGAGGGTGGCGAGGAAAAAGATGAAACAGAAAAGAATCCCTTTTATTATATTAGCATTGTTATCAGTGTTGCTGATTCTCACCGGCAGTTCGGTTTATGCTACGGAAGAAAAGCAAGTCCATGGTGATCACCTTTATTCAGTATGTTTTGTCGGTGAGGAGGGATGGGCCGCAGGAGCCAGGGGCTCTGTGTATCACACTACAGATGGCGGAATGAAGTGGGAAAGACAAACCATAGGAACGGAAACTCTTCTCCTGTCCATTTCTTTCTGCGATTCCAAAACAGGCTGGGTTGTGGGAAAATCCGGGGCAATATTTCATACTGTTGACGGCGGCAAAACCTGGGAGGAACAGAAGGCTCCCAAAAAAAAGCAACTGCTTGCCGTTAAGGCTATCAGCCCTCAAAAATGCTGGACATCAGGGGATTGGGGAGCTATTTTCTATACACAAGACGGCGGCAAGACCTGGGAGGACAGGAGCTATACAGAGGATATGATCATATACGCTATAGACTTTAAGGGAGAAGAGGAAGGATGGATGGGTGCGGAATTTGGGAAAATACTGCATACGACAGATGGTGGTAAGACCTGGACTCTTCAGAACTCAGGTACTGAAACGACCCTTTTTGGAATATCCTTTTCTTCAAACAAGCATGGGGTAGCCGTTGGTTTGAGCGGTATTATGCTGATAACAGACGATGGAGGTCTTACCTGGCAGCCTATTAAAGCCAATACCGGCGAAACGACAGAGCAGCAGGCCCTTTATGATGTTAAATTGTCCCAGAATCACGGAATAGCGGCCGGTGACCGTGGTACGATTATGGTAACCAATAACGGTGGCAAGACCTGGAGTACTGTTCCCGTGTCACTGGAGGTAAGGCTAAATTGGTTTTCCGGCACTGCGCTTCTTGGCGGCGACAGGGCTTTTATTGTAGGCACACGATCTGCGGCTATTATAACCGAGGGCAACCGGATAAAAGTGATGGGTGCTATCCCGGTTGTCGGGCCTTCGGCAAAATAAGAGTCGGTATCGCTTTCGTAGAAAATGTAAATTGTGTACTTTTACAAACAGGAGAATAGGAGAAAACACTATGTTTAGTGGATATACGGGTAAAATTCTCTTTGTAGATCTGACTACAAGCGTAATTACCGAAGAAGTACTTAGCGAGAACCTGGCCAGGAATTTCTTGGGCGGATATGGAATTGGCGCCAGGGTTCTATATGACAGGATGAAACCCCGCACCGATCCATTGGGCCCGGATAATATTCTGGGATTTGTAACCGGTCCTGTTACAGGTTCAGGGGCGGTTTTCGGAGGCCGCTATACCGTTGTATGTAAGTCACCGGTAACAGGAGGCTTTAATGACGCCAACTCCGGCGGTTTCTTTGGGCCGGAATTAAAGAAGGCAGGCTATGATGCCGTGTTTGTCTCTGGAGTATCTCAAGAACCAATATATCTATGGATTAAAGATGGCCAAGCCGAGCTCCGTGACGCAAGTCGGCTCTGGGGTCTCGATTCTAAAGAGACTCAAAAGGCCCTTGAAAAGGAGACGGGCGAGCACAGGCTGCGTGCAGCGGTTATTGGTCCTGCCGGCGAAAAGCTGTCGCTGATATCCTGTATTATCAACGATGGGCATCGGGCAGCAGCCCGTGGTGGTGCAGGAGCCGTGATGGGATCCAAGAAGCTTAAGGCTATCGCCGTTTGCGGGACCGGAAAGATCCCTGTGACCGACCAGGAAAGAATCAGGGAGCTGAACAATGCCTGCATGGAGATTATAAAAAACCCTCCCGATGACCCTATGGGCTGGTATGTTACAGGATTCAAGATGCTGGGCACAGGAGCTACCACAACAGCTTCAGCACTTTCCGGAGACTCGCCGGTGAAGAACTGGGGAGGTGTGGGTGTTGTTGATTTCGGAGAGGAGAAAGCGCAGAAGATCGGTTCGCAGTCATTTGACGACAAGTACAAGACTGCTAAATATGGTTGCGCAAATTGCCCTCTTAAGTGCGGAGCCGTATATCGTGTGGAATCGGGCAAGTGGCCTCTGGGAGAGACCGAACGGCCGGAATACGAAACAGCAGCAGCCTTTGGCACGCTTCTTTTGGTTGATGATGTGGAAGCGATACTGAAGTGTAATGAAATTTGCAATCGGTACGGCCTTGATACTATATCAGCTGGTTCTACCCTGGCCTGGGCAATGGAATGCTATGAAAATGGAATGCTCACCAAAGAGGACCTGGACGGCATTGATCTGAAATGGGGAAACGCCGAGGCCGTGGTGGAGATCACACAAAAGATCGCTGACCAGAAAGGATGCGGAAAAGTGCTGGCTCAGGGTTCGGCAGGTGCAGCAAAAATCTGGGGCAAAGGGACAGAGTATCTGGTAACTTTTTCGGGTATAGAGCCGGGCATGCACGATCCAAGGCTGCAGCCCGGAGTGGCCCGTACCTTTCAATATGATCCGACACCGGGTCGCCATTGTAAAGGTGGCGGCGGATTGTCAGGAATTGCGCCTTCCGATTCTTCTTATGGTCAAGTTGATGTTGGAGGCACTTGTCATATGGAGATCCTTAACGCTTCTGGTTTCTGCATGTTCTCCATGTTTGCATCTCCGCCCGGCTCGCTGCCGGCCTACATCGAGGCGGTAACCGGGATGCATTTTACCGAACAGGAGGTGTATCAAACCGGGTTGCGCATTTTGACTATGAGACACGTCTTCAATCTGCGTGAGGGGCTTGTCCCGGTAGACATTCAAATTCCTGTCCGAATCATGGGAGAGCCGCCTCTGAAAGAAGGGCCGACTGCCGGTGTAACTGTCGATCATAAGATGATGGGAAAAAAATTTTTTGCGGCCCTGGGTTGGGATCTTAAAACCGGAAAACCTGAGCAGAGCGCGCTGGAGGCTATGGAGGACATGGCCGAAGTGGTGCGGGATTTATATGCATGACTCTTCGGATAACAATAATCTAGGTAAATTCAAAGGAAAGTTAATATGAAAGAACTTTTTTGGGGCTACAAAGGAAAGACAATTGTTATCGACGGCGCCGCCTCCGGAATGGGCTTGGCAGCGACCGAGATGTTGCTGGAGCTGGGGGCGGAAGTATATGCCCTTGACATAAAGGAAGTGCCGGTCAAAGTAAAAAAGTGCATTTTGGTGGATCTTGGAAAGAAAGCATCCATTGACGAAGCTTTAAAGCAGCTTCCACAGAAAATAGATAGTGTCTTTTGCTGTGCTGGTTTGCCGGGCCCGCCCTTCTCCGACATAGATACCGTTATGGTAAACTTTATAGGTCACCGGCATCTTATCGAGAACCTTCTGCCGAGGCTGAGTAAGGGAAGTGCAATTGCAATAATTTCATCACTGGGTGGCGCAAACTGGAGGGCGAACCTGTCAAAATATCGTGAATTGTTGGCCACACCAGGCTTTGATGAAGCGCGTGCATGGCTGGAAGCAGATCCCGCCAGACTCGCGGCAATTCCTGGTGGAGGATATACCGTATCGAAAGAGTGTATCAACGCTTATGTAAGGATGAAAGCAGGCGAGTTGATAGAAAATGGAATCCGGATCAACAGCCTTAGTCCTGCTTCGACGGCAACTCCATTGCTGTCGGCTTTTATTGCCGCACACGGCGAAGAATTGATCAAACGCTACGCTATTGGTCGCTATGCCACAGCGGAAGAGATGGGGCAACCCCTGGTATTTCTGAACAGCGATATGGCAAGCTTTATCAATGGCGTGGACTTGCAGATTGATAACGGGTTTATGGCAATTGCCGAAACACAGATGCTTTCCGGGGCTTAACTCTGTCACGCTTGCTTGAGGTACCTCAAAAGAAACATCAGTGAATCAAGAGAGGCGTTCGATGATTGTAACGGTCAAGTTGTATTTGCCCGGCAAGGTCTTGAGCGGCAAAGAGTCGTATCCGGTGGAATTATTCCAAGGTGCCACGGTGGGCGATCTGGCAAGATCTATTAGCAAACAGCTTGGTAATCTTACAATAGATGAAAAAACGTTATTCATGATAAATCAAAGAGCCGTGAATCAAGACAAAATTCTATGTGATGGAGACTGTATTCTTGTGCTCAAGCCCTTGGTCGGAGGATAGCGCGGGCAGGATATAAGAACACGGAAGAGAAGGGTTTGGAGAACTCGGTTATGGATGAAAGTAAAATGGAACAGGAAACAATAACCCAGCCTGTTTCACCCGTTAAAGGTCTCATTATAGTGGTTGCAGTTGCAGTGGTGGTCGCTATCTACCTTGCTATAACACATTCTATGGGTATTTCGGAGTTCTGGGCTGGATTTTTGTGGTTGTTTTACTGGGCTGGAGTTGAGCAGATGAGCTTTGACAGGATTGACGATAGTATTATCGGTTCAACTGCCGGGTTGCTGACAGCGTTTTTACTGCATGCTTTCCCACAGATTTTGGGGACTACAGGATTAATACTTGCTCTGGGTTTGGTAGTTGTTCTGGTGTATTGCCTGGTAATGGGCTGGGCTAAAAAACTGGTGAATAATGCCACTATGTTGTTTCTCACCGTGGGTACAATTCCACATCTACAAGCAAACGGTGATTTTCCCCGGATGTTTAGTGCGCTTATTGTAGGTATTATATTTTTCGGTGGTTTACTATGGCTGGGCGGATTGGTTGGGAAAAAACACTCCAAGTGAAACAGACTCAAAAGGATCTATGCCAATTGTCATAGATCCTTACTCATATCAGGATGACAGCTGATGATATCATAATATTGTTTTGACAAATGCTGTAAGTAGAAAGTACTACCTTGCAACAAATTGTTAATTTGATGAAAAATCATTCTTGTGTAAAATGATAAATTGAAGAGGTGCTGACATGGGAGAACAATTTCAAGGCAAAGTAGCATTGGTAACTGGGGGAGGTTCGGGAATCGGTCGGGCAACGGCATTGGCATTTGCCGGGGAAATGGCTAAGGTTGTTGTAACCGACATTCTGGTAAAAGGAGGAGAAGAAACGGTTCGGATGATCAAAGAGACCGGCGGGAAGTCAATCTTTGTTAAAGCAGATGTTTCTAAGCAAAGTGAAGTTGAGGGATTTATCTTAAAGGCAATCGAGAGTTACGGTCGAATTGATTTTGCATTTAATAATGCCGGTATCGGGCAGCCTCCGTCTTTGACGGCTGATTACGGCAAGGAAATCTGGGATAGTATTATCAGTACAAATCTGAATAGTATTTGGTTGTGTATGAAATATGAGATTCAGCAAATGCTCAAACAAGGAGCCGGGGCTATTGTTAACTCATCATCAGGAGCAGGATTATTTGGGGTTCCAACCATGTCCGCTTACTCAACAAGTAAACATGGAATTCTGGGACTGACAAAAACAGCGGCGCTGGAATATGCCAGGGCCGGTATCCGCATAAACGCAGTATGTCCGGGACCTATTGCTACAGAAGGTAATAAGGCTTACGTGGCTGCCCATCCTGAACTTGAGGAGAAGTTTGCTGCAATGAGTCCGATGAAACGATTTGGTACACCGGAAGAAATTGCCGCAGCAGTCTTGTGGTTGTGTTCAGACGCGGCTTCGTATATCACAGGCATAGCTATGCCGATAGACGGTGGGCAGGCAGCACAGGGTTCTACTGTGGAATAGTAGTAAAAAAAATATTAAGGAAATGGAAAAACTGATAACAAAGATCATTGTATATAATCACCCTTGCCATGAAAAGAATTTTTCAGTTTAACAGGAGGAATGCAGCATGAAAGAGAGAAATGTTTCTTATACCGATTTTTTTCAAACATTGATTGCATACTTTGCAGATGGCAGAACCCTGGAAGATCAGTTGAAAGATATAAAAAAAACCGGCAATCATGCTCCGGCCTGGATGTTAAGAGCAGGACTTTTAAGAGCCATAGGTGTTCCCGAACCTAAGAAGGATGCGAAATACTTTTTGACATTTGGCTGTTATGTTCCTTTCTGGATACCTTCTCAGGTGCTCAATATGTTCAAGATTCTTGATCTGCTTGGAATTGAATATAACTACTCACTGGAAAAAGAGTTGTGCTGCGGCGCACCGGTACTTGAGGATAGCATTGAATTTGTGGATATCAAAGATGAAGAACGTCAAAAAGTAAAGGAACAATGTAAAGGTTTAATGCAAATTAATTGGGATTTAGGCAAGCAGACAGGAGCAAAAGACATGGTTTATATGTGCCATGTATGCGCCGCTTTGGTTAGAAACACTTTTCCGGAAGATATCGACCGCCATCGGTGGGTTTGGGATGTGATCATGGACAAGCTGGAAGAAAAAGAACTAGAGATCACACCAAGGGAAATGGGATATTATGAAGGCTGTCACAGGCAGTTTCCTTATAACAGCAATCTTGATTGGCCAAGATATCGCAAGTTACTGGGTAATATAAAAGGATTAACACTTGTAGACCTGCCTAACAAATATTGCTGCAAACAGCAGCCCGATCGCATTTTGGAAGAAGCCGAAAAAAAGAATTTAAAGGCCATTCTGGTTCCCTGCGGAGATGGAGATTTCATATTAAGACAGACAGCCCAGGAAAAAATTGAAATAGTATCTATTTCAGGAATAGTGATGCAGGCTTTGGGGATTTAGCGAAAAGGAAACTAATGGATGCTTTTATCTGAAAGTTTATCCATAAATTCAGGTATAAGTTGGTTTGGTTTTGTAAAACAAGTATACGGATACTTAAAGGAGAAGATAAAAATGCAAAGGATTAATAAAAGTGTTTTGGGATTGCTGAAGTACTCTTTTCTTGTTGTAGTTGCAGTGTTCGGAATATTAAGCATTCATGCCGGATTTGCATCGGCGTCTGCCGACAGTCCTACGGTATCAGGTCCGATAACCGATGGAGCGCCCTTCTTGTGGGCGACCTCTTTTGACCTGGCTGATATAGGTTATCAGCAAGAAGAGTTTTTAATCTCCGGAACGGCAAATGCCTATGAGCCGGAAACGGGGGAACCGTTTGGTGTGGACGGAAAGTGGACTGTCACCCCAAGTGCGACAGCGTCATACACGACTCGTGCTCTTGTTTACCGGCCCATCGATCCGAAACGGTTCAACGGAACGGTGATTGTGGAATGGTTTAACGTGTCTTCCGGACTCGATTCCGCACCGGATTGGACGACAGCACACAATGAGTTAGCCCGTAGCGGGTACATCTGGGTCGGTATATCCGCTCAGAAGATAGGTCTTGACAGCACAAAAGCTCTTGGCGGTCCCCGCTATGCAGATCTTTCGCATCCGGGCGACAGTTTCTCATACGATATATTCTCCCAGGCAGGCCAGGCCATTTGGGATAATGCTGTAACCATGTTAGATGGATTGACGCCGACGGTAGTTATCGCAACAGGTGAATCGCAATCAGCATTCAGGCTTGTTACTTATATCAATGCAGTCCATCCGATAGTGGATGTGTATGACGGGTTTCTCGTGCACAGCCGCTTTGCTTTTGGTGCGCCACTTTACCAGGCTGGCACTCCTGCGCCTGTTCCCAATCCGGGAGATGTTCCGAGCCCAACTCAGATCCGGGATGATTTGAATGTGCCTGTATTGGTGTTCATGACCGAGACAGATGCCGCCGTAAGCGGGTTCAGTGTGACGCAACCCGACTCTGACATGTACCGGCTCTGGGAAGTTGCAGGCACCGCCCATGCCGATCTGTACTCGGTTCTTAACGGTAGTTCCGACATCGGTGACGGGCAGGATGCAGTAAAGGATCTGGAATCGATGCAGAATCCGCCTAGTATAGTACTTCCTGGACTTATGGAATGTGATTACCCTGTTAACACCGGGCCCCAGCACTGGGTGCTGCAAGCTGCGGTTGATGCACTAAACCAATGGGTAGTCAAAGGGAAGCTTCCGCCGGTTGCCCCAAGATTTGAAACTAATGGTTTAATGTTCGAGTTTGATCAGAACGGTAACGTGCGCGGTGGGATAAGAACGCCTCAGGTAGACGTACCGATTGCCATGTTAAGCGGGATAGGCAACAGTGGAGTTCCGCCGGAAGGTGCCTTCTGCAGACTTTTTGGAACCACTGTACCCTTCACTGCTGAAAAGATTGCCGAGCTTTACCCTGATCATGGCTGGTTTGTTTGGCAATGGGCCAGAGCAACTCATATGGCGGTAAAGGGAGGATTTATTCTTCCTGACGATGGAAAGGAGCTAATGAAAGCAGCCGCTATGTCAGATATCGGAAAAAAACCGAGACATTTATGCAAGAGATCTGGAAGAGGCGGTGGGCTGAGCACCGATTAGCCGTATATGAACTTGCGGATAGACCCATGAAGGGGTCATTAAATTCGGTTCTTTCGTGTTTATTTAGAAAGACTTGGGCTAAGCAACCCGCTTGGCCCAAGTCTATGTGGCAAAATGAGTAGGGCATGAAACGGCAATTGGGGATATTTTCTTTAACCGCAATTATTTTATGGATTAAGCCTGGCAAGCGTTTCTTCAAGGGATTCTATGGCAGACGGCATTTTTTCTTCCAGAATTTTAGAAAAATTATAAGA
>Ga0180732_1000118_pt1 | contig 80352 bp, 83 predicted proteins | sample KR11_01MetaG_FD_148674 | JGI IMG/M metagenome (GOLD analysis project Ga0180732, IMG submission 148674) | Groundwater microbial communities from the Olkiluoto Island deep subsurface site, Finland - KR11_0.1 MetaG | ecosystem: Environmental > Aquatic > Deep subsurface > Groundwater | place... | reverse complement strand
GCCATGATTCCCTCTCTTTTTATTTCATCATAGCTGTCCACTTTTCAGATTTAAACCCCTGAATCTTAAGAAAACAGTCAGTCCACTTTTGAGCTTTATATTGTCCACTTTTCAAGTTTAAATAACAGTTTTTCAAACATACCCTTGACAAATTTAGGTGTTTAGCTAAAATACTAAATACTTTTAGGAGAGAGATATGGACGATATCGTTTATAAAGCCATGGCTGACGCGACCAGAAGGGAGATCGTCAGTATGTTGAAATGGAAGAATATGAACGCCGGTGATATTGCTGGTCATTTTGAAATATCAAAACCTTCGATTTCCCGGCATTTGGATGTGCTCGAGAACGCCAAGTTGATCACTTCAGAGCGTCGCGGGAACCAGATCGTCTATTCGCTGAATGTTTCCGTGGTGCAAGAAGTTCTTATGGCGTTTATTGGAATTTTTGATACTTTCAAGGAGTCGTCGAATGGCAAACAAGATTAAGATTGAAGAAGTCATTTTGGTCAGCGTTTCTCTTATTGCTCTGGTAGGCGGTTTGCTGTTCAAGAGTAGCGTGTTTTCGTACACAGCAACGGGTTTGCTGATTTTGTGTGCAATTTTCATTCTAGGCAGGCATATCTCTGATTTTGCATCGCTCTCACCGGATAACCCCAAGGTGAAAACCATGCGTTTCATAAATTGGTTTACCATCGGGTTTGTCATCCTTGGCGTGGCTCTCTCGGCACTCTTTGAAAAGCAAGTTCTGACAGATTTGCAAGAAAATTGGGTATCTTTGGCTCTTGTCATCTTACTGATGGTCGTCATCGGTAATGTCGCGCCCAAAACACCTTTTAACCGCTACATTGGGCTGAGGCTGCCCTGGACTGTCAGAGACGAAGAAACCTGGATCCTAGCCCATCGTATTCTGGGTTATATCACTTTTCCCTTGGTGGTTTGCTTCATTGTGCTTAGCCAGATCCTTGACACCAGAACCTGCATTATCGCCACACTCCTCACCTGGATACTTATACCTGGTGTCATTTCGGGTCTGTTTTTCTTCAAAAAATATAAATAGATGGCAAAAACATCCTTTTAAATAAGTCTTGTGTCCGTCGTATTCCCATACAAACCAATGTCATTTCCCCTTGACACTGGTTTGTACAATGATACAATCATACAAAGATACAATAAATGTAAGTCTGATGATTTATCGGCAAATTGAAAAGTGTCGGGAGGATCAAATGTGAAATCATTATTCTTTAATCTGGATTTTCGCTCTGGTGTGCCAAGCTATGTGCAAATCGTGGAACAAGTGCAAGCCTATCTGGCGAACGGCGAATTAAAACCCGGCGACCAACTACCCACTGTGCGCCAACTCGCCTCTGAATTGCGGGTCAACTTCAACACCATCGCCAGAGCCTACCGCATGCTCGATGAAGCCGGCTTGATTTCAACCCAACAAGGCCGGGGCACCTATCTGCTCGACCAACCTTCTGCAGAAGCCATACAAAAATTAAAAAAAGAAACCCTTGAATTGCAGTCAAAACGATTTTTGAAATCTTTAGCGAAACAAGGGTTCTCTGCCGAAGAAAGTCAACAAACCCTTCAATTGCTCTTTCGGTCCTGGCAAGACGGTACGCTGGAAAAAGAGCCCGACAACGAAAGCCTGTAAAAAGAGGAAATGATGAGAGAAAAAAACCGAAACTACGGATCACGAAATGGCAACACCCAAGACAATACCAATGAAAACGGATCAGAAAACTTAAGCCCATTCCGTTCATTCGCTAAACCAAAACAACCCAGCATGATGGAGCAGCACATGAATGGAATATCCATGACCATTCTAATCGTTGGTATTCTCATCGCAACGGGTGGTGCTGTGCTCATGGATTCACTTGGCGTCGGTGATGGAATCATCTTTGCTGTATTTGTTCCCATCATGGTGCTCAGCTTCTATTTATTTTTTGCCATCCAAATCGCCCGCCAATGGGAAAAAGCCGTTGTGCTGCGCATGGGTAAAATGCGCGGATTGCGCGGTCCCGGGTTGTTTTGGATCGTTCCTATTCTAGATACCATTACCACCTGGATTGATCAGCGCGTGATGGTAACACCCTTCTCCGCGGAGAAAACCCTCACCCGCGACACCGTCCCCGTCAACGTGGATGCAGTGCTCTTTTGGCTGGTATGGGATGCTGAAAAAGCAGCCCTAGAAGTCGAAAATTACCGCGCCGCCATAGCCTGGGCTTCGCAGACTGCCCTGCGCGAAGTGATCGGCCAAATGACCCTGGCTGACATTCTGATTGGCCGCGCCAAGATGGATGCTGATCTACAAAAGATCATCGATGAGCGCACCACCCCCTGGGGCATCACCGTGCAATCGGTTGAGATCCGCGACGTGGTTATCCCCGCAGATCTTGAAGACGCGATGTCTCGCCAGGCCCAGGCCGAACGCGAACGACAGGCGCGTGTGATTCTGGGCGAATCAGAAATGCAGATCGCATCAAGTTTTGAGTCGGCATCAAAAGCTTACATCAACAACCCCACCGCGCTGCATTTGCGCGCCATGAACATGCTCTTTGAAGGCTTGAAAGAAAAAGGTGCCCTGGTGATCGTGCCTTCAAGTGCCGTAGACACCATGAACCTGGGCGGCATTTCAGGCATCACAGCCATGGCCCAGCAAAACATCGACAAGATTAATTAACAGCAGTCAACCAGCAAGGTGCCAATGTCGCCTTGCCAATCAAAGAAGGAGAACAAAATGGAAATTAACCCAATGGAAATTATTCAAAAATATTTACCTTTGCTCATCCCAATCGCACTGCTTCAATTCGGGCTGATGATCGCTGCCCTGGTGGATGTAGTCCGTCGCGAAAAGACCAAAGGCCCCAAATGGGTTTGGATCATCGTTGTGGTGTTCATCAACTTGTTTGGCCCCATAGTCTACTTCATTTTCGGGAGAGACGAATGAACTCCGTTAAGATTGAAGACTTGCGCAAAAAATATGGGAATGTGAACGCGCTGGATGGCTTGAATATTCAAGTTGAATCTGGCTCTGTGTTCGGATTCCTGGGTCCGAATGGCGCAGGCAAAACCACTACACTTCGTATTCTGGCCGGTTTGGCGCAAGCCGATTCAGGCAGCATCTTCTTTGGTAGTGAAAACACCAGCAAGTCAGGGACTGATCAAAAAGCCCGCCTCGGTTATCTACCCGAAGAACCTGCTTTCTACGGTTGGATGAGTCCGCGCGAATATCTGGATTACGTGGGCAAGATTTTCAAACTGGCGACTAAAGAAAGACAATTGCGGGTGGATCAACTGCTCGAACAATCCGGCTTAAAAGAGGCCGCCAAACGCCGCATTGCCGGGTTTTCACGCGGCATGCGCCAGCGACTTGGCATCGCCCAGGCGCTCATGAACCACCCATCCTTTTTGCTACTGGATGAACCCGTGAGCGCGTTAGACCCCGCAGGTCGCAAGGAAGTGCTTGAAATGATTGAGGGATTGAGCAGCGAATGCACTGTGATCATGTCCAGCCATATTCTGGCGGATGTTGAACGCGTCTGTGACACCGTTGGTATCATTAATAAAGGCAAACTGATCACCCAGGCCAAAAAACAAGACCTCCTGGATCGTTACGCCATCCCTGCGCTTGAAATCACAACCAGCAATGGTTCAGCTTCTCTGATGCCAGAATGGAAGCTGCGTCTTGAAAAGCTGCCAGCTATCACCGGAGTCACCGTTGAAGGATACCGCTTTCACTTGGCAGTAAAGGACGTCCACACTGCCCAGCAAGAGGTCATGCAAGATGCCTTGCACCATAATGTCACTTTTGAAAAACTGGAAGTGGTCAAACCATCACTGGAAGATATCTTCATGCAATTGACCGGGAGCCAAAAATGAATTTTTTAACCGCTTTCAATAAAGAATTTCTCGAACAACGCCGCACGCGCAAATTTCTGATCGCCCTGGTGGTATTGGTGTTGTTCGGCATGACCTCTCCATTAATGGCCAAAATGACTCCACAGATCATGACCATGGTACCAGGCGGAGAAGCCTTTGTCGGCCTGATCCCTGAACCCACTATCAACGACGCCGTCGCCCAGTACATTAAGAACATAACCCAATTTGGTATACTGTTGGCGCTGGTCTTTTCAATGGGTTCCATGACAGTAGAAAAAGACAAAGGCACTGCGGCTATGATCCTTTCAAAACCGATGCCCAGGGGTAGTTTTTTGCTGGCCAAGTTCGCCTCTCTGGCTTTGACTTTTATCATTGCCGTGGTGATTGCAGGCGTCGCTGCATATTATTACACCTACTTTTTGTTTGGCCAAATGAATCTCCTCAACTGGCTAACCCTGAACGGCCTGATCGTTTTATATATCCTGGTCTACATCGCCATCACCTTGTTGTACTCCACCCTTACACGCACCCAGTATGTCGCCATCGGACTCTCCTTTGGCACCCTGATTTTTTTGGGTATTCTTGGCAGCCTGCCCGGTTTCGGAATCAACCTTCCTGACGCACTGATTAGCAACGCCTCATTATTAATGAGCGGCTACCCGGTCACTAACTGGACTGGCTTATGGGTCAGCCTGGGAATAATTGTTGTATCAATTACAACCGCCTGGTTGGTTTTTCGCAAACAAGAACTGTAAAAAAAAATCTTAATTGTTTCACGTGAAACAAATCAATAAGGGAAACTTCAAATGTTTCACGTGAAACATCTCGACAATTCTACAAATATTAGTACTACCTAAAAACCCCAAAAACGCATATACTCATTCAGTACGCGAACCAAAGTTAAATATAAGCGCCAGGTGCGCCACTCTTTCTTTTAAAAGGATTTATTTATGGAAATCAATATTGGGTTACTAATTTCGTATACGGTGACGATACTTATCATGATCGGCGTTCCAGTCGCTTTGTCATTTTTAGTGGTGTGGCGATTTAAAGTTTCATGGTGGGTTATTCTTACCGGCGCAGTTACGTTTATCGTCTCGCAGGTAATTCATTACCCTGTTTTACAGTTGGTAAGCGGTTTATTTAATGATGGTACACTGCCTGTTCCGGCTCCAGTATGGATACCATTATTTAATGCCGTTATCCTTGGTTTTCTAGCTGCGTTGTTTGAAGAAACGGCTCGCTATTTTGGTTTCTTCATTATGAAAAAGAAGACCAAACGCGTTGAATCATCTATGGGTCTTGGTATTGGTCACGGCGGTATAGAAAGTATTGGTTTTGCTGTTTGGCCCTTCTTCCCCTTGTTTGGCGGCGCACTGATTAATTTCTTCTACATTTTATTCTATAATCAAGGCGCTCAAATCGCCAACGGCGTCTCTATGGATCAGGTTCAGTATACCGTCGCTCAAATTGCCCAATTCTGGGCGAACCCGTGGCATCTCGGCTTTTTGCCTGGTCTTGAGCGCTTAATTGCCATTTCTACCCAAATTTTCCTCTCTGTGCTGGTTTGGAAAGCCGTTCGCACGAAAAAAATTGGCTGGTTTGCTTTGGCCTTTGTTTACCACATGCTCGTGGATGGAATTGCGGTTTTCCTCACCTACACCGGTTGGGGAGCCTGGGGAATACAAGGAGTTCTCTCCGTTTTTATGCTGGCGAATATCTACCTGATCTACTACTTCTGGAAGGAAGAATCAGATAAGCGCAAAGAACTGGCTGAAGAATTGGGAGTGTCGCCTGACGAACTGGAAGATGACGATATTGATGACCTTGACGATGAAGATGTTGAATTTGAAGAAGAGTATGATGACGAGGATGACGCTTTCGTATCAGCAGAATCTGTTGAAAATGAAGAAGAGAATAACGCAGAAGAATCTGACAAAGAAAAATAAATAAATCCAGTTGCTTACAAAAAACGACCGGTTCGCCGGTCGTTTTTTTTACACGATATAAGCCAGTACTTTTCCAACATCATCATTCATCAAAATAGTAAGTGTCTTTCCTGGTGCAAAATCTCCGATTGCCAAAAGATGAAGGCATTGTTCATACTGCTCGTCGGCTGCGATCCACTCTTTGAGATGATTCGGCATTTGGTCGAAAAAAGCTCGATTAAACGCGGTTTTTGGATCGTCCAATTGCAAGGCTAATGGATAGATGTGGGCTTCTAGCAAGTCTTGAAAAAAATGAGTTCCCAGTGACGGCTCAGGGGGCAGACCCAGGTTTTCGCCGGCCAACTCTACCAGTGCCTTCGAATGGTAGATATCACCATAAGCAATAGGTACGCCAAGATCAGCATTAGAACTTCCCCAACGCCCGGGACCAATGCAAATGAATCTTTCTTTCTGTAAAGCCTCGTTTAGTTTGCCGACGGTTCGGGCTAGTTCTACGCGCTCGATATTGCTTTTCAAAGCGAAATAGTTTTTGGCGTTAACGTAAACCACATAATTTATCTTGTCAATCTTACCCCGCGGCACCATAAAGTCTGAGGAAAATAGAATTTCGTTCTCTGCAAGGTTTGTTGGCATTTTTTCAGTTTCTGATTCACCCAGGTGGCTCTGCGGACGGCACTGCAGCATGACAATTCCCAGTTTGGGTTGCAAGCCAACATCTTGTTTCAGACTTAAGGCAAATTCGACATCCACCGGGGCATGATAAGCCAATTCAAGGGCTCGTAGGATGCCCTTCATACGATTTGTGAACGGCGTTCGCTGTAAAAGAACATCAAAAGTTAACACAAGGTCTTTGGTGTCTTTTATGATCAAACTGCGTATGGATTCGAAGTAGCCGCCTTCGTCCATTTGAGCAATGTAGCGAAGTGGAGGATAATCCGCGTCGAGTACGTCTTTAACTGCCAGCGTTGTAAGTTTGTTATTCTTCAAATCTATGAGATCAACAAATTGCTGTGAATAGCGTCTGATGTTTTGAGGTTCATTGCTAGGTCTTAATAATGGATGACTCAAAGCTACCAGGCGGGGATAATCATTGCCTACACGATCAACCGCCCTTGTGCCCAGCCCCCAGACCAAACGCACAAACCCATCTTCCACTCTTATCTGCGGTGCCCATCGATAAAGGTTGCGGCTAAAGGCAACGCCTGCAGCATGCGGCCCCAGGTAATCACCATACCGCTCGCCTTCAACAATTTGGATCAGCAGCGCCATCCGTTCATCGTAGTCTTGCAAACCTTTGCTGCGTCGGTAGACCAGTGCGTTTGGATTAAACACCGATGCATAGATCTGCGCGATGGCATTGGTCAGCGCTTTCATATTTTCTTCAAGTGTCCCCTGGTTTGGACAAAAAATGCTTTCATATTTTCCGGCAAATGCGGTACCAAAACTGTCTTCTAGTAAACTTGAGGAGCGTACAATCAGGGGTTGTTTACCGATCTTGATTAGCATGGTTTGGATCTGATCAAGAAAATAAGGAGCAAAATCTCCTTTTTGAAAATCTTGTTCAATCTTTGAAAAATCTGCACGCATTTCTTCTTCGGTCTTATACTTTTGATCATTCCAACCAACAAAGTTGTTTATTGATAAAAAGTTATAAAATTCGTCAGAACCAACGTAAAAAGATTCAGGCACTGTAATGTTGGCGCTTTCACCTAGATCTGGTGAGTTTTTGAGAATGTGTTGTGCCAACAGCATACCAGCCGACTTACCACCAATTCTGCCTGCCCCTATTTTTCGGCGGCGAATCTCGGCCAGGTCGTTGACCGTCAACCATTCTTTGGCAATATTGATATAGCGCAGTTGGTCGCTGATCATGCTGCGGATGAGCACCACTTTGGTCTCTTCAAGCCGTGGAATCAGCCTGGCTTTACTTTCTTCAGGCATGCGTTCAATCGTCAACGCCTGCTCAAAAACCAAATCCAGCGGAGCTAATTCGGGGTTGATGGCAAGGTGTTGCTCGGTGGGGGTAATCCCTTTTTCGACCAACACTTCGCTGATCATGGTTTCCATTAACTCAAATGGAAGGTGACGACTAAAAAGCAAGTCGGTCAGTTGGTCGCGTAAAACAGATTTGCGAGTTTCCCAAATATCTGAAGGCTCTTGATAATATGGGTTGTCAACGCCTTCCATTTTTTGGGTCTGGATGGCTTCGCTGCGCACCTGCGCTTCAAATTCCTTGTGATCAATAATGCCGCGGTTAAACAATTCTGCACGCATACGCGCGCGAATTTTTGTGCCTAAAATGGGATACTGTCCCAGGGCGATGGTGAGGCTTAATAATCGTTCAGAGGAATTAGGTAAGAAATCCATTGTAATTATTTCTAGAAATAATTATTCTTCCTGAAACAATTTCCCCTCTCGCTGGAGAGGGGAACCCGTTACGAGAGATTGTGTTGCTCAGCCCAAATGCATGGGCATGATGACATGGGTGAAATTCTCATCGCCAACCGGCCGAATAACACCGGGGGTGTTATTGGCATTGGTCTCAAGTGCCACACTGGGCGCCTTGATTACGTCCAGCACTTCGCGCAAGAAACGCACATTGAAGGCAATCAACAGTGCGTTGCCTTCAATATTGGCCTCCATCTGGATATCGCTTTTGCCGGTTTCTTCTGTCAGGGCACTTATCTCAACTCTGCCTGTGCCGTTCTCTTCAGGGATCACATTCAATTTAATAACGTTATTGCCTTCACGCGCGATGATCTCGGCTTGTTTGCAGGCTTTGAGAAAAGCCGGGGTTGAGATGGTCGTGCGCGTTTTGTAGTTATGAGGGATGATGGCGCGGAAATCGGGGAAGTTACCGTCAATTAATTGTGAAACCAATTCAGCATCATTGAGGTGGAAGATAACCTGTCCGCGGCCCTGGGGCACCACCATGGTGACGGTCTTGTCGCTGTCACCAGCAATACGCGCCAGTTCACTCATTGCACGCGCTGGGATGATGATCGAGAAATCTTGTTTGATCGGGTTGGCCAGAAGTTCTTTGCGCACTGAAATGCGGAAGCCGTCAGTCGCGGCTAAAGTGATTTGGCTTTCTTGAACTTCCATCTTGACACCCTGCAGCACAGGTCGGGCTTCATCCGCAGAGGCGGCAAAAGCCACTTGTTGAATCATTTCGCGGAAGTCCACCAGGTTGAGGTCTACGCCTTCGGTCAGATCTGGCACCGGAATCGGCGGAAAATCCTGGGCGTCAATGCCTTTGATGTCATGCACAGAACTGTTGCAAACAAGGTTGATGGTTTGTGTTCGAGTATCCAGAGCGAGCTGCACATTCTCATTGGGAAAGGTTCCCACCAGATCTACGAGGGTGCGGGCAGGGACAGTAACGGATCCTTCTTCCTGGATTTGTGCAGGGATCCAGCAAGTGATGCCCATTTCAAGATTGGTGGCAGATAAACGCAGGCGGCCTTCGTCCGTGGCCACCAGTACGTTTGCCAAAACTGGCAGTGTGCTTCGCGGTGAAACGGCGCGGCTAACCACGCTAAGTCCGTGAGCCAAATGTTGTTGGGTGACTGTGGCTTTCATGGGCGTCCTCTTAATTCAGAAGATAAATAGATATAGTATTAACGAGTATACAACGAGATGATTAAAAATTCCAGTAAAGCATTCAAACGAAAAAGAAAAGAGTAAAATAACTACCATGATAAGGAGGATTGAAATGTCAAACATTGAAATATTGCCCTTAACCCCTGCCCGTTGGATGGATTTTGAAAAACTATTCCTATCCAATGCCACCTGTACAGGGTGCTGGTGCATGTGGTGGAGAATTCGTAATAAAGAATTCAATGCCTTGGGCAAGGATGGCCTTAAAGAAGCTATGCGAACGCTCGTTCACCGCGGCATTGAAACTGGTTTGATCGCCTATGTGGACGGCACACCCGCCGGGTGGGTGACAGTGGCTCCACGGAAGGACTATATACGATTTGAAACCTCCCGATATTTCTGCCCGGTGGATGATCAACCCGTCTGGTCCATCCCCTGTTTCTTTGTGCATCACGACTTTCGTCACCAGGGATTAATGTCTAAATTGATCGAAGCGGGCGTGCAATACGCCAAAAATCACGGCGCAAAAATTGTTGAGGCCTATCCTTACGATCCTGATAAGAAAACCGGTCCGGCAGACATATATACCGGGGTGGTATCATCTTTCGAGTCCGCGGGTTTCGTAGAAGTGGCGCGTCGCAAACCTACACGTCCGATTATGAGAAAGACTTTGTAGTTATTTCTAGAAATTAATATTTAGAGTGCTGGTAGAAAAGAAGATGTTTCGATAATAATTGGATTTATTATCCCCATTGACTTATATCAAATGCCTTGGAGAATGGATTCACAAAACGAACGCCTTCCAGAGTCTGTCCATCCTGAAAATCTTCGGAAAATATGACAGGGATTTGGTTTAACTTTGCCGCCGCCCATATTTGTGCGTCAAAAAAAGAAAGATTATGATCTTTGAATCCGCGAGCTGCTTCAAGAACAATCGAGTAGTTTATAGGAATTATCGAAAATATCTTTTGAAACCTTAGTAATTCTAAATACATTTTTTCTTTTGTAAGAATTGGGTGGTATCCACGAGTGGTGACATTAACAAATTCTGAAAGACATTGAGTGGAAAGACATCCAAGATTGTTACTTTTGAAAAGGTTTAATAGTTTACATGCTTGGTTCTGCCTCCTTATTTCGTTGGAATCAAATAAATAAACAAGCACATTTGTATCAAAGAGAACCTTATAAGTATTGTTGTTCATTCTTGATCCTCTCTTATCCAACGAGCCTGTCTCTCTTGATAAATTTCTTCTCTATTAAATTTGTAAGCACCTCCTGGTCTTTTGGGGTTTGAAAGAGCATCCTGGATTAACATATCAAAAGCAGTATTTTTATCTTCTGTAACATCAGCTTCCTGGATAGTGCTTTCTCTTTCAATGGCTTGTCTTACAATTTCAGACTCGCTCAATCCCCGTTGCTTAGCCAGTTTTTGTAATATGATCTGATGTTCCTGGTTAATATAAAATTGTTTTCTAATCATATCAGTAGTCATATTGACTCCTTCAATCAAAATAATTATACGTCACTATTATACATCACCCTAAATTTATAAAAGAAAAACTCCCCGCGGATTAACGCGGGGAGCGCATGTTATAATCTAGGTGCCGAAGGTGGGAATTGAACCCACACTCCTTACGGAACACGATTTTGAGTCGTGCGCGTCTGCCAATTCCGCCACTCCGGCAAAGTGCAAAACAGAGTATATCTGACATTTTATAACGGGTCAAGGGAATTTTTATGAAACTTGGAATCATTGGTCTACCCCAATCTGGAAAAACAACGCTGTTTAACGCACTCACCCGCGCCATGCAGCCCACCGGCGTTACCGGCAAAATTGAAGTTCACACCGCTGTAGTGGATGTACCCGATGTGCGCGTGGATAAGCTTTCTGAAATGTTCAAACCAAAAAAGACTATTTATACCAAGGTCACATATGTAGACATTGCAGGTCTTGATGGCAGCGGCAATAAAGGCGGTATTTCAGGCGCCCTGCTCAACCAACTGACCCAACTGGACGGTTTCATCGAGGTTGTGCGCGTGTTTGAAGACGAGAATGTCATCCACGTCAACGAGACTATCGATCCCGTTAGGGATGTGCATTCAATGGATAGTGAATTCTTGCTCAACGATCTGATATCGGTTGAGCGTAAACTTGAAAGACTTAACGAAGAAGTCAAACGCCCCATGGGTCGCGACAAAGAAGTGGTCGAACGCGAGTTGGTGCTTTTCAACCGTTTTCACGAAACGCTTTCCAAAGACATTCCGCTGCGCGATATTGAAATCAGCGACTATGAAGACAAGCTGCTTTCAGGTTTCGGTTTCTTAAGCCGCAAACCCCTGCTGATCGTAATGAACACCGCCGAAAGCCAAACCGCTCCTGAACTGACTTACACCCACAAACAAAGCAAAGTGGTTTCGCTGCAGGGCAAACTTGAAATGGATATTGCCCAACTCTCTGCTGAAGAGGCCGAGATGTTTCTTCAAGAATATGGCATCGAAGAACCCAGTTTGAGCCGCATGATCAAACTCTCATACGATCTGCTGGGTCTGCAATCTTTCTTCACTGTTGGGCCGGATGAGTGCCGGGCATGGACAGTTCGCCGCGGGGCACTGGCCCCTGAAGCGGCTGGAGAAATCCACTCTGATTTACAGAAGGGTTTCATCCGCGCCGAAGTCATCTCTTATGACGATCTGATGACCCTCGGCGGCATGAACGAAGCCAAAGCCAAAGGCCGACTCAGACTCGAAGGCAAAGAATACATTGTTCAGGATGGAGACATTCTCAACATCAGGTTCAATATCTAAATATCATTGACTCCCGGCTGCCTGTCGGGAGTCTGCTTATTACTCGTTGAAATGGAGCTCTCACATGACATCCTTATTTGACCCATTAACCATCGGCAGTGTCACTTTGCGCAATCGCATCGGGGTATCACCCATGTGCCAGTACAGCTACACAGACGGATTTTCGAATGACTGGCAACTCGTCCATCTTGGGGCCAGGGCCACCGGCGGCGCAGGGTTGATCATTGCAGAAGCCACCGCCGTTGAGCCACGCGGACGCATCACCCCTTATGATGCCGGTCTTTGGGATGACGCGCACATTGCTCCGCTGAAAAAAGTAACCTCTTTTATCAAGTCACAAGGAGCGGTGGCGGGCATCCAGATCGCGCATGCTGGAAGAAAAGCAAGCACCGACAAACCCTGGACGGGAGGTAAGCCCATCCCCGAAAGCGATGACCGATGGTGGCAGACGGTTGGACCAAGTGCTCTGCCATACTCCCCTCACTATCAAACACCGCATGAATTAAGCAAAGGTGAAATAAAAGAAATTCAATCCCTCTTTGTCTCAGCAGCGTGGCGTTCATTGGAGGCTGGCTTTGAATGGATGGAACTTCACGCAGCCCACGGCTACTTGATTCACGAATTCTATTCACCGCTTTCCAACCAGCGCACAGATGAATACGGCGGCAGCTTTGAAAACCGCATCAGCTTTATGATCGAAACCCTGCAAGCTATTCAAACTGTATGGCCAAAAGAACTTCCACTGACCACTCGCATTTCAGGTACAGATTGGTGTGAGGGCGGTTGGACAGTTAATGATTCCGTTGAACTGGCAAAAATACTCAAGGGGATGGGTGTTGACCTGGTGGATTGTTCTTCTGGCGGCAACGCGGCTGAAGCAAAAGTTCCGGTCGGACCTGGGTACCAGGTGCCTATTTCTGAGGCATTACGCCGTGAGGCTGACATCGCAACCGCCACGGTTGGAATGATCACATCACCGCAGCACGCAGACGAGATCATCCGCAACGGCCGCGCAGATGTTGTGCTGCTTGGCCGCGAGTTCTTACGTGATGCCTATTGGCCACTGCATGCAGCCAAATCATTGGGCAGCGAGAATGAAGCACCGCCTCAATATCAGCGCGCTTTTTAATCCAGTTTGCCGAACAGGTCTTGCAGATCGGTCAAATTCACACGAGAAGTCATATCTAAACTTAACGGCGTGACGGATACCATGCGGTTGGTTCTGAAGGTGCCAACATCGGTAGTGGAGTCAGCAAGATCGTTTTCGTTAGGCAAAGGCATTCCATCCACGATCATGTGCTTTTCATGTGCTTTTGGTTCACGATAATAAGCCACAAAATATGGATTCCGCGCCAGGCGGGTAACACGCCATGGGGTTTCAGAGGTGGCGTCAGAGGGTACATTGACATTTAATGCCATCACATCTTCTGGCATTTTCTTATCCAATAAAAGCTTGGCAAAGCGCCGTGTAAAGAAGGCGGCGGCTGAAAAATCTACCTGGTCTGAATAACCCAAATAATCCTGGCTCTCAAGCTGTACCGAAACCGCCAGGGATGGAATGCCTGATGATGCGCCTTCAAGTGCCGCGCCTACTGTGCCAGACATGGTGATATCAATGGATGGATTTTCGCCGTAATTGATGGCTGAGACCACCAAATCGGGTTTCGTTTTTAATATTCCGAATAAGGCATAGTTTACTGTTTGGGCAGGAGATGCGCCAATTGCGTAGCACGTCCACTCCTGATCGCCGATGGTAAGTTTAACTTCTTTAATCTCGCCATCCGATTTTGATGGCACGCTGCGCCCGGCGCCGGAATGCTGTTCGCGCGGCGCGGCTACAGTTACATAGCCAATTTTTGAAAGTTCCTGTGCGGCAGCCCATAAACCCGGAGAGTGAATGCCGTCATCGTTGGTCAATAAAATTTGAGGTTTGTTATTCATCTTTTTCTCTTTTACTTATATGAGCAGGTAATGAAAAAGAGCGGTGACCCGCTCTTTTTAGTGCCCTCGGCAGAACTCGAATCTGCAACCTTTTGCTCCGCAAGCAGACGCTCTGTCCAATTGAGCTACGAGGGCGGACACGTTAGCCGTACAAATATAAACCATTTGGTTAGGTTCGTCAAGATTTTTTATGTAACCGTAAATTAGGTATAAGAATTACCTTTTAATAACAAAAAAGCTCATTTTGTAAATTTTTATTTTTTCTAGAAATAAACCTATTGACAATAAATAAAACCTTTCTGTATAATTAGTTACAGTAAGTAATTTATTATATATAGAAAAATTATTATGTACCCACCCAGTATATCCAGGTTTAAAACCATTGCGCAAACAGAGATGCGGGCGATCAACCGTTCGGCTGTGTTGGAATATTTACGTCTTTCCAAGACCGCTTCTCGAACAGAATTGTCAACCGAATTAATGATCAGCAAACCCACTGTTATGCGTATTGTAGATGATTTGCTCGCTGCCGGATTAATTATCTCTCTGGATGAACGGGAAAAAGGAGCGCGACGGTCACGCGAATTACTTGCCCTCAACGCTCCAAACAACCTTGTTTTGGGGGTTGATATTGGAGGCAGCCATATAAGCGCAATCATCGCGACGATTGGCGGAGAAATTCTTTATCAAAATCGAACTGCGGTCAATTGGTCTAGTAGTGAATCCAATTATCAAACCTTGATTCAATATATCAAGGATCTCCGAAAAGAAGCTCTGTCTTTTCCGGTGAATATTTTAGGTATTGCGATCGGTGTTCCTGGAATTATTGACAGTACCAATGGGGTAGTAAGAATTGCGCCTAGTTTGAATTGGCACAACTTTCCACTTTTAGAGAAACTGAAATCAGCGTTGGATATTCCTGTAATTGTGGAAAATGATGTCAATTTGGCCGTACTTGGAGAAAATTGGTTTGGCATTGGCGAAGGGGTCAATAATTTGGTTATGATCTCCGTTGGCACCGGGATTGGATCTGGAATCATCCTTGACGGGAAATTACATCGTGGGTTTCGAGACTCTTCTGGAGAAATAGGCTATCTATTACCCGGTGTGCAATATCTCGACAATCAATATCCAGGGTTTGGTGCGCTTGAAAGCTTGGCTTCTTGCAGTGGAATTACTGATCGCGCAATCAAGGCACTAAAATCAACTGCTACACATTTCGACATCTCAAAGGTGGACGCTCAGTTTGTTTTTGATCAAGCAAGAGAAGGTCAAACCTGGGCAAAAAATATTGTAAATGAAACTGTTGATTTTCTGAGTCTCGCCATCGCTAATATTAGTGTTTGTTTTGATCCTGAATTGATCATTATTGGGGGTGGAATTGCGGGTTCTATAGATATGTTGATTGCCCCTATTCAGAAAAGATTAATGAATGTCATTCCATTTGTGCCCAAACTTGAAGGGTCGCGCTTATTGAATAATGCCCCTTTATTGGGTGCAGTGGTCCGTGTATTTCAAAAATGTGAAGATTACACCGTTGTCCATGTGGTTTAGAGAACAAACACCTTCGAGGAGTGCTAATGGAACCGTACGTTAACGATGAAATACCCGTCATTGATTGCCACATTCATTATCCTCATCCGCTGATGAAAGAAAGTTTGATGAGTGTGACCAACCGTCTCCGAATTGATCGTGTAAATATTGTTTGTACACCGCATCAGACGCGCTTGAGTCTGGTGCCAGATGCCTTGCATTTAAAATCTCATTTTCCAGATAAAGTGTTTGTCTTTGGCGGCCTGGATGTTTCACTGTATTTTAGAGAAGCGAACCGTGTAGGTTTGGCTTTTGCTGAAAATGTGGAATTATTACGTTCTCTGGGTTGTGATGGTATCAAGATGATTGAAGCCAAACCTCAAATGCGAAAAATGCTGCCAATTCCTCCTTTCAACAGCAGCGTTTTTGAACCCTATTGGCAAAAACTTGCTGAAACTCAATATCCTTTGTTGATGCACGTGAATGATCCTGAAGATTTTTGGGATGCACAAAAAGTACCTAAATGGGCACTTGAACGCGGTTGGTTTTATGGAGATGGAACCTACATAAATAATGAAACTCAATATTCTGAAATTCTTGAAGTACTTCGTAAGCACCCTAACTTAAACGTAATCTTTGCCCATTTTTTCTTTATGTCAGCCCAGCTTGACCGACTGTCAGAATGGCTTGATCAATTCCCAAATATGTCCATTGATCTGACGCCTGGCATTGAAATGTACTACACCTTCTCTCAAAACATTCAAAAGACGCGAGATTTTTTCTTGAAGTATCAGGATCGCATCCTGTTTGGGACGGATATTGGCGCCAGGGCATTGCTGGTTGATCCTGAACAGGGAATCCAGTTTGACGAAAGTCAGAATAGAGTATTTGTGGTCCGTTCGTTTCTCGAGAACGATGGTGAGTTTTATCTGAATGAAAATGGTTTTCTTTTTGGTGACAGTAATGTTCCCCTTTTGGGATTAAGTCTGCCAAGGGAAGTCCTTGAAAAAATCTATTACAAAAATTTTGAACGTGTTGTGTCTGTTTCGCCACGGAAACCTAATTCAAAAGCAATAGTAAATTTCTGTGATCAACTGCAAAGAATTATTGAGATTCAAGGCTCAAGCCAACCAGGGATTCCTGGAGACGCGTCGGTTGCAAAATACATAGGCGCATATTTTCGTTCGATAAGTTGATATCAAACTATCTGATATTCCAAGGAGGTCTCATATGAAACAGATTAAAAAATGGCAAGAACCGCTTTATGCAATTGGTGGTTTTGGTCCTGGCTTTTTGTATCAAATTGCCTTGACCTACTTGTTGTACTATTATCGTCCTGCAATCTCCCTGGTGGATAAGGGCGCTTTGGTTTTGGCACCCGCTGTTGGATATGCAGTGGGGTTGTTAGTGGCAAGAATTCTGGATGGACTGGTGGATATTCCAATTGCCCATTGGACGGATAACATGAAATCTAAATGGGGAAGACGCCGTCCGATGATGTTGATGGGCATGATCCCGGCAGCGATCGTTTTCATTCTCATGTGGTATCCGCCCGTTACTGATTCAGCATTAGGGCCTAACGGACACTGGGCAAATGCACTTTATATTGCTGCAATGAGTTCTTTGTTCTTCTTTTTCTACACCCTTATGACCGTTCCATACCTGGCCAGCCTGTCTGAAATCGTAAAAGATGAAAATTCCAGGGTGCGAGTAGCGAGTTGGCAGACATTTTTCAACACGGGTTCTTATGTTTTGGTCTATGTATTAGCACCGATTTTGTTTGATCAGTTTGGTGTACGGGGGACAATATGGCTTCTATTGCCTTGTATAGTGTCTTTCATCGGTCCGTTGTTGGTAATTAAAGAAGATTCTACACTGCAACCAAATCAAAACGATTCAGGTCAACCTGTTGCCCCTTCCCAAAAAGATGTTCCTATTTGGCAAAGTTTCAAATTGACGATGACCAACAAAACATTCGGTATTTATGCTTTATCTCTGGCAACCTTTTTCTTTGGTTTGCAATTCTTCCTGGGTGGAATTTCGTTCATGGCTTTGGATATGATGGGGCTTACACAAACACAACTCGGAACAATGAACGCTGCTGCTTTTGCTCCGGTACCCATTATGTTATTAATATTCAACTACATTGCCAAGAAAAAAGGTGCAAAATGGGGATTCCAGTTAGCATTGTTGATTTTTGCAGTTGTGATGGCTTGTTTTCCGCTGGCATGGACAAAATTTAACTTTCCGCTATCTCCATATTTGATCGGAATGATTCTTGGAGCGATTGGTAGCTTTTCAATCGGTGTCTTTTTTACGATTCCTTACGCGTTTCCGGCCCAAATTGCCGCCAATGAAGCAGCAGAAACTGGAAAAAACCGCGCTGGAATGTTTTTTGCCGTTCAGGGTTTGATCAATCAATTTGTTGGCAGCCTGGCAGGATCCATTCTGGCCTTACTTCTCACCTGGAAATATGGTGTAATCGCTATCGGTCCAATAGCTGGTTTGGCGTGCATTGCTTCATTTATTTTTATTAGAAAATATCCCTTAGGAAAACCCTCTCCCAAATAATAAAAAATATCCTCCCTTATACCGCCTGTGTGTTTGCATCAAGATTCATTGTTCTCACAGGCGGTTCGCATTATAAATTTACTCTAAAGGTATGTTTTAGCGATGAAACTAATTATTATTAAAGACGAACAAGCGTTAAGTAATACCGCGGCAAAGATGGTTATGGATCATGTCAATGACTCTCCGTCAGGATTATTGGTTTTTCCGACAGGAAACACCCCTCTGGGAATGTTTGACGCTCTAGTATCAAATTATAAAAATGGATTGGTAAGTTTTAAAAATTCTTCATTATTAGAATTGGATGAGTATTTTGGAATTGAAATAAACTCCTCTCTTAATTTGTTTGCCTGGTTGGATCGAACTTTTATTCAAAAAGTGGATTTTATATCTGAAAATGTATATCGATTTAATTCTGAAACACTTTCCCCAGAGAATGAAATTCGTAGAATAGATAAAATTATCGAATCAAAAAATGGGATAGATTTACTCGTTCTTGGGCTTGGACCTAATGGACATTTAGGATTTAATGAACCTGAATCAGACCCGGCTTCTCCAACTCGGATTGTAAAACTTACCCCTGAATCTTTGCGAAGTAATTCTCGCTATTGGCCTGAAGAATTCAGTGTCCCAACCAGCGGATTTACGCTTGGCATGGATTCACTGCTGAATGCCAAAAAAATAATTCTGTTGGTTCAAGGTTCTTCAAAAGCAGATATTCTATTTTCTACTTTGAGTTCAGAAATTTCAGCTTCAATACCCTCAACATTTTTAAGAACATTGGATAATTGTTACCTTCTAGCCGATCAAGACGCTTCGAGCAAATTACCCGCTGCTTTGATTCAGAAATTTACCTGTACATGAAAATTTTACAAAACGAGTCTCGCAATTGCCACGACTGCCATCCCCACCAGTACGGTGGCAAACATGCTTCGCGTTTTCCAGGCAGTAAAACCGGCAGGCAGCGCTGCCCACAAGTAGAGGTTGCTCCAAGACAGGTTCATTTGTCCGTCATAAACTAATAGAGACGGAAGCAGCAGCGCGGCCAGCACCGCAACCGGCACATATTTTAACCAGGCCTCGATGAAAGGGTGTAATTTTCGCCCGCGTAAAAACCAGGCTGGCAGCAACCGCGGAAGAAAAGTAACCAAACCCATGCCGACCATAGTAAGTAGAACCAGTTCATTACTCATTTTCCACCTCCACAAGAGGTGCTGGTTGTCTCTTATTCGAGGTAGTTTCAATAACAGCGCCCAAAGTGGCCCCAATCACCGTCGCAAGAATCACATTCCATTGAGTGATGCCAATTTTCCACAAAATAATGGAAATTACTGCACCAATAATAGCCACAATCACGTGCTTACGATGATGCACCTGCAAAATTAACAAGGCAATGAACATGGCTGGCAATGCATAATCCAGGGCAAATGGTTTTACGTCGGAGATCAAGTTTCCAGCCAGAACACCCAGAATTGTTCCGACGACCCACGAAAATTGGCAGATCAAATTGATGCTCATCGCAGGCAAGGATGAAGTGTCTCCCTCACTAAATCTCAAACTGTGTACAGCAAAAGTTTCATCTGTCAGTTCATAACAAAACCCCGCTACTTCAACCTTTTTCCACTCTCTCATATGTGCTGATAGTGAGGCACTCATTAACATATGTCTCAGATTGACAACAAAAGTGGTGATAATAATAGAAAAAGGATTTAATCCCTGAGCGAAGAAACCTGTTGCCATTAATTGAGCGGATCCTGCAAAAACGATGATTGACATTAATATAGTGTTCAGTGTGCTAATACCTGCATTAACGCCCAAAACACCATAAGCAAAACCAACCGGGATATATCCCAGTACAACAGGTAAAGCTGGTGTAAGAACTCTTTTAACAAAAGAAATCTTATCAAAATTCGAATTAATCAATTATGTAATCCTGCTGAATCAAACAAGTTTTGATTATATCAATTAAAAACCATCCATATATGACATTTAATAGTAGAATTGGTGACGTTTCACTTGATAGAGAAAATTGACAAGTAAAAATTGCTGTGCTATTCTTTTCAGCAGATAAAATCATAGGTTTACGAAAGGATTTTCTATGGCCACAAAAATTACCGATGAATGCATTTCTTGCGGTGCGTGCGAAGCAGAATGCCCTGAAGGAGCCATCTCACAGGGTGCGGATATTTATGTTATCGATGCAGCTAAATGTACTGATTGCCACGCCTGTGTTGATGTTTGTCCCACCAGTGCTTGCGTTCCCTCATAATTTTTTCTGAAATCTCAAAGAGACAGTCATAATCGGCTGTCTCTTTTTGTTTGTTATGGGCAGATGATATAATTTTTTTAGATAAAAAATCAATAATGATGTGAGGTTTTGTGAAAAAATTTATAGCGGTGGCTGGCAATATTGGGGTGGGTAAATCTACCCTGGTTGAGATGATCTGCGAAAGATTGGATAGTAAACCCTATTATGAACCGGTCACCGAAAACCCCTATATCTCAGATTTTTATAAAGACATGGTTTCTTGGAGTTTTCATTCACAAATCTTCTTTTTAACCCACCGTTTGCGAATTCATCAAGAACTGATTCGAAATTCTGGATCCGTTATTCAGGATCGCAGTATTTATGAAGATGCTGAAGTGTTCGCCCAAAATTTATTTGCACAAGGACGCATGAGTGAGCGAGATTACACCACTTATCGATCTTTATATCGCACACTTGCAGAATATCTGCCTCCCCCCGATTTAATGATTTACTTACGCGCATCTGTACCTACCTTGTTAAATCGGATCGCATTAAGAAATCGTGATTATGAACAGCAAATTGCTCCAGAATATCTTTCGCGATTAAACGACCTTTATGAAAATTGGATCAATAATTTCACCTTGTGTCCGGTACTTACCGTCCCTTCAGACGATTTGGATTATGTTGCTCATCCGCGACATTTAGAATTAATTGTCAACAAAATAAAAGAAAAATTAACTGGCAAAGATGTGGTCGTTTTTACATCAGAAGAAACGAAAAAAGCCTAATTTTTCAACCAGGCTAAAAACTCTCTTTCTAATCCATTAATTAAATCGGTGTTAAACTACTGGATCCACCACTAATTTAATAGCTGTGCGAACTTTGCCTTCAATGTCCACATCAACGAATTCAGGATAACAGACAATTTTTATTCCATCTTCTTCTAAATAACCTTTTGCCAAGACGAGTGCTTTGACGGCCTGATTTACTGCACCTGCACCAATTGCCTGTATATCTGCGTGTTTATGTTCACGCATGACACCCGCAATGGCCCCCGCGACAGCCGCTGTGCGAGAATTGGCTTTGACCTTAATTACATCCATTTTTTCCACTCCCTTCTGGATCAACGATGGTCTTTCTTAAAAAGCCAAGGGGGCAAAACGCCTACTTGTTAAAGATTGTACAAGAAATTATGCACAGTTTCAATACTTTATATTTGATATAAAAAGCAGTATATTTATGAACATGTGGATAAGTGTGGTGATGAATTAGTTATTCTTTATAAGGATAGTGTTAAATAGTTGTAATAGTAGTGGCTGTGGAAATGTGGATAAAAATAGATAAAACGTTTTCTTGGCAATATTTGGGCACTTGGTAATATTTCTCGCCATATATGGGGTAATTCGTTATTTTCTATTCACAGCAGACTGTTGATGAAATAGTGTTTATTAGTAGAAAAATATTAAACTGAAGAGAATCGTTTTTATTGTTGATTTTGGCTGGTTTTTATCCACCGCAAAAAGAGAATATTTGGATGAATTTATCCACAGGAAGTCAATGTTTATCCACAGCTTTTCAGATGGTTATCCACACTTAAAGATTTTTTTGTTGAGAGAAGCAGGTTTTTATAAGGTTTCTACGACTTCTTCAACTTTATCCAGCGCGGCATCTAAAGAGTCCAACCGGGCTGGTAGTGTTTTTGAATCCAGTTTGAGTTGATGGCTAAAAGCTTGCCATTCTTTGTAAGAGGCTTCGGTTTTTGGAAGCAAGGTCGCGGCCAGCGTCCAAACATCCAACAAAACCCAAACGGCAGCGGCAGGGCGTTCTTCTGACAGCGCGAGGATGGCTTTTTCGTAATAATTTCGCCGATTCGGATTGATGCTTGGTGGAACGTTTTTGACCACAGCAAGCGCCTCAAAAGCATTATTTAATCCCGCCAGCCAGGGTTGCCAACTTTCATCCGTCACTTCTATGCTTGTAAACAAGTGAACCAGGTCGCCAGTGAGGTCGGGTATGCCGGCTTTTTCTGCGCGGTCAGGCAGATCAACGAACAACCTGCGGACGGTGAGGGGCATGCCCGAAAGACAGGCTGCAGCATTGGCTGTTTTGCGGACGGCGTTGATAAAAACTTGAATGCGTTTAATCCCCTGTGGCACACTGCCATCTTCCAGTGCTTGCCAATCTTGGCGGGCAGAATCCAGAAATAGTCGGCTTCGTGCTGCCACATTAGCGGGCTGCCAAAATTGTGATATGGCGGTTGAGCGGGTGAGATCAAACCAGTGGGTGGAATCTTGCAGGCTGATGGCGCCGAGATCCAGCGCGCCGCCAATCCATGGGTCAAGACGCAGTTTGCGGGCTGGCGAAAAAGTTTCTTGTGGGTAGTGAGCAATATCCAGGTGTACATCGGCATTGATACGCACGATCTCACGGCAGGTAGCAACCGGCCGGTCATGCACACAAATCAGGTCAATATCCGTGACGCCGCCGATGAAGGGGTCTTGGTGGAGCAGCGATCCTGTCAGGTATACGCACACCAATCCGCGGTCTTTTGCGGTCAGTTTGGCAGCATTTTCTTTTGCGAGGTTGAGCAGGATATCGCGCGTGACACGCATGGTTGGCTCCGTGGTCAGGAAATAGGTAATTGCGGTTGAAACGGGGCTTCTTCAAGTGCGGTGGCGATGCGTGCCGTGATGATATCCAAATCCATGTTGCGGCTGACGAAATCAAGCTCGTCAGTCTGGATGACCAGTATTTCTGAAGAGTGGGTGGACCCCAAATAGAAATCATCGTAAGAGCGGTTCAACAATTCAATATAGTCGCGTTCCATAGTGCGTTCGTAAGGGCGGTCACGCTGCGCGATGCGCCGCATCAGGGTTTCAGTGGTGGCGCGCAAATAAACCACCAGGTTGGGAGGGGTGATCTTTTCAGCCAGCGCTTCTTGAACGTTGTAATACATATCCAACTCGTCGCCCTTGAGGTTGATGCGTGCAAAAAGGGCATCCTTTTCGAAGGTGTAATCGCTGATTACGGCCTTGGCAGATTCGAGGCGTTCGTTTATGTTGCGGCGCTGCTGATGATAGCGGCTGAGTAAAAAAAAGATCTGGGTTTGAAAGGCATAGCGCGCGCGGTCGGAATAAAAGTTGCTTAAAAAAGGATTCTCTTCAAAGACTTCGAGCACAAGCTCCGCCTCGAAATGAGGCTGCAGCATTCTGGCGAGGGTGGTTTTGCCCACCCCAATGACACCTTCAACGGCAAAATACATAAATTGACGTCTCCAACCGGGTTTCCGGCTTTCGTATGGGGATTTTCAATACAGAAAATATACCATAAATTTATAGCCACGGTGATTTGTAAGGGCAATTCTTGTAATTGCCCTTACCCGGAAGAGGTTATCACCACGGCCAGGTTTGTCCGCTTTCATGGATGAAGGTGATGATTGCATCCAGTGTCGGCAGGGGATGACCCAGCCCGGTCATGACAATCGAAAGTTCGCCGCGGTGGTGGGCCGAGTGGAGCAGCGATTGGGTCAGAAGCTGCCAGCGCGCCAGCTTGAACGGATGCTCGCCAATGGGGATGTCAACGATTTCAAGCAGTTTTTCATCGGTCACCCAGTTGAGGTATTTAAAACGCTCCTCCGCGATCTGGCTGAAGGCCACTGTGATCTCTTGCAGACTGAGGGTTTTGTCGGGTGCACCTTTGGGGTTCACCGGCTTGCCCTCGCTGCGCGCCAAAAAGAAGAACTCCGTGGTCAGCATGTGAGTCAGAAGCGCCTGCACCGATCCGTGGCTGGGGCTGGATGGGGCGGTAAAGGAGGCTTCGTCCATTGCGGCGGCGGTTTGCAGCACAAGCTGGTTGGCGTAACTGTTGGTGTTGTGCAGTACAAGTAAGGCTGATTTATTTAAGTTATCCATTTTGTCCTCCATTGTTGTTATTGCGAGCCTACAAATAGATGAACTGTCATTGCGAACCCCGCCAAATTTGCTTTATAAAACACCTTTGAACTTACGGGGTGAAGCAATCCCCCACTAAGAAATGTTCAGTACAAATTGGGGATTGCCGCGCCCTGACAGTCATTGGTTCTCTAACAATTTATTATTGCAGGGCTCGCAATGACAGCCCAACATGGGGCTCGCAACACTTGCACAGGCAGCAAGTGTCAGTGTGACGTTTTAAGGTACCCAATACTCCCCGCCGCCGCCTTCGCGGTTCATCAGTTTGTATTCAATCATCCCGCGGCGGAGTGAGGCTGTGTCTTCATTGAAATTCTTGAATATCTCGTTTACTTCTTTTTCGCTGTAGCGTTTACCCTGCATAAAAGATTTTAATACATGCCGCAGCAGCACGATGAATTTCTTGTCCTGAACCGGAAAGGCCTTGATCTGACCTTCAGTATTCAGAAAATTGGAGAGCACCTTGCGCTCAAAGGCGTCTTCACCCAGGCCCTCCGAGAGCCTGGGTAGATTCTCGTCTTGCAGCAGATGGCGCGACATGGATTTAAGTGTCTCGGTCTGCAAAGAATAAATGTAATAGTGCCCTTCTGTACGCGCGCTGACCAGCCCGGCTTTTGATAAGTTTGCCAGATGATGAGAGGTGGTCGATACGCTCAAGCCGAGCAGCTCAGCCAGCTTCTCAACGGAAGTGGGCTGTTGAGCCAGCAGGCCGATGATCTTGAGGCGGTTTTCGTCCGCCAGTGATTTGAAGAAGGCCAGCAGTTCGGCCAGTTGTTCTTGTTCAGTCATGGTACACTCCTTGAAATCATTACGATGGTTATCGAAATGATTTTATCAGAGTTGAGAGGTGTGTCAAGGGATAAGTACTGAGAACCGAGAGTCGAGAACTGAGAATCGTCAAAACCAGTAATGAGTAATCAGGTATCAGGAATTAATTGTCACTTTCTGAAACACCACCAACCCCAACGCGATCAGATAACACAACGTCACAAACGCAAACGCAGCCAGCATGCCGTATTGCAGCGCTGGGTTTATACTCCCCTGCGGATAAATGATCTGAAAAACCAGCCGCGTCAGCCACAAAATGCAGGTGGCAACCAGCAGCACGATCACAGCATAGCGGTTGGCCCTGCCGCCGAAAATGAAGAGGATATTCATCAGCCCGAACAACACCAGCGACAGCGAAAAAAACACGTTGATTGCGCGGATGGCGACGGCCAGTTCCGTGGCGGTGGGGTCCATGTAGGAGGTCCACTTCCAGGCCTTGGGCACGAAGAAATGCCAGACGCCGAAGCCGATTGAGACGCTGCTGCCGAAGATTACCAGAAGTTTAACCAGGAGGGGCATAACTGTACTCCAGAAAAGCTGACCCCCGCAGATTTAAAATCTGCGGGGGTCTATTCAAACAAAACTACTTCGTGATCTTCTCCAACTGATCGACAAGCGCATCGAGCACATCGAAGCCGCCCTGCCAGAACGAAGCCTTGGTCACATCCACGCCGGCCTCGGCCATTACCTGCATCGGCGCTTCGGACCCTCCCGCGGAGAGCATCTTGATGTATTTCGGCTTGAAGGATTCTCCCTCGGCCTTGAACTGCTTGTAAAGTGAAAGCACCAGCAACTGCCCGAAAGCGTAGGCATACACATAGAAGGGCACCTGGTAGATGTGCGGAATAGAGACCCATTCCCATTTAAATTCTTCAGAGACTTCCACCGCGCTGCCGAACTGCTTCTTGAGGTTTTCCATATAGGCCGCAGAAAGCTCATCCACAGAAGCGCCGTCGGCGATCATCTGATGTGCCTGTTTCTCGAACATAGCGAAGAACGACTGTCTTTGAATGGTGGCATAGGCGTCATCCATCTGTTTGAAGAGCAGGTCGCGCTTGACGGCATCGTCAGATTCTTCAGCTAAAAGGCGGTCCACCAGCATCATCTCGCCAAAAGTGGAGGCGGTTTCAGCCAGCGGCAGACAGGCGTGCTGGGTGAAGAGGCTGTGCTTGTCGGCCAGCATTGAGTGGATGGCGTGACCCAGTTCGTGGGCCATGGTGGCGACGTCATCCGTCTTGCCCTGGTAATTGAGCAGCACCCAGGGGGTCAGGTCGGGGGTGACGGTGGCGCAGAAAGCCCCGTCGCGCTTGCCCTTGCGCACTTCGGCATCCAGGTGGTCTTCCTTAAAAACACGTTCGGCCATTTCAGCGAACAGCGGATCAAAATCGGTGAAAGATTCCAAAACTTTGGCAGCAGCTTTGTCATAGGCGTAGGCTTTATCTGCCATGGCAACCGGGGCATAAATATCGTAACGGCGCAGCTTGTTCACACCCAGCAGTTTGGCTTTCAATTTGAAAAAGCGTTGGAAGATGCCGGTGTTCTTTTCGGCCACCTTCAGCAAAAGATCAATTACTTCATCCGGCAGGTCGTTGGCCAGGTTGCGCGCGGAGATCGGACTCTTGTGATGGCGCAGGGTGACTTCTTCATTCTTCCAGTCGCGTACGATGATCTGGTACATCTGTCCGAGGATGTCGCCATCCGCGCCGTAAACACGGTAAAGCGACTGATAAGCTTTGGCGCGCAGGTCGGGGTTGTCGCTGCGGACGTAGCTCATCAGTTCGCCGCGCGTCATTTCTTTGACCTCGCCATCCACTTCAAATGTGAAGACATAGCGATTGGTTATGGAATCGTAAAGGGTGGTAAGGGCATTGACACCGGTGACGTTCTTGGTGTTGATGATCTTCTCTTCAGGTTCGGTCAAGGTGTGCGGTTTGAAGTGGCGCATCTCCTCAAGCCAGTAACGGTAATCGCCCGATTCTTTCATCAGACGTTCTGCGGCCGCATCTGAGAGCTCCTTCCACCACAGGCTGAAAAAGAGGGTGCGGTTGCCGATCTCGGATTGCTGCTGTTCAGTTTTGGCGATCAGCCCCAGCGCCGCTTGATTTTGAGTATCTTCAGCGAACCACAAACCGGCATAGCTGCCCATGAGATGTGCCATGCGCGAAATGCCTTCCAATGCCTTGATCACCGAAAGGAAGTCCGCGCTGCTGATGTCATCTTTTAACATCGGACGCAGTTTTTCAAAGTCCGCGGTCAGTTTATCAATGGCCTTAAAATCTTTGTTGAAGTCCTTTTCAGAAGTGTAAATATCTGAAAGGCTCCAGCGTTTTTGAGTGTAGGTAACAGGTTTGGTCATAAGAGTCCTCTTGAATAGATAGGGTGTGAGATTTATTTATTTGTGCAACTGCTTGAAAATTATACACCGTCAAATGCCACAGTGTATTTATGTTTGAAAACAGTATAATATTGTTAGAGGAAAAAATGAATCTGGAATCATTAAGAAAGTTTTCACCACAACTTAATCAAATTGCGAAAAAACATGGCATCGTCAAGCTGTATGTTTTTGGGTCAATCGCACGCGGAGAAACAACCAGTAAAAGCGATGTGGATTTTCTTGTTGAAATGCTGCCAAAAGCTTCTTTGTTTGGAGTGGCTGGATTTTCATATGAAGCGGAAAAACTGCTTTCATCAAAAGTGGATGTTGTACCAATGTCTATGCTTCCTGATTTAAAAGACAGAGTATTTGTGAAGAATATTCAACGAGAAGCGGTTGCGTTATGAAAGATAAAAATAAATTGCTTCAAGATATGTTGGAAGCTATTTCTTCTATAGAAGCATATTCCGTCCCAACTTATGAAATATTTATGAGTGATGACAAGACACAAGATGCAATTATGTTTAACTTGATTGTACTTGGAGAGGCAGCTAATAACGTCTCCATCGAATTTCAAGCAGAACACCCAGAAATTCCCTGGTCTTCAATTATTGGTACCAGAAATGTAATCGCGCATGGATATGACCAGATAAAAACGAGAATAGTCTGGGACATCATAAAAAACAACCTTTCGTCACTTCGTAAGGATTTGTTGAATTTGTTGTAATTCTCTTCTTGTCAGCAAAATGGATTTTTAGCTTGCTTTGGTTTGCCAGAGCAATTTTGACGTTTAAGATTCTATTAACTCAATCAAAAGGCGGTTGTTAAAAAATTGGGGGCTTGAAATTTAAAAAATCCGATCTATAATACAATTAAGTTTGCAGTGCAAAGTGCACTGCTACACAAGGAGAGGATAATGAAAAACATAAATGAAATCCGGTTTGTAGCTACCAACTATTTTAATCTGCAAGGTTTAAAAAACGTGGCAATTGGCATATTTGGAATTTTGGTGGCTCTATGGGGGAGCGCACTGCAATACCCAATATCGTTACAAAATTGGATATTCCTCGGGTTTGTGGTGATAGTCCCTATTGCGATTTATTTGGCTTTTGATCTCTATTACAAACATACTTTTGGTCAGGTCAAGCGGTCACCTGAAAGCAAGCGTCTTGAATGGCTGGTTGGAATAATAAGTGGAGTTCTAATAATTGGTGGTTTTTGGCTGGATGTGACTTACAAATTAACATTCAGCGCAATTGGATTGATTTTTGGGCTGGGTTTACTGGCTGATTATATCCGCATCACCTGGCTGGTTAAAGGACGTTATTTGCCGTATTATCCCATCGGTGTTGTTCTGATAATCCTCTTAAGTTTGTTTCCGGTGTTTGGATTGCCAGAGTGGTGGAAAATGGTTGGATTACGAAGCGAAGCGATTGGCCTTGCCTTATTTGTGGGAGTGTTCTCGATTTTCGCCGGCATTTGGGGACACATTTACCTCGTGCGCACCCTCTCCCCCAAAGCGGAGGAAAAATGACCACTCCCTTTGAAGAATTGGCCGGGTTGGATCGTCTGATCCACGAACCGGCGCGGTTAGCCATCCTCACCGCGCTGGCCTCCTGCGACACCGCGGATTATCTCTTTCTGCAGCGCCTCACCGGCTTGACCGGCGGCAACCTCTCAAGCCATCTCTCCAAACTGGAAGAAGGCGGGCTGGTGCAGCTTGACAAGCGCTTTATCGATAAGAAACCCAATACCCAGGTGCAGATCACCGCAGAAGGTAAGCGTGCCATCCTTCAACACTGGAAGCAACTGGACGCCCTGCACGAAAGCTCGAAAAACTGGAAACAGGAAGATTAGAAACTAAAAACGTTCTCATCATGAAAAGACAAGTTCCTGAATTCTTTTACCAGAATTCAGGAACTTGCAGTAAAAAAGCTTGGTTAGTCATAAGCTCAATTTTTGAGATTAAAAACACAAAAAAAGTGATAACCTCAGCGCTCGTTGAAGATTTTCAACAATTCCTCATGTATCCCCGGCGCGGAAGATACCAGTCCGTAAGGCGGTTTGAAATAATCAGGGTCGCCGTGCAAATCGGTCACGGTTGCGCCGGCTTCCTGGCTGATCAAAGAGCCAGCAGCGATATCCCACGCATTAATTTTTTCTTCCCAATATCCATCCAGCCGACCGCAAGCCACGTAACAAATATCAATCGCCGCGGACCCCAGCCGCCGCACACCCTGGGTGATATTGGTCATGCGCCCGAAGATTTCCATACGTCGGGCAACGAGGGTTTGATCGGGTTCGTTGTGCGGCAGACCGGTCACCAATAAGCTGTGCTGCAGGTTGGCGCAATCTGACACGCGGATAGGTTCACCGTTCAACCAGGCGCCTTTGCCGCGTTCCGCACTGAAACATTCGTCGTGTGAGGGGTCGTAGACCACCCCCAACTGTAATTTACCTTGATATTGATAGGCCACCGAGATGGCAAAGAACGGCACCTTGTGGCTGTAGTTGATCGTGCCATCCAGCGGATCGATGTGCCAGCAGTGATCTGCATGCCCCTTGACTTTGCCGGTTTCTTCTGCGATGATCGAGTGCTCCGGGAAGCTGCCCAGAATTGCGTCTAGCAGCAGTTTTTCGCAGGCATGATCCACTTCGGTGACAAAATCTGTTTCGCTCTTGTAGCCGATGGTATGTTTTGTATGAAGGCTGTCCAGGGCGATCTGGCCTGCGGCTTTACTCCAGGCGATGACCTGGTTGAGTGTGGGTTCCATATTTATCTTTCTCCATTGATTTCTGCGATGAGCTGCTCAAAAAAACCGTCGAGGTAAAGGCTGCGTTCGTGCGCAATTGCTTTGGCGGTTTGGGTAAACAGTTTCTTCTCGATTTTCTGCAATTTATACAGGTACTCGTGATAGGCGCTGTGCAGTTCGCCTTCTACTTCTTTGCTGGTTTCGATGAACTGCTGCGAGGGAGGTGCATAAAAAGGCGTGCCCGCCAGCGCGGCATAAACTGATACCCTGATGGCACCAATTGCGCCCAACACATCCAGCTTATCCGCGTCAAAAATACACCTGGCCTCAATCGTCTCAGGCGGTTCCTGATCGCCTCTGAAGCGGTGGGCGCGCACACAATGTTGAACTTCTTTAATGCGCTCTTCAGGCCAGCCTTCTTCACGCAGAATCTTGCCGGCAAATTCTGCTGAGCGCAGGTGGTGTTCTTTGCGCGAGTCGCTGCCCGGGGTTGTACCGTCCGCGTCGTGCAGCAGGGCAGCGGCATGCACGATTTCTAAATCCGCGCCTTCGGCCAGCGCCAGGCGCTCAGACATTTTAAAAACTCTTTCAATATGAGAGAAATCATGCACGGCATCCACGTGTTCATACCATGCACGTGCTTTTTCCAATGTTAACATTCCACTCCAAATAATTGTTTCTAGAAATAAATCCTATTGAGGATAAACAATCCCTTTTTTGATCACCGTCCGCACAAGGTTGCCGCCAAAGCGGTATGCCAGGTGGCGATAATCTTCCACAGACAAGATCAACAGATCCGCCTGCTTGCCTGCTTCAAGTGAACCGATGGTGGCGCTGCGGCCGATGGCGTAGGCGGCGTTGATGGTTGCGGCTGCCAGCGCCTGGGCGGGGGTGAGTTTTAATGCTCTGCAGGCTAACGCGATGACGAACTGCATGCTTTCACACCAGGCCGTGCCGGGGTTGAGGTCTGTGGCCAATGCGAGGATGGCCTCCGCGGCGAGCAGGTCTTTTGCTGGTGTGTAATGAGCATCAGCCAGCCCAAAGGGGGTGCAGGGCAGCGAGACCACCACCGTTTTGGATTTGCCCAAGAGTTGTATTTCTGCTGCCGATGTTTTTACCACATGATCCACGGATGCAGCGCCTAATTCACTGGCCAGGGCGGCGCCGCCTAAATTCTCGAACTCGTCCACATGTGCCTTAAGCGGAAAGCCTAACGATCTAGCCGCAGTAAATATCTGCAAAGTTTGGTCTAGGTTAAACGCCCCTTTTTCGCAAAAGACATCCACAAAGGGCAGAGGTTTGTTGGCGGCTTTGCGGCCCCACCATTCTTTCAGAGCAGGCAGCATTTCGGCACAAATTAGTTGAGTATAAGCATCTTCCCTGCCCTTATACTCAGCGGGGATGGCGTGGGCGGCAAGAAAGGTTGGCGCAATTTCAAGCGGACCCTCTTGGTCAAGCTGCAGCAAAATCGCCATTTGGGCCAGTTCGGTTTTCAGTTCCAGTCCGTAGCCGGTTTTGGTTTCTGCTGTGGTGGTGCCATAACTAAACATTGCGTTGGCTCTTGCTCTTGTTTCATGCAACAGCGTCTCGTGATCTGCGGCGCGCGTGGCATTAACTGTAGAAGCGATACCGCCGCCAGCCGTCATAATTTCCATATAACTCTTGCCTTGAAGGCGCATTTCAAATTCTGCAGCGCGATCGCCCGCCCACACCAGGTGGGTATGCGCGTCAACGAATCCGGGCAGCACGGTCTTGCCTTCTGCATCCAGCCGTTCTTCGTCTGGATACTTATTCAGTAATTCAAGTGTGGTGCCGGTCTCAATGATTACCCCATCACGGATTAATACAGCACCATTGGGAATGATCCCCAGACGGCCGAGGTCGCGTCCGCGCTGCGGAGGGCCGACCAACGTTATCAATTGTGATGCAGAATGAATGAGCATAAAAACCTCTTCAGAGTGTTCTACTTCATAGTATACCTGAAGGGGCAAAGCTGGGTAAGCTAGATTGAATTCAATCGGCCTTTTTTAAGTGAGGAAGCTTGATGCGGGTCAAGATAAATAGCGCTATCAGGTTGAAGAGCAGGCTTCCCGCAGCATTAAACAAGATGCCTCCCTTGTAAAGCTGCGGACCAATCACATCTCCGAGCGCGCGGCCAATCGAAAGTGCGGCGATGAACAAGGCCATCGTGGTGGCGCGGGCTGTTGGCGTGATTTCGGACATCAAAGGCAGTGCGCTGATCACCACTATCTCGAAAGATAAGAAGAACATGAACAACCAGATGAAAGCGCCCACAATAGAGCTACCCACAAGGGGCAGGGTGATCACGGTCAAACTGCTGAGAATGATACCCGCAGCAATAGATTTTTCTTTACCGATGCGGTCCGCCAAAAAAGCAGCGATGCCATTACCGCCAAGTTCCGAGAATCCGATCACAGCGGAGGCTGCGCCAAGGGCTGCGATCTGTAGGCCGTAAGCGTCTTGCATCCACACCCCGAAGATCACATTAATCAGTTCGTTGCCCAGAATGAACGACATCCCCATCAACATGCCCATCACAGCAGGCAGATACCCCAGCACTTTACGAATATCCGCGAACACAGCAACGGGCTCTCCTTGAACGGGAAGGTCATTTGGTACCAGCCACCAGATCAACAGCGTGGCAATAGCACCGGCAACAGATAACGCAATGAAAGGGCCGTTCCATAATCCGTTCTCGAGGATTAATCCCGCCAGGGGCACCATGATGATGAAAGACAGCGCCCACGATAGTTCGATCACCGCCATGTAAAAGCCGCGCCGCTCGTAGGGGGTATGATCACCAAGGTAGGCCTGGATGGGTGGCAGCAGCACATTGTTACCCAGCGACCCCAACAGAATGGCGATAAAAAAAGTCACAATCGAAGGGAACAAACTGGCTGACAACATGCCGGTTAAAAAGAATCCCATGCCAATCAGCATGCCGGTTTTTCGTCCGCGGCGGTCAGCAATCGGTGCTAAAAACGGACCCAATGCGCTGGTGGCCATTGAAACCGCCATAGCCAAAGAGATGATGCCAATATCTACACGTAAACCGCTGGCAAATACCGCCAGAAATGGATAGATCATTCGTGTGGCGGTGTTGACCACCAATCTCGAAAGGGTAAAGACCCCCAGTTTCACATTCAAAGAAGTTATCAAAATTGGCAGCCCTGGCTTATAAAAGAACCCTCCCGCTGACGGGAAGGCAAAATTGGAATTGCCCTGGTGATCAAAATAGAGGTATTTCGCAGATCTAAAGAGGTATTTTGATTTACAACTAAAAATTAAGCAGCTAATTGACCAAAGGTGGTTTGACGAAGTTTCTTGACCATTTCATCTTGAGTTTCGCACCAAATTTTATGCATGGGGCAGTCGCCAGAAAATTCGCAGATATCTGGTGTCAGGGTGCATTCATTCAGTGAGATGGGACCGTCAATAGCTTCAACCACTTCAAGCAATGAAATGTTGGCGGCTGGTCTTGAAAGCAGCACACCGCCGCGGGCTCCGCGTGATGTGTGAATCAGCCCTGCTATTGAAAGTTGCGAAATGATCTTTGCCAGAAACGAAGGGGGAATCTTCTGGACTTCAGCGATTTGACTGGTCGCTGCTCGTTGGGTGGGATCAAGCTTTGCTAAAAAGAGCATTGCCCGAACCGCATAGTCAGCTTGTCTGGTGATCTGCATTGAAATATATACCTCTTTTGGTAAAATTTGTCTCTATTGTACTTCATTTTAGTAATATATAAGTTTAATTCATAGTGACAATTATACTTTTTTTGATATTAATTCACTATTTTGAAGGCGGTGTATAATTTTGACATGAAATCATACCGGTTTAAGTACCCAATCACTGTTCGTTATGGTGACCTTGATCCGCAGTGGCATGTAAATAATACGCGCTTTCTCACGTTTGCTGAACAAGCGCGTTTTGCCTACCTGATGGAGCAGGGTCTGTTTGATGGCAAGTCTTTCTGGGATTTGCCTCTCATCGTCGGGGATATCCACTGCCGCTATCGGGTGCCGATTGACCCGGGGGTGACGGTGATCATCTCAACCGGCATTCTCAGTATTGGCAACAAGAGCGTGGTGATGGGCAGTCTGATCACCAGCGAAGACGGCAGCATCGTGCATGCCGAGATTGAAACGGTGATGGTTGCCTATGACTATCGCACCAAAAAAGCTGTACCGGTTTCGGATGAATTGCGCGCCACCTTTGAAATATATGAGGGCAAGTCATTTCCAAAGTCAGAGAGGTGAGCATGGAATTGCCGCAAGTGGATGAAGGTCTGCTGAACCGCTTTTTGGTCGAGCTTTTGAAAGTTCCCAGCCCCACAGGCTATACGCAAGAAGCTGCCTCGCTGTTGCAAAGAGTCTTTCGCAGCATCTCTGACGTGACCGTAAAGGTCATGCCCAAGGGCGGATTGATGGTGACCCTGCCCGGTGAGAAAGATGACGCCCCCCGCGGCCTGACCGCCCACATGGATACGCTCGGCGCGATGGTTAAGACCATCAAATCCAATGGACGGCTGACCCTCTCTCAAATCGGCGGCTACAGTTGGAATTCTGTAGAAGGCGAAGTCTGCACCGTTTTTACCCGCAGCGGTAAGCGCGTCCGCGGGTCAATCTTAATTGACACGCCCTCGGTGCACGTGCATGCTGCCAAGGCCAGCGAGACCAAACGTGAGCAGGAGCACATGGAAGTGCGTCTGGATGAACGCGTGAGCAACCCCGAAGAAGTTAAAACGCTCGGCATCAGCGTGGGTGATTTTGTGGCCTTCGATCCGCGGGTGGAACTCAACAACGGCTTCATTCGCTCGCGTCACCTGGATGATAAGGCCGGCGTAGCCTGCCTGGTGGAAGCCATCCGCTGTCTAACCTCTGAAAACCGCAAGCCCAAACAGACAGCCTGTTTCTACTTTAATAACTATGAAGAAGTGGGTCATATCTCTGTGGAAGATTTTCCGATGAAGATCAGCGAACTGCTGGCCGTGGATATGGCTGCCGTTGGCGAGGGGCAGAATTCAGACGAGTTCCACACCACCTTGTGTGTCAAAGACTCAAGCGGCCCCTACCATCATGGCATGAGCGAACGTCTGCGCAGCCTGGCTGAAGCGCAGCGCATCGACTACCGCGTAGATATCTATCCCTACTATGGGTCGGATGGCTCTGCCTATTGGCGCTCCGGCGGCAGTGTACCTGTGGCGTTGATCGGCCCGGGCGTGGATGCCTCGCATAACTACGAGCGTACGCATATTGATGCGCTGGTGGATACCACACGCTGGGTACTGGCGTATTTGTTGGGGTAATAGATCCGCTTACTGATTTTTCTCTTTTGTTTATTAGTAATTAATAAGATTTCTAATAAATATTACAAAAAGTATTCACTACCTAAGTCATAAAGATCGTCTGAGTCATAATCATCTGGAATGAGATCATAAGGTGATGGCGGACGAAAATATGAATAGATAGGGTGAGGAAGAGATTGAATATAATCAATTGTCCAATGAACATTATCTGATGAATTGTCGATAGTTCGATAAAAATTATTCCGCTCACTTGCTTGCATTTCTTGAGTAGCTGTAATAATTGATTTTCTAATATCTTCCCTTTCTTCAAGTAAGTATTTACTTCTTATATCTCTTCTTTCCGCGTAAGTTCCGTTTTTCCCAAGTAAAACATAGGCTTTTGATTTACAAGAAGGATGTTTTTGGTTGTTAATCACATAATTAGCAAACCGATTTGTACGAAGTTTTTGATTAGAGGTAATGTTTGAACGAATTAATAATTCTAGAAGTTGCATTTCTTGCCATGGGTAAATATTAAAATCTCCATACAGAAAATCAAGAACAGAGGTTTGAATTTTTTCGTTATCTGGGAAAAGGGATAAATAATCAACAAAAATATCAGTAGTTTCTGGCATACTCGGTAAGCGGTTTAATACTTCATTTATAACAACTTCTTGGGCGTCTAAAGCTAATCCAGAAACATTAAGCTTTTTAAACCGATTTATACAAAATCGAAAATGACGATCATTGAAATTCTTTGGATCTCCGATTATTTGGTAAAAGTAATCTCTTAATTGTTCACCGCCAACTTCCATCCTAGCACGTTCACGAGTATCAATTTCAGCTTCAATTGTTCGAAGTTGCCCTCTTCCGTCTGCTAATTCTGATAAGACCTCTGAAGATCGTCGAATTTTTGTTTTACCCGTTGCAACGTATAACCCCATGTCTCGCAATTTTACAATTAACTCCGCGAGAGCATTTCTTGCTTGTGGTTCATTATTAGTAAATATTCTAATGTCATCTACATATCGAAAAGCAACTAAACCTTTAGAGATCAACCATTTATCTAATTCGTCAAGATATAAGTTCGCAAAGAAAGAGGACGCATCATTAATTTGTGGAATTCCAAATTTTTGTAGTCCATAAAAGCCCCATTTTCCTATAAGCCGTTCAAGTAGAGATTGAATTTCTTTTAATGTTTCACCATCAACAACGTGACCAAACAAGTCTCTGACACGACTTAATAATAAATCGTGATTTATATGGTCGTAGTAAGCAGTTAAATCAGTCTCAACCACGAAAGGGTATATAGCACAATTTTCTTCAATTTTAGTCTGAAATTCCAGCCAAAGTTCTACCCCAGGAATGAACATCTGATTGTTATTTGTTCCAGATAACCGGTTACTATAAACATTGTTTTCTGAACAAAAATTAGGCGCGAGATAATCAGCTAATGATTGATATAAAATTCGATCATCAATAACCGGAACAACGCCTGGTCTTAAGGTAAAACCTCTTTTTGGTAAATCAATAATTGTTGGGGTTTTTGCTACATAAAGGTTCGGTTGAATAATCCGAGTACGTAATTCGCTTTCAAGTTCATCCAAATGTCTTTTTACATGTCTATACCCTAAAATATCTGGGCAAGCGTCATCTCTTTTGTCTTGTTCTATTCTAAAAAAAGCTTTTCTTAAATCAAGCACATCAACTAAAGCCAATATATTACTCCCCAAATGAATTATTTATTAATTACATTAATAGTATAACGTTGTTTTAATAAACGACCAATTTCTAATCCCCTTCTAACACTCACCCATTACAATTACCCGACAGTCTCGATTAAGCACTTCGAAACTGGTAAAATGAAATTGGCCTTATGGCCCAATAACGCATATAATATGAGCCCTTCACTTATTAGTGGTAGCGGTTTGATTTTTCAGGAGGATTACCCTGTGTCAGGAATGGAACGATTTACTCAACGAGCACGGCGTGTATTGGCGCTGGCTCACCAAGAAGCCGAGCGTTTGCGCCACACCAATATTGATACTGAACATTTATTGGTCGGTTTAATTGAAGAAGATGGCGGCATTGCCAGCCATGCCCTGCGTGATTTAGGTCTTGAACCTGATCGCGTGCGCGAGATGGTCGAAAGACTCACCGGCATGGGCTTGCAAGACACCACCACCATCGAACTTTCTAAAGGTACCCAGCAGGTGCTTGAGTTCGCCATTGAAGAAGCCCGCCTGCTCGGACACCAATTCATCGGCACCGAACATCTGCTAATGGCCTTGACCCGCTCTACTGAAGGCATGGCCATTGAAGTGCTCAAGAAATTGGGCGTCACCCCCGAACAAGTAAGACGCCAGGTGCGACGCGCCATGGATGAGGCCACCAACTCCCCCGCCACCGCCGGACAGGCTCCCATCGGACGCAAAGACGATAAAAAAGATGCCAAGACCCCTCTGGTAGATCAACTGGCCGTGGATCTCACCACCCTGGCCGAAGAAGGCAAACTGGATCCCGTGATCGGGCGCCAGAAAGAGATCGAACGCCTGATTCAGATTTTAGCGCGGCGCAACAAGAACAACCCCGCCCTGATCGGTGAACCCGGTGTCGGCAAGACAGCCATCGTCGAAGGCCTGGCCCAGCGCATTGTGGATGGCGACGTGCCCGCGCCATTGATCGGCAAACGCGTGCTGCAACTGGATGTAGGCTCGCTGGTGGCTGGTACCATGTATCGCGGACAATTCGAAGAGCGTCTCAAACGCGTGATTGACGAATTAAAAGCCTCCAAGTCCATCCTTTTTATTGATGAACTGCACATGCTGGTGGGCGCCGGTTCTGCCGGTTCCACCGTGGATGCGGCCAACATTCTCAAACCCGCATTGTCGCGCGGCGAACTGCAAGTGGTCGGCGCTACAACGCTGGACGAATACCGCAAACACATCGAAACCGATGCCGCCCTCGAGCGACGTTTTCAACCTATTGTGGTCATCGAACCCACCGTGGATGAAACCATTCAGATTCTCAAGGGTATTCGTAAAGCCTATGAAGAACATCACCGCCTGATTATCTCTGATGAAGCGCTTGAAGCAGCAACCCACCTCTCTTCTCGTTATGTGACCGAGCGTTTCTTGCCTGACAAGGCCATTGATCTGATCGACGAAGCCTCTTCCCGTGTGCGAATGTATAAAAGCCCGGCGGCCCAGACTTTCAAAGACTTGATGACCCAACTGCGCGGCATCCGCGCGGATCGGGCCGCAGCCGTTGAAGGTGGACGCAACGACGACGCCCAGGAACTCACCGACAAAGAATCCGGCCTCAAGGCGCAGATCGAAAAACTGCGCACTGGTTGGGATAGATCAAACAGCCCAGTGGTGACTCACGAAGACATCGCTGAACTGGTCTCAATGTGGACCGGTGTGCCCATCATGCAATTGGCCACCGAAGAATCAGAACGCCTGCTGCACATGGAAGACGAAATGCGCCTGAGCATCGTCGGCCAGGACGAAGCCATAGAAACCATCTCCAAGGCCGTGCGCCGCGGACGTGCCGGGTTGAAGGATCCGCGCCGGCCAATTGGCTCATTCATGTTCCTCGGCCCCACCGGCGTGGGCAAAACCGCCCTCACCAAGACCCTGGCTATGTTCCTCTTTGGCAGCGAAGATTCGCTGGTGCAAATTGACATGTCTGAGTTTATGGAGCGTCACAACGTCAGCCGTTTGGTCGGTGCGCCTCCAGGCTATGTTGGTTTTGAAGACGCCGGCCAGCTTACCGAGGCCATCCGACGCCGCCCATACTCCATCATTGTTTTTGATGAAATTGAAAAAGCACATCCTGAAGTGCATAACATGCTGCTTCAGATCATGGAAGAAGGTCAGCTCACCGATGCCCGCGGGCACAAGGTGGATTTCCGCAACGCCATTATCGTTATGACCTCCAACATTGGCGCGGATATGATCAAAAAGCAGGGCAACCTGGGTTTCAACCTCAAGAAAGATCAGAAGGAAGAAGACGCCAGGAATTACGAAGATATGCGCAAGAAGCTGATGGATTCGCTCAAAAAGGTCTTCAGACCCGAATTCATCAACCGGCTGGATGGCGTGATCGTCTTCCACCCGCTCAACCAGGAGCACATCCGCATGATCGTCAATGTGGAGCTCGAAAAAGTGGCCGTGCGCATGCGCGATCACAACATCGAACTCAAAGCCTCCGAAGCTGCGCTGGACTTTTTGGCTACAGAGGGCTTCAATCCTGAAATGGGTGCCCGTCCGCTGCGCAGAGTCTTGCAGGATAAAGTGGAAGATCGCCTGTCAGATGCCGTGCTCTCGCACGAATTCAATGACGGCGACACTATTTTGGTGGACCTGAACAAAGAAAAAGAAGTCGTGCTCAAGCGCGAGAAGAAAAAGAAGGTCGTCAAAGAAGCCATTGAGCCTGAGACCCCTGAACCGGTTCCGGCATAATTGATGAAATTTAAGGGCGGTTCATGAATCGCCTCCAAATTTAACATCATAACCCCCGATTTCTTTTTTTGGAAATCGGGGGTTTGCATTAACCGAGGTGTGGGTGTGATGCCATAATTGTTAAGTACCAAATTGAATTAATGAATTTTTCAGTCACAATTTCATAGATACTTCTTTAGAAAATATCGCTTGATATTCTCTTCTGGATAATCTTCAAGTACTCCAAAAACTTCGTATCCGAATTTCATATAAAAATCAATTGCTTGGAAACTGAAAGTGTCTAAATGGGCAAAAGTGCATCCTTGTGTTTTTGCATGTTTTTCGACTTCTGCTAACAACTCTGATCCAATAGCTTGCCCTCGATATCTTTCATCAACCCAAAATAATTCAATAAAAACACATTTCAAATAAACTTTTGAAAGAATTCCACCTATGATATTGTTCTCTTGATCGCGGACTATGATTCGGTACGGTTCATAAGGAGGATACTTTAGCATTGGTCCGTTTTTTTCATTAAATTGATAAATACCATTCCAGAGGAATTTAATTTCTTCCTCTTCAACAGAATATTGAATTTTGAGATTATTACTTATGTTCATAATTCCTCCTCTTCTTTTATCATTTTTCTTAATCATACTCTTGAGAGACTTTGATGTAAACCAGGAATATATAAAAAAAAGAATTATATAATTCCAGGTTAGTGTATTAATGGCCTTCACTTTTTCAGCAGCGCGGCACAGGTATAGTACCAACCTGGGCGAGTCTCTAATAAATTCAAACCATAAATAATCATCGCCACCAATTAACTCGATCCACCATCGCAATTCTGGCATGGCGGACCAATTTGTTTTTGAGAAAATTTTGAACCCTGAATTATCAAATTAGTCTCTAAATCAAGAGGAGTGTCGGGTAATTGATGAAACCACCCTCAGTGTTTGTATTCTGTTTAGCAAAATTTCTCCATCTGAAAAAAATTTCTCACACCCAACAATTATTAACATACAACTTAATGTTTTGGTCAGCGTATACATGCATGGACATTAACCAGGCACATAATGAACTGCATCTGTGCTCTGATAAAGCAAATAGTGGTGAAGCGCTAATTCCAACATACTGAGGTGATTGATGTATTACAGGTTACTCCGCAACGATTTTCTAAAAAGCAAGGCGATCACGCTGACAACGATAATGTTTGTCGCCGCCGCGGCCATGCTGGTAGCATTGGCGGTCACGCTGGTCGTAAACCTTGCAGGCGCAATTGACAACATGATGATACAAGGGAAAACACCACATTTCATGCAAATGCACGCCGGCGATGTGGATATGTCACGGCTGACCGCTTTTGCACAACAAAATGAAGATGTGTCTGAATTTCAGGTGGTTGAATTTCTAAATGTGGATGGCGGGCAATTTGTATTCGCTGAGTCGTCGCTGGCAGACAGTATTCAAGATAACGGGCTGGTGGTTCAGAGTGAAAAATTTGATCTCTTGCTCGACCTCGATGGCAATCTCATCACAGTTGCAGATGGGGAAATTTATGTCCCTATTGCCTACATGCAGGATGGAACCGCCAGCGTTGGTGACACAATGACCGTCGCAGGCAAAACACTCACCATTGCCGGCCCTTTACGCGACTCGCAAATGCAACCAGCCCTTGCCTCATCCAAACGGTTTTTGGTCAGCACCAACGATTTCGCGTCACTCAAGCAGTTCGGCAGCGTGGAATACCTGATCGAATTCAGGCTGCATGACCTCGATAGGGTAGGCGCATTCGGAACTGCTTACACTGCTGCGGGTCTTGAAGCCAACGGGCCGGCCATTACCTATTCGCTGTTCAAAACGATGAATGCAATTTCAGACGGGCTGATGATTGCGGTAATTCTTCTTGTCAGCGCATTAGTGGTTGCCATTGCTTTCATGTGCATACGCTTCACCCTTCTTGCAAAAATTGAAGATGACTATCGAGAAATCGGCGTGATGAAAGCCATCGGGCTGCGGATTGCCGACATCAAGAAAATCTACCTGACTAAAAACATCGCCATTGCTGCGGTGGGTAGTTTGCTGGGGTACGCACTCTCATTCCTCTTTCAGAACGCGTTGCTCGCTAACATCCGCTTATATATAGGTGAAAGCGATAACGCTAATCTTGCCCCGTTCTTGGGCATTGCCAGCGTCTTATTGGTGTTTTTGGCGATCAGCGCTTATGTGAACGGGGTGCTGGCGCGGTTTCGCAAAATATCCCCTGCAGAAGCCGTCCGTTTTGGGATTTCGCAGGAAAAATCGGTCGGAGTGAGGCATTTCCGTTTGAGCATGAACAAACTACTCACCACAAATTTCTTCCTGGGGATCAAGGATGTTCTCTCGCGGAAAAGCCTGTACACCACCATGTTGACAGTATTGGTACTGGCGGCGTTCATCATTATCGTTCCGCAGAATCTATATAACACCATTGCCTCCAACAGTTTCATTACCTACATGGGGGTTGGTGATAGCGACCTGCGTATTGACATACAACAGACTGATCACATCGCTGAAAAAGCGGCTGAAATCGTTGTAGCGATGGAGAATGACGAAGACATCCAGAAATTTGTTGTGCTGACCACGAAAACTTTCCACGTGTTACTTTCAGACGGATCGGAAGAACGCCTCAAAGTTGAGCTGGGCGACCACTCGATTTTCGAATTGACATATTTCACAGGTCGCGCGCCTGTTGCCGAGAGTGAAATTGCGCTTTCAGTGTTGAACGCTAAAGAATTAAGGAAAACAGTCGGAGATTTCATCACCTTGTTAGTGAATGGGCGTGAGACAACACTTATGGTCTGCGGCATATATTCAGATGTGACTAACGGCGGCAAGACAGCTAAAGCAATGTTCGTTGACGACTCGGCGGATACCATGTGGAGTGTCATTTCCGCTCAATTTACTGACACCGCGCAGATTAATGAAAAGGTCGCCGAATATGCAGGCAGGTTCACTTTCGCCAAAGTCGCTGACATTCAAGAATTTTTCCACCAGGCTTACGGTAGTACGATCAGCGCCATTGGCACGGCTTCTTATGCTTCAATTGGTGTTGCTCTGATAATTACCGTATTAATTACACTATTATTTATGAGAATGTTAGTCGCCAAAGACAGGTATTCAATTGCGGTAATGAAAGCATTCGGTTTTACAAATTCTGACATTAAAGCACAATATGTGGCACGTTCAGTCTTTGTTTTGTTGATCGGAATCTTGCTTGGAACGCTGCTGGCAAACACGGTAGGAGAGGTGTTGGTTGGGGGGGTGCTTGCTTCATTCGGGGCGGCATCCTTTAAGTTCATCGTCAATCCAGGTTTTGCCTACCTGCTCAGCCCGTTGTTGATGGCGGCAGCAGTGCTTGCTGCCACATACTTCGGCACCCTCGACGCGGGAAAAATTAAAATTTCTGAAAGTATCAAGGAGTAAACCATGGAACCCCTCATTATCAGTGAAAATATTACAAAATCTTTTGGCTTGGGCGATGAAAAGATTAACGTCCTCGAAGGAATCTCGGTCGAAATCTGCCAGGGCGAGTTCGTTGCCGTGATGGGCCCTTCAGGTTCCGGAAAATCCACATTGTTGTATGCCCTCAGCGGCATGGACAGCGTCGACAGTGGAAAAATTTCCTTTGATGGCACAGATTTGTCGGCGCTCAAAGAAAACGAACTGGCAGACCTGCGCCGCGCTAAAATGGGCTTTGTCTTCCAGCAGCCGACCCTGCTCAAAAACCTGAATATTCTCGATAACATTATCCTGCCATCCATGCGCGATAGCCGAAAAAATGGTGCTCAACTGACCGAAAAGGCAAAACTGCTAATGAAAAAAACCGGTATCTCCGGGATGGAAAATCGAGACATCACCCAGGCTTCAGGCGGGCAGCTCCAACGCGTTGGAATCTGCCGCGCTCTGATGGGAGACCCGAAAATTATATTTGGCGACGAGCCGACCGGCTCGTTGAATTCAACCTCGGCAAACGAAATTATGACCCTTCTGTCTCAAATTCATGGCAGCGGGGTAACCATCTTGCTGGTGACGCACGATGTCAAGGTGGCTGCCAAAGCCGGGCGGGTGTTATTCATCTACGATGGCAAGATTGCGGGTGAATATCTACCCGGGATATACGATGAAACCAGTGACGATCAAAAAGCGCGCGAAGAAAGTCTCGCCGAATGGCTGGCAGGGATGAAGTTCTAATCCAGAAAAACAACGGTATTCCTGCTATTTCTACTGCTATTACTAGCTAGATGGTAATTGAAATTTATACTGGAATATTTTTCTGGATTACTTTATTCCTTGACTTTAAAATAAGGCAGGCATATACTTCGGTTAATTAAATATGTTCTTCGGGGCAGGGTGAGAGGCGCAGGTCTCAATTCCCGATCGGTGGTGACAACCCACGAGCGCCAAACGCGCATGAGCAGGTGAAATCCCTGAGTCGACGGTAAAGTCCGGATAAAAGAAGAATTTTTCCATTCAAACGCCACAGCGTATTGAAACTTCAGCCCCGAAAACTCTTTTTTCGAGGCTTTTATTTTGACTACTCAACCTGCATCACAACACAGTCCAAGTGGACATAATTCTTCTGGCAAGCGGCATAAGACGCTTGAAAAACTGGTGCGTTACAATGGATGGCTGGTGGTGGTTTCCATCCTGCTGGTGTTGGTCGTTTGGGCCTTGGGCGTTCAATGGGGCAAGCCGCCTGCCTTTTTGCTGCCTTCGCCGCTAGCCGTCTGGCAAAAATTCATTTCCACCCTGGCAGACGGATCTCTTCTGCGCCATGCCTCGGTCACCTTCTTCGAAGTGCTTGCAGGTTTATTTCTTGGTAGTCTGCTGGCCACCTGCCTCGGCTATTTCCTGGCAAAGTCATCCACGCTAGAAAAACTGCTTTCACCCTACCTGGTTGCTAGCCAGGCCATTCCGCTGGTGGCGATTGCCCCGCTTTTGATCATCTGGTTTGGCCCCGGTATCTCCTCCAAAATTTTGATCTGCGCGCTGATCGTCTTTTTTCCGGTGTTGGTCAACACCATCATAGGCTTCAGGGGTGTGCCCGAAAATCTGCGCGACCTGATGGTCTCGATGCGCGCTACGCGCTGGCAGAAGCTGAGGCTGCTAGAAATCCCCGCCGCGCTGCCCATCCTCTTCGGCGGATTGCGCATCGGCGCCACGTTATCTGTGATCGGCGCGGTGGTGGGTGAGTTCGTTGGCTCCGATAAAGGGCTGGGTTTTCTGATCAACGTTGGCCGCGGACAGTTCGACACTGCCCTCGTGTTTGTTGCCATCTTCACACTTATATTTATGGCTTTGAGTCTTTACGGCCTGGCCATGCTGGCTGAAAAACGTTCCACGCGCTGGAAAACCGCGCATCACTAATCTTATTCCCCGGGAGGGAAACATGAAAAAAACATTTCTAATCATCGTTATACTTTTGCTGGCGTTATCTGCCGGTTGTGCTGCACAGAATTCTGAGGTTGCCACTGACGCGCCTGCCGCAGCATCATTAACCAAAGTAACACTGCCATTAGGGTATATCCCCAATGTGCAGTTTGCCCCATTATATGTGGCGATTGATAAAGGCTTTTATCAAGAAGAAGGGGTTTCGGTTAGTCTCGACTACAGCATGGAAAATGACAATGCCGTGCTGTTGGCCAACGACACCCTCCAGTTTGCTATTCTTTCAGGCGAACAGGTTATCTTGGCGCGCGATAAACAAATGCCCCTCGTTTACGTGGCGGCATGGTATCAGCAGTACCCGGTGGGTATCGTTTCAAAAACATCTGCCAACATCACTTCCATTGCTGATTTGAAGGGCAAAAAGGTCGGCCTGCCCGGGCTCTACGGCGCCAATTATATCGGCGCTATTGCCATGCTCGATTCTGCAGGCTTGTCTGAATCGGATGTCACCCTCGACTCCATCGGCTTCAACCAGGTGGAAGTGTTGATGGCTGACCGCGAAGACGCTGTAGTAATTTACGTGGCCAATGAACCTGTGCAGCTTGAAGCCCAGGGTGAAACCATCACCTTACTCAAAGCCTCTGATGCCATTGATCTGGTTTCCAACGGATTGGTCACTAACGAGAAGACGCTCACAGAGAACCCTGAGCTGGTTAAAGCCATGATCTCTGCCACCTTAAAGGGCATTCAATACACCATAGACAACCCTGACGAAGCTTACGAAATTTCCAAGAAGTATGTAGAGAACCTGGCCTCCGCGGATCAAGCTGTGCAAAAGCAGGTGCTTCTGAATTCTATCGAACTGTGGAAAGGCGATATTCTGGGCTATTCTCAACCTCAAGCCTGGCAGAACATGCAGCGGATATTAACCAAAATGAAACTGCTCACCAATGAGATTGAGGTGAGCACCTGCTTTACCAACGAGCTGCTGCCGTGACACAATTTTTAGAAGTTGACCATCTGGGCATGACCTTTAACGGCGCCGATGGCGAACTGCAGGCTGTGCAAGATGTCTCTTTCACCCTGGCTGAACAGGAATTTTTGTGCGTGTTGGGTCCATCTGGCAGCGGCAAAAGCACCCTGCTGCGTTTGATTGCCGGCCTGATCAAACCTACTGCCGGTTCCATCCAGTTTGGCTGTCTGCCCGGAGAGCAGCCGAGTATCAGTCTGGTGTTTCAACAAACCAACCTGATGCCCTGGCGGACGGTGATGCAGAATATTTTACTGCCGCTTGAACTGCAAGGCATTGACCGCGACCAGGCGCTTGAACGCGCCAATGCCATGATCCATTTGGTAGGCTTGGAAGAGTTCGCCCAGGCCTGGCCGTCTGAATTGTCGGGTGGTATGGCCCAGCGTGTGGCGATTGCCCGCGCCTTTATCGCCGAACCCGATCTGCTGCTGCTGGATGAACCCTTCGGTTCGCTGGATGCCCTGACCCGTGAACGCATGGGTGCCGAACTGCTCAACATCTGGCAGAATCAGCGAACTGCCGTGATCATGGTCACCCACTCCATCTCGGAGGCTTTGCTGCTTTCGGATCGGGTGATGGTTTTCTCGCCGCGCCCTGCGCAAATAGTGGCTGAAATGAAAGTGGATCTTCCGCGCCCCCGGCAGGAGGAAACACGCTATGAGCCCGAGTTTCTGCGCTATGCAAAACGCTTGCGTCAGGCGATCAAGTGATTTAATATATGTAATTTGTCTATTCTCAAGAGAAAAATGATTTTTGCTACACGTAATATAATAAAAAGAAGTTATTTATGGTTGACAACGAGTTCATCCCAATAATTAATTAAGTAAGTATTAATAAATTCAGAGTTGTTGGTTTTGGAGGGATAGATTTTGGAAAAGGGAGGGTCAATAAATGCAACCACTCCAGGAGGATTTTTTAAGTATACTTCCGATTAAGCACTCCTTTTCCCCATAAACCTCGCTTACAGGCTATTGCTATGGAGAGAAGTGGCGGCTTATTTCAGAAAGTACTTAATTAATGATCTTTTCCTAATTCTGATTTATATAAATCAAGATAAAACACCAATTCTTCAATTAATTTGGCTCTAACCCAATCTTTTTGACTTTGATCCAGTAAATCACCCAATCCTGCAAGTAATTCAGTCTTTTTTATCTTTTTAACCCTGGTCTTTGTCTTTTCAAGAGCTTCCAGTAAAGTCAGGTTGGTTTTTTCTGTTAATAATGCCTCGTTAATGGGCCAGTTATTTTTTAAAAAATACCAGGTGTCAAAAACATCTCGTGTAGCAAATCGTTTTCGGGTTAGTAAAGCTGCAATCTTACAGGCACTCATATCAGCTTCATTCATTACGAGCATGGAGATACCAAGATAATTTTTTATAACAAAAGTCGCCTTGTTTGATCTTTTGGATATCTCAATTTTTAAATGTCTCTCGCCCTTTGAATAAGTAATTAAGAAAAATAGAGTGTAACGTTTGTCTGTGGCCTCATCAAGGCTGCCGTAGTTAGGGAGGATTTTTTTGAGTTTCTCAAAAATTCGTTCTTTGTTTTCGACGTTTAAGAGGTCAAAATCAAGATCAACAGAAAAACGGGGAAGGTTATAGAATAGCATAGCTGCCGTCCCTCCCTTGAAACCCAGGGAAGTTCGAAGTTCAGGATCGGAGTAAATATCCCGAAGGATACTAATAAAAAAGCTTTTATGTAAATCGATATTAACCATGATCTTCCTTATAAAGACCATAATAATCTGCAACTCTCTTTTCAAGTGCCTTGGAGTGATAAATATGCTTGAGGGATTCTACTTTATCCCAATTAATAGGGCTCAAATTGTCAAAATGATAATCCTTATAAATGTAAAGTGCATCTAAAAATGCCCGTTCAAGGCTAGCCCAAAAGTATCCGGTCTTGGGTTCAATTCCCTGCATATTGGTAAGCACTATATTTTTAATTTTTCGAAATTGAAGGTTCGTCTGGCCTACAGAGATTGTTCTTGTAAGGTATGAAACAAGAAAAATGGTTTGGTAAGTCTGAAAAACTACCCCGCCTTTAAATAATACTGTCTCCAAACTTATGTAAGAGGGCTTGTAAACTTTATTAGCTAATTCGAGCGGATTATAATTTAATTTGGAATAGATTCCATGGTGCAATCTTTTAATCTTATTGGTTTTGGTAAAATAATAAAGGCTATAAAGCAAGCTTTTATTAGAGACATCACGAGATAATTGAGCAATTTCGTCAATGGTAAAAACTGTTTCAGGTCTATTATAAATAAGGTTAAGTATGTTGTGTCTCATTAAAACTCTACTAGAAATTTGAATATTTCATATTTCTAGTACATTAAATACTTTTTAACGAGTCTTGTCAAGGGGTATTGATTTTATGTCAAAACAATCTGAAATTTATATCTCAGTTGATATTGAAGCTTCAGGACCAATTCCGGGAGAGTACAGTATGTTGTCAATTGGTGCTTGTGTAGTTGGGCAACCATCGCAATCATTTTATACTGAATTGAAACCCCTGAATGATCATTTTGAAGAGAAGGCTATAAAAGTAACCGGCCTTTCCATGGAGACTCTTAAAGAAAATGGAGAGGAACCAGCAAGTGCCATGGCCCAATTCGAAGATTGGATTAAATCAGTGGCAGAAGATAAACGCCCTGTTTTTGTTGGCTTTAACGCCACGTTTGACTGGTTATTTACTCACTGGTATTTTGTTAAATTTCTAGGGTTTGATCCATTTGGCATTAGTGGGTTGGATATTAAAGCCTATTATATGGGAAAACATAATACCACTTGGGGAGAAACGGTTAAAAAGACGGTAAGGTCAGATTATCCGTCAAAGACATCTCATACTCATAACGCACTGGATGATGCCATCGAGCAGGCAGAGATTTTTAAGCAAATGATGAAAAAGTAATGTATTTGTTCCTACAATTAAAGTTATCTTCAAGATAACTGGCAACGTAATAAAAAAAGATAAAGATAATGAGTGGTAAACAAATTTTTTTTAGAAGTTTAGGTTAATAAAGAAATTGCAGATTTCCTTGATAAATTGGACTTTCCTGAAAACCCCATATCAAAGAATCACTTATTATTTCATAGCAGAGAGTAATTGAAGATTGATTTACAAAGCAACACGTTACCATCCTGAGTTTCTGTAGTATCAAAACGCTTGCGTCAGGCGATCAAGTAAAGGGATTGAGTTATTTGGTTCGTGGAATATTTAAGAGCAGATTTTCAAGCAGCAACTTCAAATTGGCATTGGATTCCAATATCTCCAGAGAATGATCCACTGAGTTCATGAAATCAACAATCTGCTGCGCGGATAGTTTCATCGCCAGCGCTGTGATGTCTGCTGCGTGATCCTCGTTGGTCAGGTTTTCTCTCTGACCATTGGCGGCCAGCAGCAGATCTCTCGCGATCGAGAGCCAGGTTTGCAGGGTCAGCCGCAGTTGGTCACGGTTCTTCGAGAGCGGTTCAGCCGCGGCGAAACGTTCACGGATGTTCAAGGGCATTAACCGCAGCAGTTCGTCCACCCAGGCGGCGCGTTTTTCAACCAGGTCTGGGTCGACCGCCATGCGCAGCGCCAGGCCGGTGCGTCCGTTCGCGAGGTGCGCCAGCAGCGCAGATTTTTCGGGGTCGTAGTTCCAGCGGGTTTGCAAACTTTCTTGCAATTTTTCAATCGGCACAGGCCGCAGGCGCAAAATTTCACACCGTGAAGCAATCGTCGGCAGCAGATTGTCTGGTGAATCCGCGGTTAAGAGCAAGATGACCTGTTTGGGGGCTTCTTCCAGCGTTTTGAGCAGCGCATTCTGTGCGTTTGCGTTGGCGCGCTGAAAATTGAGCAGCAAGGCTACGCGAAATTTGGCTTCATAAGGCGAAAGCATTAAGCTGCGCTGCAATGCGCGGATCTGATCCACTTTGAGCATGCCGCCTTCCGAATCCGCTTCAACGATGCTCAAATCGGGATGCTGCATTTTTTCGGTCAACTTGCAGAGACGGCATTCACCGCAAGGTACGCCCGGCTCTTTAGGGCTTTGACAATTTACTGCCTGTGCAAAAGCCAGCGCCAGACTGCGCCTGCCGATTCCGGGGGCGCCGCTGAACAAATAAGCATGTCTCACATCGCCGTGAGTGATGTGTTGTTGGAGCAGCGCGGCTGCCCATTCGTGTCCTAATAAGTCCCAACTCATGTGGGGATTGTAGCCTGAAACGTGAGAGATGACAACAAATATTAAGTTATTCGATAATCAGGGGGTCAAATTCGGGTAGCGGCACCCAGGCCAGCACGCTTGTGCCGTTGCCAGGTTCTGAGCTGATATCCACTGCGCCTCCTACATTGATGGCCCGCGTTTCCATGTTGGATAGGCCGTGTCCGATGGTCAGTTTCACTTTGTTGAGGTCAAATCCGCGGCCGTCGTCCTGCACTTCCAGCAGGGCGCGGTCTTGCGTCTTCCACACCACGATATTCACCCGATGAGCCTTGGCGTGTTTTGCGATGTTGGCAAGCGCTTCCTGGCAGATGTGAAAGAGCGCCACCGCGTGTGTCTCAGGCAAAAGGGAAAGGTCTTCTTCGACACCCTGAACATTGACATCGATCAGCGTGTTGGCGCGGAATTCCTGCACCAGCCTTTGAATGCCCTGCATCAGGTTTTCGTTGTTCAACTGCCTTGGGCGTAAATCCAGAATATAAGCACGGATGTCGCGGATGGTGTGGTTGAGGTCTTTAATTGCCTGGTCAATGCGGCTGGTAGATTGCACCAGGTCTTCGGTCATTAACAGGCGTGCGTGTTCGAGCGTCAGCCCGACTGCATATATAGATTGGATGATGCCGTCGTGCAGGTCCATGCCAAAGCGGTCGCGTTCTTCAAGCACCGCCAGGCGTTTGCCAGATTCATTCAGTTGCACGTTTTCAATGGCAGTGGCCATCCATGCGCTAATGGCTTGCACAAACTGAACTTCCAGATCATCCAGTGGCTGCGGATGGCAGGCACCCACACACAACACACCCACTACACCGCGCCGCCCGGTCATGGGCAGCACTGCAAGTTGGTGAATGCCTTGCAATTTGGTTTCAGGGTTGAGGTCGGCGTATTCATATTCAGAGAGGTTGAGCACCACCGGGATGCCGTTCTGAGCCGTTCGGCCGATTGTACTTTCTCCAATGGCGTAGGTGGTGCGCTTCCATAAATTCTTGACCCCCTCGCCGCGGTGCTGTGAAAGCTGCAGATTTTTGCTGTCTTCAATACGTAAAAAGATCTCACCCACTTCGAGCCGCAGGTAATCCATCAGTTGGGTCAAACCGCTGTTGAGAATCTGGTGAATATCCGTGCTGGTCGCCAGGGTAGATGCCAGTTGGTCAAGCAGCGCCAGGTTTTCGTTACGCCGGGTGAGCGCACGGTCACGCGTCATCATTTCTTTATACATGCGGGCGTTTGAAATCGAAATGGCTGCATACGCTGCCAGCATTTCAATGATCTGTTGGTCTTGTGCGGTGAAGTCTTCACCATTGCGCTTGTCGGTGAGATAAAGTTGGCCTAACTGCTGCTGCCCCTGATAAATCGGCACGCCAAGGAAAGAAGTCATTTTGGGGTGAAAAGCGGGGAATCCGCTGCTGCGCGGATCGGAATTAATGTCTGTCACCCGGATGGATTCTTTGGAGTGCATCAATTCGCCGATCAAGCCTTCACCCACCGGAGGATGTGAGAGCTGATCCAACTCATCGCGGCTCATACCCATCGGGATAAACTTTTCGAGACGTCCTTCTGCATCCAAAATACCTAATGCGGTGTAATTTGCATTAACCTGTTCCATGGCGATGCTGGCAATTTTTTCCAGCAGCGTATCAATTGACATTTCGCGCACCAGTTCAAGGCTGGCTTTATGTAAGGCCAAGAGTCTGTTTTCAAGTTGTTCAACTGTCAGGGGGGTTGTGGTCATACCGGTAACCTCAACTTTATTCTACCCGAATAGCAACTTCTTAGTCAATCAAGGCTGATAAAGTGATAAACCCGGTTACAGCCTTATACAACCCCCTCCGAAAGGATGAAAACCACTATAGAACCTTGTATAATCACCATTGAGGTGATCGATATGCAAAACTCATTGTTTCGCAGAACGGAAGAAGAAAAATTAAAGAAGGAAGGCCGCGTCCCACCCGGGCAGGCATTGACTCAAAAATTTCCTGTTCTGCATTATGGACCTGTACCGCAATTTGACCCTGCCACATGGAAATTTGAGGTGTGGGGAGAAGTGGAACAACCCTTAACGTTAAATTGGATCGAGTTTAATGAACTGCCAAAAACCAGCCTGACCATGGATATTCACTGTGTCACACGCTGGAGCAAATTTGATACGAATTGGCAGGGAGTGTCTGTCAAAACACTGATGGATCAGGGATTGATCAAGATCAAACCCTCTGCCCGATTTGTCTTGCAGCACGCTGAATACGGTTTTTCTGTTAATCTACCGCTTGATATCGTCACGGCCGAAAACTTTTTATTGGCCACGCATTATGAAGGCGCACCCATCACACCAGACCACGGTTTTCCGCTGCGAGGGGTGGTTGGTGCGGTTCTCGAAAAAACTGAATTGGTCGTGCCTTATTTTTGGAAGGGAGCCAAATGGCTGCGCGGACTCGAATTCCTGGCTGAAGATACCCCTGGTTTCTGGGAGCAGGCCGGTTATCATAACCGCGGTGATGTCTGGAAGGAAGAACGTTTCGGGTAAATATTAGTGTCGGGGCACCGCACCTCTCGCTTCGCTCGGGTGTGCAGAGGTCGCGACGTGCTGTGCCCGGTCTTTGCAAATACATAAAAAAACCAATTATTCAAATCAGAATAATTGGTTTTTTATTTTCGTGTATTTTGTGTATTCGTGGTTAAGATGGTCTTAAGCCTATTTTCTGCGCATGAACCTGACATAAAACCCCAAACCGACGCCCGCCAAAATGATCAAGCCACCAACAATCGCCAGAAATATGGAGGAGCTGCCTTCTTCATTAACCAGCGGCAGCGATGAACTGGCTTGGGCACTGAAATTCACCGTGGCAGTGTCACCGGCTTTCAGGTTGATGGTATAGTTTTGTCCGGAGGTGGGGTTGTAGCCGTCAGGAATGGCCACGCTGATCGTGTATTCTCCCTCGACAACCTCTTCAAAGCACACTGCTTCACCGGTACTGATCGTGGTTCCAATTTTTGAAAAACTGCCATCCGGGTTCGTAATGCTGATCTCCCCGCCCGCCAGACCAGTATTTGTGATCTCGTTTGTTTCAGCCATGGCGTTGCCGTTGACATCATCAAACAGATAAACGCAAATGACGCCATACCCCTTGACGGGTTCTGGTGTTGGCAGGTTGCTGGTGGGTGTCGGGGATGGACCAACTGTAACCGCGGGTGTGGGGACGGTTCCGAGCAGCAATTGCTGGCCTATTTGTAAAAAGCGGCATTGGTCGAGATCCAGACTGTTGAGTGTGCGCAGCGTGTCGATGTTTACACCGGTTAAATAAGAGATACTGTCGCAAGTCTCATTTTCTCTCACCGTATAGTAAATATTGCCGTTTGCCATAGCGGTTGGCGTGAAATAAAAGACTTGCGCGTCTACCGGCCTGGCAAGCAGCGGCGTTGCCATTAAAAAGATGAAGCCACTGACCAGCATTAGGGACAGAATGATTTTTTGTGTACGTTTCATAATTTCACCTTTGGTCATTATAACATTATCTAAATCACCTTTAAAATCACCCATTATATCGTTTGACAAACGTAATTAATTAATTCGTGTACAATTAATGAGTAATTATCGCCTTGTTCCAGAAACAGGAGGATTTATGTATCAGAAATTACTCATCATCGGACGGCTCGGAAAAGATCCCGAAATGCGTTTTACCCCCAACGGCCAGGCCGTTACCAGTTTTTCCGTCGCTACTGATCGTTCATACAGTGACCAGGCCGGAAAACTCGTCAAAGAAACCGTGTGGTTCCGCGTCTCTGCCTGGGGAAAACTGGCTGAAACCTGCAACAATTTCTTGCAAAAGGGCAAAATGGTCATGGTGGAAGGCCGCTTGACCGTGGATGCCAAGACCGGCGGTCCGCGCATTTGGACGGGCCAGGACGGCACCCCCCGCGCATCGCTCGAAATGGTTGCCAACACTGTAAAATTCCTCTCCGCCAAATCGGATGGCAGTACCCCCGGTGGCGAAGAAGACATGGATTCCGGTCCGTCAGAGGATATTCCCTTCTAGGGTTTTTCGCTCATGACCAATCAACCACAACCAAATCCGCCAAGCGTACCCCCCATCGACTTGCCGGAGAATTTAGAGCCCATCTATAGCAACGTTACGCGCATCAGCCACACGCCTTCAGAGATGGTGCTTGATTTTAGCCGTCTGCTGCCCGCGGATTCGCGCTTCAAGGTTCTATCGCGCATAATCATGTCGCCAGTTGGCGCTAAACTGCTGCACCGCGCGCTTGGAGAGAACCTGGCGCGGTACGAAGCCAACTTTGGCGAGATTCGCATGCCTGGTGATTCGCGCCTCGCAGACGATCTTTTTAAAGGTATTCACCCACCCAAACCCCCGGAGACTCAATAATCGCCATGCAGGAATTTACTGATCTTATTGAAAAAGCCAAAGCTGTCTTTGACCAGCGCACTGCGGTGCGTGATCAAGCCCTGATTCAGGCACGTGCGCTCACTCGTTTGGCAGCCCATACCATCCGCGCCATACACCGTGATGAAGCCGCTGCCGCCCAGGATATGCTGCTTGATGCACGCGTATTGATCCTCAACATTCAGCGCGACCTCGCTTCTTACCCTGATATTTATTATGCAGGCTACACCCAGGATGCCGTCAAGGAATATGCCGAGGCCAATCTGACGGTGGCTTTGATCCTCAACCAACCCATGCCCACCCCTGACGAACTCGGCATCGAATATGCTGCCTACTTAAACGGATTGGCTGAGACCATCGGCGAGTGCCGCCGAAAGTGCCTGGATATTCTGCGCATGGGCTATTCTGAAGACGCTGAACGTCTGCTCACCACCATGGATGAAATCTACAATGTGCTCGTCACCATGGATTACCCTGACGCTATCACCAACGGTCTGCGCAGACAAACAGACCTGGTACGCGGCATCATTGAACGTACCCGCGCCGACCTCACCCTCAGCCTGCGTGAACAGCACCTGCAAGAAGCGTTGCAAAAGTTTGCCGACAAATTCCCCGGCATGGAATAACGCGTGACAGGAACTCACAAAACGACACAAATCCCGGTCACCGTCAACGTGACACAAATCATCATCCTGATGATTGTCATTGTCTGGATCGGTTTCAGCTTTTACATGGCTGTTGGGTCTTATCCTTCCTACGCCAAATTGGGGGCTTATCGCTGGATCATGGCGGGTATGACTTTTACGCCGGGACTGTTTTTACTGGTGATGTGGTTTTTGCTGCGCAAGCGCTGGAAGCCCGCCTGGTTTCTGACCGTGATTGCCCTTGGGTTCATGACTATTGCTATCATTTTTGATCAAGTCGGCTGGGTGGATGTAGCGTTGATGCTCGGTTCTGCAATCCCCCTTGTGCTTTTGATCATTGACCGCAAATGGTATTTGAAGACTATAACTTAAGCAAGATTCAAAATTTTCCAACCAACCTCATAGTGAGCTTTAGACCGGTATCTTATTTGCCGGTCTTTTTTGAGCATCAAAACGACGAGGGTGCTGAAGAAATGGTGAGCTTGCCTTCTCGTGCGCGGGAAGACTTTTTCGGTCACTGGCTCAAGATCATGGCCAAGTTAACCATTATTCTGCGCACCATTCTTGTGAATGAGTGGATAGCCGGATAATGGTGCTCTTTTTTCAAAGACGCGGACGAACGTGAGGTGGGTTACCATTTGGCCAAGGTATTCTGGGGTAAGGGCATTGCCACGCGCGCTTTATAATTATTTCTTCCGTTAATTCCACTCCGTCCGCTTTAGGGTCTAACCCCTGCTCACAACATCGGCTCACAAAAAGTGCTCACTCGTTGCGGGTTTATGCTTATGGATGAACATGAAGGGCTGTTGAAATACTAACTCATATAAAAGTTTAACGATTTTCACACAACGTCACATTTTTTTCTCCGTAAATATACATATAGCGTTCAAAAAGGAGAATAAAATGGATGAAAATGTGACCACAGAAGTAAAGCAAGGCGTAAAACATGTGCATCATCATCACGGTGGAAGTGCCGCCGGTGGGTTGTGGTTTGCAGGCTGGTTGTTCTTTTTAGCCTACACTCAACCCTTATTCTGGAAGGCAGTCTTGGGTCTGATCATCTGGCCTTACTACCTGGGATTGGCCCTCCGCTAAGCAGCATCGAAATCGATCGCGGACTAGAATTTTTCCTCGTCCGTGATCGATTTTTTACAACGGTAATGCACGTTGAGTGAGTTTCTAATAGCATCAATTTTGACTGTCTCTGAGCATTAGATAATAGGTTAGCCCATATTCTTTAATTGCGATTTCCTTAACGGTTTTGAATCCAAATTTCTCATACAAATTCACATTTTTGATAGTTTCCGTTTCGAGATAAACCGATTTGTTATCCTCATCAACTATCCTTAAGGCTTCAGTTAAAAGACTCTTACCTTTGCCTTTACCTTGCTCTTCAGGTAATACTCCCAGTGATATCAAATACCAATGAGGTTCCTTTATGAGAGTGGTCTGAAAAACCCCAAGTTTCATCATAATATCAAATGTGATTTTCGCCTGTTTATATGGGAACCGAGAAATTGACCGAGGTATCTTGAATCCTGTTCGAAAGAGGTCAAGAAACGAAAAATTTATATGGTCGGGAGGCAATAAGCATAAGACACCAGAATCGTCGGCAGTAGTAATAATGGATCCAAATTTTTCGCTATATTTTAAAATTGCTTGCCAAAACTTTGTAAAATAGTGTTGGTTAAGTTCCCAATCATTGAAAATGTAATAATACATGGGATCTTCATACATCGACTTAGCAAAAACTTCAGAGAGTTTCTTCATCCTTATTTCGTTAGCTTTTTTCGGGTTCATATATGATTCCTTTTTGTATTTTATACCGGACGTTCAGTATAATTCGTAAGTAAAAAAATTTATGCTTTTAATCCTTCAAGAAATATTTTGAGGATACAATCTGCCATAGCGCGGCGATCTACATGAATTTTTTTTAACTGGGGGTAACAGCCAATCGCTTTCAAGGTTCCTACAATATTTATCGAGATAAGTAATGAATCTATGTCTTTTCGAATTTCTCCTTTCATTTGTCCTTGCTGTACTAAAACGTTAACAAAGTGAATGAAATCCTCATAAATTTCCTCCAGAACTGATGAAAACTTGGGATTCACACTTTCCATCTCATTCATGAGGTTACTCATAACAAGACACATAAATTCATTTTCACTGATCATTTCAGCATGCTTTTTGAAAAGGATATTCATCTGTTCGATGGTTGTGGATGTGCTAGCGTTCTCAATTTCTTCTCCCACACTTTTCTCCCAGATCCTGCGCACAGAATCAACCACAGCAAAAAAAATGTCATCCTTATCTTTGAAATGATAATAGAGAGCACCTTTGGTTAAGCCAACAGCCTGGGTCAGGTCAGAAATTGTTGTGCCATAAAAACCCTTGCGTGCGAAAAGACTGGTTGCGGCCTCAACAATCTGATGTTTAGTCTGTTCGCTATGGATCGTCTTTTGGTTCATCGTAACTATTTCATTTTCCATTTTTCACATACCGATCGTTTAGTATTGTTGAAATAGTTTAGCGTGATCTAAAAATTCTGTCAATAGTATTTCTATGTCTTATTTTCATCATCTGTCATTTATTAATTACTGCGGTCATGCACGCTCTCTGATTGTTCGTTATAATAAAGGGGATATGTCAAATAATAAGCATAACATCAAGCGCGTTGTGATCACCGTCCACCCCAAGATGTCGGGAGTTGACGATCAGGCTCAGCAGGTGAGTGATTTTTTGCAGAACCTGGGCATCACAGTTGAAATCTGCAACACGGCGAATTGCGATTTACCGCAGAAGCTGGCTGACGGCGAAGTTGATCTGATGATCGCCCTCGGCGGAGACGGCACCATGCTGCGCGCCGGGCATCTCACTTCGCCTCACGCGATTCCGCTGTTGGGTATCAATATGGGGCGTTTTGGTTTTCTGATGCAGCTTGGCCGTGACGAATGGCAGCAATATCTTCCCAGACTGGTCAGTGGCGATTTTGAAATAGAAAACCGCATGATGCTCAAAGCCGAACATTGGCGTGCAGACAAACTGATGGCTTCTTTTCAGGTGTTGAATGAAGTTGTCGTCTGCCGCGGACAGGTCGTGCGACCGATTCGAATCAGAGCCGAAGTCGATGGGTATACGCTGGCTTCTTACGTCGCAGACGGTTTGATTGCCTCCACCCCCACCGGGTCTACGGCTTATGCCATGGCGGTTGGCGGCCCGATTATGCCGCCTGAATTGCGCAATATTCTCATTGTACCGGTCGCGCCTCACCTCTCCATGGATCAGGCGGTCATCCTGCCGGCCGGGGCATGTGTGAACTTTTACCCCTCCAGTGATCACCAGGCCGTCATGAGCATTGATGGGCACGCCCCCGTGTCTCTCAAAAACGAAGACAGGGTTGCAATTATGGCAAGTGAAAATCAGGTTAAATTTGTAGTGTTTCAGGACCCCGGCTACTTCTACCGCAACCTGAGTCATTACATGGAACAAAATCCATCCATCGGCGGTTTGAAATGAGCGACAACACTCAGCAGCCCATGTACTGTTATAGCCATCCCCAGCGCGAAACGCTTTTACGCTGCAACCGCTGTGATAAACCCATTTGCACCTCGTGCGGTGTTCGCACCCCCACCGGCTTTCGCTGCAAAGAATGTGTACGCGGCCAACAAAAGATCTTTGATACCGCCCAATGGTGGGATTTTCCCCTGGCTGTATTAACCGCGGGTCTTTTGGCTTTCTTCAGCACATTTATTGCCGGAATGGTTGGATTTTTTATGTTATTTCTGGCGCCTGTTGCCGGCATCATTATTGCTGAAGCCGTGCGGCGTCTCTTGAAAAAAAGGCGTTCCAAAAATTTGCCGCTCATTACCGCCGCTGCCGCATTTGTGGGCGCCATGCTGCCAACTCTTGGCAATATCGCCATATTGCTGCTTTTTGCTGGCAGCGGACAAGGCGCAAATCTTTTAGGCGGATTCATTTCAATGATCTGGCCGTTAATCTTTGCGTTGTTGGTTGCAAGTTCAATATATTTTCGCCTTAAGGGCATCAGGGTTTAAGGATCGGCCATATGCTTGACGAATTGCGCATCGAAAATTTTGCCATCATCAATAAGCTTGAAATTCGTTTTAAGAGCGGCCTGGTCATTGTTACCGGCGAGACTGGTGCGGGCAAATCCATTATTTTGGATGCCATTATGGCGCTGGTGGGCGGACGTGTGGATGCCAACATGGTGCGCAGCGGTGCGGAGCGCGCTTCCCTTGAAGCAATCTTCAGTATCCCCACTCAAACCCGATGTGAAATTATTGAAATTCTCAAACGCGAAGACCTGGATGAAGGTGAACCCTTTGTCACTCTGGGGCGTGAAATCCGCGGTGAGGGGCGGTCTGTGGCGCGCGTCAACGGACGCAGTGTCAACGTCAGTCTGCTCAAGGAATTGGGTCATTATCTGGTTGATATCCACGGTCAGTCAGAGCATTTATCGCTGCTGGACGAGCGTTCACACCTGGGCTTGCTGGATCGTTACGCGGTCACCCAGGCTGAATTGGCAGAGTATCAAGCCTCATACAAAAAACTCAGCGGCATTCGCAGGGAATTGAAGTCTTTGCGCGACCTTGAAAATGAATCCGCGCGCCGCATGGAACTGCTCTCCTTTCAGGTGAATGAAATCGAAGCAGCCCAACTCAAAGAAGGCGAAGAAGAAGAGCTGGATCAAGAGCGCAGCCGTCTGGCTAATGCAGAAAGCCTCTCCTCTTCTGCCCAACAAGCCCTGGCGCTTCTGGATGAAGGCTTGCCTGACACCTCTTCTGCTGTTGATCTGATCGGTCAGGCTTCACAGTTGCTTGCATCCCTTGCGCGCATTGACGCCAGTCAGCAAGACCTCGCTGCCCAGGTGGAAGCGGTCAACGCACAGCTTGCCGAAGTGAACCTTGATTTACGCGGCTACCTCGACGAGATTGAATTCAATCCTCGCCGACTGGAGCAGGTCGAAAACCGGTTGGAATTGATCCATCAAATGAAGCGAAAATACGGCGGTAGTGTCGAAGCCGCCATTGAGTATGGCAAGACCACCCGTGTGCAGCTCGAAAATATTGCCAATGCCGGTGAACGTATTGCTGAACTTGAAACAGACGAAGTCTCAGCATTGCAAGAAGCTAAAAATTACGCTCAACAACTCACTGAAAAACGAAAAACCGCTGCACAACTATTAGGTTCTGCTGTAGAGCGTGAACTGGCCGATTTGAGCATGCCCGGCGCACGCTTTTCAGTCTCTTTTGACCCGGGCGTTCAAAACACATCCACGAATGAACACTTTACCGAGAATGGACTTGACCAGGTTGAATTCTTGATTGCGCCCAACCCGGGTGAGGGATTGAAGCCATTGGTGAAGATCGCCTCAGGTGGTGAAACGTCGCGCTTAATGCTGGCCTTAAAGAACGTGCTGGCTGGGGTGGATTTTGTGCCCACCCTTGTGTTTGACGAGATTGACCAGGGCATCGGCGGCCGGGTGGGATTTATCGTTGGTGAAAAACTCTGGCACCTCGGTGTCAACCATCAGGTGATGTGTGTGACCCACCTTTCGCAACTGGCCGCTTTTGGTGAGCAGCACTTCAGAGTGCGCAAACTGATTGTAGATGACCGCACCCTCACTGAAGTGGAAGAGTTGGATGATACCGCCAGGATCGTTGAACTGGCACAGATGACGGGCAGTATGAGCGAATCCAATTTAACCGCTGCACAAGAGATGCTTTCCAAGGCTCACGAAAGACAAAAACAACTGGAAGGTTAAATTCCATGACCCCAGCGGGGCAGACGGAAACACCTCAATTACAAATATTTCTGCTCGGTCCGCCATTGGTGACTCGGGCGGGTCAAATTGTATGCATAAACCGGCGGGAACAACGCGCCGGTCTTTATTTTTTGGCCGGACACACCGATCCAGTCAGTCGTGCTGAAATTTGCTATACTTTTTGGCCTGACGACCCTGAGGAAGTGGCAAGGAAGAAACTAAGAGAGGGGTTGAGCAGGCTGCGCTCGGCTTTAAAGGACCCCAATATTTTTATCACCGATAATGATTTCATTTCTTTGAATTTATCACGGGTATATGTAGATGCACATGAATATAACAAGATCGTTTTACCACTATTACATAGTTCACAATTGTCTGGGAATGGCATCCTTCCTGAATGGGTTTACGGTCAATTAAGAAAAGCCATGGAATTGTGTCGGGGGCATCAATTTTTACAGAATGCCGCCTTACATAATTCTGCAGGCTTTGAATCCTGGATGTCGCTCACCGATCAATCTTTTTCCTTCTCGCGAGAAAAAATCCTTGAGCGATTGGCAGAGCATTGTATCGCCTTGGGGAGCATTGATGAAGCCATTCTCTGGTTGGGGCGAATTACGAATTTTGATCAGCTAAATACCGATATTAACTATTTAATGATAAATTGCTTGCGAGAACGAAGACGATTTAAAGAGGCTCAAAAATATTTATCATTTTTAGACCAGTTTTATCAAACCAATCAACCAGGGGGTTTGCCTGAAGTATTAAAAGAAATGCAGAAGCGGGTGCAACGAGAAGCGCTTGAGGTCACTATTACCCAGCCAGAAAAATGGCTGGGTGAAAAGACTGAAAATATCCCGTTTGTGGGCCGTAACGACTTGCTCGTCAGGTTGAACAATGCATATCATCGCAAAGGCTTGGTTCATATTACCGGCGAATCGGGTTCCGGAAAAACCCGTTTGGTGCGCGAATTCTATACCAGGTTGCAATACAACCCGAGGTTTTTGTTTTGCTCAGGAAAACCCATGATCAGCAGCACACCTTATGCGCCTATTGTCGAAGGCTTAAACGCGATGGTTACAGAAAAGGAATGGTTATCACTTCCTGACGAAATTAAAACCAACCTGCACAGCCTTTACCCTGCCATAAAGTTCAGCGAAAAGCGCCTTTCTCCAATCATTATTGAAAAACTTCCTGATAATCCCCTCATACGGATTCATAATGCCCTGCATTCCTTATTAAAAATATTGGCTGAAAAGAAAACCCTGGTCATGGTGCTGGATATTGCTGAATGGTGCGATGAAGCTACGCTGCAATTTCTTACCTATCTGAATGATCGTCAATTTTTTAAGAATTTTGGATTGTTGATTGTCATCTCAAGAACAGAAGGACGCAATCCCGCGCTTGAGGCCTATCTTGATCAAAGCGTGCTTACGTCCAATCTTGAACGGATGGTTTTGGAACCATTTACCTTGGAAGAAACGTCACAATTGATCTCGATGATGTTAGGCAAAGCGGTAAGTGCAGATTTGTTGAAAAAGATCCAATCTCAAACGGGAGGAAACCCGTATTTATTGATTGAAACCCTTAAATCGCTTGATCTTTACACAATTGATTATTCAAACTATTCCGAGATGGATCATTTTCCAATTCCAGCTACAATTCGGGCGATTGTAAAAGAAAAAATCAGGGTTTTGGCTGATTCCACCCGGGAGGTTTTGTTGTCGGCGGCTGTCTTGGGCCAGCATTTTCAACCGCAATTGCTTGAAAAAATGGTGAAGATTGATTTCGATACATTGTTATCCGCACTTGAAGAATTGCAACAGGCCGGCATTTTAACCAATACCAGTGGATCGCAAAAATCCTCGTTCTACGAATTTCCACACGACCAATTTCGACAAGTCATTGTTGAAGATTTATCACCGGTGCGCAAACGCGGACTCCACCTCGCTGCGGTGCAGTCGATGCTTGAAGTTAAAGGAGAGGCAGCAGATTTGGCCTCCACTTATGCCTGGCATTATGAACAGGCAGGAGAATACGCCAAAGCCTTCTCGGCATGGTGTGATGCTGGCAGATATTCACGCACTTGTTTCTCAAAAGTGGATGCCTATGCAGCTTACCAACATGCGTTGAATTTGCTCCATGACCTGCCGGCAGACGTTTCACCTGTCTTGCTTCGGCAATTATTATTGGAGTGGGGTTACTATGCTTATGAACAATACGATGACATCATCTGTGAAAAAATATTCAAGACGGGGTTGGAACGCGGTGAAGCAATTCAAGACCCATTGTTAATTGGCATTTCCATCAGCGGTTTGGGCCGTGTGGCTGAAATGCGGCATGAAGTGGATGAAGGCATCGAACTTCATAGTCGTGCGTTATTTTTCCTTTCTAAAACGGATGGGCAAGCTGAAAAACTTGAAAACTATGCCCGGCTGGCTTTGCAATATGAAATAATTAGTGACTTTAAAAAAGCAAAAGAAATTTATCTGACCGGAATGGAGATTGAAATTGATTATTCAAATATGCAGCTTCTGGATGCTTCGGTTAACCTTAAATCACACTTTTCGATTCTGAACAGTATGATGGGGCTCCCAGCTCAGGCTGCGGTGATCGCGGATCAAGCTGCAAATGAAAGCAAGTTGATCAGCCGGCTTTCAGGTAGAGTCCACGCCAATACAGCCCTGGCAATCGCCCAGTATTACGGGGGGAATTACCAAAAATCAATACGAAGCGCATTTTCGGTCTATAAATTGGCAGAACAATTAAACCTGGTTCGGTGGGCTTCTTTGTTGGATATTGTCATCGCCAGGGATTATTTGGTAATGGGTCAGATGGATGAGAGCTGGTACTACCTTCACCACGCAGTAAATGATCGCGATCCAGGGCTCATACAGAAGACCAACCTGCTCCATTTTGCCATTAAAGGTGATGTTTTCCGCCTATTGGGTGATTTTTCGGCCGCAGAAGAACAATACCGCTTGGGCGCACAAGCGCCGCTTACAGAACTTCAATCGCTTGAAAACTATTTTGGTTTAGGGCTCACACTTTGTCAGCGTAATCAGCTTGTTGAGGGAGCGAGAATCATAGAAGAGGCAGTTGATAAATCAGAAATTCTGGGTTTGGAATCTGTATCTTTGATTGGAAAGGTCTTCTTGCCTGCACTTAAAAACCCCAACATTGATGAAAATAGCTTTGTAAATGAAATTGCCCCTAATGTTCAGGAACTTAAATTGCGCGGATTCGGTTCTGCCAGGTTGACAGCCGGGCTTATGACAGCCGGGATTGCACTGCGCAGAGGGGCAACAGACAAAGCAAGAAGCGGTTTTGTTGAGGTCGTTGAAAACAGTATAAAAGCCAACCATCGCTGGTACGAGTTATGGGCTGTATCTGCTTTGGCAAGTCTAGAGATAAACGGCAAATTGGAAGGTCAACAGTACCAGGAGCACAAAAAACTAATTCTTGGTGAAATGGCATCTCACGTCGTTAAAGAGCCGCTTTCTGGTTTGTTTAAAAAACTCTCGAAAACCATTTGAGTGTGTCAATGTTTTGTCAATGGTTAGGTTGTATAAAGGACATAATAACGTTGCAGCCTCTTGCGCAAGATTTAGGGAGCTTGCGCAAAGAAGGTTGAGAGAGATCAGGGCGTGGACTCTTTCGACCTTCTTTTATTAATTATTTGAACCCCGGGAATCTGCTTTTTTGATTCCCGGGGTCTAGGGTTTAATTTGGACCCAAGTTTTTTTGATTGACTTCAACCCCCAGATACCGGGAATTGCAAGTGCAAATCCCCGGTATTCTGAAATCGATATATTGGCTTGTGATTTGGAAATTCCCTTATAGTAAATACAAGGGTAACTACTCAGCCATGTTAAATGTCACTTTTAATCATAGAAGAAATACTAGACAATAAAAAGGATGACTCCGAACGATGTATTTCTACCCACAGAAGAAGAAGTTCGAGCAAGCTGACCTGGCTGCATTCAGCGAGCACAGCACGGCTGACGTACTATGCCATCCATACCCGGCGGTGAAACCCGGCATGGACGCGATGGGTATCTTGCCTAATCTGAATGGCCGAACTATTCATGACGGCTGGAAATCTTATTTCAAGTATCCCATCCAGCACGGGTTGTGCAATGCCCATCACTTACGCAGGCTGAAATTCTTGGAAGATCGCTACCCACAAACCTGGGTGACCGAGTTGGCTGATCTGCTCGTGGAAATAAATGAAGCGGTGGATACAGCTCAACAGGCGTCTCTGACTTGTCTGACCTCCGAACAACTAAGTGGCTTCAACAATCGCTACGATCATTGGGTGGAACAGGGTTTGCAGGCCAATACCCCTCCACAACGGCCAGACGATAAGGCGAAAAAGCGGGGGCGTATCAAACAAAGCCCGGCCAAGAATCTATTGGATGAGTTCCATGACCACAAAGAGTCAGTTCTAGCTTTTATGAATGATTTTAGGGTGCCGCTTGACAACAATCAGGCAGAACGCGATATTCGCATGATGAAAGTAAAACAAAAAGTATCGGGCTGTTTCCGCTCCACTGATGGTGCTGATCTTTTCTGCCATATCCGTGGCTACATTTCTTCTACCCGCAAGAATGGACAACCAATCTTGGATGTCTTGCGCTTAGTTCTCGCAGCTACACCTTATTTATCTTCTTTTGTCTCTCTTGCCTGAGTAGTTACGTTTTTTCTTAGTTTCTAAATTCCCTTGCGAATGGAACATTGTGGGCATTCGCAGTGTACCGCATGGATAATGAGGGGTTTTTCTGTACCAGTCATTTGATACATTGCATCCATCACTCACGCGATAATAAATACTCCATCCATCGCGGTGATTGTGAATTACACCAGCTTCACGCAAAATAGACAATTGCTGTGAGATATACGACTGGGGGAAACCCAGGTGGGCTTCCATATGACAGACACAATGTTCACCGTCGCGCAAAAATTCAAGGATAGCGAACCGGGCTGGATGCGTTAGAACCTTGAAAACTTGGGCTTTTATTTTCAAAAGCAGGAAAGGTTATTGTAGTCATCATATTCGCTGAATTGAATGTTATTAAACGCTTTTCAATAGTGTTGTCAATGGAAAAACAAAGGACTAATGATGAGCCTTGGTATAGGGTCGCCGCAAAATTGCGCACAATTTTCACAATAGCAATGAATCGGGATCATGATGAAGAAATGGAAAGATAACAAACCTGCGTACAACATTGGCTATAAGGCCGGCGTCTTCAAAGGATTGGTACTCACTTTTTATTTTTTGCAAGCATTCATATTAGTATGGGGGACGCCTTGGTACCCAATCAACGGACCCATTGATCTGGATTATGCATATACAATCATTTGATCCAATTCCTTACACAACCTTCTATTACTTTTTCAGCCTCTTGAAGTGCATGGTGAATTATAATTATCGTACTACAAGCAAATGATCAGAAAATTCCATAACAAGCAATTTATCCTTCAGCATCAACAAATGATTGAAATGTGGTATCGATCATCAGTAATGATTTAATTATTTGCGAATACTTTTTCACGGCCATCGAAGTTTTTATCGCGCATAGAGTCAGATGCTGCCTACTATTCTATAATAGTATTTAGGAGCTGCGTTTTGAAAAGAATTCGTTCATTATTTTATGAGTTCTTCCGATTTCTCGATAATCTTAGTTTTTTTACTTCAGTTGTCGCGGTTTTTGGCGTGGTGTTTCTGACCATTATCCATCTCGATCTATATGGTCAGTATCGAAATTTTATGAAAGATATTCAAAGCTACGGTCAAGAATTTAGTGCGACCATAACTAGTTTTAGTGATGATTATGTGTTTCTGAAAGTAAATAATCACCCTGAGGCTGGCGAGAGTTACTTTTCACGGACAAAATACTATTATTCATCAACATTAGCCATGTTGGAAGAGGGAGAATCTATCATTATTGTGGCTGTGCCCAATAAATATAGGCTTGAAGTTAGAGAGCCTGGTGAGGCATTAATACAACCATACACAGATCAGGTACAAAGATATACAGGTTTTATCTCACAAGGACCATGGGTGATGTGGATCATTTGCCTGGTGATCGTTAGTATTCATCCGGAAGTTTTATATTTTGCTCTACAAGTTGAAGAAAAACCATCAAAAAAGATATTGAGGAAATAAGACCAATGATCTTGTCTGCATTCTTTTGCTTCTTAACTGGTTTGGCATTGGAGATCTATTGGTTACGAGTTAATTCAATCCCTAAGGATGAAACAGGGTTACGGCATACTCTTTTAGTAGGATTTGTTATTCTTTTCGGTGGAATAATATTAGTCGCTCTTGTTTACATCTTCGGTTTGGATCAAATAAGGGTTAGTCTGGATGATGGTTGGGTATTTTTAATATTCGTTTTACTTGGTCTTTTTTTATTGTTTGCTGGCATATTTGCCACATCGTTCCTTCCTCGTGTCTCAGAGAGATCGATCCTTATTGTTCAATTTATGATCCTGGTCGATCTGTTTTTGAATAGAACAGAAATTCAACCTTTGATCGTATTTATTTGTGCAATCCTAACAATGCTTGGTATTTTGGGATTGATTTTTACGCGCACGAGACCTTTTCCACTCTTTAAGGTATTCTTGTATTTTTGGTTTTTGGTTCTGCTGGTTGTACAAGTATTCTTAAGTGGAGATCTGAGTTATTTTACCCAGATTAATATTGGCTTGTTGGAAAGCTTTACTTTTGGAGCTGTCTTTATCTTTATTATTCTTCACTGCCTAATATTGGTACGTTTTTTTATGATCATTACCTCGTTGATTTTGCCTCGCAACCGTCGATTAGCTGTACAAGCCATTCAGTTCATCTTCTATGATGATCAAACTTCCCCTTTGTCTTTCTTTTTATTTATGCTTCTTTCAGCAGCAGTGGTGTATTTAATTAATCGTTACCAATTACCTATGGCGAAATTATGGATCAATTTAGTTTTTCTTTTGATCATTCAAGTTATTTTTAATCCCAAAATCATCAAATTGTTCAAAAGAGGGAATTAATTATTACATTTATTTGGTGGAATTTTGCCTTAATCCTAGTAGACTTTGCACCTCCGGTGCGGCTCGAAAACCCTCTGCGAGGGAGTGAGTTCCAATTCCACCAAGCCCGGTGATGTTTGATCCAAATTTATCCGCTTGAGTAGATTGAGTGACTAATTTTATTCAAAAAGTCATGTTTGCCATGAGCGTAATAAATTGCACCGGGAATCTTGATTCTAGCCAGTAGTGCTTGTTCAGACAGGTCTATATAAGGGTATGCTGCTCAATCTTACGGAAATAACGCATTGCGCTTTGAATATTACCCAGGCTGAATTGCAAGCCTGATTGCATGCAACCCCCAGATACCGGGGATTCAGTGCAAATCCCCGGTATTCTGAACGGGTAAATAAATTTTACGCCAACAATTACACATCAAAAGTTATAATTTCCTCAATATCATTCCAGATGCACAACGGTAACACCTTCACCGCCTTCTTTGTCGCCGCCTTCTTCGTAACTCTTTACTTCGTCATTTACTTTCAGCGCTTCGCGGATCACCTGCCGCAAACGGCCGGTGCCCTTGCCGTGGATGATGCGCACGAATGGCAGACCCGCCATGCTCGCATTGGAGATATAGCGGTCCAGGGCATCCAGGGCGTCTTCGGCACGCTGACCGCGCAGGTCAATTTCCATGCCTGGCGAGGGTCTGAATGGGCTGGCCGCCGGGGTCGAAGTTGATTCCACTTTACCCCTGTTCTTCCTGGGTGCAGCAACTTCCACTTTCTCTTCTTCTGCATTCGGCGCCATCAAGTCGTTCATTTTGGCGCGTACTCTCAGGCTGCCGATCTGCACTTCCATGTCGTGTTCGCCAATGGATGTGATCACGCCTTCCATATTCAGAGAGCGCAGTTTCACACGTGCACCGGGTTTGGGGATGAATTCGGTGCGGCTTTGCTTGGGTGCGTTCTTGCGTACCACGGGTTTGGAGGCTTTCTCTTCTGCCACGCTAATTTTCTCTTCAAGCGTTTTTAAGGCTTCAATCGGCTGTCTGGCGCGCTGCAGTTCCCGGCGCACCTCATCCATCTCTTGCCGCAGGCCGGCCAGTTCGTTTTCAGCCTCGCTGCGCGCTTTTTCAAGCGCTTTGTGCCGCTCATCTTCAATTTCTTCCAGCCGATGGGCCAGTTCCTCTTTCTGATTGAGGATGAGTGACCGTTCCCTATCCGCAGCGGACCGCGCCTTGCGCGCCACCTCGCGCTGATAGTGAATTTCTTTGAGCAGGTCTTCAGACTTCAACTCGTTCGGGTCGATCATGGTCTTGGCGGAATCCAGAATCTCATCCGGCAGGTTCAGGCGTTTGGCAATCGACAGCGCGTTTGACCTGCCCGGAATACCCAGGGTCAGGCGGTAGGTTGGACGCAGCGTCTTGAGGTTGAACTCCATGCTGGCGTTGGTCACCCCCGGGGTGGCGTGTGCCAGAGCCTTCAATTCTGGATAGTGTGTGGCGATCAAACAGGGGATGCGCCGCTCCACCAAATAGAGCATAATCGCGCGTGCCAGGGCCGAACCTTCCTGCGGATCGGTGCCGGCGCCCAGTTCATCCAGCAGCACCAGCGTTTTGGTGCGCGCATGCGTGAGGATGCGTACAATGTTGGTAATGTGCCCCGAAAAAGTGGAAAGCGACTGTTCAATGGATTGTTCATCGCCGATGTCGGCGAAAATATCGTCAAAGAAACTGAGCTCAGAGCCTGATTGCGCCGGGATATGCAGCCCGCATTGTGCCATCAAAATCATCAAGCCGACCGTTTTCAGCGTCACTGTCTTGCCGCCGGTGTTTGGGCCGGTGATGATTACCGCAAAGGTTTGCGCGTCAAGATCCACATCAATCGGCACGACCGTGGCCGGTTCGAGCAGCGGATGGCGCGCAAGGAGTAACTTTATGCAGGTGCCGGGGTGATGTTCGTGAGCCGGCGGGCTGACTGCTTTGAGCAGCGGCTCAGAGGCTTTCAGTTCATCGCCATATTTGGCGCACATCAGGGTGAAATCCAGCAAAGCCAGTGCATCCACGATACCGCAGATGGCTGAAGCTTCAGCACCCACCTTGTTTGAAAGATCGGTCAGAATTTTTCTGATTTCATCCCGTTCTTGCAATTGCATCTCGTGCCAGCGGTTGTTGAGCTCCACCACCGCAATTGGCTCTACAAACAGGGTCGCCCCTGACGAAGACTGGTCATGCACAATCGATTTCAGCTTGCTGCGGTATTCTGCGCGCAGCGGAATCACGTAGCGTCCATTGCGTTGGGTGATGAGGGCTTCTTGCAGCATGGAGCTGTTTTGAGAATCCGAGATCATACGTTCAAGCTTGCTCATCAGGCGGGCATGCGAGATTTTAATCTCCGAGCGGATCGAACCGAGTTTGGCGGAGGCTGAATCCAGAACCTCGCCGCGATCAGAGATGCAGCGCGAGATGGATTCGATCACGCCGGGTGGGGGCGGCAGCAATCTGACGATCTCTGCCAGATGCGGAAAGTCCTTTGCCTGCTTGTCAAAAGAGCGGTGCAGGCTGCGCGCAGAGATTAATGTGCCCGACACCGACAACAGGTCTGACTCAGTCAACACGCCCCCGCGCCTCGCCATCTCCGCGAGCGGACGGATGTCGTGCGCACCGCCTACGCCCATATCCAATTTGATACTGAGCAGACGGCGGGCTTCGGTTGTTTTGGCCTGGCGTTCAAGGGCTTCTGCCAGCGTGGCGGCAGGTCTGAGCGCGCGTGCAAGTTCAGCAGAAGCGCTGAAGGCAGCGAACCCGGCCAACTTCTCGATCACCTTGTGAAATTCAAGCGTTTTTAATGTTTTCTCGTCCATGTGTGTCAGTTTATCACATTCTTTACAAAACCATTCTTAACCACGAAGCCACACGAAATACACTAAATTTAAGTGTAAAAGAACAAAAAGAAAACGTAAATAATTATTGTCGAAATATTCAACATTTACAAATCTTAAGAACTGATTTTTTGTTTTTTGCTTTTCCTTTTAGTGTAGTTCGTGTATTTCGTGGTGAAAAAGAATTACCATGTAGCTATAATGTATACAATGGATACCCCCTCCGCGCTCGACCAACTTGCCCAACCCGGCAGCCTCTTCGAAAGCCTCGACAATCATGACGTCCGTTGCCAGGCTTGCGCGCACCGCTGCCTGATCCGCCCCAACAAACGCGGACTGTGCGGCGTGCGCTTCAACCTTGACGGCGTCCTCATGGTTCCCGGCGGATATGTGGCTGGCGCGCAGATGGACCCCATTGAGAAAAAACCCTTCAGCCACTTCTTGCCCGGCAGCCAGGTGCTGACCTTCGGCATGCTGGGCTGCAACTTCCACTGCTCATTCTGTCAGAACTGGCAGTCTTCACAGGTACTGCGCGACCCCTGCGCGGATCCCTCCATCGATTTTATCCACAAGGTCTCCGCCGAAAAACTGGTCTCCCTCGCCGTGGACAGTGGCGCATCCTCCATCGCCTCCTCTTACAATGAACCGCTGATCAGCATCGAATGGGCCGCCGAGGTTTTCAAGCAAGCCAAAAAACGTGGACTCAAAACAGCCATGGTTTCGAACGGTTTCGCCACCCCCGAATCGCTCGCCTTCATCTTCCCCCACCTCGATGCGCTCAAAGTGGATCTCAAAAGCATGCAAGATGCCCAATATCGCAAAATGGGTGGGCGTCTTCAGCCCGTGCTCGACACCATCAAGCTGGCGCGAGAGCTGGGCTTGTGGGTCGAGGTGGTCACCCTGGTGATTCCCGGTTTGAACGATTCCACAGATGAGCTGTGGCAGGCCGGGCGCTTTTTAGCCTCCCTCTCCGCGGATATCCCCTGGCACGTCACCGGTTACCATCCCGACTATCAAATGCAAGACGCACCGCCAACCTCTGCCGAGACCCTGCAGCGCGCCGCTGAAATTGGTCAGGAAGCAGGGCTGCGCTATGTCTATGCCGGCAACCTGCCCGGGCGCGTCGGTTCGCTCGAAGACACCCACTGCCCCAGGTGTATGAAGCTGCTCATCCAGCGCCGCGGATACCGCATCGCCCAAAACCTTGTCACACTCGAGGGCGCCTGTCCGTTTTGCGGCGAAAAGATTGCCGGCGTGTTTCAATAAACGAATTTATGCAGAATTTAACCCCAAAGGCACTAATTTTACGTCGTTTCAATTCAATATAACTCCAAATTATCCGACAATTTAGACATCAAAAAGAAAATTGCTCCTTTAAACGCGGAACTTTTTTGATGTCTTTTGCGTATATCTTATATCGTTACTAAATGTTAGAACGCGTGTTTTAACATCCAAACAGGTGCAATTGAAAAGCACGGAAAGTAGAAGGCAAGAATGTCTATGGTAGTGTATTTAGTAGTTGGTTTTTTTGGCGTCATGTTCGCCGCGTTTAGTTTCATTGGTTTGGAATCCAAAAACAAATGATTAGACGTATCTTATCCACCCATATTTAAAAACGCGCCTTCGATACCGCAAGGCGCGTTTTTGTTTTCGATGTACGGGCAATTCATGAATTGCCCCTACGATAATCACAAATACTGCATCAACTTCGCGATCTATGCGCTCCCGAGCGTGTTTTGCGAGAGGGGCAACGAACCCCTACCGGATGATCCACCTAAAGCAACATCATTAATTTAATTATGTGCCCAATATGATCCATCTCGTGCCAGGCAGCCCGCCGCAGCAACTTCCGCGCGGACCACTTCTCATCGTCCACTTCCCTAATCTCGGCATTCCCCACCCATAAAGGCAGCACTTCAACCGTCCTCTTTCTTACCTCAACCAGTCGCGAAAAGACATCCTTTTCTCGATTCTCTTTCAACCCCTCCGCCAGCCCCAGACGGTCAAGGTACCAGGTTTCGGCGCTGGCGATATGCCCCACAATCCCGCGGATGGACCAGCGCTCACCCTCAAAAGTCTGATCCAGTTCCTGGTCTGAAAAAGAGGTGGCGATATCCAGCAGATCCGCGCGCGACCAGCCCAACAGTTTGAGGCCGTGCTCCACTTCCAACTGGCTCAGCGGCTGCTCGTCAAACTGGAACCAATCCCGCGAGGGCGATCCGTCTTTGGGTTTTTCAAGCGCTTCAATTAACCTGACGTCGAAATCCCCCAGGTCTGAAAGCCACGATTCCTCCGTATGTTTACCGATCCATTCCTGGTAAGCCACCATCGCCTGCGGCACGCGTAAAATGGCTTCCTTGTCATCCTTGCCATACGCAAAACAGCCGGGATGGTCAATCACCCACGCAATGGATTTTTCGACAAACCCGTTTTCAGAACCGATTTTTACCAACATCTGGTGCTCCTAAAAAACTCTCTGTCATCGCGAGCATTACCAAACACACTCTCAACGGACAACACTTGGCGCAAGCCCGAGATTAATTTACCATTCTCATCGTCAATGCTAAGCGCGAAGTCCCCCGTAGGGGGAATCCCCAACTAACCCCATCTGTCAACGCGAGCCTTGCCGCGCACACTCTCAACGGACTCACTTTCATGGGGGTGAGGCAAAAAAACAAACCCTTATACAGTATCAATTTTAATAAATATGCCTTGCACCTCTTGCGAGAATGGTAAGATTATAGCATTAGCGGTGTGACCATCAGGGGTTTATTGGTTCTTGACAAATCTGCACAATTCTACAAACGGAACTTATAATCACCTGTTGGCGTCATAACTTAATGCACGCCACAATACGGAGAAAAATGGAAACTGCTAAAACTGAAATCATAGAAAAACAAAAAAAGAATCCATTCCATTTCGAATGGATATTACCGGTAATCATCAAACCACGGAAAACGATTGAAAAGATCACCTCGCAAGAGAAGCCTGTCTGGCTCACACCGCTTGTGGTGATCTCTGCGCTGATCATCCTTGCCGCCCTGGTTGCTGGGCCGATCAAGCGCAATATCATCCAGATGGGATTGAACATGCCTGAGAGTTTTCAGTATTATTCTGAAGAACAGCAAATGCAGTTCATGAACGCTCAAGCCAATCGCACTTCGCCGCTGTTCCTCTACGTGTTCCCCATTCTCACCAGCCTGGCTGGATTGTGGGTCTCGTTTTTTCTGCTCAGCAGTTTGCTGCATCTCAGCCTCACCCTGGCTGGCAGCCGCAGTCAAAACGTACGCTCGTACAACCTGGTCGGATGGTCAATGCTGCCCCTGGGGGTGCGGCTCCTGGTGCAGATTGTTGCCATGTTGGTCACCAAAACCGTGGTCAGCAACCCTGGTCTTTCGGGTTTTATCACCGGGGATATCAAAGGTTTTGCTGCTTTTGCCGCTGCCTTGCTGGCATTGATTGATATTTACTTCATCTGGCAGATTATCCTGCTGCTGGTGGGGGTCAGACCCTTGAGCGGATTGAAGCGCTCCAGCGCCTGGATGGCCACCGCCATCTCATTGGTGATCTTGATGCTGCTGCAATCTGTGCCGGGCTTTCTCTCTTCTGCCCTCAGCGGACTCACCTCGTCTACACCCTTCTATTTCTAGGAAATCATTCTTTAATCAATCTTATGAAAAATCAACCTTTTGTTCGTGTGTCTGAACTGCACAAGGACTTTAAGATGGGTGAAACCCTGGTGAAAGCCCTCAATGGTGTATCCATCGGCATTGAGCGCGGATCGTTCACCGTCATCATGGGGCCATCCGGTTCAGGCAAAAGCACCCTGCTCTACCTCATCGGCGGTCTGGATTGGCCGACTGCGGGTACCATCCACGTGGACGAACACAAAATTGAAACCCTGGACGAGAACACGCTGGCCGTGTTTCGCCGCAACAAGGTGGGTTTCATCTTCCAATCTTTCAACCTGATCGCCTCCATGGCCGCGGAAGAGAATGTTTCCTTTCCGCTGCGTTTTTCTGGCATCAATCCTGCCGAGCGCAAAGTGCGTTCGCAGAAACTGCTTGACCTGGTGGGTTTGAGCGACCGCATGACCCATAGACCCACCGAACTATCAGGCGGTCAGCAGCAGCGTGTGGCCGTGGCCCGTGCTCTGATCAATGATCCTCCGCTCATTCTGGCAGACGAGCCCACCGGCAATCTCGACAGCTTCAGCGGTTTGGCCATTATGCAGTTGCTTTCTGATCTGCATAAAGCCGGCAAAACCATCATCGTGGTCACACATGATCCGCGTATGCGCCAGTTTGCCACCAATATGGTCTTTCTGCTGGATGGCAACATCGTCAGCGAGGCGGATTATAAAGACGCCACCGAATTACTCACTCAACCTTTTGAAAAGGGATAACTTATGATGAAAAACCAATCTAAAAAAATTATTTCTATCATGCTCATGGCATCGTTAATCCTCGCGGCAGTCGCCCTGGCGCTGCCTAACGCCACCGGTATTGCGGCGCCTGAACTTATTACGGCCACTGCTCCAACCGCCTCGCAATCAGGAACGCCTGGAATGATATTGCATTTTCCAGTCACCATTTTTAATGGTGATACTACTCCAACCACCATTAATTTAGAGTCAGGGCCAACATCACGGCACGGATGGACCACATCCATTGTTGGTGAACAAAATCCTCAAGTAGGAGCTAATTCCAGCGTGACTGTAATCGTGGATGTGACGATTCCAACCACAGCAGCCTATGACCAAAATGATGTAGCAACGTTGGTGATTAAAGAGAGCGGTGTTTTTGCCACTTCAGTTTCACTGTCGATTTATGTTGGCGCACCTACCGGCGGATCAGACCGACCACAGTTGAACATCCCTTCTTACAGTATCAATGCCAAATTCGCCAAAGTCGGAACCGTCTTCACCCTCACCGGGGTGCTTGAAAACCGCGGCCCGCTCATGGCTTACAACAACAACATTACCTTCGAAGGCGAAGGCTTCTTCCCCCAGGGCAACGGCGGTGTGCAATACATCCAGAACATTTCGCCCAGCGGCGGCAAATGGACCTTCACCCAGAATTTCATGGTCGGAGATGTGCTTGATTATGTTGAGACCGGTGTGATAAAAGCCACGGTTGCTTATCTAGACACGACCGGCAAAGCCTACACAGATACCTTCAGCCTTTCCATCCCCGTCACCTCAGGCATACACTATGGTGCTACCGCTACGCCCAAGACCACCAGCAAACCGCAGTTGGTCATCACCGAAAACACCACGGATATTAATCCGCTGCAGCCTGGTTCGATCTTCGAGTTGAGCCTGAAGGTCAAGAACCTCGGCACCACAGATGCCAAATCCGTGACCATGGTGCTGGGCGGCGGCGCGAACTCCGTTAATGATCAAGGCACTCCCCAGCCCGGTGCCGGCGCAGACCTGACCAATTTCGCCCCACTCGGCAGTTCAAATGTTGTCGTCGTCGGTGATGTGGCTCAGGGCGCCGAAGTCACCATCAAACTCAAACTGGTGGTTAATGTCACCACCGTGCCCGGGGCATACACCCTTAAAACTTCGTTTGTCTACACAGATGCGGCAGCCAAAAATTATATAGATGACCAGGTCATCACCATGTTGGTCTACCAGTTGCCCCAGGTGGATGTCAGCTTCTACCGTGACCCTGGTATGATGACCGCCGGCATGCCCAACGTTCTGCCTTTACAGGTCACCAATCTTGGCAAGAAATCCAGCGTGCTGGGCAATATGATCGTCACTGCCGAAGGTGTGGATGTTATGAATAACACGGCACTGGTTGGAGCGCTCGACCCGGGCGGCTATTTCACCCTCGATTCTGAAATCATGCCCTTCTCAGAAGGTCCGCTTGAGATTATGGTCACCATCACTTACACAGATGATTTTAACTCTACACGAGAAGTGGTTCAAACCCTCACGGTGGAGGTCATGCCTGAGCCTGTTTACACGCCTGACCCAATGATGGGTGAAGACGGCATGCCCATTGGCCAACCTGAAACGGAAACCTTCTGGAGCAAAATAGGCCGCTTCTTCAAAGGCCTCTTTGGTCTGGATAGCGGTGTCAAAGAACCCGCTGGCGGTGATTTTTCGCCTGACGGCATACCTGTCGAACCGGATGTCATCTTTTCTGGCCCTAAGGGATAGGGATCGGAATCCATCATGCGATTTTTGGATCTTGTAAGTTTGATTTTTTACAATCTCAGCCGGCGCAAGGGCAGGGTGCTGCTCACCGCAGTCGGGGTGGTTATTGGCACCTCTGCTGTGGTGGTGCTGGTGTCTCTGGCGGTTGGTTTGCGTGAAAACGCAACCAAGCAGCTCTGGGGCATCAATGACCTCACCAGCATTGAGGTTTATCCCGGCTATAGCTTTAAAGGTAGTGGCGGAGGCGGCATGATGATGGGAGGTGAAATTGAGGATATTAAATACCTCACTCCCCAAGCCATCAAAGAGTTTGAAGCCATCCCCGGCGTCACTAAAGTGATCGTTGAAGATTATTTTCAAGGCAATTTGAATGTGGTCCACGGCAAATTAAACGCCTACGGTAGTTTGATGGGCATCAGCCTGGATGACCTGGCGGATATGGGCCTTGAGGCCAACGCGGGCACTACCGAACTGGTCAAAGGTACCGCCATTGTGGGGTCGTGGATCAGCCGCAACTTCTATGATCCCAAAGCCAGACCGGATGATCCACCCCTTGAGCCGCCCGATTTGATGGGGCAAACCCTCAAATTCGTGGTCAGCAAATGGTCACAAGACGGCATGGAGATCAAGAAGACTTACTCGATCAAGATCGTGGGTGTGCTTAAAGAATCCCGCGGACAGTCAGACGGCAGTATTTTCATGCGGCTGGAGGACGTTACCGCCTGGAATGAATGGGTGCGCGGCACGCGTATCAATCGCAATAAAGAAGGATACTCCAATGTAATTGTCAAAGTTGAAAGTCCTGAGCAGGTAATTGACATCACCGATCAGATCAACACCCTGGGGTACATGGCTTACACCCCTCAAGCCACGGTGCAGGGCATCAACTCCTTCTTCACCATCTTGCAAGTCATCTTTGGTGGTGTAGGCGCTATCGCTCTCCTCGTGGCGGCCATCGGCATTGCCAACACCATGGCCATGGCTATTTTGGAGCGCACCCGCGAGATTGGTTTGATGAAAGCTATCGGCGCTACCAATAAAGATGTGATGAGTATTTTCCTCGGCGAAGCAGCCGGCATCGGCTTTATTGGCGGGCTGGGCGGCGTCATCTTCGGCTGGGGGGCCAGCGCCATCCTTAACATCGTCGCTGTCTCGTATTACGCCAGCCAGGTGTCTGAAGGCGGCGGATCGCCGCTTTCAAGTGTTGCCTCCACCCCCTTCTGGCTGCCGGCTTTTGCCTTGATCTTTGCCACCGTCATCGGTTTAATCTCTGGTCTTTACCCCGCGCTGCGTGCCGCCACCCTGGTACCAGTCACCGCGTTGAAATATGAATAATGTGACGCATGATTTTCGTAAGGGCAATTCATGAATTACCCTTACATTTGATAGGATTGCACATGGAACTTATTCGCGCTGATATACAATCACCTGCCCCTCTGTCATCGCGAGCATTGCCAGAAACACAATTAACGGACATAACTTGGCGTAAACGTGAGATCAATTTGCCATTCACTTTGTCAATGCGAAGCGATCCCCAACCGCTCTGTCTGTCATCGCGAGCATTGCAATACATACTATCAATGGACATACCTTGGCGCAAACATGAAATTAATTTGCCATTCACATTGTCAATGCGAAGCGCGAAGTCCCCTGTAGGGGGAATCCCTAACCCACTCAATTAATCGCCAGCCTTCACCCAGGAAGGTAAAAAAGGAAATTCACATGGAACCCATTCAATCTGACATACAATCTGGCTACGACAAAGTCGCTGCAGCCTACGCACAACAATTCATCGACGAACAAGCCAATAAACCCATGGACCATGAAATGCTCCAGCGCTTCGCGGATGAGACCCTCGGCAAGGGCATTGTCTGCGACCTTGGCTGCGGACCCGGTCAGGTCGGCGCCTGGCTCAATGAACACTGCGGCGTCAAAGACGTCATCGGTATTGACCTCTCGCCTCGCTTCATCGAGGAGGCGCGCAAACTGCATCCTCAGATCGGTTTCATTCAAGGCGACATGCTTGATCTGGAACTGCCCGACAATTCCTGGGCGGGCGTTACCGCTTTCTATTGCCTCATCCACATCCCCCACGATCAGATTGTGGATGCCCTCAAAGAGATCAAACGTGTGCTCAAACCCGGCGGTCTGCTGCTCCTCACCTTCCATATCGGCTCAGAGATCCTGCACGTCGATAAATTCTTTGAACAAGACGTCTCCATGGATTTCGTCATGTTCCAGCCCGACGAAATGGAAGGCTACCTCAAGCAGGCAGGCTATGACAACATCGAAACCACCGTCCGCGCGCCATATGCGCCAGAGGTCGAACACCAATCCCACCGGGCGTATATCTTTGGGAGAAAACCCAAATAATATAATTTCTTTCGTGTATTTCGTTTTTTCGTGGTTTATGTTTTTATAATCTCGTACCCTGAACCCACTATTTAATCAACAAACATACCGAAAACACCGTCCGTGCGCCGTATGCCCCGAGGTCGAACACCAATCCCACCGGGCGTATATCTTTGGGAGAAAACCCAAATAATATAATTTCTTTCGTGTATTTCGTTTTTTCGTGGTTTATGTTTTTATAATCTCGTACCCTGAACCCACTATTT
>Ga0180732_1000117_pt1 | contig 80360 bp, 79 predicted proteins | sample KR11_01MetaG_FD_148674 | JGI IMG/M metagenome (GOLD analysis project Ga0180732, IMG submission 148674) | Groundwater microbial communities from the Olkiluoto Island deep subsurface site, Finland - KR11_0.1 MetaG | ecosystem: Environmental > Aquatic > Deep subsurface > Groundwater | place... | reverse complement strand
CGGGGATCAGCCCGATGTATTGTTCGCCCAGCAGACCAGAGGTCAGGATGTTGGCGAATGTGTCCTTGGGGAACTCGTAGCGCTTGTCCACGCTGATCGTCACCTTGGCTTCATAACGGTCGGTATCCAGCGTGATGCTGCTCACCCGCCCCACCAGCACGCCGGCACTGCGCACCGAAGCAGTCGGCTTCAAGCCCCCCACATTGGTGAAGTACGCCGACAACTGGTAGGTCTCCGACACGTTATAGGTGCTCAAGTTTCCGACCTTCAGTGCCAACACCACCAAAGCGGCGATACCCGCCACCACGAAAGCCCCCACCCACAGATCCAATGTCGTACGTTGCATCGTCAAACTCCCCTGAACATGAATGCGGTCAAGATGAAATCAAGCATCAAGATCGCCAAAGATGATTCCACCACCGTGCGCGTGGTCGCGCCCGATACGCCTTCCGCAGTCGGCGGCGCATCGAAACCTTCGAACAGGGCGATCACAGTGACCGCCACGCCGAACACAAAACTCTTGATCACACCGTTGATGATGTCCTCGCGAAAATCCACCGATGCCTGCATCTGCGACCAGAACGAGCCTTCGTCCACCCCGATCATCACCACACCGACCACATAACCGCCGAACACGCCCATCGCCGAAAATATTGCGGCCAGCAAAGGCATGGAGATGACGCCCGCCCAGAAGCGCGGCGCCACCACCCGTGCGATCGGACTGACCGCCATCATCTCCATCGCGGCGACCTGCTCGGTCGCCTTCATCAGACCGATCTCGGCTGTCATCGCCGAACCGGCGCGGCTGGCGAACAGCAGCGCCGCCAGCACAGGCCCCAGTTCACGCACCAGCGACAACGCGACCAGCGAACCCAGCGCGGATTCTGAACCGTAGCGTTTCAGCGTCTCGTACCCTTGCAAACCGAGCACCATGCCGACGAACAAGCCTGCCACGCCGATGATGATGAGCGACATCACGCCGCTGGAGAACATCTCTTTCACGATAAGCTGGAAGCGGCGGAAACTCATGCCGGACTGCATCAGTGTCAACGCCAGAAAGCGCGACGCGACGCCGAGTCGCCACACCGAATCCACGACACGATGCCCCACTCCCCGCACACTCTTGATCAACGGCATCAGTCAGTCACTCCCATGTCTTGCGCATACGTGGCTGCGGCCGGATAGTGGAAAGGCAGCGGCCCATCCATCTCGCCGTGCACGAACTGGTGCACGAACGGATCGCTCGATGCACGAATCTCGTCCGGCGTCCCTTCCGCACGGATCACACCATCCGAAATAAAATAAACGTAATCCACGATCTTCAGCGATTCCTGCACATCATGTGTCACCACCACCGAAGTCGTGCCCAACGCGTCGTTCAGCTTGCGGATCAATTGCCCCACCACCGAGAGCGAGATGGGATCGAGTCCGGCGAACGGCTCGTCATACAGGATCAACATCGGGTCCAGCGCGATCGTGCGCGCCAGTGCGACCCGCCGCGCCATGCCGCCGGAAAGTTCCGCCGGCATCAACTGATGGGTACCGCGCAAGCCGACCGCGTGCAACTTCATCATCACCAGATCATGGATGATCTCTTCCGGCAGATCGGTGTGTTCACGCATCTGGAAAGCGACATTGTCGAACACCGACATATCGGTGAACAAAGCGCCGAACTGGAACAGCACGCCCATCTTGCGGCGCATCTCATACAGCCCCTTATCGTCCAGATCGTGGATGACCTTGCCGTCGATACGCACCTCGCCGCGGGTCGGGCGCAACGCGCCACCGATCAGCCTGAACAGCGTGGTCTTGCCGCAACCGCTGCCGCCCATCACGGCGATCACCTTGCCCTTACCAAAGGACATGTTGATTCCGTTCAGCACGGGCCGCTGATCGTACGAGAAGTTCACATCCCGTATTTCAACTAATGCTTGTTCGGACACAAATACACCTCGACTGATAATCAGGCGCGCATTCTATCACCTCGCCTGTTCAGATTCGCCATGCTCGACCGTCCGGCATTCCTCCCGTAGCGTCGGCTTGAGCTCAGCCCGATTACTGGCTATCCTGCGCGCGTTGCCCAACCACCGCATACCAATACATTGACTACTGACGTCCGCCCCAGCCTGCTCATCGTCGATGACGATCCACTCATACGTGATTCGCTGCATCTGGCGCTCTCGGACGAATTCGACATCTTGCTTGCCGAGGACAGACCCCAAGCAGTGCGACTGGTACGCGAACTGGCCGAGCCGCCGCAGCTAGCGCTGGTCGACCTCGGGCTGCCGCCCACCCCGCACCGCCCACAGGAAGGCTTCCGCCTGATCGCAGAGCTGCTGGCCCACGCTCCCGACATCAAGATCATCACCCTCTCCGGACAGAGCGACGAAGGCAATGCCCGGCATGCGCGCGCATTGGGCGCCTTCGAATTCGTGGCCAAACCCAGCAGACCGGAGGCCTTGCGCGCCGAATTGCGTGCCGCCCTCATCGCCCAACACAGCGAACGCAGGAGCGCCGCCTATAACGAACAGCAACTTGGCATCATCGGCGACAGCCTGCCTATCCGCACGATGCGAGACCAGATCAGGCTCTACGCGAACACGCCCTACCCGGTACTGATACAAGGCGAATCCGGCAGCGGAAAAGAATTGGTGGCAGCCGCTCTGCAAAAGCTGAGCCGCGATCCCAATGCCCCCTTCATCGCCATCAACTGCGCCGCGATCGCCCCCAATCTGCTTGAATCCACCTTGTTCGGCCATGCCAAGGGCGCATTCACAGGCGCGACCACCGCCCAAGTGGGGTTCTTTGAAAAGGCAGCCGACGGCACCCTGTTCCTCGACGAGATCGGCGAGTTGCCCCAGGAGTTGCAAGCCAAACTGTTGCGCGTGCTGGAGAACGGCGAATACCAGCGCGTGGGAGAGACCGCCACCCGCAAAAGCAATGCGCGCATCGTCGCAGCGACCAACCTGATCCTGGCCCAAGCGGTACGCAGCAACGACTTCCGCAGCGACCTGTTCCATCGTCTCAGCGTATTCACCATCAACGTCCCTTCATTGCGCACGCTGGGCGAAGACAAGGTGTTGCTGCTCGATCATTTCCGGCGCATCTATGCCCAGCAGATGCAAAGTACCCCGTTCACGCTGGATGAATCCGCGGAAGCAAGCTGGAAGAGCTATAGCTTTCCCGGCAACACCCGCGAACTGCGCAACATCGTGATCCGCCTAGTCACCAAACACCCCGGTGCACGACTCACTGCCAGGCAGCTTGAGAGCGAGTTCGACCTGCACCCTGAATTGTCCGACGGACTGACCGCCTTACCTGAAGCCGGCGTGCATGCGCGCCTGCAACAAGGCGACTTCAATCTGGATGATCTGCTGATGGGCTATACTCAAACGTATATCGATGCCGCCATGGAACTGGCGCACGGCAATGTGAGCGAAGCAGCCAAACTGCTCGGCATCGCGCGCACCACCCTGTACAGTCGCATGGAAGCATTGCAAAAACACAGATCGCAGCAACGCAATCAATAAGGGGAAAAGATGTATCTGGAGCACTTCGGCCTCAATGAGCCTCCGTTCAAGATCACACCGGTCACAGATTTCTTCTTCTCGGGTGCCAACCGCGGCGAGATCCTCGACGCACTGGTCTACGCCATCACCGACGGCGAAGGCATCATCAAGATCAGCGGTGAGGTCGGCAGCGGCAAAACCATGCTGTGCCGCATGCTGCTGGACAAACTGCCCACCAACATCAAGGCGATCTATCTCGCCAACCCAAGCATGTCGCGCGACGAACTGCTGTACGCCATCGCCGACCGCCTGCAACTCGACCTGGAAGGCAAGCGCGTCAACGTCATACTGCAGACGCTGCAAAACCATCTGGAAGCGATGTACGAGCGCGGCGAACGCGTCGTGGTACTGGTAGACGAAGCCCACGCCATGCCGCTGGAGACACTGGAAGAGTTGCGATTGCTCTACAACCTGCAGGTCGGCAAACACAAATTGCTGCAGATCGTATTGTTCGGCCAGCCCGAACTGGACGAAAAACTGGCGCAGACCAATATGCGCCAGCTGAAAGATCGCATCGTCCACCACTTCACCATCCTGCCGCTGTCCCCCAAGATCGTGCATGCCTATCTGATGTTCCGCATGCGGGCAGCCGGTTACAAGGGACCGGATATCTTTTCCGCCAATGCGGAAAAACAGATCGGCAAAGCCTCGCAAGGCCTGATGCGCAGAGTCAACATCCTGGCCGACAAAGCACTGCTGGCAGCTTTTGTGGAAAACACGCACAAGATCGAAGAGCGTCACGTGCAAGCGGCCTTGCGCGACAGCGAGATGACCCCGATGCGCAATTGGAACGGCCGCCGCTATGCCGCCGTACTGGGCGGGCTACTGTTGTTCAGCGCCACGCTTGCAGGATTCGTCTGGTTCCTGAATCAGGAACGTGCTTCCGAAGCGCCCAAGCCAGCCCAACCAGCAGAATTGGCGCCTATGGTTAGCACGGCAACTGCCGCAACCGTCGCACAAGCAGCGTCAGCAACAGCTGATGCAACGCCACTTGGCGATAAGCCGGTTGTCGCCGCCAGCAGCGTCGCGCCGATAGCCACGCCAACCAGCATTGTAGAAGCACGCCCTGCCCTCAAGCTCAAACAACTGCCCGGCATTCCCGCCAACAGCCTGCTGCAGCAAAGGCTGGATGCCACCGAAGCCATGCTGAATGCCGCGCCACAGGGCAGCACCAGCATCCAACTGTTCTATACCGAGAATGTGCAGCCGGGGCGCATGGAAGGATTCCTGCGCAGAGCCCGTAAATTGGGCAAGCTGGAAGAGATATTCATCATTCCTATCGAGCTGCAGGGTCAGGATGCTTTCCGCGTGCTATATGGCAGTTTCCCCAGCAGTAGCAAGGCTCGCGCCGCCATTCCAGAACTCCCCGCACGCTACCTGGAAGCTTTCGCACCGACCCTGCACTTACTGGAAAGCTATCAGAACACGCCTTAAGCTGATGAAACAAAAAAATATATAGGCCATCAGGGCTGTTGCGAGACCCAGTGTTTTAGGTTACCTTGCGCCTAAACGTAAGGGGGAAAAGGGAATGAGGTCCAGTCACGCATTACTTTGCGCTACCGGTGTATTGCTAGCCGCCTGCGGCACAAAGCCGATCAAGCAGTCCGACATGCACATCCAGCAGACGCCGGACACCGTCGCCCGCAGCAGCGGCACCATCCCCCAACCCAGCAAACAAGCAGTCGTACTACCGCCCCCAAAAACTGCTGCAAAGGTAGAGACCTACAGCGTCGTCGTCACCAATCTTCCAGCCCGCGAGATACTGTTCGCATTGGCGCGCGATGCAAAGATTAACATCGACATCCATGGCGGGATAGACGGTGTCGTTACCCTCAACGCCATCAACCAGACCTTGCCGCAAATCCTAGACCGTATCTCCAAACAAGTTGAGATGCGCTATGAACTGAAGGGTGACCTGCTAGTCGTAATGCCCGACTCGCCATTCCTGAAAAGCTACAAGATCGACTATGTGAACATGGCCCGCGATGCCGAAGGTGGCATCTCGAATACGACCCAAGTAGGTGGCTCGTCCGGCGGTACCGGCGGTGGGGGCGGCGCAAACAATTCACAACTCTCGATCAAGAATTCTTCCAAGAATCACTTCTGGGATACCTTGGTAAAAAATATCACCGACATCCTGCGCGAGACAGACAAGGTCCTGCCGCAAGGTTCCAGCGAAGTGGTCGTGCAACAGCAAAAGACTGAAAGCAAGAAAGGCGACGCTGCGACTGCAGATCAAGACAATGCGGCGATTATAGAAGGTGAAGGCTCCACTGTGACGCGACGCAGCACCTTCCGTGAGGCAGCTTCGGTGATTCCCAATCCCGAGGCTGGCATCATCACTGTGCGTGCCACCGGAAAACAGCATGAGAAGATCCAGGAGTTCATCACACACGTGATGCGCAATGCTCGCCGACAAGTGCTAATCGAGGCGACCATCGCCGAAGTGCGTCTGAGTAGCAACTACCAGCAAGGCATAGACTGGCAACGCCTGCGTCTGGGTGCGAAAGGTTTCGGATTAAAGCAGGTCGGCAGCCCGGGATTGGGATCGACCAACACTGGCAGCATGATGGTGCTCGACTACCTCAACCCCACTTCCAAGTTGGGCAATCTCAGCGCATCGGTTTCACTGCTTGATACCTTCGGCGATGTCAAAGTCTTGTCCAGCCCAAAGTTGAGCGTGATGAACAACCAGACTGCGATGTTGCGCGTGGTCGACAATCTGGTGTATTTCACCATCAAAGCCGACACCACAACCAACCAGACCACCACAACCACAACCTACACCACCACTCCGATCACCGTACCCACCGGCTTCACCATGAGCGTGACGCCGCAGATCAATGACAGCGATACCGTTCTGCTCAATCTGCGCCCGTCAATCACGCGCCTGCTTGGCTATGTCAACGACCCCAACCCGGCATTGGCCGCTGCAGGCGTCACCAGCCGTATCCCGCAACTACAGTCACGCGAGATGGAATCGATGCTGAAGATAGAGAACAATCAAATCGCCATCCTCGGCGGACTGATGCAGGATGAAATCAACAACCTGACTGATGGCATCCCCTTGCTCGATGACATTCCGTTAGCGGGTAACGCATTCCGCAACCGCAACGACACCAAGACCAAGACTGAGTTGGTGATCTTCCTGCGCCCGGTGGTGATCAAGGATGCAAGCCTCGACGGCGACTTCTCTGCCTTCCGCGACGCCCTGCCAAATGGCGACTTCCTCAAGCCCGAGAGCGAAAAGGAAACGCGATGAGCCTGCTACTTGACGCGATGAAGAAGTCTGGAGAGCAAGGCAAGAGCACCGGCCTGACGCTGGAGGACCATCCTCATCAGTCGACAGCGAATGCGGCCCCCGAAAGTACGCCGGTTGAAGCCTCGCGCGCCGCAGGACAAACACTGTTCGCCGCCAAGAAGAAAAAAGCGCCGCCTCGCCGCCGCTGGAAGCTGGGCTTGGTTCCAACCACACTGCTGATCTGCAGCACGATAGGTGCGGGTTATGGCTACTACGTCTGGACTGAGATCAACCCGCCCGTCAGACGCCCTGTGCCGCGCCCAGTACCTGTCGCGGCCGCACCGATCACCCCGCCGCCCGCCCCACAGCGCCTGGTCGCGGCCATCGCACCGGAGCCGACACCCGCTCAACCCGCGGCACCCGCCCCGAGCGTTGCCCCGCCGGTGACCGAGAGTATCAAAGCGGCTCCTGCCAAGCCCGTCACCCGGCGCGCCACCGAACGCACGCCGCGCCGACTGACCATCCAACGCCAGCCCAAGGTGGATACCATTACGCCTGCATTGCAGGATGCCTGGCAGTCGTATCAACGCGGTGAATATCTGGCCGCCGCACAGGGTTACCACACGGTGCTCGCGCAGGATGCCCGCAACCGCGATGCCTTGCTCGGTCTGGGCGCTGTCGCGCAGCAACAGGGGCAGGATCAAACTGCGCAGCACTATTATCGTCAGGTGCTGCTGCTTGACCCGCGCGACCCGGTCGCTTTAGGCGCGATGTCTTCCTACAGCACGGACGGCGCAGACACCGAGGTGCACCTGAAACAGATGCTATCCGTACAGCCGCAAGCCGCAGCCCTGCATTACGCGCTGGGGAACACCTATGCTGATCAGTCACGCTGGGCAGAGGCACAGCAGTCCTATTTCAGCGCGCGCGCGCTGGAACCGGGCAATGCATTGTTCACGTTCAACCTGGCTGTCAGTCTGGATCATCTTGGTCAAAGCAAGCTGGCTGCCGACCATTACCGCCAGGCACTGGACTTGGACAGCAGCAATAGCGCCGGCTTCGATCACATACAGGCACAGCGTCGTCTGAATGAACTGACCTCTCCCCGCTAGGACAGACGATGGCCGCACCGCAACAACAGTTCCAGCAGCCGATCGGACAATTGCTAATCGCCAAGGGCGTCATCAGCGAAGACCAGTTGCGCATCGCCACCCAGGAGCAGAGCAAATCACCCCAGCCGCTGGGACGCTTGCTGGTGCGTCTCGGCTTCCTGTCTGAAGCCACCATCCGCGATGTGCTGTCCGAGAATCTGGGACAGGAGAGCGTCGATCTTGCCAACGTGGTGGTCGATTCGGCTGCCGTAACGATGATCCCCAAGGAAGTCGCGCGGCGCTATCAGTTGGTGCCGATCTCGGTCGATGCGGGACAGAAGAACCTGACACTCGCCATCGCCGATCCGGACAACATCATCGCGCTGGATCAGGTACGCGCGCTACTGAAAGACGAGTACCGGCTGATCACACTGCTGGCCAGCGAATCCGACATCCTGCGCGCGATCGACCAGTATTACGGCTTCGAGCTTTCCATCGACGGCATCCTGCACGAGATCGAACCGGGCGAACTGGAACACCAGGGCCTGCAGCAAGGTGTCAACGAATTCAGCCAGCCGGTGGTGCGTCTGATCGACGCGCTGCTAACCGAAGCCGTGCAACAGAATGCTTCCGACATCCACTTCGAGCCCGAGAACAGCTTCCTGCGCATCCGCTATCGCGTGGATGGCGTGCTGCGTCAGGTACGCAGTCTGCACAAGAGCTTCTGGCCGGCCATGGTGGTGCGCCTGAAGGTGATGAGCGGCATGAATATCGCCGAGACACGCGCGCCGCAGGACGGACGCATCTCGCTGCGACTGTCCGGCCGCCCCATTGATTTCCGTGTCGCTTCGCACCCCACCCAGTATGGCGAGAATCTGGTGCTGCGCATTCTGGACCGCCAGAAAGGCATCGTGCCGATCAACCAGCTCGGGCTGGACGACACCGCGCTTTCTACACTGCTTTCCATCATCTCCAAACCGGAAGGCATCGTGCTGGTCACCGGCCCGACCGGCTCCGGCAAAACCACCACGCTCTATTCCATCCTCAATCATGTGAACACCGAATCGGTGAACATCATGACTTTGGAAGATCCGGTGGAATATCCGATCCCGCTGATCCGCCAAAGCTCGGTGAACGAAGCAGCCAAACTCGATTTCGTAAGCGGCATCCGCTCCCTGATGCGCCAGGACCCGGACATCATCCTGGTCGGTGAGGTGCGTGACCATCCGACCGCCGAGATGGCGTTCCGCGCCGCGATGACCGGCCACCAGGTGTATTCGACCCTGCACACCAACTCCGCCGTGGGTGCGATACCGCGTTTGCTGGACATCGGCATCCTGCCCGACATCCTCGCCGGCAACATCATCGGCATCGTGGCGCAGCGACTGATCCGTATCCTGTGCCGCCATTGCAAATATCCATATCAGCCTGACTTGGCTGAACGCAAACTGCTCGGCCTGCACCACAACGAGGAAGTCACGCTCTACCGCGCGGCCGGTTGCGATATCTGCCGCCACCAAGGCTACAGCGGACGACAGGCCATCATGGAGATACTCAAGATGGACTCCGAGATGGACGATCTGGTCGCGCGGCGTGCCAGCATCCGTGACATCAAGCATGCCGCGTTGGACGCCGGTTTCCGTCCGCTCGCACAAGATGGCATAAGACGTATCCTGCAAGGCGTCACTTCAGTGTCTGAAGTCTCACGCGTGGTCGACCTCACGGATCGGCGCTAGCATCACATGGCCCTCTATCTCTACAAGGCGATCGACAGCGACGGCAAGAGCGCCAAAGGACTGCAGGACGCCGCCAATCTGATCGACCTTGAGATGCGCCTCAAGCGCGGTGGTCTGGATCTGATCAGCGCAAAAGAAGAAGACCATGCCGCCTCCTTCGGCTCAACCAGAGTCAAACGCGTCGACCTCATCACATTCTTTTTCAATCTTGAGCAACTTTCGCGCGCCGGCGTACCACTGCTGGAATGTCTGGCCGATCTGCGCGACACCATGGAAGAACCTTCCTTCCGCGAGATCATCGCCAGCATGGTGGAATCCATCGAGAGCGGAAAGAAGTTATCGCAGGCGATGGCAGAGCATCCCAATGCGTTCGACAAGATCACCTCCAACCTGACCAAGGCCGGCGAGGACAGCGGCAGACTGGTGGATGTGTTCAAGCACCTCATGGAATCGCTGAAGTGGCAGGACGAGATGGCTTCGCAGACCAAGACCATGATGATCTACCCGGCCTTCGTCGGCACCATCGTGCTGGCCATCACCTTTTTCCTGATGATCTATCTGGTGCCGCAACTGGTGGGATTCATCAAGGGCATGGGGCAGGAGATCCCCATCCAGACGCGCATCCTGCTGGCCACATCCGATATCTTCGTGAACTATTGGTATGTGATCCTGCTCACCCCGTTCGTCTTGTTCGGCAGCTTCAAACTGGCACTGATGGTCAATCCCAAGCTGCAATACCACGTGGACAACCTCAAGCTGAACATATGGCCCACCGGCCCTATCCTGCGCAAGATCATTCTGGCCCGCTTCGCCAACACCTTCGCCATGATGTACAGTTCCGGCATCACCATCCTGGACTGCATCGCCAATTCGCGCGATCTGGTGGACAATCAGGTCATCGCGCAGAGCCTGCAGAATGTCATGAGCGAGATCGAAGCCGGCAAGAATCTGACACAGAGCTTCCAGAAGACGGGCATCTTCCCGCCTCTGGTCGTGCGCATGCTGAAGGTCGGCGAGGCTACCGGCCAGCTCGACCAGGCACTGCTCAACGTCAGTTATTTTTATGATCGCGACGTGAAGGATGCGATCAAAAAGGTGCAGGTCATGATCGAACCAGCCATGACACTGATCCTTGGCGCACTACTCGGCTGGGTGATGCTATCCGTCCTCTCGCCCATCTACGACCTCATCGGCAAAGTACAGCTCTGACTATGGCACGCACCCTGTTATTCCTTAGCGCAGAAAACTTCCAAGCCTACCTCTGGAACGGCAACGGCCTGAGCTTCGCGCATGAGTTCAGCAATGATGCGGACGGTCGCGAACAGTTCTCCGCCTTCGTCGAACAGCATCGCAACCCGACCTATCTGCTGGTCGACATCATCGAGGAAGACTTTCACCTAGAGACCATCCCGCATCTGATCGGCCCCAACCGCAAAGCGCTCATCGGCCGCAAGTTCGAGCAGTACTACCGCAGCACCCCTTTCCGTCAGGCGACCCTGCTCAAGCGGCAGGAGGAAGGTCGGCGCGATGACGAGTATCTGTTCTCGGCCCTGACCAATCCGCAGCGCATCACGCCCTGGCTGGATGCATTGCTGGAGAACCATGTGCCGCTGGCGGGCATCTACTCCATCCCCAACATCAGCGCACCGCTGCTCAAAGACATCCAATCCGAGCACATCCTGCTGTTGACTTGGGAGCGCAACGCCGGCTTGCGCCAGACCTATTTCCACAACAAGCGGCTGCATTTCTCCCGCCTGATCCCGATCAACGAGAGCGGTACGCTGATAGATGCGGCCATCTCCGAGACACCGCGCACGCAGCAATATCTGAAGAGCCTTTCACTGCCACCGCCCGGAGAAGTGCTGGAAGTCTATATCCTGTGCCACGCGAACGAGATCGCGCAGCTGAGCACCCAGCTCTCCAGCAATGGCGACCTGCATTATAACTATCTGGACATCACCGAATTCGCACGCCACCACAAGTGCAAACAGGCACTTGAAGATTCGGACAGCACGCCGCTGTTCCTCAACCTGCTCGCCACCAAACCGCCCCGCGCACACTACGCCGGTTCGCAGCACACCCACTTCTTCATGTTGTGGCAATTGCGTTTCGTCCTGTTCGGATTGGCTATCGTCATCCTGCTGCTTGGCCTGCTGTGGAGCGGCATGGCCTTCTGGCAAAGCGAGCAGTTCTCCTCGGAGACGGCCCCGCTGAAGCAGCAAACAGCACGCCTGCAAACGCAGGCGCAAGGTATTCAACACAACTTCGCCAACACCTCCGTGCCAGCTGCCGACATGAAGACAGCGGTGCTGTTGGCACGCAGCCTGAACCAGTATTCGCACCCGCCTCAAGAGATCATCTATGAGCTGAGCGCAGTGCTCGAATCCTTCCCGCGCGTTACCCTGAACGAGCTCTCATGGAAAGCCAGCCCGGAAGATGCGGCCCCTTCGCCATACCCCGCCCAAGTCATCACCTTCGACGGCACCCTGAGCGGATTCGGCAGAGACCACCGTGGCGCGCTGGCTTATCTCGAACAGTTTGAACAAGCCCTGATCCAGCGCGGCTATGCCGTCAGCGCCACCGCACTACCGCTGGACATCACCTCGAAAGGCAGCATCAGCGGTCAAAGCGCAGAAGCATCGCAAGGGCAGTTCACACTCAAGATCATATGGAGGGCACCGTCATGAGCTTCTCGACAGACGACCTCGGCGAGATCAAATGGAGTTTGCTGACGTGCCTGCTCAGTGCCGGCATTGCAGTGGGACTGATCAATTACAGCGCCACCATCCAGCAGCGATCCCTTAAAGATCTTCAGCAGGCGCAGCGCCAACTCAACACAGCGCGCGACCAACTCCTCACCGCACAGAGCGATCAGGAGAACATGGCCTCATACCAGATGGAATATGACGCATTGGTCACGCAAAAAGTCATAGGCAGCGAACAGCGTCTGGACTGGATCGAAGGCCTGGAAAAGTTGCGCCGACAGAACCTGACGCCCGACTTCAAATATTCGATCGCCCCGCAAAGTGCGTACACCCCCAACCCACCGCTGAACGCAGGCAACTTCGCGCTCAGCATCAGCCCCATGTCCATGGAACTTGACCTGCTGCATGAAGGCCAGCTCCTGAGCTTCTTTGAAGCGCTGAGTCGCCAGATGCCCGGTTGGTTCCTGCTCGACAAGTGCGCCCTCTCCCGTGTCGACAGCACACAAACCGCGGGCGTGATGCTGAAAGCAGCATGCACAGGAGGCTGGTTCACCATGAAGAACCGGAACGCGCCATGAGAATCCAGTTAGCCATCGCTCTGATAACGCTCACCACGACCGCGCAAGCGGCCGAGTTGGGTCGTTTGTTCTTTACCCAGAATGAACGTGCGCAACTGGAACGACAGCATGTGCTCAGTGCCGACGAACCCGGCAACGACAGCCACTCTCTCATCGTCAACGGCGTGATCCAACGCGACGGCGGGAAGCGCATCATATGGATCAACGGCGAACAGCAACCTGCCAGCCCTGCCGATGCCCGCACGCCAGCCAGCGTACCGGTGATCCTTCCGGGCAAGACCGAATCGGTGAAGGTAAAGGTCGGACAGCGGCTGATGCTGGACTCACCCGAGGCCGCACCCAAAGAGTGAAGGTGCGCAATATGGCATCCTTTCGTCCACCGATCCCTGTCGGCAACAATCAACATGGCGGCGCTCTGCTGGTCATGCTGGTTATTCTGGTGATGGGCATCACGACCGTGTTCGTCACCTCACTGAGCGGCACCGCCCTTCAGAACCGACGCAACCACTCCAGCGCAGAAGCCTTGGCAAGGGCAAAAGAAGCTCTGGTGGGATATGCAGTCACTTATGGTGACACCAACCCAGCAAAATCACATGGTTTCCTGCCTTGCCCGGACAGCGATGGTTCAGCGGGCGCAAATACAGAAGGTTCATCCGAGAGCTGCGGCTCTACGGATGTTGATGTACTAGGCAGATTGCCATGGCGCACGCTTGATCTCCCGCCTTTGTTTGATGGAGCCGGAGAGTGCCTGTGGTATGCAGTCTCGGGAAAATACAAGAACACGCAATCTTCTTCCACGATCAACTGGGACACTCTGGGACATTTGCAGGATTACGACAGCAATGGCAATCCGATCAGCAGCTCCGACGAGATCGTAGCGGCCGTAATTGCCCCTGGCGCCCCGCTCAGCAGCAATTCTGACCGCGCCGGCAGTTCTGCGCCAACCTGTGGCGGCAACTACACTGCCGCCGCCTATCTGGACAACGATACAGTCCATGGCATTAACAACTCGAATATTTTGCAGGGGAAATTCATCCTACCGCATGAAGATTCCAGCACAGTCTCCACCAACGACCAGATTGTCTTCATCACGCGTCAGGACATCTGGAACGGTGTACAGAAACGCATCGCGCGTCAGGCGAAAAAATGTCTGGACGATTATGCGGCCGGCGTTCTCGTTCAGAATACCGATCACAAATACCCATGGGCCGTACAACTCAGTGACGCAACAGCCTCACCGACCAGAACAGGCACGCAGAATGTCAGGTTTGGAAGATTCCCTGACGTCCCGAACATCAGCACAGCAGGTGGTAGTGGTGCCTGTTCGAGCACGTCCAGTCCGCTTAGCCACCTGACAGCTGCGCAGATATCCACACTCAATGACTACATCCAACAGGTGCAGGATGCACTGGATACATACGTAAGCGATCCCACTCCCACTAATAAAAGCAACTTAGAAAATAAGGGAGACAATCTGTGGGATCTTGCAAAAGACCCTCCTTACAGCCTAATCATTGGTGATTCGATTCGTTATGCAGGCTGGTACGTGGATAACAATTGCGATAGCGGCGATGCATGCAACACCTCGACAATTCAAACCTATCTGAACGCAGCCTTTACCGAGATCACCGACTGCACAGGTAGCGGCGGCAGCACCGACAGCACCATGTCCGCTAGCTGGAGCAGCATTCCTTCCTGCCAATTCATCAGTTCGCCATCATGGTCAGCATGGCGGGACTGGGTATTTATACAGATTGCGGATGGGTACCAGCCAGGCGGCGCAGGCAGCTGCACGACGGGCTCAACCTGTTTGACTGTCACGGGTTCGGGGCACACCAACGGTGGCTCCGGCAGTTACCATGCAGTGGTGGGGGTCGCCGCCAAGTTAATGTCCGGGCAGAACCGTAGCACAATCGACAGCGTTTCGGATTTTCTGGAAGGTGCTAACGCAACCGGGAAAGCCGCTATCCCCACCACAACCAGCTATGAAACCTATCGTATTTCTGATGCAAGCTACAACGCCGTCAACGATACGGTTTTGTGTATTGATGGAAAGAACAATTGCCCATGATTCGAATGACGACTTTTGCAGAAAACTCCGCATATGAGAAAGGCTTCACGCTGGTCGAAATGGCCATGGTGCTCGCCATCGTCGCTTTACTGCTGACCGGCTTGGTCCCCACCATTTCCGGCCAGATCGAGCAACAGCGCATGACGGAAACGAAAAGACAGCTGAACGAGATTCAGCAAGCCTTGATCGGCTTTGCCATCATCAATGGGAGGTTGCCCTGCCCTGCCCCGCAAGGCAGTGGCACGGAAAGCCCAACAGGTGGGGCTTGCAACAATTCTTATAACGGCGTTGTACCCGGCGTCACTCTGGGACTCAATTCGCTGAACGAGAACGGTGAAGTACTGGATGCTTGGGACAACCCGATCAGATACGCGGTCACATCATCCGACAGCAACGCCTACACCACCGCAAATGGTATGGCCAGCACAGGATTGGAGAACCTTGATCCGAATCTTGTGGTTTGCACGACAGCCACCAGCATCACGACAACCGACTGCGTAGACAATGCCAGTAGATTGACGGCGCTACCTGGAGTGCCTGTGGTGTTGTTCTCCACAGGCAAAAACGGCGCTCAAGGCGGACTCGGCATTGATGAGGCCGCGAATCTGGATGGCACGAACGCCAACAACAATCGAACCTTCGTATCTCACACGCCAACTGCCAGTTCCTCGGCGAATGGGGAATTCGACGACATGGTGATCTGGATATCGAATCAAGTACTGATCAGCCGCATGGTGAATGCGGGAAAACTTCCTTAAGCCCTGCGCCAGCTCGTCCCCTGCGCGGTATCTTCCAGCACAACACCAGCCTCCAGCAACGCTTTCCGGATACGGTCCGCCTCGGCGAAGTCCTTGGCTTTCTTGGCGGCGATGCGGGCTTCGATCTGCGCATTGATCGCGGCATCGTCCAATCCACCAGTCGTCGTGCTGCCTTGCAGGAATTCTTGCGCATCTCTTTGTAGCAGGCCGAGTACGCCAGCCAGCGCCTTGAGTTGTGCTACCGCTTCTGCGGATCGGCTCCGGTTCGCCTCGTTGGCGAGGTCGAACAACACGGCGACGGCTTCCGGGGTGTTGAAGTCGTCGTCCATGGCGGCCTTGAAGCGCTGGGAGTGAGGTTCGTTCCAGTCTAATTCACTCACTTCCGCCGGCACTGATTTCAATGCCGTATAAAGCCTTGTCAGCGCGCCCTTGGCATCGTCCAGATGATGATCTGAGTAATTCAGCGGGCTACGGTAGTGCGCACGCAGGATGAAGAAGCGCACCACTTCGGCGTCGTATTTCTTCAGCACTTCACGAATGGTGAAGAAGTTGCCCAAACTCTTGGACATCTTCTCGTTGTCCACGCGCACGAAGCCGTTGTGCATCCAGTAGTTCACATACTGGCAGCCATGCGCACCTTCGCTCTGCGCGATCTCGTTCTCGTGGTGCGGGAACTGCAGGTCGGCACCGCCGCCGTGGATGTCGAAGTGATTGCCGAGCAATTCGGAACCCATTGCGGAACATTCCAAATGCCACCCGGGCCGGCCCTTGCCCCACTTGGACTCCCACTGCACCTCTTCCGCCTCGCCTGCTTTGGCATGCTTCCACAGCACGAAGTCGAGCGGATCGTTCTTGTCTGAAGCCACTTCCACACGCTCACCGGCGCGCAGGTCTTCCAGCGACTTGCCGGACAGCTTTCCGTAACCGTCGAACTTGCGCACGGCGTAATTCACATCGCCGTCCGCCGCTTTGTAAGCGAGACCGTTCTGTTCCAGCTGCTCGACCATCTGCAACATCTGCGGGATGTACTGCGTCGCGCGCGGCTCGTGATCTGGACGTTGCACGCCCAATGCATCGGCGTCTTCGTGCATCGCGTCGATGAAGCGCTGTGTCAGGGTATGGATGGATTCTTTGTTCTCTGACGCGCGCTTGATGATCTTGTCGTCGATGTCGGTGATGTTGCGCACGTAGGTCACGTCGTAACCGGATGCCTTGAGCCAGCGGTAGACCATATCGAACACAACCATCACGCGCGCATGCCCCAAGTGGCAGTAGTCGTATACGGTCATGCCGCACACGTACATGCGCACTTTGTTCGCTTCAATTGACTTGAATTCCTGCTTATCACGGGCGAGGGTGTTGTGGATCTTCAGCATGTTATTTCTGCTCTTTTACCCAAGAGTCCTTCAGCGTCACGGTGCGGTTGAATACCAGCTTGCCACCCGGCTGATGGTCGCGGCGGTCGGTCACAAAATAGCCAAGGCGCTCGAACTGGTAGCGCGTTTCCGGCACAGCATCCTTTGCGCAGGCTTCCACCCAGCCTTGCACCACTTCCAGCGAATGCGGGTTGAGATGCGACAGGAATTCCACCTCGCGGTCGCCATCCGGTTCCGGCACGTTGAACAGACGGTCGTACAGGCGGATCTCGGCTGGCAGCGCATGTTCGCGCGACAGGAAGTGGATCACGCCCTTGACCTTACGGCCTTCGGGATTCTTGCCCAGCGTGTCGTGGTCGATGCTGCACTTGAGTTCGATCACCTTGCCGGATGCATCCTTAACCGCCTCGTCGCAACGCATCACGTAGCTGTGGCGCAGGCGGATCTCGCCGCCCAAGGTGAGGCGCTTCCAGCCGGGTGGCGGCACTTCGGCGAAGTCGTCTGCTTCGATCAGCAAATCTTTACCGAACGGCACTTCACGCTTGCCCAGTTCCGGCACGTTGGGATGGAAATCCGCTTCGCGTGTCAGTGCGCCCTCGGCATTGGTTATGGTCACTTTCAACGGATTGATGATGGCCATCACGCGCGGCACGCGCAACTCCAGATCTTCGCGGATCGCGCCTTCCATGATTGCCATGTCGACGCTGTTCTCACTTTTGGAGACGCCGATGCGCTTGGCGAACTCGCGGATGCCTTCCGGCGTGTAACCGCGACGGCGCATACCGCTGATGGTGGGCATGCGCGGGTCGTCCCAACCGCTGACTTTTTTCTCGTTCACCAGTTGCAGCAGCTTGCGCTTGCTGGTGATGGTGTAGTGCAGTTCCAGGCGCGAGAACTCGTACTGGCGCGGATGGCAAGGGATGGTGATGTTGTCCAGCACCCAGTCGTACAGCGGGCGATGATCCTCGAACTCCAACGTACAGATAGAATGGGTGATGCCTTCCAGTGCGTCGGAGATGCAGTGGGTATAGTCGTACATCGGGTAGATGCACCACTTGTCGCCGGTACGGATATGGTGCGCACGGCGGATGCGGTAGATCGCCGGATCGCGCATATTCATGTTGGGCGAAGCCATGTCGATCTTGGCGCGCAGCACCATGGCGCCATCGGCGAACTCACCGGCCTTCATGCGCGCGAACAGGTCGAGGTTCTCTGCCACACTGCGATCGCGGTTGGGGCTGTTCTTGCCCGGCTGGGTCAGCGTGCCGCGATATTCGCGCATCTGCTCCGGCGTCAGATCGTCCACATACGCCAAGCCTTTATTGATCAGCTCGACGGCGAAGTCGTGCAGCGCATCGAAGTAATCCGACGCCCAGCGCACCTCTCCGTTCCATTCAAAACCGAGCCAGCGCACGTCATCCTGAATGGACAGTGCATATTCCTCGCTCTCTTTCTCCGGATTGGTGTCGTCGAAACGCAGGTTGCACAGGCCGTTGTAATCCTTGGCAAGACCGAAGTTGAGACAGATCGACTTGGCATGCCCGACATGCAGATAGCCGTTCGGCTCGGGCGGGAAGCGCGTGACGATGCTCGTGTGTTTGCCGCTTGCCAGGTCGGCATCGATGATCGTGCGGATGAAGTTCGAAACAGGGGTCGGGGCGGGTGTGTTGCTGCTCATGTCTATGCCAATGATGCGTTGCTATGAAGATGCGTGATTCTACCCGAAACCGGCAGATGGCCGCCCCACACTTCCTCGCGCAGGCAATCAGTGTATGAGAGTCGCTTCTTTGGTAGAATCGCGTGCGTTTGGCGCACTCGGCCGGCAACATAACCCTATCAAGAAAAAGACCAAAATGGATACATTGAAAAGATTCGCAACTGGTGTCGCACTATGCGCGCTACTGACATTCAGCCTCGGCAGCCATGCCGACGAGATCCAGGACGCCAACAAGCTCTTCAAACAGGGGCAGCTGACGCAGGCACTGGACAAGGTGAACAGCTATCTGGCGAACAAGCCCAAGGACGCACAGGCGCGCTTCCTCAAAGGCCTCATCGTCAATGAGCAGGGTGACGCAGTGGGGGCCATCGCCATCTTCACCGAATTGACCAACGACTATCCAGAATTGCCGGAGCCCTATAACAACCTCGCCGTGCTGTATGCCGGACAAGGGCAATACGAAAAAGCCAAAGTCGCACTGGAGATGGCGATCCGCACCCACCCGAGCTATGCCACCGCGCACGAGAACCTTGGCGACATCTACGCCAAGATGGCCAGCCAGGCCTACGACCGCGCGCTGCAACTGGACAAGAACAACACCGGCACCAAGACCAAGCTCGCCCTGATCCGCGATCTGTTCGGCAAGGGTACTCAGAACGCGACACCAACGACACCCGCTCTGGCAGTCGCGGCCGCGGCCCAACCTGCCGCACCGGCGAAGCCCGTTGTGGCCGCGAAGCCCGCACCTGCTCAGCCGATCGTGGCAGCACCGACGCCAGCCAAGACAGAACCAGCCGCAACAGCCGTTGCTGCACCGCCAGTCGTGGCCACAGCACCTGTCGTGGCAGTCGCACCACCTGCCAAGGCAATCCCTGCGGCTAAGCCGGTTGCAGCAGCAACCGATGCAAGCGCGGAGGTCATGCAAGCGACGCGCGATTGGGCCGCCGCCTGGGCTGCCAAGAATGTGAAGCGCTATCTGGGCTTCTATGCGGCCGAATTCAAGACGCCCAATGGTGAAGCACGCAAAGCTTGGGAACAGATGCGCAATGATCGCGTTAGCAAGCCCAAGTCCATCAAGGTCGGCATCGACAATGCCAAAGTCGAGGTCATCGACGACAGCCATGCGCGCATCAGCTTCCGCCAGACCTACAACGCCAGCCACTTCAAGAGCATCAACAACAAGACGCTGCACTGGGTCAAAACGGCCGCCGGCTGGCAGATCGCGGATGAGCGCAGCGACAACTAATAGATGAAGACACGGCTCAATCCCCTTCTGTTGCTCTTGTCCTGCTTCGGGCTCAGCGCCCATGCGGAGCCGGATTCGCGCGACATGGAACAGCAGCTGGCCAGAAGCTTGCAGGCAGTCAGTGATAATCGGCTCGATGTCGCGCTAAATGAAGTCGATTCCCTGCTCAGACTCAATCCGAACTTCAAACTCGCACAACTGGTAAAGGGCGATCTCTTGCTGGCCCGCTCGCGTTCCATCAGCGAATTCGGTGATGCCCCGAACGCCCCGCGTGACCTTGTGCAAGACCTGCGGGAAGAGGCACAAGTGCGTTTGCAGCGCGCGCAGCAACAGCAGCCCGTCGCCGTGCCGCGTTATCTATGGCGCCTCAACCCCAAGCAACAGCACGCGGTGGTGGTGGATACCAGCAAATCCACACTCTATCTTTACGAGAACGTAGATGGCGAGCCACGCTACGTCGCCGATTTCTACATCAGCATGGGGAAAAAGGGGCCGGACAAAGTCGTCGAGGGAGACCAAAAGACCCCGCTCGGCGTCTACTTCGTGGACAGCTATATCCCCCGCCACAAGCTGGCCGACTTGTATGGCTCAGGCGCATTCCCGATCAGCTACCCGAACGAATGGGATCAACGCCAAGGGCGCAAAGGTCACGGCATCTGGCTGCATGGCACACCGTCCGACACCTATAGCCGCCCGCCGCGCGCCAGCAACGGCTGTGTCGTGCTGTCGAATGCCGACCTGAGTCGGCTGGGACGCGACATCCAGGTCGGCACCACGCCGGTCATCATCACCAATGGCATCGACTGGCTGGGCGAGTCGGACGATCAGGAGCGCGCTGCCTTGATGAAATCCATCGAACAATGGCGCAACGACTGGGAGAGCCGCGACACCGACCGTTATCTTTCCCACTATGCGGATGATTTCAATGCCGGCATCACCACGCTCTCTGACTTTGCCGCGCACAAGCGTCTGGTCAATAGCGGAAAGTCCTGGATCAAGGTGAAGATCGAGAACCTCAGTCTGTTCCCGTACCCGACCCAGCAGGATCTGGTCGTGGTGGATTTCGAGCAGCAATACGACAGCAACAACCTGAGCAATCGCATGCACAAGCGCCAGTATTGGCAAAAGCGCGATGGCCGTTGGCAGATCGTCTATGAAGGAGCCGCCTGATAATGAAATTCGTACGCATCATCCTCGCCTCACTGCTGGTAGGACTCTGCATCCTGCCCGCGCAAGCCGCATCTCTAACCAAAGGAAAATTGAAAATGGTCAAATTCGAAACCAACCACGGCACCTTCACCCTGCAACTGGACGCTGAAAAAGCGCCGATCACCACCCAGAACTTCCTCGACTATGTGAACAGCGGCTTCTACAGCAACGTCGTGTTCCACCGTGTCATCCCAAACTTCATGATCCAGGGCGGCGGCTTTGAACCCGGCATGAAGCAGAAGAAGACCAACGATCCGATCAAAAACGAAGCCGCCAACGGCCTGAAGAACGACAAGTACACCATCGCCATGGCACGCACCGGCGACCCGCACTCCGCCAGCTCCCAGTTCTTCATCAACACCAAGAACAACAGCTTCCTCGACTATCCCGGGCAAGACGGCTGGGGCTATTGCGTGTTCGGTAAAGTAGTCGAAGGCATGGACGTGATCGATGCAATCGCCAAGGTCAAGACCGGCAGCAGCGGCTTCCACCAGGACGTGCCGAAAGAAGACGTCGTCATCATCAAGGCTGAAGTGGTTCAGTAAACGTTGGAAAACCGAGATTCAAGCATTATGGAATCTCAAGTTATTGGCACCTCTATAAATCTAGATTCCGTCATTCCGGCGAAGGCCGGAATCCAGTGCTTCAATTTAATAATGCCGTTATGTCAGTGCGTTGCACTGCATCATTATTTTCACTGGACACCGGCCTCCGCCGGTGTGACGGTTAATTAGATATGCCCCATACCCTTTTCATTTCCGACCTGCACCTCAGCGAATCCCATCCGCACACGGCAGCGCAGTTCCTGCGGTTCGCGCATGAAGTCGCGCCCAAGGCCGAAGCACTCTACATACTGGGCGACCTGTTCGAATACTGGGCAGGCGACGACGACCTGGACACCCCATTCCATCGCCAGATATGCGGCGCGCTCTCCGAACTCGCCATTGGCGGCACACGCATATTCATCATGCATGGCAACCGTGACTTCCTCATGGATGAGGCGCTCGCCGCCGCCTGCAATGCACAACTACTGAACGATCCGACATCCATCGACCTTTACGGCCAATCCACTCTGCTAACCCACGGCGACATCCTTTGCACAGGAGATAGTGCTTACCAACAATTCCGAACCACGGTACGCGCATCAGATTGGAAATCTCAATTCCTCGCACAATCCTTGAGTCAGCGCAAGGCACAGATCGAACAACTGCGTACGCAGAGCGAACACTCCAAACGCGAGAAAGCCATGGAGATCATGGACGTGAGCAACGAAGCCGTGCATACATTGTTACGCCACCACGACTATCCGCGCCTCATCCACGGCCACACCCACCGACCAGCGAAACATCTGCATCATGTGGATGGCCACACCTGCGAACGCTGGGTGCTGGGTGACTGGGATACACGGACTAACGCGTTGCGCGCCGACCGCGAAGGAATCAGCTGGTACAGCCCACAATAAAACTGCACAGATTTCTAGAACTTCTTCGGCAACCCAGCCTGCTTTAGAACCGCATTTGCGGTATGACGAGATTTGATTTTACTGTCCACGGGAAATCTGATTTCAGTAATGGGGCTGAACCATATCTCATGATCACCCTTCCCCTGCCTCTCGAATCGGCATCCCGCCTTGCTGAGAATTTCCTTCAACTGCGCCGTGAAACTCGCGACCATCAGGCCACTTTCCGATGAGCCACGTCGAAACGTCTGGAAAATAGCTCGAAAGGAACCTCCCCCCCATCAGGGTAGCCGTTCGCATCAAGCAGTTCAGGAATCAACACGTGAAGTTTGGCAAGCAATGCCTCTTCTGTATCCGCTTCCGCAACCAATCCCGGCACATCGTCGCTAGTAGCAACCCATACTTTTGCTTCATCGTCCCATTCAGCACGAACAAACAGAGATTTCATCAATCGCTCCTTGAAATTATTGTGAGGCCAGTATAACTGGATACTCGCTTTGCGTGAATGACAGGCAAAAAACAAGGGAGACCGAAGTCTCCCCTGTTTCATTGGTGCTTGTGCTTGGTTTGGATCCCGGCGAACCGGAATCCTTACGTCAGCTCAAACTTACCAAGCTGCTTCCAGCATGAAGGTAACCAGCGAGTCGCCCAGATTCAGGTTAGTTGGGTCTTCGTTCTTGTACTGAACTTTGCCGTACTTGGTGTAGTTGCCCACCAGAGCCACGTTTTGGGCCAAGTCATACACTGCTGTGAAAGTAGTAGCATTATCCTTTTCATTCACAGAATTTGTCGCACTACGAACAGCTGCACCAACGGACAAAGTGTGCGGAATCACTGTGAAGTCAGCACCAACCGTTACAGACTTGCGGTCACCAAAGTCGCTAGCTGCTGCAGAGTCACCCTTAGCATACTGTGCATACAGACCAGCTTCCATACCAGCCAATTCACCATGTGCTTGAGCACTGAATGCTGTTGCTTTGGTCGAAATCTTGGTTGCACCACCAGTCAGGTAGCTATCGCCAGACAGAATGTTCACACTGAAGATTGTCGCCATATCTGCAATCGTCGGTGTCGCTGCGATTTCAACTGCAGTGGAAGACATTTGAACCGCTTCAGCAAATGTCGGAGCAAAACGAGTCACGTTGATGTAACCCATGTCGGTATGCACTAGCATAGCCAAGCCCGTTGCTTCGCCACCACTTTGAGTAACCTTGGTGTTTGTGACGTACTGGAATGAACTTGTCTCCATGCGGTGCTCAGCCCAACGGATTGCACGGTTGATGCCTTGACTGGACTCTGTATAGCCGTAGAAAGGCCCCAGAGAGTCGGTGGTGAATGGAATCACAGACAGCTTGGCTGCGTCGAGTTCCACAACCACAGGTACGCGCAGACCGGCGACGATGCCAACATTAGTACCGCCCAGTGCGTTCTCAGCCATCACGCCACCTTTCACTGTGCCGTTGTCAAACAGACGGCCACCAACGAATAGGGCGTATTCGTCAGGGAACTGCCACTGACCGCCGTTTGTATCAACACCGGAAGGCGTGCCGGCTGGGCCGGAAGTCTTCTGGTAACGCACCTTCAGCAACTGGCCGAAGTTCAGAGTGGCCGGCAGAGACAGGTGATCGCCTTCAATTTTCTCTTGCGAACCCATCATGGTGAAGCCAGCGGACTTGAATGCACGACCGAAACCGTTCAGAACGGGGAAGTGTTGTGCGTGGCAAGCGGAGCAAGCCATACCAGTTTGACGCGCGAACGCGGGGATGGCGGATGCTTCTGGTGCGAAGGCTGTAGCAGCCAGAACGCTTGCCAGAGAGAGAGCGATTTTCTTCATTGATGTTTCTCCTCGTTGATTTGGAAATTACCCTTTAGATGGCCGGAAGGTTTCATACCCTCGCAACCATGGGGACGCACAATAAAGAAAACGTGAAGACGGTGTCAAAGCTTTGTTGGCATGTGTTGCAATATTGCAACAATCCTTTACCAACCCCTTAAGCATCGGGCGATAGCTCGAAGGTCACTTTGCCCGGTTCATTTTCCTTCAGCTGCATTTTGTAATGGTTCTGCCGCGCCCATCTTGATGCTTGATATAAGCCCACCCCCAAGCCATCCTCTGATGGCACCACCGTTCGCAACAACTTTTGTGCATATCCTGAAGGTATCGCACTGCCGTCATCGCTCACACGCAACGACGGCGATCTGACATCCAGACTGACCCGGACATGCAGCGCAGGCTCACGCAAACGTTTGTTCAGCGTATTTTCGATCAGGTTGTCCGCCACGCAGTCGAACATCTCCGCAGGTATCCTTAAGGCAGGTCGTTCGCCCTCATGCTCGAGCTTCCACTCGATATCGCGATGCGCATAGCGCTGACACAACTCTTCCCACCATGTCATCAACTCGATCTCTCGGGATTCGGACTCCGGCGTTGGAGCTTTGAGTTTTCCCAGCAATGCCTCGATGCGCTGCGACAGCACTGGCAACTGCTGCTGCAAGATGGGCTGCGCCCTTGCCGGTTCGCTTTGCGCAATGGATGCAAGGGCGAACAGCGATTGCAGCATATTCTTTAGATCATGCGTCAGGCGCGCACCCGTTTCGTAGATAGCCTGTTGCCGGGTCATTTCGCGTAGACGCTGTTCGCGCCGCTTGGCCTGATAGAAATAGCCCAGCACTTGTACCAGCAGCCGCATATGCAGCAACACGGTCGGCGCGACAGCCTGCCTGGTGAACAGGGTGATGTTCAAATCTTCATCAGCCAGCTCGACCCGGTGCGGACTGGCATTGCCCAAAGTGCCATGTCCTTCTGCCGATACCCATGCCATCCCGAGCATCCAGGGCATCTCGATCATATGTTCGGTTGCACTTTCAAGGAACTCGCGCGGACCGCTATCCCGCTGCGCATCCGCCGCCAATTGTTTAAGCCACACTTCCAACGGTGTGCCGATGGAAAGCACGTATCGGGAAAAGCTGCTCTGCAATCCGAATGGTCCAAAGTCCATATGCCAAAGAGCGCCCAGAACGAATAACGCGACCGCAATCACAAACAAAGTTCGCAACAACGCATCCAGATATCCGACCTGGTTCAGCGTCATGAAAGCCAGCGTGCCCAGCACCAGCACCGTAAGCAAGGTGAACAGCAGCAGCACGTAGAAGAAGTCGATAGCCTGCACCGCATTCGGCTTTTCGCGCTCGACTGGAATGAGCGCCATCACAGCCAACATCAAGGGCAGCGCGACAGTCATCAGATTACGCGTCACCTCATCGAAGGCAGGAAGATCGAACAGATGCGGCGTGATATACAGAAGCAGCACCGCCAGCAGATACGCCATGACCAACAGATGATAGATGCGCTGCCAGCGCGCATAGAAAGAGAAAGCCCGCGCACCCACCAAAGCGAACAGCCCGCCGACCCAAAATGCCAATATCCACCAATTCAACCATGTGAGCGCGGCCAAGCTCACCCCGAGGATGAACAGCGAATTCCCCCAACTCAAGCGCGTTTCGCTGCGCCACAACGGCTGCCAAACGAGAAACACGCCCAGATGGGCCAGCAATAGCGGGCGCGCCCAGATGTTGTCGATACCTAACCACAAGGCCGCATGCAACATCACCAGCATAAGCAGCGATAGCCAGCGGCTTGAACGCGCCCAGTGCGCAGGGCTGAATGTCGTCATCTCGTCACCATTGCGTCGATTCCTCGACGGCCGATCTTCGGAACTTGCTTCATCGCTCACCTAATTGATGAAATATATTTGCCACTGAATTGTTTTTTATATATAAAGCACACTAAATCGCATACGCCGGAACGATGGCATGCTATTTGCTGTATCAGTTATGCAGGCGATAGCTATTGCTATCAGGGTTTCGAATACGCGCAGTCTAGCGCAACGTGAACCCAACTATCACCCACTGGAGGAAACACAATGAAGCAAAAACAATCCGGCTTTACTCTAATTGAAATCGCCATCGTTCTGGTGATTATCGGCCTGCTGCTCGGCGGCGTGCTGAAGGGTCAGGAGCTGATCAATAGTGCCAAGGTTAAGAATCTGGCGACGGACTTCAAGAATATCCCCGTCTTTATCTATGGCTATCAGGATAAATTTCGCTCCATCCCGGGCGATGACGGTCTGGCAGCTAGCCATGTGACTGGCGCAACCGAAGCTAGCACCCCTACTACCGGACTCAATGGCACCGCCTGCGTCCCGGGCGCCGGGAACGCAGGCTGCGTCGCCAATGGAGTTCTAGACGGCTTCTGGAACTCTACTACCGTGACCGATGAGTCTGTTTTGTTTTGGCAGCATGTACGTTTGGCAGGCTTGGCTCCAGGAGCAACGACTCCCGGAGTTGAAGGTTACATGCCCGTAAATGCCGTTGGTGGAGAAATCGGCATTCAAGGCGGCACTAGCAACACAACCAACACGCCAATTACGGGTGGTGGTGTTGCGATTAGAGGTTCTTATGTCATCTGCTCAGCGGGAATCTTAGGCAAGTTTGCCAAGCAGCTCGACACGCAAATGGACGATGGCAATACAGCAAGCGGCTCCATGATGGCGGGCGTAGCCACTGCCACCGGTACGGCAATGACTGCAGTAGCCTCGCTGGGCGATGCAGACACCTATACAGTCTGTATGGGAATCTAATATTCCTAACGAATATTTGCGGTCTCTGTTGAGCTTTATCTAGTCAACGCTAGTCGATAAAACGCCCCAACTGTGTTGGGGCGTTTTATTTTGTGGTAATTAATAACCAATTCCATCTGCCCGTTTCTCGTCACCACTTGTCGACACTCCGTCGCCAAAATCCCAGGACACCAGCTGATTCGATAGTTCAGCGCAGCTGTATATGACCATCTGACTGGCATGGTTACTGCTAATAACTACCGTACCGTTAACCACTCAGGCTATTCGATTCATGCGACACAAACAATCCGGCTTCACTTTGATAGAGATCGCCATCGTCATGGCAATCATCGGACTGCTCATCACATTGACGATCAAAGGCAGGGAGCTGGTGGATAACTCACGCGCAAAGAGCCTCGCCAACGACTTCCGCGACATTCAAGTGGCACTGTTTGGCTATCAGGATCGCTTCCGCGCTTTGCCGGGTGATGACTCCGCAGCATCCGCGAACCTGTCGCCGACCTCTATATCCATACAGAACGGCAACGGCAATCTGCGTATCGAGGGCGATCTGAATACCTATCTGAGCGAATCGTTCTTCCTCTGGCAACATGTTCGCTTGGCGGGATTTTTGCAGGGGGTGGCGAACGCCGAGGCGAGCGGCTATGTGCCGCTCAACACGTCGGGAGGAAGTCTGGGCGTCACCGACATCAGCAACGCGCCCATCAGCGGCATGGGCGGCGGATACATCATCTGCTCCGACAACATCTCGGGACGCCTGGTGAAGCAATTGGACATGATGCTGGACGATGGCTATACAGCCAAAGGTTCGATGTTGGTCTCTCATGCGAACAGCGGTGGCGAGCCGATCGCGTCAGGCAACATCATCGAACGCGATTTCTATCTGGCTTGCCTGAGCGTCTGAAGGCTCGGCTCAGAAAACCTTGCACGCATCACCCCTGCCGCAATCTTTTCTCCGCAGCCTCCAGCATCATCGGCTGCCCCAGCAGCATCAACACATCACCCGCCCGCAGCAACATATCATCTGAAGGCTCACCGCCCAGCAGGTTGTGACGGCGCACGCCGTTGACTTCGATGTTGAATTCAGAAAGCTTCAGGTCGCCCAAGCGCATGCCGACCGCCTTGTCTTGCTCGTGCAGCATGACACTCTGGAAGCGCGGCTGGATGCTGTCTGTTTCTTCACCGATCTCATCGCGATTGCCGCGCAGATAACCGCTGAACATACTGTAGCGCTTGGCACGCGCCTCTTGTACACGTCGCACTACGCGACTGAGCGGGATACCGGCCATCAACAACGCCTGCGAGGCGAGCATGACGCTGCCTTCCAGCACCTCCGCCACCACTTCCGTGGCACCGGCCTTCTTGAGGATCTCGACATTACTGTCATCGGACGTGCGCACGATGACCGGCAGATCAGGACGGCCTTGCTGGATATGGCGCAATATCCTCAGCGCAGAATGTTTGTCGTCGTAAGTGATGACCAAAGCCTTGGCACGCATCAGCCCCGCCGCCTGCAACACTTCATGCTTGGCGGCGTCACCGTACACGACGCGTTCTCCCGATGAACTGGCCTCGTGCACACGGCGCGAATCCAGGTCGAGCGCGATGAAGCTCACCTTTTCGTTCTTCAGGAACGCCGCCAACGCCTGCCCGCTGCGTCCGTACCCGCAAATAATGACATGCTGGTTGGTGCTCATGCTCTGGACAGCGATCTGATGCATCTGCATGGCGCTGTTCATCCATTCTTCCGGCGAGATGCGGCGCACGATGGCTTCGGCATGCTGGATCAGGAAGGGGGCGATCATCATGGAGACCAGCATGGCGGCCAACACGTTCTGCATCACGTCATGCGGCAGAAGATTGGCCCCGCCGGTGAGCGTCAGCAACACGAAGCCGAATTCGCCCGCTTGCGCCAAGCCGAGACCGGTGCGCAACGCCGGCCCCCAATCCCCCGAGAACGAACGCACCAGCAGCGCAACCACCAGCGCCTTGAACGGCACCAGAATGAGCAGCAACAGCAATATCCAACCCCAACCTTCTATCAGCGCTTGCATATCCAGCATCATGCCGATGGTGACGAAGAACAGACCGAGCAACACATCTCTGAACGGTTTGATGTCTTCTTCCACCTGATAACGGTATTCGGTCTCGGATATCAGCATGCCCGCCACGAAGGCGCCCAGCGCCATGGACAGACCACTCAACTCGGTGATCCAGGCCAAGCCGAGCGTGAACAGCAACACGTTCAGCATGAACAGTTCGGAGGATTTCTGGCGCGCGACCAGATGGAACCATGGTCGCAGCAAGCGCTGCCCAAAGGTGAGCAGCACGGTCAGCACCAGGATCGCCTTCAATGCCGCATAGGCCAGTGTGGAAGAGAGATTGCCGTCCTGCGACGCCAAGGCCGGGATCAGGATGATGAGCGGCACCACGGCCAGATCCTGGAACAGCAGCACGCCCATGATCTTCTGGCCGTGCGGCGTGTTGAGTTCGGCGCGCTCAACCAGCATCTTGCTGACGATAGCCGTCGAGGACATGGCCATGATGCCGCCCAGCGCCAGCCCGGCCGCCCAGCCAAGATCGAAGAAGGTGGAAGTCAGCATGACCAGCAACATGGTGGCGACCACTTGCGCCGTGCCCAAGCCGAACACCAGACGCTGCATCGACCGCAAGCGGGCCAGACTGAATTCGAGACCGATACTGAACATCAGGAACACCACGCCGAACTCGGCCAGATGCCTGGTCTCGGGTGCATCGGGTATCCAGCCCAACGCATGCGGGCCGATCAGCACGCCGACGATGAGATAGCCCAGCATGGCGGGCAGATGCAGCGAACGGAACAGCACCACCACCAGCACGGCAACGGCGAGCAAAATGAGCAGGAGTTGTAACGAATCGTTCATGCGTCTGATGATGCCCTAACTCTTGCAAGTTTCAAAATCGTTCGCAGCATGGATGCGGCAAAGACACGACTGGGTTGTTCACCTATAATTCACGCCATGAACAAACCCGCTCCCGCCGCCCCGCACGCGCTCGAACTTGCGCGCCGCGTCCTGACCATAGAAGCCGACGCCGTCAGAGCGCTGGTCGATCGTATCGACTCGAACTTTCTCAACGCCATTAACCTGATCCTCGCCTGCAAGGGCAGGGTGATCGTGAGCGGCATGGGCAAGTCCGGGCATATCGCACGCAAGATCGCGGCCACCTTCTCCAGCACCGGCACACCGGCCTATTTCGTCCATCCGGGCGAGGCCAGCCACGGCGATCTCGGCATGGTGACGCAGGATGACGTGTTCATCGGCATCTCCTACTCGGGCGAAAGCGAAGAGTTGCTGACCATCGTGCCGGTATTGAAGCGCCAAGGCGCAAAACTCATCAGCCTGACCGGCAATCCCCGCTCCAGCCTTGCACTCGAAGCGGATGTGCATCTGAATGGCGCAGTCGCGCAAGAAGCCTGCCCTATGGGCCTGGCGCCAACAGCCAGCACCACAGCCGCCTTGGCCTTGGGCGATGCGCTCGCCGTCGCCTTGCTGGATGCCAAAGGTTTCGGCGAAGCGGATTTCGCCCGTTCGCATCCGGGCGGCAGTCTCGGACGACGCCTGCTCACCCATGTGCGCGACATCATGCATAGCCATGCCAGCATCCCCATGGTGCGCGAAGACGCGACTCTGGCCCAGGCCGTGCTGGAGATCTCACGTAAGGGCTTGGGCATGACCGGCATCGTGGACGAGCACCATAAACTGCTGGGCATCTACACCGACGGCGACCTGCGCCGCACACTGGAGAAGAAGCTGGACTTCAACACCACACCGGTCAGCACGGTCATGTCGAAAACACCGCGCACGGTGAGCCCCGATGCGCTTGCGGTCGAAGCCGTGCAGATGATGGAGCAGTACAACATCACCCAGTTGCTGGTGGTCGATGCGAACAAGAAGGTGCTCGGCGCGCTGAATATGCATGACTTGCTGAAAGCGAAAGTCATCTGATGTCGCTGACAGAGAGAATCAAACCGCTGCGCCTGATCGCCTTCGATGTGGACGGGGTGCTGACCGACGGTGGGCTGTACCTTTCCGATTCCGGCGAAGAGTTCAAACGCTTCAACTCCTTGGACGGGCACGGCCTGAAGATGCTCAAGGCAAGCGGCGTGGAACTCGCGATCATCACCGGCCGGACCTCGCGCTGTGTCGAACTGCGCGCCAAGAACCTGGGCATCACGCGGCTCTATCAGGGTGTGGAAAACAAATATGCGGCGATGCAATCACTGCTGTCCGACCTGAATCTCCCACCCGAATCCACCGCTTTCATGGGAGACGACGTGATCGACCTGCCGGTGATGCTCCGTGTCGGCGTCTCGTTCAGCGTCCCCGATGCGCCGCAATGCGTGCGCGATCGTGCCGATTATGTAAGCCAGCGTGCCGGTGGTAACGGTGCCGTGCGTGAGGTTTGCGAGTTGATCATGTCGGCACAGGGTTCGCTTGAGGCGCAACTCGCCCCTTATCTGAAGCGATGAGTCGCCTCTCCTTCGTCAATCGCTTGCGGGCCTGGCTGCCATTACTGCCCGTTCTGGGCCTGCTGTTCGGCAGTTACTGGCTGAACCTGCAAGTCAAACCCATAGAACCCTCCACCGGCGCCCAGCGGCACGATGTCGATTTCGTGGTGTATGGCTTGCGCTCGACCGCCTTGAATACGGAAGGGCAGGCTCGCTTCACGCTGATCACCGAGAAGATGTGGCACTACCCGGACGATGACACCACACACCTGCAAAACCCGACCCTGACCAGCTTCTTTAAGGATCAGCCCCCCACCAGGATCGATGCGCAAAGCGGCATGCTCAGCAGCAAGGGCGAAGAGATCCATCTGCACGATGATGTCCGCATATTTCGGCCGGGGAAATTGCCGACGCAGGATCAACACTTCAATACCGACTATCTGCGCGTGCTGCCGGACGATGGCTGGGCAGAGACGGATTTTCCGGTATTGATGTTCGACCGGTATAACAACATCAATGCCGTCGGCATGGAGCTGAATAACGAAGCACGCACCGTGAAATTCCTGCAACAAGTGAGAGCAGTCCATGAAAAATCAGACTAAGCCCCTGCTACTGCTCATACCGCTATTGCTCTGCGCCCACAACGCGCTGGCGGAACAGGCAGACCGTGACAAACCGGTACATCTGGAAGCCAACCAAGTGCTGATAGACGACGCGCGCCAATTCAAAAGCTTTGAGGGCCGCGTGCATTTGATCCAGGGCACTTTGAACATCCACGCCGATCGCATCGAAGTCCGCGAGGACAAGGATGGCTATCAGCATCTCACCGCCACCGGGCATCCGGCCAAATTCCGCCAGCGCTATGAAGGTAGCGAAGAGTATGCTGAAGGCTATGGCGAACGGATCGAATACGACACACGCGCTGAAACAGTGGACTTTTACGACCGGGCCCGCGTCAAGCGCGGGCAGGACGAAGTCCAGGGCGCGCACATCACCTACAGCACCAAGACGGAAGTGTTCAGAGCGCGCGGGGATGATGCTTCGCAAAAGACCGGCAACGACCGGGTACGGGCCGTATTGCAACCCAAGCGCGACAAGCCCACGGAAACACCCAAGCCGACAAGCACGCTGACCATACAGCCCAGCGAGACCTTGTCGCCTCCAGCCACGCAAAGACAATGATATGAGCGAACTCCGTACCGAATCCCTGAAAAAGACCTACCGTTCCCGTACTGTGGTGCAGGATGCATCGCTGCATGTGAGCAGTGGCGAAGTGGTCGGCCTGCTGGGGCCGAACGGCGCGGGCAAGACCACCACCTTCTACATGATCGTCGGCCTGGTCGCTGCCGACGGCGGAGAGATCACCATAGACGGCGAAAAGGTCACCCATCTGCCCATCCATCGACGCGCACGACTGGGGCTGGCCTATCTGCCGCAGGAAGCCTCCATCTTCCGCCGCATGACGGTCAGCCAGAACATCGAGGCCGTACTCGAGTTGCATGATTATTCGCCGGAAGATCAAGCGCAGCGTCTTGAAGCCCTGCTGAACGATCTGCACATCACCCACATCCGCAACAATCCGGCGATCAGCCTGTCCGGCGGCGAACGTCGTCGCGTCGAGATCGCGCGCGCGCTGGCCACCGACCCGCGCTTCATCCTGCTGGACGAGCCTTTTGCCGGCGTAGACCCCATCGCCGTGCTGGACATACAGAAGATCGTCCGCTTCCTCAAGGAACGCAACATCGGCGTGCTGATCACCGACCACAACGTGCGCGAGACACTGGGCATCTGCGACCGCGCCTACATCATCAATGCCGGATCGGTGATGGCTGAAGGCACACCCGAGGAAATCATCTATAATGAAGGCGTGAGGAAGGTGTATCTGGGCGAGAACTTCAAGCTATAAGAAGCGCCGTCCGACACCAAACACCCAAGATGAAACCCGCTCTCCAACTCCGCCAATCCCAACAGCTCCTGCTCACGCCGCAGTTGCAGCAAGCCATCAAGCTGCTGCAGCTTTCGACGTTGGAGATCAATCAAGAAGCTGCGCGTTTGCTGGACGAGAACCCGTTGCTGGAACGGATAGACGATAACGCCAACCAGACCTATAGCGGCAGCAGCGATGCCCAGGCACCTGCACAGGAGAGTCCTGAGTCCGCCACATCCGAAAACACCACCCAAGACAGCCCGCCCGAATGGGGCGAAGCCAACTTCAGTCACGCCAGTAGTGCCAGTCCGGATGATGAGGACGACGGCTATCAGGAAGTCGCTTCCGAACGCCCCAACTTGCGCGAGCATCTGCTGTGGCAATTGAACATGTGCCTGCTTGACGCGCGTGACAAGAAGATCATCGGTCTTCTCATCGACGCTTTGGATGAGAACGCTTATCTGTCCCAGCCGCTGGAAGAGATCGTCGAGATCTTCCCCGCCGAGCTGGATATCACGCTGGACGATCTGGAGACCGCGCTGGTGCAGTTGCAACATCTGGACGCCCCCGGCATCGGGGCACGCGATCTGCGCGAATGCCTGACGCTGCAGCTGCAAGCCATCCCGGAGGATGTTCCGGGACGGGATATGGCGTTGCGCATCGTCGGCGAGCATCTGGACTTGCTGGCCGCACGCGACTTTGCCAAGCTGAAACGCCTGTTGCGCTGCGATGACGATGCCTTGCGCACCGCACAGGATCTGATCGTGCATCTGCAACCGAAGCCCGGTATGGCGTTCGAGCATCGCGCGGCCGACTATGTGGTGCCCGATGTGCTGGTGGAAAAGGTCGGCGGTATCTGGAAAGCCCGATTGAATCCGGAAGCTATGCCGCGCCTGCGCATCAATCAGGTCTATGCCAACATCCTGCAGCAGCGCGGCGATGCCAGCGCGCAGGGCATGGCGACCCAATTGCAGGAAGCGCGCTGGTTCATCAAGAACCTGCAGCAGCGTTTCGAGACCATCCTGCGCGTAGCGCAGGCCATCGCGCAGCGTCAGCGCCAGTTCTTCGAACACGGCGACATCGCCATGCGGCCGCTGGTGCTGCGTGAGATCGCCGAACAGCTGGAACTGCACGAATCCACCATCTCGCGCGTGACCACGCAGAAGTTCATGCTCACACCGCGCGGCATCTACGAATTCAAGTATTTCTTTGGCAGCGGCCTGGCTACCGATGCGGGGGGGGCTTGTTCCTCCACCGCCATCCGGGCACTTATCAAACAGATGGTGAGCGAAGAAGATACTCGCCAGCCGCTGTCTGATAGCCGCATGTCAGAAATCCTGGCACAGCAGGGCATTATCGTCGCCCGCCGTACCGTGGCAAAATACCGGGAATCCATGAACATACTCCCGGTCAACCTTCGTAAATCACTCTAACCATAAAGGAGCAGGCTATGAACCTCAATCTCACAGGACGCCACATGGAGATCACTCCTGCGATCCGCGAACATGTGATCGGCAAACTGGACAAGGTCAAACGCCATTTCGACAATGTGATCGACGTGAACGTCATCCTCTCCGTCGAAAAACTGCAGCAGAAAGCCGAAGCCACGCTCAACATCAGCGGCAAGACGCTATTTGCAGAGTCCGAAGACGGCAACCTGTACGTCGCTATCGACGCCCTGATCGATTCACTGGATCGTCAGGTACTGAAGCACAAGGAGAAGTTCGAAGCACGTCGCCATGACGATTCGGGCAAACATCAAGCAGCAGAGTAAACCGAACGGGGCAGCGACAAACGCTGCCTCGTTTTAATTTGGTGAATCAGCATGAGTCTAATCAGCAAGATTTTGGCCCCCGACTGCGTGATGCTGGACAGCGAGTCCGCCAGCAAGAAACGCGTCTTCGAACACGTGGGCATCCTGTTCGAGAATACGCTGGGCATCGCGCGCAGTCAGGTGTTCGACAGCCTGTTCGCCCGCGAGAAACTGGGCTCCACCGGACTGGGGCAAGGCGTGGCGATCCCGCATGGTCGCGTCAAGGGCCTACGCGACGCGGCAGCCGCCTTCGTCAAGATGCAAACCCCCATCCCGTTCGATGCACCGGATGGTCTACCGGTTAAATTCATCTTCGTGTTGCTGGTGCCCGAGCGCGCCACTGACCTGCACCTGCAGATACTGGGCGAATTGGCCCAGATGTTCAGCGAACAATCGTTCCGTGATCGTCTGGAAGCGACCGACGACCCGACCGAGATGCATCAGTTGTTCAACGACTGGAACGCCTGATCCGCCGTGGCCCAGGTCAATATCCGTCAGCTGTTCCGCGACAAACAGGAACGCCTCGGGCTCACCTGGGTCGCCGGTGACGGCTCTGAACGCACACTCGAGAGTGAAGCCGTCAGCGCCTCCAACTGGGGGCTGATCGGCCACCTGAACCTGGTCCATCCGAACTGGATACAGGTGTTGAGCAACACCGAACTGGATTACCTGCATGACCTCTCCCCTGCCGATCTGGCAACCTCGCTCGCCGCACTGGACCGGCAGAAACCTTCGTGCCTGATCGTCGCCGGCGAGACCGAGATCCCCAAAGGTCTGATCGAGTTCGCCAACCGTACCGAGACACCACTGTTCCATTCACCACTGGGCAGCGTGCATCTGATGTGGATGGTGCGCCACTACATGGTCAAGGCTCTGGCCGATTCCGCTTCGCGCCACGGCGTGTTCCTGGACGTTCTTGGCGTCGGCGTGATGATCACGGGCGACAGCGGTGTGGGCAAGAGCGAACTGGCACTGGAACTGATCACCCGTGGCAACGGTCTGGTCGCCGATGACATCGTCGACCTGTTCCGCATCTCACCCGAGGCACTGGAAGGCCGCTGCCCCGACCTGCTGCGCGACCTGCTTGAAGTGCGCGGGCTGGGCATACTGAATATCCGCACCATGTTCGGCGAGACGGCCGTGCGCCGCAAAAAGAGCCTCAAACTCATCGTGCATCTGTATCGCCCGCCCCATGACGACCTGTCAAAACTTGATCGACTCCCCCAGTCCGGCCAGGAAGACATACTCGGCGTCACCATCAGCAAGGTGGAGATCCCGGTGCTGGCCGGACGCAACCTCGCCGTACTGGTCGAAGCCGCCGCGCGCAACTTCGTGTTGCAACAGCGCGGTATCGACACCATGCAGGAATTCATCTCGCGACAGGAACAGCAACTCTCCGGAGACTGAGCCATGCAGCTTATTCTGATCAGCGGCCTGTCCGGCTCGGGCAAGAGCGTCGCACTCAAGACCCTCGAAGATGCCGGCTTCTATTGCGTGGACAACCTGCCCGCCGAATTGCTGCCAGCCCTGATACTGAATCTGCGCGACAGCGGCAACACCCGCGTCGGCGTCAGCGTTGACGTGCGCAGCGGCGGCAGCGTGCAATCATTGCCGCAACACATTGATTCGCTCAAATCGCAAGGGCTGGATGTGCACCTGCTGTTCCTCGATGCGCAGACCGACACACTTGTAAAACGATTCTCCGAAACACGTCGCCTGCACCCGCTAAATGATGGTGTGCGCACGCTGCCGGAATGTGTAGCCTACGAACGCGAACTGTTGACCCGCATCGCCAGCATAGGCCATCGCATCGACACCAGCGAACTGGGGGCCAATGCCCTGCGCGCCTGGGTCAAGCAATTCATCCGGCTCGACCGCGCGCGCCTCACTTTGCTGTTCCAGTCGTTCGGCTTCAAGCACGGTATCCCGCTGGATGCCGACCTGGTGTTCGACGTACGTTGCTTGCCCAACCCGCACTACGACCCCGTGCTGCGCCCGTTGACCGGACGCGATGCGCCGGTGATCGAGTTCCTGCAGAACACGGCTATGGTCGACAAGATGTATGACGACATCCGCCACTTCGTAGAGGACTGGTTGCCCAACTACATCGCCGACAACCGCAGTTATCTGACCGTCGCCATCGGCTGCACCGGCGGACAACACCGCTCGGTTTATCTGTCCGAGCGCCTTGCCCGCCACTTCCACTCACAGCAGCAGGTGTTGGTGCGCCACCGTGAACTCTCATGAGCCGCCCGCCGCCTTCCTGCGTGATCTGAGACCGGGCGACTGGCTCACCCTGCTGGCTGGCGGACTCTGCATCATCCTGCTCAGCAACCAAGTCTGGAACGGCGGCCTCGCCGACACCGCCGTCATCCGTAGCGGCGGCAAGATATTCAGCGCAGTCCCGCTCTCGCGCGACCAGCATATCGGAGTGCCCGGCCCGCTCGGCACCAGCATCATCACCATCGAAAAAGGCAAAGCGCGCATCAGCAGCGACCCCAGCCCAAGACAGTATTGCGTGCGTCAGGGTTGGCTGGAGCGATCTGGAGAGATAGCGATATGCCTGCCGAACGAGGTCAGCGTGGAACTGACGGGCGGGCAGAAGAAATATGACAGCCTCAACTACTGACAAGCAGGATTCAGGGGAGCAGCGGAATTCCAGAATCCTGCTGAACACCACCGTCGATGACCACCACCTCGCCAAGATGGCTGCGGTCGCGCTCGGACTCACCGTGCTGGAGAACGCCATCCCCTCGCCCTTGCCCGGCGTCAAACCGGGGCTGGCCAACATTATCACCCTCATCGTGCTGGCCCGATTCGGCTGGCGTGCGGCGGTCTGGGTATCGTTGCTGCGCGTAGTCGCCGGCAGCCTGCTGTTCGGCAACTTCCTTGCGCCCGGATTCTTTCTGAGTTTGAGCGGCGCACTGTGCAGCCTGACCGTACTCGCCCTCGCCATGCACCTGCCGCAACGCTTGTTCGGCCCCGTCACCCATAGTGTGCTCGCCTCCTTCGCACACATCATCGGACAGATGACGGTGGTCTACCTGTGGCTCATCCCACACAGCGGCATCGCCTACCTCATCCCCATCTTCGCCACCGCGGCACTGGTGTTCGGTACTGTGAACGGATTGGTCGCGGCGCGATTCATGGATAATGATGGCAAACAAGTATCAGGAAGCCAGTCATGAAGACCATCACCCTCGCCTTTACCGGCGCCTCCGGCCTGCCCTATGGCATGCGTCTGCTCGAATGCCTGCTGCAAGGTGGACAGCGCGTGCACCTCGTTTACTCACAAGCCGCACAGATCGTCGCCAAACAGGAACTGGACTTCACCCTGCCCAGCCGTCCGCAGGATGCCGAGCAGATGCTCAAGGAACGCTTGGGCACATTCAGCGGCGAGCTAAAAGTATTCGGTATCCAGGACTGGTACGCCCCCATGGCTTCCGGTTCCAACCCCGGCGACGGCATGGTGGTCTGTCCCTGCACCATGGGTACGCTGGGCAAGATCGCCAGCGGCATCAGCGACGACCTCATCTGCCGCGCGGCCGATGTGATGCTCAAAGAAAAACGCACCCTCATCCTCGCTCCCAGAGAGATGCCCTTCTCCGTCATCCATCTGGAGAACATGCTCAAACTGGCGCATGCCGGTGCGGTGATCATGCCGCCCAATCCCGGTTTCTATCATCATCCGCAGAACGTGCAGGCGATGGTCGATTTCGTGGTGGCGCGGATACTGGATCATCTGGGGGTGGAACAGACTTTGATGGAGAAGTGGGGCGAGTAAGCACTCCTTGTGCTTAAATTATTTTTCCAGCGCATCCCCAACCGTCGGATACAACAACTTCACCTTCAACTCCCGCTTCAACCTGTCGTTGCTCAGCCGCCTGGACTCCGCCATGAACGACCACATCCCCGGCGACACCATTCGCTGCACTTCGTCTCGTGCCATCCGTGGCGGCCGCGGCAGACCGTAAGCATCTGCCACCCGGTCAAAATAATCCCCCATCTTCATCTCGTCGTCATCCACCGCGTGATACACGCGATTGCTTTTGCCGTAGCGCAATGCGGCGGCGATGATGCGCGCCAGATCGTCGGCGTGGATGTGGTTGGAGTAGCTGTCTTCTGCGGCAATGATCGAGGGCGCCCCCGAGCGCAATCTTTCTAGCGGCAGGCGTTCACTTGCATAGATGCCGGGCACACGCAGGATGCTGGCGCGCACGCCGTTGCGGCGTGCCCAGTTGCGCACTTGCTGCTCGGCGTTCACACGCAAAGCTGCCCGCGCACTCTGTGGCGCAAGGCGGCGCGTCTCGTCTACTGCCCCCCCACCGCAATCGCCATACACGCCGCTGGTGCTGATATAGATGAAGCGCTGCGGCGATCTTCCTTGCGACAAGGCTGCCAGCAAATGCGTGGTGCGCGTGTCGCGACTGCCGCCCGGCAGCGGCGGGGCAAGATGGATCACGATATCCGCCAAACCGCCGATACGCGCCAGACTTGGCCTATCGTCGAGATCGGCAAGCAGTGGTGTCACACCAGCCGACCGCCAGTCGGCGATTTTCTTTGGGTCACGAAAAAGCGCGTAGAGGCGGTAGTGGCCGCGCAGCAAAGGCAACAGACGCCGCGCGATATCCCCGCTTCCAACAAGGAGCAGATTAGTCATTGGGTGATTATGCGTTAAAATCGCGCCCTTTATTCAAACCGGAATGCGCCCCATGAGCTTCAAGACCACGATACAACCCAGCCAGCACACCTTTCCCGTTGCGGAAGGCGAGACCATCCTGGAGGCTGCACTGGAGCATGGCTTGGTGCTGCCGTATAGCTGTCGCAACGGTGCATGCGGCGTTTGCAAAGGCAAGGTTTTGGAAGGAAAAGTCGATTTCGGTGACCATCAGTCTTACGCACTTACCGATGAAGAGAAGGCCGAGGGCATGGCGCTGTTCTGCTGCGCCAAACCTTTGTCCGACGTGGTGATAGAAAGTCACGAGGTGACGCGCGCGCAGGACATCCCGGTGAAGATGCTGCCGTGCCGCGTGGAGAAGATGGAGAAACTGGCCGACGATGTGATGGCGATCTTCCTCAAGCTGCCTGCCAATGAGCGCTTGCAGTTCCTCGCCGGCCAATACATCGACATCCTGCAGAAAGACGACAAGCCGCGCAGCTTCTCGCTGGCCAATGCGCCGCATGACGACGGCCTGCTGGAACTGCACGTGCGCTACATTCCCGGCGGCACATTCACCGAGCATGTGTTCAAAACCATGAAGGAGCGCGACATCCTGCGCATCAAGGGCCCGCTCGGCACCTTCTTCCTGCGCGAGGATTCAGAGAAACCGATTCTGTTCGTGGCCAGCGGCACGGGTTTCGCGCCGGTGAAAGCCATCGTCGAACATGCGATCAAGATCGGCTTCAAGCGCGAGATGCATCTGTACTGGGGCGTGCGCAAAGCCGCCGACCTGTACATGCTGGACAAGATCCGTGCATGGGAAGCGCATGGCATCAAGTTCACGGCGGTGGTTTCCGATGAAGCCTGGGAAGGACGTGGCGGCTTCGTGCATCAGGCGGTACTGGAGGATTTCGCCGATCTGTCCGGCTACGATGTGTATGCCTGCGGTGCGCCGGTGGTGGTGGAAGCGGCCCACCGCGATTTCACTGCGCAGCGCGGTCTGCCGAACAGTGCCTTCTATTCCGACGCGTTCACTTTCGCGCCGAAGAGCCCGGCTCCGCCAGCTGCGTAGCCAGCTGGTAGTACTTGAAGGCGTCATCCGGCTTTTTCTGTTTTTCCGCCAGATGCGCCAGAGCCGTGTAGGCATCGCGGCTGGGTTGCAGACTGATGCTGGCATCCAGATAGCTTTGCGCCTTGCCCCATAGCTCCTGATGCAGGCACAGCTTGCCCAGTGTCAGCATCAGACCTGCATCGTCGTGGTGTTCTTTCAACCATTCCTCGGCCTGCTCAATCTGCGCGACCACACTGCCTTCGCGGCAATCCCCGTATAGCGCGACCAGCCCGCTATCCCATTCCGCGTTCAGTGTCTCGGCCAGTAATTTGCGCGACATCGCGCATTCACCCAGACGCATGAAGGTACGTGCCGCTTCGGCAGCGATGCGCGGTAGATGCTTGTATTCGCCCGGCATACTCTTCCACACCGCGCGCAGCGATTTGCCGTCTTCCGCACAGGCGCGCAGCTTCTCCAGCCAGGCCTGCTGCCGCATCTGCTCGGCCATAGGGCGATGCGAGTCGTTGCGTTTCTCAAGTTGGTTGGCGACTTCCAGCACCGCATCCCAGTTGCGCGCCTGTTGTTGCGCTTTCAGTTCCAGTGTCAGCGCACCGACATGTTTGCGTTGTGCGTTGCCCGGCAAAGCCTTCAGGGCGCCGAGCGCTTTTTGCGGCTGGCGCTGCTCCAGATCGAACTGCGCCTGCGCCATCAGCCGCAGCGTATCGTCGCCGGGCGACTTGCCCTGGGCCGAACGCAAGTGCGCATCCCGTTTGTCGAACTGGCGTAATTCGTTCGCGGCACGCGCCGCCAGGATGGCGTTGAGCGAGGTACTCTCGCCGAGTGCTATCGCGCGCTCCGCTTCTTTTTCCGCCACGGCGAAACGTCCCTCGAAATAGGCGGTCAATGCTGCCAGCATGGCTTCACGCCCATTCTTCTGCGCGCGTTCGGCACGGAAGCGGCGCACAAAGTCCGGCAAGGTCAGTGCACCGAGCAGCAGGCGCAATGACATATATGCGCCCACCAGTAATAGCAGTTGCGCCAGTATGAACATGGTGAGCGAAAGCTCTATGCGCCAGGGGGCGTAGACCAGCAACACATAGCCGGGATTGCGGGCGAACACAGCGAATCCGGCCGCCACCGCAAACAATGCCAGCAACCAGAAGAGGAATCTCATTTCGCGCTCCGCTCCTGTGCGGCGCGATAGTTGCGCACGGCATCCAGCGTGGGGCTGATATCCGGCACGTCGACGGCGATAGTAGCGGCAGACAGTTTCTGCACACCTTCCAGCACCTGTTGCGTGCTGCGCGCCGTGTTATCGCAATAGCGGTTCACCCACACTTGCACGGTCTTCAGCTCGCGACGGAAGCCGTTCTGATCGTGCGTCATCATGGCCAGTTTGGCCGTCAGCAAACGCAGCTTCACGTTCTCGCGCATGAAGAAGGACTGCTCGGGTGACAGCAGCGGCAATTCCTGCTGGCGGGTATCTTCGATGCGTATGAGCTGGCGCAACTCCTGCCACAACTCATGCCAGAAACGTTGCCACATATTCCCCTCCACCGGCTCAGCCGCGACCGCTTTCGCCTTGGCAGGCGGGCGCACATCCTGCGCCAGCGGCAATTTGTCCACCGCGATGATGATGCCTTCCAGTTGCTTGTTCAATTCCGGCAGGTCGACCTCCGGCAGCGCGCGCAGCTGTTCGACGTCGCGCAAGATACGCTTGCGCAGCTCGGACAGACCCGGCCTGTCCAGACGCTGCAAACGGCTTTCCGCATTCTGCATGGCGATCAATGCCGCTTTAACATTGGTGGATAGCTGCAACTGCTGGTCCGCCACCAGCAGCGCCTGTTCGACATCCGCCAGCACGCCGACATCGCGATTGCTGGAGAGGTCCTGATAGAGCGCATCGAGCACCGCACGCTGTGCCTGTGTCTCGGCAAAGCGATTCTCCAGCAGACTCAGTTTGCCGCCGAGGTCGCGCACCTGTTCCTGACTTTGCGCCAGCAGGGTCTGGTTCGCCTGATTGCTGCCCGACACTTCAGTCAAGCGCTGCGCGACCACCTCCTGCAGCTGATTGATGCGGTTATGCGCATCCAGCCATTGCCAGATAAAGATCGCCGCCAGCGCCACCAGCGTGAGCTGGGTGAGCGACATGCGCGACACCACCGAAGTCACACGACTCTCATGCGCGGCGCGAGGAGGCTCTATCCCTTTATCTTGCGGGGTGGGGGTCGTATTGGATGCTGTCTCTTCGCTCATGCTCGACTCACTTTCTGTGCTGTGCGGCCCATGCTACCAAACCCGCGCACATCCCGTCATCTCCGGCTGCCGCTGTGACCACTTGCCGCCAGCCTTGCGATTGTGCGATCTCGGCGATACGCGGGTGCGCCACGAACAAGGTCGCAGTCCGCGCCAGCGTGGATGCAGTCTCGCCCAGCCCCTGCCACAGGTGCGCCAGTGCTTCACTGCTGGTCACGGTGATGACATCGGGCTGTGCGGCCAGCCAGACTTCAGCATCCAGCTCGGCCTTGCGGCGCTGATAGCAGGTCACATACTCGACCTGTGCGCCGCGCGATGCAAGCGTCTCGCCCAGCAGTTCGCGTCCGCCGTCGCCACGCATGATGGCGATACGCCAGCCTTTCACCTGTTGCAATTCGGGCAAGGCCAGCAAGCCTTCACTATCAAAACGCTCGCCCGGCACGATCACTTGTTCGACTTGCTGTTTGCGCAAAGCCTTGGCTGTTCCCTGGCCTACGGCGGCGACACGCACCCCCGCCGGGATGCAATGCAGCGCAGCCATGCCATAACTAACAGCGTTCGGGCTGATGAAGATGAGTAGTTGATAGCCGGCAGCGCGTTGCACGAAAGCCTGCAGCGCTGCCAGGTCTGGTGCCGGTGCGATCTCCAGCAGGGGCAGCATGAGCGGATCGGCGCCGAGCGCCTGAAGACTTGCCGCCAATCCGTGCGCCTGATCACGCGGGCGCGTGACGACGATGGTCAATCCGGCGAGAGGCCTGTCAGCCATTCAGGGCGGCAAGGATCTCGCCCGCACCCTGCTTGAGCAGGTCTTGCGCCACGAGATCACCCAGCGCTTCGGGTTGGGCGATGTCACCGATGTGTTCGGCACGCAGCAGTCGCGAACCATCCGGTGTGGCGACGAAGCCGCGCATGCGCAGCTTGCCGTCCCGTACTTCGGCAAAGCCGCCCAGTGGCACGGAGCAGCTGCCTGCCAGGGCGCGACTCATGGCGCGTTCGGCAAACACGCAGGCGGCGGTGTCGGCATGATGCAGCGGAGCGAGGACTGCTTTCAGGTCGGCGCGGTCGGCGCGGGTCTCGATGCCGAGAGCTCCCTGCCCCACAGCGGGCAGACTGTCTTCGCTGGATATCTCGTTGCGGATACGCGCGCCCAGGCCCAGACGCTTGAGACCGGCGGCGGCCAGGATGATGGCGGCATATTGGCCCTCGTCCAGCTTGCGCAAGCGGGTCTGCACGTTGCCGCGTAGCGGCTCGATCTTCAGGTGCGGAAAGCGCGCGCGCAACTGGCTTTCGCGGCGCAGGCTGGAGGTACCGACCACGCTGCCGGGCGGCAGGGATTGCAGGCTGTCGAAATCGTTGGAAACGAATGCGTCGCGCGGATCTTCACGCTCGCCGATGCAGGCCAGCGCAAAGCCTTGCGGCAGGTTCATCGGCACATCCTTCAGCGAATGCACCGCGATGTCGGCGCTGCCGTTCTCAAGCGCCGTCTCTAATTCCTTCACAAACAAGCCCTTGCCGCCGATCTTTGACAAGGTGACGTCCAGGATCTGGTCGCCCTGCGTGGTCATGCCGAGAATCTCGACAGTGGTTTGCGGGTATAATGCGCGCAGTCTGTCCCGTATATGTTCAGCCTGCCACATGGCCAGCGCGCTTTCGCGCGAGGCGATCACCAGACGGGATGGAGGAGTGAACGTAGCCTGAATCATTGGTTTTCCTTGCATTTATTTAGTTCATGAGCGCGGCGCATTCTATCAGGAGCGCCGCGCTTTTGCGCCGACGACATTAAAAGATGAAGACAAATCTGATCGCAGCATCCACCAGCATCTCCAGCAAAGACGCACCTTTGCGCGAAGATATCCGCTTACTCGGGCGCGTGCTCGGCGACACTTTGCGCGAACAGGAAGGCGACAAGACGTACGAGCTTATTGAAAGCATACGCCGCGCCGCCGTGACCTTCCGCAAGACGCAGGATGAGCGCGACGGCGAGAAACTGGAGCAGATGCTGGATGAGCTTTCCCCGGTAGATACACTGCTGGTGGTACGCGCCTTCAGTTATTTCTCGCAGCTTTCCAACATCGCCGAAGACCTGCACCACAACCGCCGCCGCCGCGCCCACCAGAAAGCCGGCTCGCGTCCGCAGGAAGGCAGCATGCAGCTGGTGCTGAATCACGCCCACGAGAAGAAGCTGGATGCGGATGCTGTACGCGCTTTCTTCGACAAAGCAGTGATCTCGCCGGTGTTGACCGCCCACCCCACCGAGGTGCAGCGCAAGAGCATCCTGAATTGCCAACTCGTCATCTCCAAATTGCTGGCTGAACGTGACCGCCTGGACATGACACCGGAAGAGCTCGACGAGAACGAAGAGACCCTGCATCGTTTCGTGCTCATCCTGTGGAGCACGCGCATGCTGCGCACCACCAAGCTGAAGGTCGAGGACGAAGTCAACAACGGCCTGTCGTTCTACGACTACACCTTCCTGCGCGAGATCCCAAAACTGTACGGCAACATGGAGAAGCAGCTGGAGAAAAGCTTCGGTCAGCGCTTCGATCTGCCGCCTTTCCTGCGCGTGGGTAGCTGGATCGGCGGCGACCGCGACGGCAATCCCTTCGTCACGCACGAAGTGATGCTGGATGCGGCACAGCGCCATTCCGCCACCGCGCTCGAATACTATCTGTCCGAAACCAATCTGCTCAGCGCACGCCTGAGTCTTTCCGATCGCTTGGTCGACATCAGCCCGGAACTGGCCGCCTTTGCCGAACGCTCGCCTGACCAGGCGGAGAGCCGCGAGGATGAGCCCTATCGTCGCGCCCTGCTCGCCATCTATGCACGTCTGGTCGCCACCACCGAACACCTCGGACATCGTGTGCACCACCTGCATCCTGTCGCCAAGACGGTGCAGCCGTACGCCAAGGCGGAAGAATTCATCGCCGAACTCGACATCGTCATCCAGTCGCTGGAGCGGCATGGCGCGTTCTACCTGTCGCGCGGCCGCATGGGCGAACTGCGCCGGGCCGCAGAAGTGTTCGGCTTCCATCTGGCGCCGCTGGACATGCGCCAGCACAGCGCCGTACATGAGCAAGTCGTGAGCGAGTTACTGGCCAAGGCCGGCATCACCGATTACGCCCAACAGGACGAAGCAGCCCGTCGCGCCAGCCTGCTTGCGGCCCTGCAGGCAGGCAAGCAACTTTCCGCCGAACTGGATGGGTTCTCGCCCACGGTACGCGGCGAACTGCAACTGATGCAAGCCGCCGCCGACATCCACAACCGCTTCGGCTGCAATGCACTGCCCAACTACATCATCTCCAAAGCGGATGCGGTGAGCGACGTACTTGAGGTCGCGCTGATGCTGCAGCAGAGCGGCCTGCTGAAAGACGGCGAGCTGCAAATCAACATCATCCCGCTGTTCGAGACCATTGACGACCTGCGCGGCGGCGGCGCCATCATGGATGCGCTGTTCTCACTGCCCTGGTATCGCGAACTGCTCAAGAACAGCCGCAACAACACCCAGGAAGTCATGCTCGGTTACTCCGACAGCAACAAGGACGGCGGCTATCTGACCGCTAACTGGGAGTTGTACAAGGCAGAGTTGGATCTGGTCGAGGTGTTCAACAAACACGATGTCGAGCTGCGCCTGTTCCACGGACGCGGCGGCACCGTCGGACGCGGCGGCGGCCCCAGCTACCAAGCCATCCTGGCGCAACCGCCGGGCAGTGTGAACGCGCAGATCCGCATCACCGAACAGGGCGAAGTCATCTCCAGCAAATACTCCGACCCGGAGATCGGCCGTCGCAATCTGGAGATCCTGGTGGCGGCGACCATGGAAGCCACACTGATGGACTATCCGCACAATGCGGACGGCAATCCCGAGTTCATGCGCATCATGGAAGCCATGAGCCTGGATGCCATCGCTGCCTATCGCAAGCTGGTATACGAGACACCGGGTTTCACCGAGTTCTTCTTCGCCGCAACGCCTATCCGCGAGATCGCCGAACTCAACATCGGCAGCCGCCCGTCTTCACGCAAGGCGATGGCCCGCATCGAAGACCTGCGCGCCATCCCATGGGTGTTCAGCTGGGGTCTCACACGCATGCTATTGCCGGGCTGGTTCGGTTTCGGCAGCGCGGTCAAGAAGTTCGTCGAACGTGAAGGCCAAGACGGCTTGAATCAGCTGCGCGCGATGCACAAGGATTGGGCGTTCTTCAGCGGCCTGCTGTCCAACATGGACATGGTACTTTCCAAGACCGACATGGGTATCGCCTCGCGTTATGCGGAACTGGTGCCGGATGAAGCACTGCGCGAAAAGATTTTCGGCATGATCGAGCAGGAATGGCGAGACACGGTGGACATGCTGTTCAAGATCACCGGTGCCACGCACTTGCTGGAAGACAACCCGACCTTCGCGCGCAGCCTGACCACGCGCACGCCCTACATCGATCCGCTCAATCACCTGCAGGTATCACTGCTGCATCGCCACCGCAACGGCGACGACGACGAGAAGGTGAAGCGCGCCATCCACCTCACCATCAACGGCATCGCCGCCGGACTGCGCAACAGCGGTTAAAACAACAAAGCCCGCGGATCGCGGGCTTTGTTTTTACTGCTGGGCAAACGCGCTAGAACTTCGCTCGCCAGACCACAACCAATACCATCAAGATCAAAGCCATCAGACTCTGTTCGATCTGGTTGCGCGCCTGCGCGATCATGCGCCCGTTGATGAGTTTTTTCTCATGCTGCATCTCCTCATCGGCGGCTTCGAGCACCTCCATGAGCGGACGGTCTATCCCACGCACTTCCGAATCGGCCTTGCGCGGATCGTAACCGGACTGTGCATACGATTCCTTTTCCTTCTTGTACTGCAGATAGTTCTCCTGATGCGCATCGATGAAAGACTGCAGCTTCACATTGACCGCCCGGACATCGCTCTGCTTCAGACCCGCTTCTGCCGCCTCGGCGACCTTGCGATACTGTTGCTCATAGGCGCGCCAGTTCTTGTCCAGACTGGGACGGTCCGCGCTGCGCAACAACAGGTTCTTCCATTCCTGCACTTCCATCTTGTATTCCGCCTGCAAAGCGTGTGCCACTGCGAACGGATCCTCGGCGGCATTCAAACGTTTATCCAATTCATCGGTACTGGTCCATATCAAGTAGAACCACAAGAAGAATGCTGCCGTCAGGCCCAGCTTGGCCAGCGCCCCCCATGAGAATATCGAACGTCGGCGTGCCTCGAACTCTGTAGATACCATTTCAAATCCCTTTTGTTAGTTTTCGGCACATACGTCTTCACCGCGCGGATTGAGCCCGCAAACCCATAAAAGTTCCATGGGAGATATCGCGATATTGCTCCGGCAATCTGTCCGCTCAGCCAGCACGCATACGCCGGGCGTACACGAAACCCAACACTGCCATCATTAACAGGGAGACCGTTCCGAGCAGCCCGACCATGAGATTGCGGCTGCCCTGTGTCTGCGGCGCGCGTGCCAGTTGCAGCTTGGCATATTCCGAGATCGCCGATTTGACCTGAACGATGCGTGTTTGCAGGTTGCGATCCACGCCCAGCACCCGCTTGTCGACTCTGGAGCCGCTACCGGCCTCAGACGATCTCAACCCGGAATAGGCTTGCAGATATTCGCTCAACAGGGATTTGTGTTCCGCGATCAGCCCATCGATATCCGTCGTATCCATGCCGATATCCAGCATGTTGGTCCTGGCTTCCAGCAGAGCATGCTGCACCGCGATGCTGGCTTCCTTGAATCCCTGCTGATGCTGCGCATGCTGCACACTGTTGTGCATGCGCAGCAGCATGTCTTTCCATTCCTGCACCTGTCGCCCCAGACCAATGGCGGCATCGTCCAGATATTCTTCGATCTCAAGCAGTTGCACGCTGCGCTTGGCGGAAGAGACATCGACCTCAAGGAACAGCTGCGACAATTGATAACCACCCAGCACCGCCAGGCCCACTGCCAGGATGAAGAACTTCGCCAGCCCGCGCATCATTTGCCAACGGATGGCTGGAATGCGGGAAATCGACCCGTGGCACTCCCAGAACGGAACGCTGCCCATTTGCGCGAACCTTCCAGGATGGCTTGCTTGTCTTCTGAGCGAACCCCGAAGCGGTTGGGGAAATGCCCGTCCAGCCAACGCACGATGGGCATGAACTCCTGCCGCTCCCGCCCGCTCACCAGCTCGTCCAGTTCAAAGATACCCACCCCCTCCCCGGCCGATTGCAGATACACCTCGCTATCCGACAACGAGGTGAGGAAGGGCATCTTCAGTGAGGCAAGGAAACGCTCGAGGGCAGCATAGATCGAACTGCCGCGATTGCGCACACGGTTGGCGACGACTGCCATGCGCGCATTGCTGGTACGCGCGCCGCCCACCAGAAAAAGGTCCTTGATGAAGTCGGCCGTGGCACGGATGTCGATGGGGGATGGCGCGACCGGGATCACAATGAAGTTGGCCTTGCGCACCAGATCTTTGAGCAGCAGGCCACTGGCGCCTGCCGGCGCATCGACGATCAGCACTTCGGTATCCAGCGGCACCCAGCCCTGACGACTGGACAGGTGCGCATTGCCTTTGGCAGGCGCACCGTTGGCCGCATGGATGGCAGGCAGCGTCGCCGGACGGGCCTGCAGCCAATGCAGACTGGAACTCTGCGGATCGTAATCGATGATGGCAGTGCGAAAGTTCCTGCTGGCGTAATAAGCGGCCAGATTGGTCGTCAGTGTGGTCTTGCCCGAGCCGCCCTTTGAATTGATCACCAATATGGTCAGCAACTTACTCTCCCTGATCCTGCGCGTCGCCCAGCGACTTGACGCTGCTCCATTGGCGGCGGCTGATCGGCAGCCGCTCATCCAATCCATGCAGCTTCACCTGCCAGCCGCTCTCACCCTCTTCGCCGCCTTTCTCGAAACCGGCGATGGCGGACTTCGCCACCAGACAGCTGCGGTGTATACGCACGAAGCGCGCAGCATATTCCTTTTCCAAAGCGGTAAGCGATTCTTCGATCAGGTATTCATGCGTCGCGGTGCGCACCGTGACATATTTCATCTCGGCTCGCAGGTAGATCACGTCCTCGATCGGGATGAGGATGACCCTGCCGCGCTCGTGCGCCGACAGATGGGTACGCGCTTCCGGGATCAGCTCGCGCAACACTTCGGTACGCAGGGGCACTGCATCGCGCGCACGCGATATCGCCTCGAACAGGCGACCGAGGCGGATAGGTTTGAGCAGATAGTCGATGGCGCGCAGCTCGAATGCCTGGATGGCATAGGCATCATAGGCCGTGGTGAAGATGATGACAGGCGGGTGCTCCAGCTTGTTCAGGTGCAGCGCCAGCTCCAGCCCGTCCATCTGCGGCATGCGGATGTCCATCAACACCACTTCGGCAGGGGTCTCATTGAGCTTGTCCAGCGCCTCCTGCCCGTTGCCCGCCTCGCCCACCAACTGCAACTCGATCTGCGCACCGCAATCGAGCAGCAGGTCTTTCAGACGGCTGCGTGCTAGCGGCTCATCGTCCACGATGAATACGGTCAGCGGCAGGATCACGGTATCGTTCATGGCAGTTCGCGCAGCGGGATCACGATGTGCACATGATAACTGTCATCGTTGCGTTCCACACGGTACTCGGCTTCCACATCGAAAAGCAGCGACAGCCGCTCGCGGATGTTCGACAGTGCCAACCGATTGCCATCGGACTGCACCGTCCTGCCCGGCAGTGGATTGTTCACCGACAGATGCAACTGGCCGTTCTTTTCGTGGATATCGATATTGATGATGCCGCCTGCGGCCAGAGGTTCTATACCGTGATACACCGCATTCTCCAGCAGCGGCTGCAGCACCAGCGGCGGTATCAATGCCTGCTGCGGCATGTGCTCGGTCTGCCAGCGCACCTGTAAGCGCTCGCCCATGCGCAGTTGTTCCAGCGCCAGATAACGCTGCGCCAGTGCCACCTCATCCTTCAATGCGACCAGATCGTGCGCATCGCTCATCGCCATGCGGAACAGATCGGCCATGTCCTCCAACGCGGCTTCTGCGCGCTTGGGTTCCGCACGCACGATGGCCAACACCGCATTGATGCTATTGAACAGAAAATGGGGACGGATGCGCGCCTGCAGCGCCTGCAAACGGGCCTCCTGCAATGCCGGCGACATCGCCATGGCGCGCCAGCGGAAATAGGTCAGCAACACGAATGTGAGCAGTGCAGCCAGCAACATGCGCCGAAGATCGAGGAAGACCGCAGACTCGTTGGCCTCGGCGAACAATTCACCGCCGAGCTGCGAGAAGAACAGTGTGATGCATGCCGCCAACACCAGAATGCCGGCCACAGACCGCCAGTATGTGTAGCGCGGCAACACGTCATTCAGCGCATACAAGGCCAGCATCACACTCAGCAACACCGGCTGCAACAACGCCGAGTCCAGCAGCATGCGTTGCCACAGTTCGCCGACTGTAGAGACTTGGGCGACTGCGCAGACCAGCGCGAATGCGTTCGCCAGCAGCACGATGCGCAGCACCGTGCCCAGATTGCGGAAGTCCGGTAACAGTCGGTGTGGAATGTTTTGATTTATACTGCGCGTCCTCGGCATGGATCCCCCGTGAGTGCCGCTCATTCTGGACAAGACATGGCAACGATGCAAGACAATCAGACCTGGTCAGGACGCTTCAACGAACCGGTAGCAGAACTGGTGAAGCGCTATACCGCCTCCGTGGATTTCGATCAGCGTCTGGCGCTGGTCGATATACAGGGCTCTCTCGCCCATGCGCAGATGCTGGCCGAGAACAAGATCATCAGCGAGCAGGACCTGCAGGACATTCGCCGCGGTCTGGCGCAGATCGAGAACGAGGTCGTCGCCGGTGACTTCCTGTGGTCTCTCGATCTGGAAGATGTGCACCTCAACATTGAAAAGCGCCTCACCACCTTGGTCGGCGACGCCGGCAAGCGCCTGCACACAGGCCGCTCACGCAACGACCAGGTCGCCACCGACATCCGTCTCTATCTGCGCAGCGAGATCGACACCATCGTCGGTTTGCTGAAGAATCTGCAATCTGCGCTGCTCGATTTGGCGCAACACCACACGCATACCGTGATGCCCGGCTTCACGCATCTGCAAGTCGCGCAGCCGGTCAGCTTCGCTCATCACCTGCTGGCCTATTTCGAGATGTGCCAGCGCGATACGGAACGTTTCATCGATGCGCGTCGTCGCGTGAACCGCCTGCCCTTGGGCGCGGCCGCGCTGGCCGGCACCAGCTATCCGATCAAGCGCGAGCGCGTGGCTGAATTGCTGGGCTTCGAAGCCGTTTGCCAGAACTCTTTGGACGCCGTATCCGACCGCGACTTCGCCATCGAATTCACCGCCGCCGCCGCGCTGGTGATGACCCATCTGTCGCGTTTGTCGGAAGAGCTGATCCTGTGGATGAGCCCGCGTTTCGGCTTCATCGACATCGCCGACCGTTTCTGCACCGGCTCGTCCATCATGCCGCAGAAGAAGAACCCCGACGTGCCGGAACTGGTGCGCGGCAAGACCGGACGCGTGAACGGCCATCTGGTCGCCCTGCTGACTTTGATGAAAGGCCAGCCACTGGCTTACAACAAGGACAATCAGGAAGACAAAGAGCCGCTGTTCGACACAGTGGACACGCTCACCCAGACACTGCGCATCTACGCCGACATGATCGCCGGCATAACCGTCAAACCTGAAGCGATGCGCGCCGCAGCCTTGCAAGGCTATGCCACAGCCACCGATCTGGCGGATTATCTGGTGAAGAAGGGCTTGCCCTTCCGCGATGCGCACGAGGCCGTCGCGCTGGCGGTGCGTTATGCCGAGCGCAAGGGCTGCGATCTGGCCGACCTCAAGCTGGATGAACTGCTGCAGTTCTCGACTCTGATAGGCGACGACATCTATGCCGTGCTGACACTGGAAGGCTCACTCGCCGCACGCAATCACACCGGCGGCACGGCCCCGCAGCAAGTCGAAGCCGCCATCGCGCGCGCGCGCAAACTGCTCTCCTGATTTTGCCCGCGCGTATCGCGGGCAAAAAAAAACGGGCCACCTTGCGATGGCCCAGAATAGGAGGAGAGTATGAAAGATCGAGTTGATAACAACTCAAAGCTCACAACTCGGGGCGGATTGTAGGTAGCCACTGCCGCCTTGCCTATATGCCGTTTGGCCTATATATCGGCCTATATACCACCCCAAAAGAGCTATATACCCCCGGCGTACTGCCCGCCGCTGACGCGCTCTATCCCTGCCAAGTCCTTGTCTGACCGGACATTTTTGAAACCAGCCTTTAGCAGCAGTGCGCGCACCTGCTCGGCCTGGTCATAACCGTGCTCCAACATCAGCCAGCCGCCTGCCGCAAGGTGAGCACCTGCTTCGCTGATGATGCGACGGATGTCATGCAGACCATCCGAACCGGACGCCAAAGCAGTGGCCGGCTCGAAACGCAGATCACCCTGCGCCAGATGCCGGTCGTTTTCGGCGATATAGGGTGGATTGGAGACAATGAGGTCAAAACGCTGCCCCGCCAGTGCGGAGAACCAATCACTGGAAACGAAGCTGGTATTGCGAATCTGCAAACGTCTGGCGTTCTCCAGCGCCACCGACAACGCCGGTTCTGAAGCATCCACCGCCATCACCTCGGCATCGGGACGAGCGTGCGCGATAGCCAGCGCGATGGCTCCGCTGCCCGTGCCCAGATCGAGCACACGGCAGCCCGCAGACGAGATCCGCGCCAATGCCAATTCCACCAGCAGTTCGGTATCGGGTCGAGGGATCAAGGTGGCGGGTGTGACCTTGAAATTCAGACCGAAGAACTCCCGCTCGCCCAGGATGTATGCCAGCGGCTCGCCCTGCAAACGGCGCTGCAACGATGCTTGGTAGCGGGAAAGTTCTTGCTCGGTGAGCACTCGCTCGGGATGCGCCAGCAGGTAGGCGCGATTCACACCCAGCGCGGTCTGCAGCAAAACTTGCACCTCGCTGCGTGCCTCATCCTGCTCCAGCCCCAATGTCTGGCGTATCGCAGCGACATCCTGCGCCAACCGCTCGCGGATGCCAGGCATGCCGATCAGCCTTCCTGTCCCAGCGCGGCCAGCTGCTCGGCCTGATGCTCGGCCATCAGCGCATCGGTGAGTTCGGTGATATCGCCGTCCATGATCTGGTCCATCTTGTACAAGGTGAGGTTGATGCGATGGTCGGTGACGCGCCCCTGCGGGAAGTTGTAGGTGCGGATGCGCTCGGAACGGTCACCGCTGCCCACCAGCGATTTGCGTTCGGCGGCGATCTTGCTGTGCGCCGCCTGCTCTTCCTTGTCCTTGATGCGCGCGGCCAGCACGCGCATGGCCTGTGCCTTGTTCTGGTGTTGCGAGCGCCCGTCCTGGCATTCGACCACGGTGCCGGTCGGCAGGTGGGTGATGCGCACAGCGGAATCGGTCTTGTTGATGTGCTGGCCGCCCGCGCCCGAGGCGCGGAAGGTATCGATGCGCAGATCGGCGGGATTGAGTTCCACTTCGCCCACCTCGTCCGCCTCCGGCAGGATGGCGACCGTGCAGGCGGAAGTGTGGATGCGACCCTGAGTCTCGGTGGCAGGCACACGCTGCACACGATGAGCACCCGATTCGAATTTCAGAACGGAATACGCGCCCTGGCCGATGATGCGCGCGATGACTTCCTTGTAGCCGCCGACCTCGCCCGGACTTTCCGAGATGACCTCCACCTGCCAGCGGCGGCGCTCTGCAAAACGCAGATACATGCGGAACAGATCGCCCGCGAACAGCGCCGCCTCATCGCCGCCGGTACCGGCACGCACTTCGAGGAACACGTTGCGCTCGTCGTTTGGATCTTTCGGCAGCAACTGTTTCTGCAATTCGATCTCGAGCTGCGCCAGCTTCTCTTGTCCGGCCTTGATCTCTTCATCGGCGAATTCGCGCATAGCCGGATCGTCGGCCATCTCCTGCGCTGCAGCGATGTCGGCTTGGGCCGACTGGTATGCCTGAAACAGCTCGACCACCGGTTCGATCTCCACGCGCTCGCGATTGAGTTTGCGGAAAGCGTCCATATCACGCGTGGCTTCTTCGCTGCTTAGCAGGCGCGTGACCTCATCCAAACGCTCGGCGAGACGCGCGAGTTTGTCCGCGATACTGGGTTTCATTCCGGGGTGTGCAGGTGGTAGATGCGGTGGACGGCGTCGAGCAGTGTCTGTCGCTCGCTATCCTGTGCCTGATTCAGGCTCTGGGTCGGGGCGTGCAGGAATTTATTGGTGAGCGAAGCACTCAGGGCTTCCAGCACCTTCTCGGGTGCATCGCCCTTGGCCAGTTGCTTCAGCGCCTTGTCCATCTCGTGACGGCGCTGGCGTTCGGTATGGTCGCGCAAGGCGCGGATGGTGGGCACGACTTCGCGCGATTCCATCCAGTGGATGAATTCGTTGACGCCGGAATCGATGATGACTTCGGCCTCTTTCACCGCACCCTGACGCGCATCCTGCCCGTCGCGCACCACTTCAGCCAAGTCGTCCACGGTGTACAGGAACACATCGTCCAGTTCGGCCACTTCCGGCTCCACATCGCGCGGCACGGCCAGATCGACGATGAACAAAGGGCGGTGCTTGCGCTGTTTGAGTGCGCGCTCGACCAGCCCCTTGCCCAGGATTGGCAACTGGCTGGCGGTACAGGTGACGATGATGTCGTGGTGCGCCAGTTGTTCGGACAATTCGTTCAGGGTGACGGCATGGCCGTCTATGCGGCGGGCCAGCGTCTGGGCGCGATCCAGCGTGCGGTTGGCGACCGTTATCTTCTTGGGCTTGCGCGCGGCAAAGTGCACGGCGTTCAGCTCGATCATCTCGCCCGCGCCGATGAACAGCACACTCTGTTCCGAGATGCTGGGATAGATACGCTCCGCCAGTTTGACCGCGGCAGCGGCCATCGACACCAGATTGGCGCCGATCTCGGTCTGGGTGCGTACATCCTTGGCGACCGAGAAGGTGCGCTGAAATAACTTGTGCAGCAGGAAACCCATCGTGCCCGCCTGCTCGGCCTGACGCACCGCCTGCTTCATCTGACCGAGGATCTGCGGCTCGCCCAAAACCATGGAGTCCAGACCGCTGGCGACACGGAAAGCGTGCTTCACCGCCTGCTCCTGCGGAAGACGATAGATGTAGGGTTCGACATCGTTGGCCGGCAGCTTGTGATAGTCCGCCAGCCAGTTGACCGTTTGCGCAGGCGAACTGGTGCTGCAATAGATCTCGGTACGGTTACAGGTGGACAGGATGGTGGCTTCCTTGGCAGCGCCGTTGCCAACCAGATCGCGCAAAGCGTCCTCCATCGTCTCGACGTTGAACGAGAGTTGCTCGCGCACGTCTAGCGGGGCGGTCTGGTGATTAAGGCCGAAGCTGAATAACTGCATGGATGTCCGCTGTCCGGAGGTTCGGGGGCGGAATTATAGTGGTTGGAGCGGCTTTCTGCCAGCCGCCCCTACCTTTTGTGGACTTACTGGGCCGGCGTCAACTGCGCCAGTGCCGCTTCCGCGTCGGGGCGCAATGAACTATCCGGATATTGTTTGACGAAACCGGCGAACGCAGCCTTCGCATCATCCGTCTTGCCGGTATCGACCAGCTCGACAGCCTTGGTGAATGCGGTCAGCTCTTCTTCATCGATGGCCGCCTGCTCAGCCTCGCCCTTCCAGTAGACGTCATCCGCGTCCGCCAGCGAGCCGCGCACACCACCGGCAGCCGTCGTGGTGGTCAATTTCTTCTTCGGCGTCAGCAACTCGATCTTCTTGCGCAGGCGCTCCCACAGTGACAGTTCCTGATCTGCGGCAGACACTTGTATCGGCGTTGCCAATACGATACCCAGCAACACGAACAACGAAATCAATCTCTTCATGGCCATATCTCCTTGATTATGCTTGCGGGCATCGGACTCACAATGCGTTCAATAGTTCCAGCGCCAGCGCACGGTATTGTACCTGCACGTTCTTATCCAGCTTCTTGGCCTTGATGAAGGTGGCCTTGGCACTCTTGGTGTTGCCCAACCGCTTATAGGCGCGGGCAAGATTGACCAAGATATGCGCATCATTGGGGCTCAGCTTGGCAGCCGCGGCATAAGCTTTGACCGCATCCTGATACTTATCGTCGATCATGTAAAGATTGCCGAGGTTGTTGTGCGCGGAGGCGTTCTTCGCATCCAGACTCAGCACCTTTTCAAAGTACTTCATCGCCTCCTTGCGATCACCGATCTTGGCCAGGATGATGCCGACCTGCAAGTGCGCATCCACATCGCCCGGCTTGTCCTTGATGATGTCCAGATAACGCCGTGTCTTGGTCTGCGAGCTGATCTTCAACACCGACAGTATGTCGCCCGGGAACTTCTTCTCGATGGCGGCGCGATTCAAACCACTCGCCTTCCAGTCCGAATCCGGCAGACTGGCCGGCTTGAAGGTGTCCCATGACGCATGCACATCCAGCACCGTCAAGCCGTCATCCTTGTATTTGTAGTAGGTCTCGCTGCCCTTCTCCCAGGCCCTGATGAAGGAATTACCGACCAGCGTGGTCTCCACAGGCACCCACAGCGTGCCCTCGTGGATCACATACAGATTGTTCATCGTATAGCCATCGCCTTCGGCCGGGATGCGTGTATCGAACATCATCAGCATGTGCCCCGGCACTTCCAGCACGCGCGTATTGATGCCCATGCTCTCCAACCCGGCGCTGTAGACCGCTACCAGGTCGTCGCAATCGCCCGATTTGCGCTCCAGCGTCTCGCGCGGGAACTGGATGTAGTCGACGGTATGCTCCTTGCCCGAGGTGAGCTGATAGGGATTACTCGGATCCTGGATATAGGTCAGACCGAACAGACCCAGCGCGTCGAACAGTGCCGCCGCCAGTTGCGCCTCATCCTTGGTCTCGCGGTACTCGCCCACGATACCGCGCGCCAGATTCAGCACCGGCGGGTCTTTCGGCGTGACGAAGGCGGCGAAGCGCCCGCGCTCGTCCCAGGTCAGGCGGTGTTTGTCGTACACGTTGACCGTGGCGTTATGGCTGTAAGTCACCTTCTTGCCGTTATCGAAGTAGCTGGCCTCGATCAGTGCCTGCACCGAGCTGTCTTCGGTCATGGTGAGGATGCTGTTGTTGAACACCGCCTTCAGCGGCAATTCCTCGCTCGATCCCGGCATCAACTTGAGGATCTTGTTCTCGGTCGAGAAATCCATGAAGTTCTTCAACAGGAAGCTGACCCGGATCTTCTCCATCTTCTTGTCCGTGTTGTTGGTCAGGCGGATGGTGCCGATACCGTCACGCTCGTACAGCTTGTAGGAGTTCGAGAACACGTTCTCCAGCTTGACCACTTCGATATCCAGCGGCGGACGGCTGAACACCAGCGTCGTCGCTTCCACCGGCAGCTTTTCCGATTCGGTCTGGTCGGTGCTCAGCACGCTGACATAGAAGGTGTATTTGGTTTCCGGCTGCAGGGCGTCCTTGGTGAACTCCGGCATGGTGACCTCGCCCACCTGCAGCATGGCATCGCCTTCCTGCTGATAGATGCGGTAGGCCGCGAAGTATTGCGGATCGACAGCTTCCCATTTCAGGTTCGCCTGCCAGGGTGTCATCTCGGCCGTGACCGCGCTCAAAGCGGGTGGTGTGAATTTCTCTGTCGTTGCGCTCGCAGCGGAGCTGCTCGCTCCCTCATAACCGAAATCGGAGACCGCCACCACGCGATAGAAGTAGCGCACATCCGCATCCAGCCCTGCATCGGTATAGGCATTTGTCTCGCTGGTGCCGACTTGCACATAGCCGGCGTTCTCGCTCTTGGAGCGATAGATGTGGAAGGCCTTGACGTAGAACGCCGCCGGCTTGTCCCAGCTCAGGTCCACCGCATGCACATGTCCGTGTGCGGTGAAATTGGCCGGTTGCTGCGGTTTGTACATCACCGACAGGGATTCGACACGCTTGCCTTCGCCATCCGCCACGAACAGCGTGCTACCGCCGCTGCTGGCCAGCGCCACCGGATCGCCCAGATTGGCCGTACCGGTCGCTTTGGTACCGAACACCCGCAACAGTTTGCCTTGGTGATCGAACGCCTTTACCTGATTGCCGTCCAGCACCAGCACTTCGTCGGCGGTGACCGCCATATCCAGCGGCTTGGCGAACAGACTGCCTTCCTTGGGTCTGGCGAATTCATGCGACAACTCGCCGCTGGGCTTGAACACCAGCACGCTGCTGCGACTGCCGTCCAGCACGAACAAGCGGTCCTGCGGGTCTATACCGATCGCCAACGGATTGCTGATATTGCCGCCCAGCTTGTCCACATACACGCCGTCGCCGCGGAACACCTGCACCGAGCGATGGCCGCGATCCGCCACAAACACCAGACCGCTGCTGGCGACCGCCACGGAAGCAGGATTGCTGAACTGTCCTGCGCCGCTGCCGCCGCTACCGAAAGTCGCCAGTTCCTTGCCCGCCTCATCCAGTTTCACACAGCGCTTCTTCTTTTTATCCAGCACCCAGAGACCGCCGCTCGCATCCACAGTGACCGCGGTCAACTCCATATCGGCGGGCCTGATCTCAGCCGCCACTTTGCCGTCCTTGAGCTTGAGCAATGCACTGCCATCCTTGCCCGGCTTGGTGATGGCATACACCGTCCCCTTGCCGTCACCGGCCAACTGCACCGCTTCGACCGGGATGCTGCCCTGCCATTTGACGGAAGAACGTCCGGCCGCCTTAGGCACCGGCTCCATGCGCGTACCCGCGATGGTCTGGAAATGATTGAGCAACGATTTGCCGGCATCGCCGATGTAGACCTGCTGACCTTTTTCTACCGCAAGGCCGGAGAGTTGCTTGGTCTGGGATTTCCCCTCGCCCTTGGAGCCGAACGAAAAAGCCGGCTTGCCGTCGAAGTCGAACTTGGACACCACCTGTTTACTTCCATCCGCGACGTAGACACCGTCTTCAGCCACTGCCAGCGCGACCGGCGAACCGACATCCTGGAAAGAGCTCAGATACAGACCGCTGGGGTCGTAGACCTTGATCTGACTCTCATCGCTATCCATCACATAGATGCGGCCAACCTCATCCAGCGCGATATCCGCGGCCTTCTTCAACGGCCACGGCAATTCCCTGCCGCTCTCGTCTTTACCCTTCGCATGCAGGTCCAGCGTATGGATGAACACGCCGTTCACACCGAACATCTGGATGCGTTTATTGCCGGTGTCCGCCACATAGACCACGCCTTCGTGCACCGCGATACCACGTGGGCCGTCCAGCGCCTGATCGTCACCGCCGAAGAAGCCGCCCGCCTTAGCGCCAAAACGCCCCTTGTACTTGCCGCCGGGCAAGGTATACATCACTACCTGGTCGGTATCGCTATCCACCACATACAAGGTGTCCTTGGTGACTGCGGCACCTTCCGGGCGCTTCAGCAGCTCCACTTCGCCGGACTTGGCCGCTAGCGTAAAGGCGACTTTCCCGCCCGCATCCATCGCCACGACCTCACCGCCTTTACGCGCAACGAACAGCAGGCCGCCGCCGGTTGCCAGCAACTTTTCCAGCTTGTCAGCAGCGATCTCGCGCTTGAAATCGGCCTTGATGAAGCCGTTGGCAAGTCCGTTGCCGTTCAGCCCCGCATGGGCGCTAAGGGAAATGAGTCCTATCAGGGATGCAATCAGCAAGTTACGCATGTATCCACCTATCCAAATTCTGTTGATGTGATCCGCGACACTGACGGTCGCGTTATTTTTCTGCCCGGTTGAAAACGCCGTCCCAGTCTTCTGCCGGGGGGTTGACAGCAAAGTAGGTGCAACGTTCGACGTATAACTGGCTTGGCCTGTCTTCCGGTTTTTCTTCCAGTACGGCCGCGAATTCGGACTGCGCCGCAGCCCAATCACGCTGCCTGTAGTGCGCCAGCCCCGCATGGAAGCGTGCCATTTGGCCGCTGCTCAAAGCATCCGGGCCGACCTGAGGCTCATAAATTGTAACGGGTAATTGCTTGCCGACCACCCGAATCTTGTCCATTTCCCGATACGGACAGACATCCGGCGCCAGCTGACGGGTCTGTTCGCCCACCAGATAGGTGATGCCGTAGTATTTCGCAGTGCCTTCCAGACGCGAGGCCAGATTCACCGTATCACCGATCACGGTGTACTCCATCTTCTTGCCCGCAAAACCGACATTGCCGGCCACCACCTCGCCGGAATGCAAGCCGCCGCGTATCGAGAACGGCACCACACCTTCCGCCTCCCATTTGCTGCGCAACTGCCCCATGCGCGTCGCCATGGCCGCCACACATTCCACCGCCAGCCGCGCATGGTCGGGCTGCGCCAGCGGCGCACCCCAGTAAGCCATCACCGCATCGCCGATGAACTTGTCTATGGTGCCATCGTGCCGCTCGATGATCTTCACCATCTCCCCCAGATATTCGTTCAGTCGCGCCACCACCACTTGCGGCGGATGCGATTCGCTGAAGGAGGTGAAGCCTTTGATGTCGGTGAACAGCACCGTCACATCCTTGGTGTCGCCGCCGATCTTGGCTGCGTCGGGGTCCTTCTCCAGTCGCGCCACCAGCTTGGGTGACAGATAGCTGGAGAACATGGAACGCATCTCGCGCGCACTGCGCTCCAGCACCAGATAGCGGAAGCTGCCGCCCGTCAGCAGCGCCAGGATCGCCGACAAGGTCGGATAGATGATATTGATCCAGTGCCCGGCCGCGAACATGTCATAGGCGAACCAGATATAGGCGGACAGCATCAGCACCGTGGCCGGGATAGCACCGTACAGGCGCAGGCGTGTGGTGAGGAAATAGGCCAGCGTGCCCAGCAGCACGATGAACATCATGTCCATCAGCGCCTCCAGCCCGCCCTGGCGGATGAAGCGGTCGCTGATGATGTTGTCGGCCACGGTGGCGTGGATCTCCACCCCCGGCGTATTGCCGTGGAAAGGCGTGACGCGCATGTCATACACCCCCAGCGCAGTGGCACCGATGAACAGCACCTTGCCCTTCAGCGCCTCGGCCGGCACCCGCCCGTGCACCACGTCGGTGAAGGAGTAGCGCGGATAACCGCCCGGCGGGCCGGTGTAGTTGATCCACATCGCATATTGTTCGTCTACCGGGATATGGCGCTCGCCCACCACCACATCGAAAGCTTCGGCCGAATATTCCTTTTCCCCCAGCGCGATCATCGCCGCCGTCATGCCCAGCGAAGGATGCAATTTACCGTCCGCCTCGATCAACAGCGGCACGCGCCGGTTCACGCCGTCCTCGTCCGGGAACAGATTGATCTGGCCTGATGAGACCGCCGCCCGCTCGAACTCCGGCAGCGAGCGCGTGACACCTTTCACCTGCCCGTCCGGGCCGTACTCGAACAGTTGCGCCAGTGTGACGTTGCCCGACTTCTGCATCGCCGCCGAGAACGCCTGGTCGTTCACCATATCCTCGCGCTCGGGGAAGAAGGCATCGAACATCACCGCCTTCGCCTGCGCCGCTTTCAGCCGCTCCAGCAAACGCGCGTACTGGCTGCGCGTCCAGGGGTAGCGTCCTAGTTCGGCGATGCTCTTGTCATCGATGGCGATGATGGCGATGGAAGGTTCCAGCGGGATGGCACCGCGCATCTCACGGAAGCGCAGATCGTAGGTGCGTGCCTCGAACGCCTCCAGAAAGGGGTTCTGCGAGTAATACAGGGTCAGCACGAACAACACGGATAGCGCCGACAGCAGCACGGAAAAACCGCGGCTGTTCAAACGCTTGGACAGGTCTTGCAGCAACTGCGGAACGATCATGCGCGAACCCTCTGGAATGTAGGCGACGACGAAACGGGGCTCATTGTAACCGCCTTGCGCAGATGGGAAAGCCGTCATCTGCCCGTAACACTGCGGCGCTAACCTGCGCGCCCGAAACCAGAGATTAGAGGTGCGCCATGTTCACCGTCCTGCCGCCTGCCCAGCAACACGCTTATGCGCGCGCGCCGCGCGCGCAATTCATGGCCAACCTGCTGCAGGCCGAAGAACACAAGGAACAAGTCATGACACCGCTGGAAGAGATACTTGCCGAACGCAGCCTGAGCGCATTGTTCCAGCCCATCATCGACCTCAAGCGCGGCGAATTCCTCGGCTATGAAGGCTTGATCCGCGGTCCCGCCAACAGCCCATTACACTCGCCGGTCAATCTGTTCGCGACCGCCGAACGCGAAGGCCTGGCGCTGGAAGTCGAGATGCTCGCGCGTCACACCGTACTCGAAGCTTTCGCCCGACTAGACCTGCCCGGCCAGTTGTTCCTCAACGTCAGTCCGCAGACGCTGACCCAGCCCAGCTTCCGCAACGGCCAGACGCTGGCCTTTCTGGAGCAACTGGATATCGACCCGTCGCGCGTGGTGATCGAGATCACCGAGAACCAGCCCACCTTCGACTTCGAAGCCATGCGCAGCGCGCTGCTGCATTACCGGGGTATGGGCTTCAAGATCGCCATCGACGATCTGGGCGAAGGGTTCTCCAGCCTGCGCCTGTGGTCCGAACTGCGCCCCGAATACATCAAGATCGACATGCATTTCGTGCAGGGCGTGGACCGCGACCCGATCAAATTGCAGTTCCTCAAATCCATCCAGAGCATCGCCGAGAGCTGCGGTACACACGTAATCGCCGAAGGTGTGGAGACCGAGGCCGAATTGAAAGTGGTGAAGGAACTCGGCATCGCGCTCGGCCAGGGATACTTCATCGCCCGCCCCAGCCCCACGCCGCCGCTGTTCGCCTCCACCGAGACCGGCCGCATCCTCAACGCTTCGAGCATCTCCATCTTCCCGGATGCCTCGTGCCCAGCCTGCCCGCCCAACGCGCAGACCACGGCTCAAAAGCTGCTGACCTACATCGAGCCGGTGCACCCGAACACGCTGATCGAAAACATATTCGACCGCTTCAACGCCGATCCTGCGCTGCGCGCCATCCCGGTGGTCAACAACGGCACGCCGGTCGGGCTCATCAGCCGCTACAGCTTCATCGACCGTTTCGCCAAACCCTACCAGCGCGAATTGCACGGTCGCAAATCTTGCATGGAACTGATCCAGAATCCGCCGCTGCTGGTGGAGAAGAACATGCCGGTGCAGGAGCTCAGCCACTTCCTGGCCGAATCGGAAGACCGCCATTTCGCCGAGGGCTTCATCATCACCGAGCGCGGCCGCTACATCGGCGTCGCCTCGGGCCAGGCGCTGTTGCGCGAGCTCACGCAGATGCAGTTGGAAGCCGCTCGCTATGCCAACCCGCTCACCCTGCTGCCCGGCAACGTGCCGATAAACGAACACATCGGCCGCCTGCTGCAGGCGAACACCCCGTTCGTCGCCTGCTATTGCGACCTTGATCACTTCAAACCATTCAACGACACCTACGGCTACCGCAAGGGCGACGAGATGATCCAGCTCACCGGCCGCGTGCTGAGCTGGACATGCGACCCCAAGCTCGACTTCCTCGGCCACATCGGCGGAGACGATTTCATCCTGCTGATGCAAAGCCGCGACTGGCAATCACGCTGCGAACAAGCGTTGCGCTCGTTCGAGCAGGCCGCCTCGCTGATGTTCCGCGAAGAACATATCGCCGCCGGCGGTTACACCAGCGAAGGGCGCGACGGCACGGTGAAGTTCCACCCCCTCAGCAGCCTGTCCATCGGCGCGATCAGGATAGAGGCCGGCCAATTCTCGTCACACCACGAAGTCTCCGCCGCCATGACCGATGCCAAGAAGATGGCGAAGAAGATTCCGGGCAACAGCCTCTTTGTAGAACAGCGCGACTACGATCCATCCTACGCAAAGGAAACGATATGAAGCGAAGCACTCGCCAGGCATCCATCCACCATGCAGATGGCCGCATCAGCATCCCCGGCCTGCTGATGTCCAAAGGCTTCAACGCCACGCTCACCTTCTTCTGCACCCTGTGCATCTTCTCGCTGGACTGAGCACGCATGCTGCAAAGATCCATCGCCCTGTTCCGGGCGCTCCGCCTCGCGTTGCACATAGCCTACGGCCTGCTCATGGCCTTGATCTATCCACGACTTCCTGCAGGCATGCGCCGCACCATCCTGCAGAACTGGTCTGCCGATCTGCTCAACATCTTCAACGTCAAGCTGCAAGCCGTAGATCTGGGCGCATTGCGCAACGGCCTCATCGTCAGCAACCACATCTCCTGGCTGGACGTGTTCGTATTGAACAGTGTGGTACCGATGCGCTTCGTCGCCAAATCCGAAGTGCGGCGCTGGCCGGCCATCGGCTGGCTGTGCGCGCGCGCCAACACGCTGTTCATCGAGCGCGGCAACGCACGCGCCGCTGCCCGTATCAATAAACAACTGGGCGACTTGATGCAGCAAGGCGAATGCCTCGCCGTCTTCCCGGAAGGCACCAGCACCGACGGGGCACAGGTCGCGCACTTCCACGCCTTTCTATTGCAACCGGCCATCGACGCAAGCGTAGCGCTGCATCCCATCGCCATCCGCTATCAGGACGAAAGCGGTGCACGCAGCACCGCCGCCGCCTACTTCGACAACATCTCCTTCGGCGCTTCGATGTGGACGCTGCTCAACACACCCAGGCTGCATGTGCGCTTGATACCCACTCCCACGCTGCACGCTGCCGATTTCGAGCGCCGCGAACTGGCCCGGCGTGCGCATGAATCGATCAGTGCCGCGCTGCAACAAGCCGAGTCACACAAGCTTCATATTGCGTTAACCGACACGCAACATTCAGACACTAATCTGCTCCCATCGACAACTTAGGAGCAAGACGATGTTGGATCTGATCCGTCAGCAGCAGAAACAGGAAACTACGCGCCGCCTCACTTTCAACATGGCACGCTCGGTGGCCGAGATCGCCGAAGCACAGCGCATCCGCTTCAAGGTATTCGGCGAAGAGATGGGCGCCAACCTGCCCAGCGCCGAACTCGGTCTGGACATCGACCGATTCGACGAATATTGCGACCACCTGCTGGTGCGCGACCACGGCAACGACAAAGTCGTCGGCACCTACCGCATCCTGCCGCCCGAGCAGGCCGTCAATGCCGGCGGTTATTACTCCGAGACCGAGTTCGACCTGTCGCGTCTGCAGAACCTGCGCGACCGCATGGTGGAAGTGGGCCGCTCCTGCGTGCACCCCGACTATCGCGACGGCGCCACCATCACCCAGCTGTGGAGCGGCCTGGCCGACTACATCGGCAAACACAACCACGAATACCTGATCGGCTGCGCCAGCATCAGCATGGCCGACGGCGGCCACTACGCCGCCAGCGTGTACAACAAGGTGCACAAGCTGCACGCCGCACCGTCCGAATACACCGTGTTCCCGCACTGCCGCCTGCCGCTGGAATCGCTGCAACAGGATCTGGAAGTCACCATCCCGCCGCTGATCAAAGGTTATCTGCGCCTCGGTGCCTACATCGCCGGCGAACCGGCATGGGACCCCGACTTCAACTGTGCCGACCTGTTGATCCTGATGCCGGTGTCGCGCATGAACGCGCGCTATGCCAAGCACTTCCTCAGAAAGGCGGCATAAGCACGCTGCATGTTCTCTCCTCCCTTGCGCGCACGCTGTCTGGTGCGCGTTCTTTTTTGTGTATAGTTTCGAACCCAATCGGGCCCAATATGACAACGCTTCAGGAGCAAACTTTGCAAAGTCCCCACAAAGGAAAGACCGGTCTCGTACGCCTGTGGAACGCCTTCGGCTACTCCATCGCAGGTTTCCGCGCCGCCTACAAACATGAAGACGCCTTCCGCCAGGAAGTGTGGCTAGCCATCGTGCTCGTCCCGCTCGCGCTTTGGCTGCCGGTGACGATGATCGCCAAGGCACTGATGATAGGCAGCGTGCTGCTGGTCATCATCGTCGAACTCATCAACTCCGCCATCGAAGCCACCGTGGATCGCATATCGCTGGAGAACCACGACCTCGCCAAACGCGCAAAAGACATCGGCAGCTCTGCCGTGCTGGTGAGCCTGCTCAATGTCTGCGTGGTGTGGGGTCTGGTGTTGCTGACAAAATAAAAAAGAACCCTCAGGAGGAAATCTCAAATGGCAAAGATCAGCAGCCCGGAATACGAAGCTAAAGCACGCGCACTCAGCGAAGAAGAAGCCGAACGCCTGCTCTCACGCATGAGCGGCAAATTACCCAAACGCCTGCACAAGGAAAAACTCACCCGCGAAGAAGCGCTCGCCATCCAGCTTGAAGTGGAAGACGAACAACTGCAGGAATGGCGCAAGAACATGAAAGCCCTGAACACCCATATCGAGGAAACGGGCAAGTTCAAGGCCATGGCAGACAAGAAGTCCAAAAAGTAAGTACATTTCCCCGCAAAAGCACAGCGGTCGTTGCGCGAGCAGCGGCCGCTGTTCACTTTGGGTGCCGGATTCCTGCTCAAAGCCCGTTCCTGCCGCATCGAGTGGAACCTCAACAGTCCTTGAAGGAACTTGGTAAAATCGCGCGCCTTGCAGGAGGCTTCATTGGAAAATCCATACAACATTCTTGGCGTCTCGCCGACCGCTTCGACAGAAGACATCAAGAAGGCATACCGCGCACTTGCCATGCGCCATCACCCGGACCGCAACCCAGACGCCAGCGCTGAACGCAGATTCGACGCGATCAAGAAGGCGTACGAGCTGCTGTCCGACCCGCAGAAGCGCGCGGAGTACAACTACAGCCAGAACAATCGCATCGTCATCGACCCCGCGCAGGAAGCACAGAACCTGTGGGGCGCCCTATTCACCCGTTGCGGCATCGAACAGCCGCGCAGCGACCGTTAAACATCTTAAGAAGACCACCATGAAAAGTATCCATCCAGAATTCCACTACCAGACCCGCGAACTCGGCTACCAGATCAGCGACACACTGGGCGAGCCGCCCGACCGCAAGCGCTACGAGCGTGTCATCGCCTCCCTGATCGGCGAGTACGCCAATGGCACGGTGATCGACGATGTGAACATGTTGAGCTTCGCGCTGGTCGACCATCTGGTGTTCGGCAACACAGCGGGGCTGCTAGCCGAAGCGAAAAACTATGAAGAAGGCGATGCCGCCAAGGTGATGCAGATGGTGTCTTGCGCCAATTCCTCATCGAGCGATGCGCTGGCCGCCGTGTTCGCAGCCGATCCGGAACTGGCGCGCAAGGCGATCATCACCGCCTACCTGTTCAAGCATCCGAAAGGCTGGAAGGACGAAGATCATTCGCTCGACGCCCTGCAGGAAGAGGAAGACAAAGAGAACGACATGGAAGATGACGACGAGCAGGGCACGCACGGCGAGAACATCGAACACCTGTTCGACACACGCGGAGACGGTAATGACTGACAGATCCCAGCTTCCAGCGATCAGCCTGCAAGTCACCGAACTGGTGCTGGCCGGCTCGCCCGAGCATGCAGAAGAAGCCATCAACGAAACCGCCGAGAAGTTCGGCGACCTCGCCGTGGTCGAAGTGCTCAACGCGCTGGAAGCGCATGTCGCCTCGCTGCACCTGTCGTCCTTCGACGGCGGCAAGCTATCGCTGGCGACCATGCTCATCTCGCCCAAAGCCTGGGCCGAGAGTCTCGCCTACTTCGCCGCCACCTGGGATGAAGACTGGATCGAAGACGAACCGGAAGTGCTCACCGAATCGCTGTTCGCGCACATCCACGGCATGCTGTACGCCACCGAAGACGAAGACCGTCGTGCCGAGCTGCTCAACGCGGCACTCGCCACCGACTGGGGAACGACCGCCTTTGCCGTGATGTTCTCCACCGCCATCGACGAGATCATCGAGATCGCCAACGACATCCAGAATCTCGGTGCCCCGCGCAGTGGCAGCACCACCTCCGACCATGATGTGATCCCGCTGGCGTTGGAGATCATCCGCAACGACCAGGAAGCGTGGGACAACATCCTGTTCGAGATCTTCCCCGACTGGCGCCCCGGCGAGAACGAATTGCACCCCAGCCCGGACGAAGAGAGCGACGAAGATCCAGAAGAAGACGAAGAGTCGCGCGAAAGCCAGTTCGCCATGGGCCGCAGCACCAAGGAACTGTTGCTGCGCCTGCGCAAACAAGTGCCGAGCAAAGCCACCACGCCAGCTAAACCGGGCGCACGTCCGAGTCTGGGCGAGGACATCTTCTCCTGATGAACATCACCAGCTACACCGCCCGCACGCCCCAGCTTGTGCAAGCACTGGAAGCGCTCGGCCAGCGCGCGGACAATCAGCAAGCAGCCAGCATCCTGTTCGACGAACTGTGCGGTATCAACGTGCTGGTCGCGAAGAAGTTCACCAACGACCGCACCGCGGAAGGCATCCACGAAGCGTTCCATCTCACGGTGGGTTGCATCTCGCTGGCGATCAGTCAGGCGGACATCGCCGACACCGGCGAGGCCAAACTCTCCTTCCTGCTGCAACACGGCGCTGAATACGTGTTCCAGATGGGCTTCCGCCACATGAAGGAACTGTCCGCCCTGCCCTACACCGCCTACGTCTCCGATTTCGACAACGATCCCTTCGTGCAGCAACGCAACCTGAAAGCGATCTTCATGGAGATATGCAGCGCCGATCCGGCATCGAGCTGGTCGGGCGATGCCGTCTTTCAGAACGAGCTGGCGGACCGGAAACGCAACCAGCAATACATCGACTGCGGCAAATGGCTGCGCAAGCACAACGCCGGCGGCGTGGTGCGCGACTCCGAGATGGATGCCAGTGCCGCGATGACCGTGGCCGTACTGTTCGCACTGTACGGCGATGGACGCATCGTCGCGCGCACCGCACAACGGCCACTTGAGAACCTCATCGCCCACATCCGCGACACCAAGCCCGATGTCGATGCCAGCTGGAACACCTTCCTGAAAAAGATCCCGCCCGAATTCCAGCCCCTGCTGCGCGAGCGCATGGAGCAACTGCGCGACACCATCGTCAAGAAACTGTACGGCAAGACCAAGGCCAAGACCCTGCTCACCACCCTGCAAGACCAATACATCGGCAGCGAGCAGGACATCGACTACGCCTGACACGGCGCGCCGCTGTTCAACTCGCACAACACACCTAATGGAAGCAAGCGCCCTCATGTCCGCACAGGAACCCACCCCCGCCCAACCCGCACTCTCCGAGCAGGAGATGGAAGCGCTCGACAACTTCCTGATGTCCGACGCCACCAGCAGCGAAGTGATGATGCTCGACCAACTGGACGGCTTCTTCACCGCCCTCGCTTCCGGCCCATCACTGCCTGAGCAGGACGCATGGATGCCGCGCGTGTGGGGACCCAGCGCAAGCGACGCACCCAAGTTCTCCAACGACGCGCAGCAAGAAACGATCACCGACCTGCTGACGCGCCACCTGAACGCCACCGTGTGGAGCATGAATCAGGAACTGGAAAGCTTCGAGCCCATCTTCGACCTGAACGTCTACGAAGGCGACGAGCACGAATACATGGACGGCGAGAACTGGGCACACGGCTACATGACCGGCATCGCCCTGCAGCGCAACAACTGGAAGAAGTTGCTCGAAGCCCGACACGCCGCCGAAGTATTGCGCCCCCTCTACCTGCTCGGCTCGCCGGACATCACCGAGGAAGAAGAAGCACTGATAGAAACGCCCGCCCAACGCGAAGCGCTATCGAAGACCATCCCCGCCAGCGTCGCCGCGATCTACAAGTACTGGGCACCGCAACGTCGCGCAGCGGATAACGCCAATGGCGATGCTGAAGACATGCCCAAGAACATCAGCCGCAATGCACCCTGCCCCTGTGGCAGCGGCAGGAAATTCAAGAAGTGTTGCGGGGCGGGTAAGAACGAGGCCTGACCTATGTGTACTGTTGCGCCGCGTATCTTTGGACACACCTTCAGCGCAACAGCCGTTTGTATTTGCGAACTGCAATCACGGAGTCAACCATGAGTAGCCACAAGACCACTGCGACCCTGTCGCTGACCGTTGGGGCCGCATTGCTCGCCGGGGCTGCATACATGTATGTGGACACGCGCGAGTTGATCTCCAGCGCAGTGAAGGTTCCCGGCACCGTGGTGGATTTCGAGCGACGTTCGTCGAAGGGCGGCAGCACAGACTATCCCGTGATCGAATTCGTCACCGCCTCGGGTGAGATCCACCGCTTCACCACATCCGGCGCCGGCGACTTCGCTAAGGGGGAATCGGTGCAGGTGCTTTACTACGACAGCGACCCGGCCAATGCGCGGGTCAATGTATTCATCGAGCTGTGGCTGGGCAGTCTTGCGCTGGGCGCTTTCGGGCTGTTGTGCGTGGGCGTCGGCATCGGCACCCTGCTATACGAGAGATCACGCAGGCATTCCGGCATCGCTAGCAAGTAAGGGATAGGAAGGGGTCGTGCGCAGCCAAGGCAGTTGAGTCAGCAGATCAAGTCTGCAGCGACTCATTCGAGCGGATAACTGAAGCCGAGGCTGTAGATGATGTTGCCGGAGAAGGTGGAGCTGTAATAACGCCGCGCGGAAAGCGTGATGCCGATCACCCGTGTGTACCAGGCGATTCCGATCTCCGGATACAGCACGGCACTGAACTCATGCTTCATATACATCTCGCCCGGCTCGTCTATCTGCCCGTTGCGGTCGTTGTCTAGCTTGTCTGTCGAGGCATCCACCTCATGGCTGGCCATGCCGACCAGCACCCCAAGCCCCACGAACGGCGAAATATGTTCCCCGACCTGCAAGCGCGCCGAGCTGGTCACGCCCTTGTATTCGAACCGCTCATCCGCGAAATACGAAGCGCCCACGCGCACCCCGCTGAACCAGCTCGGACAAGCACTGTAAACCGCATCCAGCCCCACGATCCGTAGATCCTTCTCCGCCCAGAAGGCGCCTTCGAATTGTGGTTTGCATGGGGCAGCGTGGCTAACAGCAGGCCAGAAGGTCAGCATGGCCAATAACAATGCAGATCGGATGCCGAACATGGTATGCCTAAAAAAGTCGAAGCGATGGGTTTGGCTCCTGCCACTTTGCAGGGCGGGAAGTTAATTCGGTGCTGATCCGTTTAGTTGAGCCCGGTTTAGAAAAATGCCACGCTGCAAACTGTCCGCGTTGAACGCCTTGTTAGGCCTTGCCTTTAGGCTCACCAATTTCAGCTGTTTTTTCTTCAATTTTCGATGCCTCAATTGCGTCTAGCCTAGAGGTTAAATATTTCAATAGCTCATATTTTGTAAGTACGGAGTCAGATCCAGTTTCTTGCTTTTCATAGATTACATCTTCAGCGTATCTGATTAGAGCTTGTAATTGAATTGCTCTCCGCTGTGCTGCTAAGTGCTGAATCTCAGGCTTATAGTGCTGGCGCACTAGTGAAGAAAATAGAACCAAAAGACCAAGAGCTCCAACAATATCCTGAGTGAGGGATTCCCTAAGGAAAGATGAGGCTAGCAGTCCGCCAATAATGAATTGGGTGAAGGTTAGCAGTGCTCCTGCATAGCGATGTGCATTAGATCGCTTTCTTTCCACAATGATCGTTTCTTTTATCTCCTGAATGCGCAGTTGAAGCTGATCGCCATTGTGTGATGCGCTTTTCGGTGTATTCATCCTGCCAAGATGCGCAGACATTGCAGCAGAGGCAAGCGTTGCAACAGCTGCGGCTAAAGATCCTATTAACTCTATACTCATGGCATTTTCTCTTTTAGGGACCTAACGTAGAGCTAACGGCGCTACGCGGCTTTATCGCGCAGCGTCCAGCGACCAAAGGGAGCGAGGTTGAGCGCCATGTTAGATTTGGTCATTTTGATGGCGACACGGTGAAGCCTTCCGCTTTTAACACTGTAACGCTCGTACTTTCACGATCAGGCTTGAGATACAGAGCGTCCGGTGTTCGCAAGACCAGCCACTGCCTAACCGCTTTATGGCCATCTTTCGGCGCGAAAATTTGTACTGGTTCATTTATCTCAACCATCATTCCCCCCACTTTCATTTGTGCAAGGGCGCTGGCAGTTAATTCGGTGGTCGGGCCAGGAGCCAATATTGGAAAAAAGACCAGCAGAGCGGCAATGACTAGCGGTGCATACCAGAATCGTGCCTTGCCAGAAACGCCACTTGAAAGCCAAAAATACAGATAGCCTGCGATGGCAAGCGTTATGGCGAGCATACCGCCAACGAGTAACCATCGGGATGTGACGTACGCGAGGAGAAGAAAGTAGGTAACAAATAGGCCATTTAACAATGCAATAATACCAAGCATCAATTTGTCGGCCTTGGCTGCAAACAATACTGCGGCACCAAAAAAGCCAAAAGACAACACCAAGAAATTTACGAAAATATTTCCCGCCAATACACCAAATGCATGTGAGTCGCGGGTGAAGAGCTCGTATGCAAAAAATCCCTCAGTTCTCATGTAGATGATCATAAACAGCGATGGCAACGCTGCGACCGTCGCGGCCAGAATTGCTGATGCCCCTAAGTATTTGATCAGCGGCTCTGCGTTGCTGGATATAGACGAAAGATGTTCGTTTATGGAACTGATGATGGCCGTCTTAAAGACCACGATGATCATTAGTGCGATGAGTGCGAGTTCCAAAATTACCTCCAATAATCTAACGCAACACACTGGGGTCAGGTCTTGCAATACAACATTCACTTTTTGCATGCGTCAATGCAAGACCTACCCCCGAGACCTCTCGTTTTTTTGCGCAGGTCCGGTGGAATGAGTGGTTATCCATCCCTGCGAAGCAATTGCTGTTACTTCGAAGCATCACTTTTCTTGGCCTCCAGCAAGTGCGCAACTTCATAGAAGTACTTTTTTGAATTGATATGCTTCGATTCCGTCCCAAGTGGCACTGGAAGCTTTTGTATGGCATCTATAAATGTCTTTTCAGGGTGTTTTGTTTTGTTATGAAAGAAACGCCCGGCCCAAGAGACTGTGTAGAGGTCGATGGCCCGTCCATCCTTCATTGGAACTGGATACTGGATGACAAACATTGGGTCTACTAGAAAAGACTTAGCCTCGTAAAAGAGTAACTCAAGCACACTGTTTGTTCGTGGGGTCGATGCCAGTCCAAACCAATCGGATTTTTCATACCACGAAGCTGCATCGATAAGCGCTTCCCCCATAACGGTATTGGAGGCAGCATCATCAATATAGGTACCAATGCTAAATGCGCCACGAAACACTATACCTTCCTCCATCGAATGGAAGAGGTAGTTCTGCATGAGCATCAGCATTGCGTATATTTGGGCGGCACGATACTTCGTCACCCTAAGTTCACATACGACAACAAGAGTGTCACCGAATGTAAAAGTTACGGGCTTCGGTGGTGGTATGGCTCGGTTAGCACTCTTTAATGAACTGGCCTGATGAGCAAGCATCGAGTTCAGTCTCGAACGCGCTTGAAGGAATCTCTTTATCTTGTCCTCGGAGTATTGCCGCGCACCGAGCGCGTCCATAAGGATCACGATTCCATATTTCTTTCGAAGGCTGGGCATGGCTGGCTACCGATAGCTAACGTTATAGGTAAGGGGCGCTGCGCGGAGCTTTATCGCGCAGCGTCCAGCGACCGGAGGGAGCGGCCTTGACCGTAGTGTTGGGCAACTTAGCCGAGGAGACCAATGGCACCCCCAGCAACAGCCGAAACCAATGGGTGCTCCAGAAATTTTCGGAGCAATGTCTTTGCTTCTTCTTTCTGCTGAGGCGAAGCATCGGACTTCTCGATTGCGTTGAGAAGTATGGATACACCGGCTTGGATTTCCTGAGTATTACCGTGCCCCACCTGGAAGTTGGAAGAACCATTGATATTGATGGTCTGACGTTGATCGATATTCATAGCGATTGGTGGTTTCACAGCGCCTTCCATGACATCAACGCCTTCAGCCGTGATAGAAGCCAGCCCGCCGAGATGGAGATTAAGCATTTGGAATTTAATTAGGCCGTGCTCAGCTAGCTGCCGGGCAATACGTATGCGCTCGCTTTGCTCAGGGCTCTGCATAGCGCCAAGGCCAATCTGCACATGATCTTCTGCGCGCTGGTCGTAGATTTCCTTTAACAGTTCATAACGAAGGTCTTGGTCTCGCACGGGATTACTCCTTAGTTGCCCAACGTGATTTAGACGGCGCAGCCGTCAAAGCAAAATGCCGCCTAATTCCTCTCAAATTCACACCAAGGTTAAATATATCAACGCTTTGGATAATTACAGTTTGAATTGGGCTGCCTAAATTATTGCGTATGGCTGTCAATGTAATTTCTCAACATATTGCTCTGTAACGCATCCTAGCCCGACCCCCCTCCTCGCTCCAAGCAGAAATTTGGCCTATATATTTTCAAGCCCCCTCCCCCGTCACAAACTCTTCAACCCACCGTAATCAAATATTCACACGCGCGCGCCACGATGCGCGCCATGACTACACCGAACGAAACTCTTCATGTCGCGCCAGCGCTGAGTATCGCGCTGGTTACCGAAACCTACGTGCCGGAAGTGAACGGCGTGGCCATCACCATCGGTCGCATGGTGCACGGGCTGCTCAAGCGCGGGCATCGCATCCATATGATCCGCCCGCGGCAGGGCAAGCAGGATGCACCGGCTGCCGAGGCCAGCTATGCGGAGACGCTGGTGTCGGGCATGCCGATCCCCGGTTACCCGGAGCTGAAATCCGGCTTGCCTGCGAAGAACCTGTTGCTGAAGTTGTGGCGCGCGCAGCGGCCGGACGTGGTGCACATCGCGACCGAGGGGCCACTGGGCTGGTCGGCGTTGTCGGCGGCGCGCAAGCTGGCGATCCCGGTGAGCACGGACTTCCACACCAATTTCCACAATTACACGCAGCACTACGGCATCGGCCTGTTGAAGAAGCCCATCGCCGCTTACCTGCGCCACTTCCACAACAAGTCGGCCTGCACGCTGGTGCCCACCGCTTCGCTGCAACAGCAACTGGAGCACGAGGGATATCAGAACGTACTGGTGGTGTCGCGCGGGGTGGATACGGAGTTGTTCCATCCGGCCAAGCGCGATGCGGAATTGCGCGCCTCATGGAACGCGGGGGATGACACACCGGTGGTGATGCTGGTGAGCCGCATTGCGCCGGAAAAGAACCTGCAGGTGGTGATCCAGGCGTTCGAGCAGATGCGCAGACTGAACCCGATGCTGCGTCTGGTGATGGTGGGCGATGGCCCGGCGCGCGCCGAACTGCAAAAGCAACATCCGCATGTGATCTTCGCGGGCATGCAGACCGGCGAGGCGCTGGCACGTCACTACGCTTCCGGCGATATCTTCCTTTACCCCAGCCTGACCGAGACCTACGGCAACGTGACCGTCGAGGCGATGGCCAGCGGACTGGCGACACTCGCCTACGACTACGCCGCCGCGCAGCAGCACATCAAACACGATGTGAACGGTCTGCTGGCGAGCTATGCCGACAGCGATGCATTCATCGCCGAGGCGCGCACGCTGGCGAACGATCTGCCGCGCGTGCGCCGTCTGGGCCTGACTGCACGCGACACTGTTGAATCGCTGACCTGGGAACACATCATGGGTCAGATGGAAGCTGTACTGCTGGACACCGTTCGTTCACAGGGAGTGAAACATGGCCAACCTCAGCTCTCCGCTGCAACAGATTAAGCAGTTCGATGTCGCGTTGTGCGTTTCGTGCAACCGGCTGAGCCGCAGTTTCACCCTGCGCAACCTGTTCCGCCTCGCCAGCCGTTTGGGCGACGGCGTGTTCTGGTATGTGCTGATGATCTCTTTCCTGCTGCAAGATGGTTACGATGCTGTACCCGCAGTGTTGCACATGCTGATCGCGGGCGGCACCGGCACGCTGCTGTACAAACTCATCAAGGGCAAGACCTTGCGCCCGCGCCCCTTCAACGTCTACCCCGCGATCACATGCGTGGGCAAGACGCTGGACCAGTTCAGTTTCCCTTCCGGCCACACCCTGCACGCCACCGTGTTCTGCATCGTGGCGCTGTCTTACTACCCCGGCCTGTTCTGGCTGCTGGTGCCGTTCTCCGCAATGGTCGCCCTGTCCCGTCCCATCCTTGGCTTGCACTATCCCAGCGATGTGCTGGCGGGTGCGGCGCTGGGTGCGTTGATCGCCTGGGGGTCGTTCCTGTTCATCTAGCCGCGACAGCGGTCTCAAGATCGCATCAGGATTTTCTCTTTGATTTCTTCTCAGGTTTGACGCTCTCATTTCCCCAATCCTTGAATTTCTTCCTGCAATGCGCCAGCAGGGATTCGTAGGTCGGGAAGAACAGCTTGAAATCAGCCGACAGCACCCTGTCGAATTCGCATGACTCGTCGCTATGATCCCGGCACGCATCGGGGCGGCTCTCATAGATCCCGCAACGCCCGTCGGGTTGAAGGTGCTCGCACCTTCCATCGATCATCAGATACCAGCCGTCTCCGTCCTTGAACACCGAGACGTTCTCATGCGAGACCTGCCAGAGCAGATTCTTGTAATCGCTTTGATCGCGGGGCTTCTTGATCGGTTGCGTGATGTAGGTGCAGCAACTTGAGGTCTTGCAGCTGGAGCATTTGCTCTCGGGTTGGATCGGAATCGTCTTGGGCATATTTGTAGTGCGGCAATAGCGGATTGCAAGGGGATCAATCGGGCGACCTTCCGCCGTCCATGTGGCATGGGATCATTCCAGAGCGCCATATTCTGGATGATTCCCGTTAACAATATATTAATGCCGCAGAAAATCTGGAAGATTTTACGGCTGCAGGATCATCCCCTCAATCGAGGGGATGGCATCATCAAACTGTATTGCATCCTTCACATACTTTTCATGCGGCGGGTCTATAAACATGCGACATGAAGCGCACATCGATACCGCTCGTCGCACTATTCCTGACACTTGCGGCCAACGCCACACCCATCCCCGGAGATAACGCACTCCAGGTCGAAGTGCAAAGGAACGGCGGCACCTATCTGCTCAATGCCCGTTTCGACACTTCGCTTTCGCAATGTGCGGCATACCTTTATCTCACCGATTACGAATCCGCCACCAAGCTGCCCGGCATCCTGGATTCCAAGGCCTACCGCGAATCTGACAACACAGTGAAAGTTGAGCGCACCGCGGAAGAGCGCGTGCTGTTCATGCACATCCACCTGCACTCGGTGATGGAATTCACCGAATACCCCAACAGCAAACTGACCTTCACCCAGCTATCCGGCGATTCAAAATCTTTCAGCGGACATTGGCTGATCGAACCGAACCCATCCGGCAGCACACTGCGATTCGAAGGCAGATGGGAGCCGGACACCATGCTGCCGCTGTTCATCATCGACCACTTCGCCAAGCACGACCTGGAGAAACGCTTCGGCGACATCGCCCGTTTGGCCGAAGAACAAAACACCAAACTATCCGGCAAATGCCCGCAAGCGACCCGGCTCGCCACGCGATGAACGGCACTGGGTGCGCCGATCAGCTGTTGCCTCTTCAGGTCATCTAGCGACTGCAACGTTTCACGGGACTGTAACAAACGCTCTATAAGATTCTTCTTATATTTATCCTTTGGAGTACACGACCATGACCCTGTTCTCACCGCTCAAGAAACTCTCGCTGCAACACCAGTTGCGTTTGATGACCGGCCTGTCGCTGCTGGGCATGCTGGCGGTGATCGTGTTCGTGATGCTGAACCTGAACCAGTTGCGTCAGGAGTTCCGCGGTTATCAGTCGCTGCAGACCACATCCAAGAGCCTGATCGAGATCAAGGCGACCGCGCTGGCGGTGAGCCGTGCCGATCCGGTGATGGTCGAGAGCGAGGCGCAGTTGAAACAGTCCGATGCCGACATCGCCGCATCGCTGCAGCGCATCACAGAAGCGACGGCCGATGCGGACATGCAGAAACAGTTGCAGGAGATATCCGAAAATTGGGCGGCCTATACCAAGGGCTTCCGCAGCGCGATCAAGATCGCGGCGACCAGTCCGGAAGATGCGCTGGTGATCCCGGATGCGATCTACGGCATGTATCTGGAGCCTGTCGTGCAAAGTCTGGACGGGATGGTGCTGGCCAACAAGGAACTTGAAGCAGCGTCGGCCCTGAGCATCCGCAGCGGCATGAACGACCTGCTGTGGATCGTGCTGGCGCCGATGCTGTTGCTGGGGCTGCTGACACTGGTGTCGCAGACGTTGTTCGGCCAGCACCTGCGCAAACGACTGGACGCCTTCATCAGCGAGATCACCCATCTGCATCACGGCGACCTGAGCCGCCGCCTGCCGGTGTACAACAACGACGAGATCAGCCATCTCGCCACCACCATCAACAACTTCATCGCGCGCTTCCAGGACATCCTGCACGAGGTGCACACCTCGGCTGACCAGACGCAGCGCACCGCGCACGGCGTGAGCCAGATGGCGCACTCGGTCACGGCCAACGCCAAGGAACAATCCGCCAAGGCTTCGCAGGTGAGCGATGCCATCGAAGGCATGGGCAACACCATCAAGACCATCGCCAGCAACGCGGGCAATGCTGCCGCCGCATCCAGCAAGACGCTGGACCTGGTGCGCGCCGGCAGCGACACCGGCCGTGCCACCATCGTCGCGCTGAACCAGATCGACCAGACCGTGGCCTCCTCGGTGCAGACCATGCAAGCGCTGCATCAGTCGATCAAGCAGATCGGCTCGGTCAGCACGCTCATCAAGGACATCGCCGACCAGACCAACCTGCTGGCGCTGAACGCGGCCATCGAAGCGGCGCGCGCCGGTGAGCAGGGACGCGGCTTCGCGGTAGTCGCCGACGAGGTGCGCAAGCTGGCCGAACGCACCGCCAATGCCACCACCGACATCAACAAGATCGTGCAACTGATCGAAAACGAGACTGACGGCGCCAGCAAGGCGATGGCACTGGCCAAACAGGAAGTGGCGCAGGGCGTGCTGCACGGCGAAGGCATGGGT